>Ga0126314_10001169_pt1 | contig 12488 bp, 13 predicted proteins | sample Plot105B_FD_92535 | JGI IMG/M metagenome (GOLD analysis project Ga0126314, IMG submission 92535) | Serpentine soil microbial communities from UC McLaughlin Reserve, CA, USA - Plot105B | ecosystem: Environmental > Terrestrial > Soil > Grasslands | place: USA: UC McLaughlin Reserve, Lake County...
CGCGTACGAAGTCGAGATGTCCACCACGCGCACGCCCGCGAGCGGATGGTCAGCGCTGCTCATGCTTCGACCCTGCGCGTGTGCTCGCCCAGCCGCGGGGCGCGCGCTTCCGCCTGCGAGCGAAGGCCGGGCTCGATCGGGACCGGAAGCGCGGGCATCGTCTCGTCGCCGTCGCCGGTCGTCTGGTCAAACAACCCGCGCTCGCGGAAGGCGGGGTCGCGCGCCGCGTCCTCGGCGCTGCGGACGATCGAGCAGCAGACGTCGGCAGTCGCGAACGCCGCCTCCCATTCGGGCGACGTGCGAGCGCCGATCAGCTCGGCCACGGCTGCCGCTGTCGCGGCCGGATCGCGGTCGTCGTCGCGCAGCTCCTGCGGCAGCCCGATCAGCTCACAGAAGTTCACCCAGAAGCGCTGTTCGAGCGGTGCAGCGGCGACGTGGCGCGCATCCGCTGTGCGATAGAGGCGGTAGCGGGGTGAGCCGCCGGTCAGAAGCTCGGCGCCGCGGTGTGGCCAGGCACCCGTCGCAAGGCCGTTGCCGAACTGCCAGTACATCCACGTGAAGACGTTGTCGGTCATCGCGATCTCGAGCCGGCGCCCGCGCCCGGTCCGCTCACGCTCGACGAGCGCGAGCAGGATGTTCATCACCGCCGGGTAGGCACCGCCGCCGATGTCGGCGACCAGGACGTGAGGGAGCACCGGCTCACCGTTCGCGCCCGCAATCGCGTCGAGCAACCCGGTCTCCGCCACGTAGTTCAGGTCGTGGGCCGCGACGCGGGCGCGCGGGCCGTCGCTGCCGTAGCCGGTAATCGAGCAATAGACGATGCGCGGGTTGATCGCGGCGACCTCGTCATAGCCCAGCCCGAGCCGGTCCATCACGCCTGGCCGGAACTGCTCGACCAGCACGTCCGACTCCGCGATCAGCGGCTCGAGCACGGCATCCGCGCCGGCCGCCTTGAGGTCTAGCTCGACGCTTCGCTTCCCGCGGTTGAGCAGGGCGAAGTTGACGCTGGTCGAGCCGAGCCGGGGCTCGTATGAACGCATCTCGTCGCCTGCGCCAGGTCGCTCGATCTTTGTGACAGTGGCGCCTGCCTCGGCCAGCAGGAGAGTCGCGAGCGGTCCCGGCAGGAGCGTCGAGAAGTCGAGCACCCGCGTACCTGCAAGCGCGCCCGGCATCAGCCGCGCACCTCGGGGAGGACCGCGGCATGCAACTGGTCGATCGAGCGGCAGATCGCGTCGGCGGTGTTCTCGGGCACGCTCAGGACGACATGCGCGACGCCGAGGTCGGCGAGCCGCGCGAGCCGCCGGATCGCATGATCAGGGTCCGGCGGCAGCGCGATCGACGTGCTGAGGGTCACCTGTTCTTCGTCGCGGCCACTGTCGTACGCGCTGCGCCGCACCTCGTCGAACCCGTCCGCGAGCGTCTGCGCGTGCGAGCCGAGCGCATGCCAGCCGTCACCGATTCGCCCGGCACGCCGGCGCGCGGCTGCACCCATCCCGCCGATCAGGATCGGCGGGCCGCCAGGCTGAACGGGCCTCGGCTCGCACACGACCTCCTCGAACGCGAAGAACTCCCCGTCGTGCGCAAGCAGCCCGTCGCGCCAGAGCGCACGCAGGATCGCGACCTGCTCGTCCATCCTGCGGCCGCGCTCGACGAACGGCGCGCCGAGCGCGCGGAACTCCTCGGCCCACCATCCGACACCAGCGCCGATGACGATGCGGCCAGCCGAGAGGACATCCAGCGTCGCGACCGCCTTTGCGAGCTGCAACGGCTCGCGCATCGGCAGGACGAGCACGCTCGTGCCGAGGGCGACGCGCTCGGTGGCGCCGGCAGCGAGTGCGAGCGTCGTGAACGCCTCGAGGAAGCCGGCGCTGGCCGCGAACGGCGGGCCGTCGTCGCGGAACGGATAGGCGTCGGCGCCCGCGCGCGGGTAGACGACGTGGTCGGCGACCCATACCGAGTCGAGGCCGGCGTCGTCGGCCGCGCGTGCAACGGCCATGACGCCCTCGCGGTTCGCGTCCGGGCCCCATTGCGGGACGTGGATACCGATCCTCATCGCGACTGCTACCGCGTGGCCACCACGTCGTCGGGCAGTGGTCGCGGAGCTTCGCCGACGTACTCGCCGTCGTCGATGAAGCGCAGGGGGATGCCTTCGTCGATCTCCTCGATGACGTGCGCCATCAGGCCGGGTAGCACCGCGAGGACCGCCAGCGCGACGGTCTGCTGGGCGGTCAGTCCAAGGTCCATTCCGAGGCATGCGAGGCAGCCGTCGATGTTGACGGGCACCGAGGTCTTGCCGGTTTGGCGAACGAACTCCGAGTGGATCGCGCGGTAGAGCCCGGTTGCGTCACCTGCGAGACCGAGCTCGTCGGCGAGCGCGAACAGCGCCTTCGCCCGGAAGTCGCCGTCGCGGTGCACAGGGTGGCCGAAGCCCGGAAAGCGGCGGCCCTGCGCGCGAACGCGCTCGACTATCGCGGCTGCCGCCTGGGCGTCGTCCAATCCGTTTTCGTCGCGCAGGGCGCGCGTCTCGTCGATCAGCGCGTACGAGTGCTCCGGCGAGAGGGTGTTCTTGCCGGCGGCAAGGAGGCCGGCAGCGACCGCCGGGACGAACTCCGGGTTGCCCGAAGCGGCGTAACGGGCGGCCGAGACCGTCGAGGCCACGAAGCCGTGGTCGAGCAGGCTCGTGAGGATCGCGTCCACCAGCCGCGCCTCCCGCTCGTCCGGCAAGCGCCCGACCAGCGTCAAGAACGTTGCGTTCGCATACGGCAGCCGGCCAATGATCTCCTCGTGCGAGTAGCCGCGGATACTCACGCGCCCTCTGCCGACGTCGCTGATCGCGGTCCGAAACGCAGTCACTGCAGGACCTCGCGCGCCGCCCGGGCGTCGTCGGTCGCGGCGGTGACGCCGCGTTCGCGCAGCTTGAACTTCTCGATCTTGCCTGTGGGGGTCATTGGCAGCTCCTTCACGAGCTCGACGAAACGCGGCACCGCATGCCTCGGGAGGCGCTCGGCGCACCAGCCACGAAGGGCTTGCGGCTCGACCCGCGAACCCTCCCGCGCCAGAACGGCGAGCATCACTTCCTCCTCGATCAGATCCGACGGCACGCCGAAGGCAGCGGCAAGCTGAACATCGGGATGGGCCACCACGGCCTGCTCGACCTCGTACGAGCTGACGAACTCGCCGAGCCGCCGGATGACGTCGCCGATCCGGTCCGAGAACCAGAGATCGCCGTCGGCGTCGAACCAACCTCGGTCGCCCGTGTGGAACCAGAGGTTGCGCCAAGCCGCCAGCGTGCTCTCAGGATCGCCGAAGTAGCCCATGAACATCGAGGACGGCTGGCGCGGGCGTACGCAGATCTCCCCGACCTCGCCCGACGGAAGCGGCTCGTCGTCGGGGCTCATGATGCAGACGTCGAAGTCCGGTAGCGGGCGCCCCACCGCTCCCGGCTTGCGACCGCCCTTGGCGTTCCACGCGACGATCGTTGCCTCGGTCGAGCCGTAGCAGTGCACGAGGCGGACGCCGAAGCGCTCCTCGAACGACTCGTGCAGGTCGGCGGGGATCGGGACGCCGAAGCCAACGCGCAGCGGGTTGTCCCAGTCGTCGGCGCGTGGCGCGCGCTTCGCGAGCAGTACGAGCAGCGCGCCGACGAACGAGAGGATGCTCGAGCCGTTCGCGCGCACGTCGTCCCAGAACGCGTCGGCGTCGAATCTCGGCGCGATCCGAACTGCCGCGCCTGAGACGAGTCCGACGCATACCCCATAGCCCTGCGCCATGTTGTGGTGCAACGGGAGACATACGTGAACCGTGTCGCCCGGGCCGATTCCGAACAACGAGGTCGGCTGGTGACCGTTCGTGTAGTGCTGTCCGTGGGTCAACACCACGCCCTTGGCGGGTCCGGTCGACCCGGACGTGAACATGACCGCCGCGGGATCGGCGAAGCGCACGTCGACGGCGGGCGAGCGCCGCGCGTCCACCTCGAGCGCCGAGAACGGGATCGTCTCGAAGCGCTCGCTCTGGGTGTCGCCGACGACGACGGCGCGCCGGATCGCGGGCAAGCGGTCGGCGACCGCCTCCAGTCGCTCGAGATACTCGGACTGCACGACGATCTCGCGGCAGCGGGCCTGGTTGAGGATGTGTACGAGCCGCTCACCGACGTTCGCCGGGTTCACCGGGACCTCGACTGCGCCCATCGCCGCCAGGCCGAACCAGCTGGCGAGCAGCTCGCGGCGGTTGTCGAGGATCAGCGCGACGGTGTCGCCGCGCTCGATCCCCAGCCGGTGAAACGCTGCGCTCTGCGCCCGCGCAAGCTCCAGCGCCCGGCCCCAGCTGAGCTTCCCGCCGGAGTCGACGATGAACGTCGCGTCGGGCCGGTCGGCGGCATGGCGCGCGAGCAGGGCCGGAAGCGTCCGGTCGGCGATCGGGAGATGCGGCCTCATCGCAGCGACCCCTTCACGTCGATGCGCGTGCGCAGCAGCTCGAGCTGCTCCTGCGTAGGAGCCACGGTGTCGGCAACGTCGCGACCGCTGCCGACCTCGAAACCCGTCTGCTCTCGCACCTGCGCGAGCGTCACGCCCGGGTGGATCGACTTCAGGCGCGCGGCGCGTGTCTCGGCATCGAAGCCGAATACGCAGAGCGGAGTGATGATCGACGCCGGGCCGTTCGCGCCGAGGCCATAACGCTCGCGGAAGCCTGGTGTTCCGTCGCCATAACCGAGCGCCGAGATGTAGTCACAGCGCTCGACCAGCACACGCGGCGAATGCGACGTGGTCACGAGGTGGTAACAGCCGTTCTGCAACGTCGCGTTGCAGGTGCCGATCCCGCCCGGGCCCCTGAGGTCGAGCCGGCGCGGATCGTGCCCGATGCCGATCAGGTTCGAGTTGCCGAAGCGGTCGATTTGGATGCCGCCGCTGAAGAACACGCCCTTGCGCCGGAAGCGCATCTCTGAGAGGAGCCGGTCGTGTGGGTAGTACGCCTCTGCCCATCGCGTTGCAGCGACGTCCGTTATGAACGCGAACTCCTCGATCACCGGGACGTCACGCAGGTACGCCTTGGTCATCGCGAGCATCACGGTCATGTTCGGTCCGTGGGTGAGGTGCGCGAGCAGAGCGCCCGCGCGCGGCACGGGGAGGTTCGCCCCGACCTCGACCCACTGGCCGTCCTCCAGGTCGTTCGCGATCGCGACGGCCATGACCTCCTTCGCAGTCGGGGCGCCGTTCATGCGTACTCCGAGAGAGCAAGGACCTGCCTCACGCCGACGCGCTCGAGGTACTCGACGTGATCGGCTGGGCCACGGACGTAGCGCTCGAGGTAGTCGTCCAAGCGCGAGCGCGACCCGGTCTTGAGCCAGTCCGTCGCAGCCGCGGCGTACTCACGTATGTGTGCCTCGTCGGCCGGGTAGTAGCCGTGGGACGCAAACGGGTGCGCGCCGTACGGGACGCGCACGATCGCGTCGGCCCCGGGGATGGTGGTGGCGGCCGGGTTCTGGCGGATCTGCTCGTTGGACACGATCAGCTCGACCTGCACGACGGTTCGGTCCGCGGCGGCGTGCAGCGCGCGGTCGCCGTAGCCGCTGCCCGCGTGCTGCACATTGCCATAGCGGTCGCTGATGGCGGCGTGCAGGAACGCGATGTCGATCTCGATCGCGGGGACCGCGATCAGCAACTCTCCATTCAGCGGATCCGCGAAGGTCTCGAGGCGGGGATTGACATCGGGATAGGACGTTCCGACGCCGGCGCGCCAGGGGTTGAAGGGCAACCGTTGCGCCGAGGCCCGCAGACCGGCGTAATAGTGGGCCTCGTCGAGCTCGAAGACGTCGAGTTCGCCGGTTTGGGCGGCGCGGCGGAACGCCGGGCCGATCGGGGCGAGCCCCTCAGCGCCGACGTAGGCCGAGATCACGGTCCGGGCGCAGCCGGCGGCTATGAGCATGTCCACCTCTAGTCCGGACGAAGCTGCGCCGACGACGGTCAGGTCGCGTGCTCCCGAGCGGACTATCTGGCGCACGATCGCCATGGGGTGCGCGGCGTTGATGAAGCCGCCGATGGCGATCGTCATGCCGTCCTGAACACCGTCGATCGCGGCGCGTTCGTCGACGATCACCGAGCGGCGCTCGGCGGCCGTGCTCACCGGCCGAGACCCATCGCGCGGCCGATGATCAGCTTCTGGATCTCGGAGGTCCCGCCGCCGATCTCCAGGTACTTCGCGTCGCGGTAGTGCCGTGAGATCGGGTACTCGTTCGTGAACCCGTAGCCGCCGAAGATCTGCGCGCCTTCCCGGGTAGCCGTAACGTACGCCCGCGTCGCGTGAAGCTTTGCGAGCGAGGCATCGATCTCGGCCGCGTCGCCGGCGTCGACGCCGGCCGCGGCGCGCCACGTGAGCAGGTCGCCAGCCTCAAGCGCCAGCCTCATCTCGACGAGCTTGTCGAGCACCAACTGGTGGTCCCCGATAGGCCGGCCGAACGCCTCGCGGCCACGCGCGTGGGCGCACGCGAGCTCGATCACCTCGGCAGCGGCACCGACGCTGATCGCCGCGAGCAGCAGGCGCTCCGCCGAGAGGCCTGGCTGCAGCGCCGCCCAGCCGCCATCGAGCGGGCCGAGCAGGTTCGGTTCGGGGACCTCGACGCCGTCGAGGAACACCTCGCAGAGGTCGAGCGCCTTCAGCCCTAGCTTGGACAGCGGGCGGACGGTAACCCCCGGAGCGCTCGGGTCGAGCAGCAGCAGCGAGAGACCGGCGTGGCGATCGCCCGCGTCCGGATCGGTCCGCGCGAGGGTGACGATCACGTCCGCCACGGCGGCGCCCGTGATGAAGACCTTCTGGCCGTCGACTACAAAGTGGCCGTCGGAGCAGCGGGCGGTCGTGCGCAGCGCAGCGGCGTCCGAGCCGGAGCCCGGCTCCGTGAGCGCGAAGGCGATCCGCGCCTCGCCGCGCGCCAGCCGCGGCAGCCATTCCGCACGCTGGGCATCGTCGCCAAGGCGCGCAATCGCATCGGCGCCGAGCACCCAGAGCGAGTAGTAAGCCTGCGCCAGCGCCAGTGAATGACGAGCGAGCGCCCGATGGGCGCACACCAGGTCGGTCATCGAGCCGCCGCTCCCTCCGTACTCGCGCGCAATCGCCAGACCGGCCCAGCCGGCGCCCGCCAGCGCCTCCATCGCCTCGGCCGGATAGCGCTCGTCGGCGTCCCATTCGGCCACGCGTTCGCGCGGGGCGTGGCGCGCGCACAAGTCGTCAAGCGCCTCAGCCATCCGCCGTTGCTCGTCCGTATCGAAGTGAAAGCGGTACGCCGCAGCGCGGTCCGCGGTGGTGTCGGCGCGACGCAAGCGAGTCTCCTCCGCTGCCATAATACCCGACAATTGAATGCACTTCCGTCTCCGGCCAGCCGTCGTGGCGTCGGCACCGCTCCAGCCGTCGGTAAGCTAATACCAGACGTTACATAGTCGGAACATTTCGGTTAACGTTCGAGTAGCGGCAAGTCACGTTCATGACAGACGACGGCAACATCATCTTCAAGCCGGACCGTGTCCGGCGGCCGCGCGAGCAGGTCGAGCTGCAGATCCGCAGCGCCATCCTGGCAGGCGACTTCAAGGCTGGCGACCGGCTCCCGAGCGAGGCGGAGCTCGCCAAGGGCTTCGCGGTCAGCCGCAGCACGGTCCGCGAGGCGCTGCGCGCGCTGGTCACGGCCGGCCTGATATCGACGTCACCGGGCGCGACCGGCGGCAGCTTCGTCGAGGGCATTGACCACCACGCGCTCGCTGAGCGGTTCGGAGAGTCGGTCGCGAATGTCGTGCAGCTCGGCACCTTGACCTACGCCGAGGTCGCGGAAGTCCGCAGGATGCTGGAGATTCCATCCGCGCGTCTCGCCGCTCGCAACCACACCGACGAGCACATCGAACGCCTGCGCGACATCATCGACCGCGAGAAGAGCACGACCGTCAGCGACCCCGCGGTGCCGGGCCTGAACGCCGCCTTCCACCAGGCGCTCGCGGAGGCATCCGGCAACCGGATGCTCGCCGCTCTCGTCTCCGCGCTCCACCGCGTGACGCGTCCGCTCACCTACATCGAAACGTCTCCGGAACTGGGGCGTGAGAGCGTCATCCACCACCTGCGAATCGTCTCCGCGATCCGCAAGCGTGACGAGGATGAGGCCGTCGCGGCCATGGAGGACCACCTCGCCTACCTCCGCGAGCACGTCGCGGACGGGTCTATCACGGCCGGCGAGCCGCTCGACCAGTCGGTGTAGCCGCGCGGCGGCATCCGGGGGACGGTTGCGCGGGGTCGAATTGTCGGGCTATTATCGCGCCGCCACGCCTACGCCTACGCCCGCTAGGAGCGAGAGATGACGGACGATCCGTTCGGAGAAGTTGCACGGCCCCGCGACCTGATCGGGTACGGCCGTCGCCCGCCGAGGGTCGTCTGGCCCGACGACGCGAAGGTCGCCGTCAACCTGGTCATCAACTATGAAGAGGGGTCGGAGCACTACGAGCGCCTCGGCGACCACAAGACCGACGGGCTTGCGGAGCTGAACTGGTCGCTCCCGAAGGAGTACCGCGACTTCGCGATGGAGGCCGTGTACGAATACGGCAGCCGCGCGGGGATCTGGCGGCTCCTGAACATGTTCGACGAGTACGGGATCAAGATGACGTTCTTTGCCACCGGCATGGCGCTCGAGAGGAACCCGGAGGTCGGTGCGGCAATCGGCGAGCTGGCTCACGAGCCCTGCTCGCATGGGTATCGCTGGAGCGAGCCCTGGACCTGGACGCGTGAACAAGAGGACGAGCAGATCCGGATGGCGATCGACGCGATTCGGGCAACCACCGGCTCCCGCCCCGTCGGGTGGTACTGGCGCTACAGCTCCACGCCGTGGACACGCGACCTGCTCGTCGAGGAGGGCGGCTTCCTATACGACTCCGAGACGTACAACGACGATCTCCCGTACTTCACCGAGGTGCTCGGCAAGGAGCATCTGGTCGTGCCGTACAGCCAAACGTACAACGACGTCCGCTACGTGCTGAGCGAGGGCAACTTCGCGTCGCCGTCGGACTTCTACGACTACCTCCGGCGCGGGCTCGACGAGCTCCACCGCGAAGGCGAGCGCGGCTACCCGAAGATGATGTCCGTCGGGCTCCACTCGCGATGGGCCGGCCAGGCGGGCCGCGCCAATGCACTTCGTGAGTTCATCGAGTACGCGCTCGACAAGGGCGATGTCTGGTTCGCCCGCCGCGACGCGATCGCGCAGCACTGGATCGACCACCACCAAGAGTGGGAACGATGAGCGGCGCCGGCGACAGCGCCGGCATGCTGCTGGTCCAGATGGAGCCGCCCGCCACGCTCGAGGACGAGTTCCACGCCTGGTACGACACCGAGCACGTACCCGAGCGCGACGCCCTCCCGGGTTTCAACAGCGCGGTCCGGTTCGTCTGCACACAGGGCTGGCCGCGCTACATGGCGTGCTACGACCTGACCAGTCTCGCCGTGCTCGAGGGCGACGAGTACCGCCGCATCGGTGGCTCGAACCTCTCGATTTGGAGCAAGCGTGTGCTCGCGCGCGTGATCGGCTACGAGCGCCTCGAGCTCTCGCTCTTCCACGGCGACCCGGCAACGCGGCCCGGGAACGGCAAGGCGATGATCCGGATCGCGAGCGACGACCTCGACGGCGTTGCGCGAGCGGCGGCCAGACTCGCCGACAGCGCGCCGCAGGCGAGCGTCCGCGTATGGAAGAACGCGGCGCCCGCAGGCGAGACGACGATCATGCTCGACGCCCCCGCGGCGGCGTTGATCCCGGACTGGCCGGCCGCGGCCCTCGCCGAGGCCGTCGGTGACCTGGCCGGGTCGCTCGTCGGCGTCTGGCGCTACACGCGTTACCGCCGATGGACTTGAACACGATCCTCTACGAGGAGGACGGCCCCATCGGCCGTATCACGCTGAACCGTCCCGACGACGGGAACATGTTCAACCCCGAGATGTGCCGTGAGCTGAAGGCGGTGCTCGAGCAGACGCGGCTCGAGACGCGGACGCGGGTACTCGTGCTGACCGGCGCGGGCGAGCGCTTCTTCTGCATTGGCGGCAGGAAGGAGGACCTCGAAGACACGTACGCGTATCCGGGCGTCCTGCCCATCCTGGACGTCTACGACCTGATCGAGCGCCACCAGAAGCCAATCATCGCCTCGGTGAACGGCTTCGCCGTTGGCGGCGGGAACGTCCTGCACGTGATCTGCGACCTCACGATCGCGAAGGAGTCGGCCGTGTTCCGCCAGGTCGGGCCGATCATGGGCAGCTTCGACGCCGGCTACGGAACCTGGAACCTCGAGGACCTGATCGGCCGCAAGCGCGCCAAGGAGATGTGGTTCCTCAACGAGAAGATCTCGGCACAGCAGGCGCTCGAGTGGGGACTTGTCAACCGCGTGGTGCCCGACGACCGCCTGCGCGAGGAGACCGACCGCCTGGCCCACGAGCTGGTCCGCCGCGGTGCGCTGGCGCTCGCCGCGATCAAGGGGTCGTTCAGCGCCCGCACCGCCGGTGTTGCGGGCTTCTCCCGGATGGCGCACGACCTGCTGCTCAGGCACTACCTCGACACCGACGAGTCGAGGGAGCTGCGCGAGAGCTTCGTGAAGCGGCCGCCGCGCCAGCCCGATGGCTCCTGACGGCGGCATCCTGGTCACGGGCGCCAGCCGCGGGATAGGCGCTGCGATTGCCGTCGAGCTCGCGGCGCGCGGGCAGATCGTCGGGTGCCTGAGCCGCAGCGGCGCGCTGCCCGAGGGTGCTGATCCGAAACGGCTGATCGCCCTGACCTGCGACGTCACCGATTTCGCAGCCGGCCGTGCCGCCGTGAGCGAGTTCGCACAACGCGCCGGCGGGATCGCCGGACTTGTCAACAACGCCGGCTCCCACCCCGAGAACACGCCCGCCGCGGAGCTCGCGCCGGGCGATTTGCTCCGCGTCTTCGAGGCCAACTGCGCCGCGCCGCTCGCGCTCGCCCAGGCAGCTCGGCCGTACCTCGCCGAGGCAAACGGGACGATCGTCGGGATCGGCTCATTCTTCGACAAGCTCGGGGCGCCGCGCAGCCTCGCGTATTCGGCCTCGAAGGCCGCGCTCGCGAGCATCGACCGGACGCTGGCGGTCGAGTGGGGCCGGGACGGAATTTCCGTGTTCACGGTCGCGCCGGGATACGTCTTGACGGACCTGAACGCCGACTGGCTCGCCAGCAGCGACGTGCGCGCGAAGGTCGAGCGTCGCATCCCCGCGGGCCGCGTCGCCGGCGCGGGCGAGATCGGCCGCCTGGTCGCGGCGCTGCTGCTCGAGGACATCGGATTCCTGACCGGCGAGACGATCTACGTCGACGGCGGCCAAGGCGTGCGCGTGTGAGCCACGAGGTCTTCGAACGGATCGTGCGGCGCCAGCCGCTGTCGGACGAGGAATGGCAGGTGGTAGAAGCGCTGCGCGCGGTCGTCGCGGACCGCATCGCGCCGCGCGCAGAGGCCTACGACCGCAGCGGAGACTTCCCGTGGGACAACGTGCGTGACCTGAATGGGCTCGAGCTCAATCTCGCCTTCCTGCCGGCCGGCGACGGCGGCGCGGGCCTCTCGTACCGGACCTATCTCCTTCTGGTCCAGGAACTGAGCGCGGGTTGCGCTTCGACCGGCGTCACCTGGGCAACGACCTTCCACGCCGTGTCGCCGCTGATCGACTTCGGCTCCGCCGAGCAACGCTCGCGGCTGTTGCCGATCGTCGCCGCCGGCGGGCTCGGCGCGCTCGCGATAACGGAGGCGAGCGGCGGGTCCGATGCGACGGCGATGAGCACACGGCTGCGGCCGGACGGCGACGACGTCGTCATCGACGGCGACAAGCTCTTCATCACCAACGGCGACGTCGCCGACCTCTACCTGGTGTTCGGCAAGTGGGCCGAGATCGACGATCCGCGCGCCAGCATCAGCGCGGTCGTGGTCGAGAAGGGCACGCCTGGGCTCGAGGTTGCCGGCAAGGAGGAGAAGATGGGCCACCGGGCATCGTCGACCGTCGCGTTGTCCTTCCGCGACTGCCGTGTGCCCGCCGCGAACGTCCTGCAAGAGCCTGGCGCCGGGCTGCGCATCCTGTTCTCGGCGCTCAACAAGTCACGCCCGAGCATCGCCGCGCATGCGCTCGGCATCGCCCGTGCCGCGTTCGACGACGCGGTCGAGTACGTGAACGAGCGCCGGCAGTTCGGGCAGGCCGTCGTCGACTTCCAGGGCATCCAGTGGACGCTCGCCGACCTCGCGACGCGCATCGCGATGACGCAGGCATGGATGTTCCACGTCGCAGAGCTCGTCGAGGACGAACAGGAGGCCGCAACCGAGGCGTCAATCCTCAAGCTCGCCGCGTCGGACGTCGCGATGGACAGCGCGAGTGCAGCCGTGCAGCTCTTCGGCGGCTACGGCTACTGAAAGGGGATGAGCGTCGAGCGCGTGTTCCGCGACGCGAAGATCACCCCGATCTGGGAGGGCACGAACCAGATGCAACGGCAG
>Ga0126314_10001170_pt1 | contig 12477 bp, 8 predicted proteins | sample Plot105B_FD_92535 | JGI IMG/M metagenome (GOLD analysis project Ga0126314, IMG submission 92535) | Serpentine soil microbial communities from UC McLaughlin Reserve, CA, USA - Plot105B | ecosystem: Environmental > Terrestrial > Soil > Grasslands | place: USA: UC McLaughlin Reserve, Lake County...
CACGCACGACGACTCGCCCATCGGGTCATTCAGGTCGAACGCGATCAGCGTCGCGTAGCCCTTGCCAGACCGGCCGATCACGTCGTTGCCCTGGATGTCGTCGCATGCCCGGACGCAGCGGTCGCACAGGATGCATGCGTCGTGGTCGACCGCGATCACGGGGTTCGAGCGGTCCTCGCCGCGCCCCCGTCCCCGCGGGAGCGCCGAGGCGTTCTGGTCGAGCCCGTAGCGCCGAACGAGCACGTGCAGCTCGTTGTCGGCGGTGGTCGTCTCCTTCGGGTCCTCGGCCATGGGCGGCTGGTCGACGAGCAGCAGCTCGGTGAGCTGCGCGCGGTTGCGCTCGAGCTCGGGGGTGTTGGTCCTGACCTCCATGCCGTCCTCGCATGGCCGCACGCACGACGCGGCGTAGACGCGCGCGCCGACGTCCACCACGCACAGCCGGCAGACGCCGACCGGGTCGTAGCGCTCGTCGTGGCACAGCACCGGGATCTCGATCCCCGCGTCGTTCGCCGCCTGCCAGATCGTGGTGCCCTCCGGCACAGAGACCTCACGACCGTCGATCGTCAGGCTGACGGTCCTGGTCTCGGTATGTGCGGGGGTCGAGATGGCCACGGCGTCTAGTCGATCAGTGCGGGCTCGAGCCGGAGATCCGCCGTCTGCTCCGTCGCGAGCAGGCCGGACCGGTCCAGGCCGCGAGCTTCGTAGTACCCCTGGATCATTGCATCCAGCCGGTCCCGGGTGAGGCGGGCACTCCGGCCGGACGCCATCTCGAGCGGCTCCTCGAGGAAGCGGTCGGGCAGCGTGTCGTCCGTCCGCGTCCACCCCTCGCGGACGTTGAACGCGCGTTTGGCGAGCACGATCCGGCGCGCGGTCGCCTCCAGCTCGGCGCCGTCGACGTCCCAGCCCGTGACGGTCGCGAGCAGCCCCGCCCACTCGGGGAACGGGTCCTCGAACACGCCGCGCAGGAACTTGCACAGGATCAGCGAGTCCATGACCGCCGCCCGGTCCTCGGTCGCGACCGCGGCGGCCACGTGCGCGGTGCCGCCGGCCAGCCGGTCGTGGCGGCCCGACAAGTCGGCCTCGTACGCGCCCGAGCGGTTGTGGTCGGCGCCGCGGGCGTTGACTGCGAGCCCGAGCGCCATCGCCTGCAGCGTCCGCGGCTCGTAGCCCGGCAGCTCGAGCCCCTTGACGTGCGGGGCGAACGCCGCCGAGCCCTGGCCGACGACCTCGGCGGCCCGCCGCGAGCCCTCGGCCAGCAGCGCGCCGAGGCCCTCCAGGGCGCCGATCTCCTCGATCGCCCGCAGCAGCGCGTCGGCGTCGCCGAAGCGCATCCACGGCGCGTCGATCAGGCCGCGCTCGACGCACTCCATTGCCCAGGCGATCGTCCCGCCCGCCGAGATCGTGTCGAGGCCGAGCTCGTCGCAGCGGCCGCTCGCCTCGAGGACGGCGTCCGGGTCGGAGACGCCGCACATCGGCCCCAGTGCGAAGACGTTCTCGTACTCGACGCGCATCTGCTTGCCGCCAGCCGTCTTGTAGATGTGCTCGCAGCCGATCGCGCAGGAGGCGCAGCTGTCGCGCGCGACGCCGCGCGCCTCGGCGAGGTCCTCGGCCGAGAGCCGCGGGGCCTCGGCGAACGTCGCCGCCTGAAAGTTGCGGGTGGGCAGCGTGGCGATCGCGTTGAACGCGAGCAGGTTCGCCAGCGTCCCGAGCTCGCGGTACTTCGCGGTCGCGGGGCCGAACGAGCGCGCGCGCAGGTCGCGCGCGGCGGCGAGGACGGCCCGTGCGTCGGCGGGAGCGACCTTCGTTGCCGCCCGGACGGCGACGGCCTTGAGCAGCTTCGACCCGAGTACGGCGCCCGCGCCGCCGCGGCCGGCATGGCGACCGTCATGCGAAAGCGTCGCGTACTTCACGAGCCGCTCGCCGGCGGGGCCGATCGAGGCGACGCGCCAGGCCTTGCCCAGCCGCTCCCGGAGGCGCTCCTCGGCCTCGGCTGCCGACAGCCCCCAGAGGTCGCCGGCGGGCTCCAGCCGCGGGCCGTCACCGTCGACGAGCAGCACCGACGGCTCCTCGCACGCCCCGCGAACGACGATCGCGTCGTGGCCGGTCAGCTTGCCGGCGATCGCGAAGTGGCTCGAGGCGAGCGCGTCGTTCAGCAGTCCCGTGAGCGGCGACTTCGCGACCACCGCGAACTTCGCGCTCGTCGTCAGCGGGGTCCCGACCAGCGGCGAGAAGCAGAACGCGAGCGGCGCCTCGGCGCCGAGCGGATCCACGCCCGGCGGCGCCAGCCGGTGCATGAGCCACGTGCCCAGCCCCGCGCCTCCGATGTAGCCGCGCAGGACGTCGTCGTCGAGCGGCAGCACCTCGGCGCTCGCATCGGCAAGCTCGATGACGAGAGCGCGGCCAAAATAGCCGCCGGGAGGCGGCGACTGCATACCCGAAGAGTACGACACGCCGTTCAGCCGCCCGCGTCGGCCGCCAGGAAGGCGACCGTGTCGCCCGCGACCAGCGGCACCTCGGGGTCGCGCGTGATCTGGTCGCCGTTCAGCGCCGCGACGACGTGCTCGCCGAGGGTGATCCCGGCGCCGGCGGCCGCCTCGCCGAGCGTCGCGGCCTCCACGACGGCGGGTCCGGCGCCGCCGGGCGCGATCCGGCTCAGCGCGCCGAAGCGGCGTACGGTGACCGCGGGTCCTGGGCGGGCGCGCGCCGCCTCGTAGTCGGTCGGCGCGTTGAGGTTGAGCACCGAGTCCAAGTCGGGATCGAGCGCGGCGAGCGCGGCGTCGGCAAGCAGCGCGCCGTCGTCGAGCTGCCGCACACGACAGGCCTCGAACAGGAACGCAGGACGCATCCGGTCCTCGGCGATCAGGTGCTCGACGGCGTCCACGAGCGCCACGCGATAGACGGCGGCGAGCGGGTGCCGGAATCCGCCGGCGTGCGGCAGGACCACGTCGACGTCATCGTCGAAGGCCGCGAGCAGGCGGCGGATGAAGCGCGGGTGCAGCAGCGGGACGTCGGTCGACGACACGTAGGCGGCCACCGCGCGGTCGTCCACCGCTCCGAGGCCCGCCGCCAGGCCCTGGAGCGGCCCCCGCCCCTCGCGCGCGTCCTCAACCTGCTCGACTTCGCCGGGCAGCTCGGGCAGCTCCTGTCCAGGCGCGCGCACGACGATCACGGGGCCGTCGACCGCGCGGGCGACGAGACCGACGACGCGGCGCAGTAGCGTCGAGCCGTGCCACTCCAGCGCCGCCTTCGGCGTGCCCATCCGCGACGAGCGCCCGCCGGCGAGAACGATTCCCGCGACGTCCGCCACGTTCAGCCGCCGCCTGTGCGCATCAGCCGCCCCATCACGGTGCACGCTAGCGGCCAGACGCCGGCGCTTCGGTCCGCGGACTGCGACCAGATCGACCTCGCGGACGGTCGTGATCAGTGCCCGCGTCAGCAACGGCTCGGCGCCGGGTCGGGCGACACCAGCCCGATGCCGGCGGCGCAGGTCACTCACGCCGGCAGTGACTGAACGAGCGTCAGCACGGACGCGAACAGGTCGCCGTGCTTCTCGACCCGGCTGATGGCGTCGCGGTGGTCGAGGTCGAGCTCGCCGGCCGCGACCTCGTCCCAGGTGACCGGCGTCGAGACCGTCGGCCGCTCGCGGGCGCGCAGCGAGTAGGCGGCGACGGTCGACTTGTGCCAGTCGTTCTGGCTCCAGTCCACCAGCACCCTTCCGCGGCGCTTGCTCTTTGCCATGTCCGCCGTCACGCGGTCTGGAATCTGCTGCTCGAGCAGCTCGGCCACCTGGCGGGCGAACGGCTTCGTCTGCTCGTAGGTGACGTCGCTGTTCAGTGGCACGTAGACCTGTAGCCCCTTCGAGCCCGTCGTCTTCGCGAACGACTGCAGCCGCAGTTGCTCGAACATGCCGCGCAGCAGCAGCGCCACCTCGGCGCAGTCGGCGAGGTCGGCCGGCGCGCCGGGGTCCAGGTCGAAGACCATGTGCGTCGGGCGCTGGATGTCCTCGCCGAGCGCCAGGGTCACGTGCAGCTCGATGTTCGCGTGGTTCACCGACCACATGAGCGCGTCCTCGGAGTCGATCACGCAGTAGCTGATCGGGTGCCCCTTCACCTCGCTCGGCACCGCCACCCTCGTCAGCCAGTCGGGTGCCTGCGGCGGGCACTCCTTCTCCCAGCGCTTCGGACCGTCGACGCCGTGGAAGTAGCGCCGCATGCTGAGCGGGCGGCCGTGCACGTGCGGCAGCAGCACCGGCGCGACCGCCCGGTAGTAGTCCGCCATGTCAGCCTTGGTGAACCCGGTCTTCGGATACATCACGCGGTCCGGGTGCGTGAGCTTCACCCGCGGCGCCTGCTCGTCCACCGATACGGTGATCCAGCCAGCGCCGGGTGCGTACGGCGAGTCAAGCGGCTTGGCAACAATGCCTGGAAGCCCATTCGCGCGCGCCGCCTCGAGAAGGGCGGCGCCGTCGCCCTCGTGATGTTGTGAGGTGCGCCAGTGGTCAGCTTCGAGCTCGAGGCTCAGCAGACGCTCGCGCCGCTCCCGCCACGCCACCTGAGTGAGCGAGCGCCCGTCCGCGTAGAGCAGGTCGTAGATCTCGAAGACCACCGGGATGTCACGCGCCCGCCGGCGCATCGCGCTGTCGGTGCCGGCGCGGGCACGTCGCTCGAGCCGCGCAGGATCGGGCCGTCCGTCGTCACCGAGCGCCACCAACTCGCCGTCGAGCACGACGTTGCGGGCGCCGATCGCGCGCGTCAGGCGGCCGATCTCGGGATAGAACGCGGTGATGTCGCCGCCGCTGCCGTCCTCCAGGCGCAGGCGGCCCGGCTCGCAGAATGCGATCGTGCGGCGGCCGTTCCACTGGATCTCGAACGCGTAGCGGTCGTCGTCCGGCGGCAGCCGGCCAGGGGCCGCCACCAGCGGGACAACGTGCTCGGGCATCGGCTCGCGGTCCGGATCCAGCGGTGGATCGACGCGGCGGATCATCCAGTCGTTGCCTTCGCGGCCGCCGATGTGGAAGAGGTGGTAGCGACCCTGGAGGTGCTCGCCGTGGAAGGTGATCGTCGCCTTGGTGTCCGTCCACTCGTGGGTCTCGTAGGTGCCGGAGTCCCAGACCTTCATCGTCCCGGCGCCGTACTGCCCCTTCGGAATGACGCCTTCCCAGGTCAGATACTCGAGCGGGTGGTCCTCCGTGTGCACCGCCATGCGGTTCTCGCCGGGCACCTCCGGGATGCCGTTCGGTACCGCCCATGAGACGGCGACGCCGTCGCGCTCCAGACGCAGGTCCCAGTGCAGGCGCGTGGCGCTGTGCTCCTGGACCACGAAGCGGTTGTCGCTGGCGGCCTCAGCGTCAGTCGGCCCAGGTTCGGGCGAGGCTCCGAAGTCGCGCTTGCGCCGGTACTCGTCGAGCGCCTCGGCCGATCCGCGCCGACCGGCAGCCTTCGCGCTACGAGTCGGTGTCGCCTGCGGGCGGGACGCCTTCTTCCGAGACGACTTCACTGCCCTTAACGATCTCATCCGCGTCGCCGTAGGCGGCGCCGCCGAGGTCCTGCTCCGTCTCCACCGGGAAGCCCTCTTCCAGCACGCTGGAGTGCTCGCCATGCTCGGCGTTCTCGATCAGCAGCTCCTCGGCCTGCTCGAAGCCTTCCTGCTCGCCGCCGCCGGCCTCGTCCACGGCCTGCCACGCCGGGTCGTTCCGCCGTTCCTCTGGTGTCTCCATGGTGTGCCCCTACCCCCTGGGCGAAGCGGCTACTCGTCGCGGCGCTCGAGCGCGAAGGCTGCACTGATCAGCGACAGGTGCGTGAGCGCCTGCGGGAAGTTGCCGAGCATCGCGCCCGTTTGCGGATCGAGCTCCTCCGCATACAGCCCGACGTCGTTGGCGAGTCCGACCAGCTCGTCCATGACCGCTTTCGCCTCGGCGCGGCGGCCGCTGCGTGCGAGCGCCTCCCGGAGCGCAGCACATGCGCGTCGCCCTCGGCGGTCACCTCTGGATGCAGCGACTTGAACTCGAAGCGCGGCTCCACGCGCCAGCGCATCGCGACCTCGCCGCGAACGCACTCGACGCGGCGGACGACTTCGTCCCAGTCGATCGGCCGGGTCGGTGCATGTGTGATCGCGTCGGTCACGCGGACGGTGCCACGCTCGGTCTCGAACGTCGTCTCGAGCACGTTCGACTGCTCGACGTAGCGACGGGTGACGCGGAAGGCCTCGCGCGGCTGCAGCGTCCACGTGCCCCCGCGGTCGGGATCGAGCAGTGCGCCGAACACGCTCGGCGCGTCGAAGCGCGGCAGGCAGAGCCAGTCGATCGAGCCGTCGAGCGCGACCAGTCCCGCATTGCGCTTGTTTCCGATAGCGGCGTAATCCTCGATCGGCGCGTACCCGTCGTGACGCGCCGGAGTTCGCGGGGTGCGCTGGTCGGGTACGGCGTCAGGCATGGCAAACAGTGAAGTGGTCGTGGTAACCGGGGCGTCGTCCGGAATCGGACGGGCGATCGCACGCAGGTTCGGTCAGGATGGTGCCCGGATCGGCCTGATTGCGCGCGGGCGTGACGGGCTGCATGGTGCGAGCGAGGAAATCGAGCGGGCGGGGGGACAGGCGCTCGTGCTGCCGACCGACGTCGCCGACTGGGACGCGGTCAACTCCGCGGCAAGGGCGGTCGAGGAGGCGTTCGGGCCGATCGACATCTGGATCAACAACGCGATGGCGACGATCTTCGCGCCGTTCAGCGACATCGGACCCGACGAGTTCAGGCGCGCGACCGAGGTCACGTACCTCGGCACCGTGTGGGGGACGAAGGCGGCGCTCGACCGCATGCGGGCGCGCGACCGCGGCACGATCGTGATCGTCGGCTCCGCGCTCGCGTACCGCGGGATCCCGCTGCAGTCCGCCTACTGCGGCGCGAAGCACGGCATCAAGGGGGTCTTCGAGTCGCTGCGCACGGAGCTGCGCCATGACGGGTCGAACGTCCACCTCTCGATGGTGCAACTGCCGGGCGTGAACACGCCGCAGTTCTTGCACGGCCGCTCCAAGATGCCGAAGGTCCCGCAGCCGATGCCGCCCTACTACGAGCCTGAGGTGGCCGCCGACGCCGTCCACTGGGCCGCCCACCACCGGCGCCGCGAGCTCTACGTGGGCGCGCCGACGGTGAAGACGATCGTCGGCAACAAGCTCGCGCCTTGGCTCGTCGAGCGCGTCCTCGCGAAGCAAGGGTTCCAGGGCCAGCAGAGCGACAAGCCGCGCGACCCGAACCGGCCGGACAACCTCTTCTCGCCGCCGCCCGGTGACCCCGGGGCGCACGGGCCCTACGACGGTCAGGCACGCACGAGCAGCATTCAGCTGCAGCTGGCGAAGCGACGCCGGCTCCTTGGGGCAACCGCGGGCGCGGTACTCATGCTTACCGGATCTCTAGTTCTGGGGCGGCGGTCCGGGTAGTCCAACTACATGTCCGAAAACGTTGCTGCCTTCATGCTCAACCGCCTCCACGAGTGGGGGGTCAACCGCATCTACGGCTATCCGGGCGACGGCATCAACGGCCTGCTCGGCGCCTTCCACGAGGTCGGCGACAAGGTCGAGTTCGTGCAGGTGCGCCACGAGGAGATCGCGGCCTTTGCGGCCTGCGCCCACGCGAAGCTCACCGGCGACGTTGGGGTGTGCATGGCGACCTCGGGCCCGGGCGCCATCCACCTGCTGAACGGCCTCTACGACGCGAAGCTCGACCACCAGCCGGTGGTCGCAATCGTCGGGCAGCAGAAGACGATGTCGCTGGGCGGCAACTATCAGCAGGAGGTCGACCTGAACACGCTGTTCAAGGACGTCGCCTCCGAGTTCGTCCAGGTCTGCATGGCGCCCGAGCAGGCGCAGCACCTGATCGACCGCGCGGTGCGGATTGCCAAGGCCACCCGTTCCGTCACCTGCGTAATCGTGCCGGACGACATCCAGGAAGCTGAGTACTCCGAGCCGCCGCGCAAGCATGGGGCGGTGTTCTCGTCGACCAGTTACGCCGAGCCGCGCGTGATCCCTACCCCGGAGGACCTGCGGGCGGCAGCCGAGATCCTGAACGCGGGCGAGAAGGTCGCGCTGCTCGTTGGCCAAGGCGCCGCCGGCGCCGAGCCGGAGCTCGAGCAGGTCGCGGAGCTGCTTGGCGCAGGCGTGGCGAAGGCGCTCAACGGCCGCTACGTGATGCCGGACGAGCTGCCATACGTAACCGGCCCGATCGGGTTGCTCGGGTCCAAGCCGAGCTACGAGATGATGGAGAACTGCGACACGCTGCTGATGGTTGGCTCGAGCTTCCCCTACTCGGAGTTCCTGCCGAAGCCGGGGCAGGCGCGCGGCGTACAGATCGATCTGGACGCACGCATGCTCGGCATCCGCTATCCGATGGAGCTGAACCTGGTGGGTGACGCAAAGGCGTCGCTGACCGAGTTGATTCCGCTGCTCGAGCGCAAGGAGGACCGCTCCTGGCGCGAGGAGATCGAGCACGAGGTCCAGCGCTGGTGGGAGATCCTGGACGAGCGCGCGATGGACAGCGCCGACCCGATCAACCCGCAGCGGGTGTTCCACGAGCTGTCGAAGCGGCTGCCGGACCAGGCGATCCTGCTGGCCGATTCCGGCTCAGCGACGAACTGGTGGGCCCGGCAGCTGAAGATGCGCCGCGGGATGAAGAGCGCGCTCTCCGGCACGCTCGCATCGATGTGCCCGGCAGTCCCGTACGCGCTCGCGGCGAAATTCGCCTACCCCGACCGGCCCGTGATTGCTTGCCTCGGCGACGGCGCCTTCCAGATGCTGGGCGTGAACGGGCTGATCGACATCGCCCGCTACCACGACCGTTGGTCGAACCAGCAGCTCGTAATCCTCGTGCTGAACAACCGCGACCTGAACCAGGTGACGTGGGAGCAGCGCGTGCTGGCGGGCGACCCGAAGCTCGAGGCGTCGCAGGTGCTGCCGGACTTCCCCTACGCGGCCTACGCCGAGTTGCTCGGTCTGCGTGGCATCCGCGTCGACGACCCGGAGCACGTGGCCGACGCGTGGGACGAGGCGCTCGCGGCCGACAAGCCGGTGCTGCTCGAGGCGGTCACCGATCCCGAGGTGCCTCCGCTCCCGCCGCACATCCGCTTCGAACAGGCCTTGAAGCTGGCGCAAGCGCTGCCCGGTGATCCGGCGCGCGGCGAGATCATCAGCCAGTCGGTCAAGGGAAAGATCAAGGAATTCGTCGACCGCTGAGATGAAGGTCCTGACCTTCGAGATTCCGACCGACGAGCCCGAGTCGGACGGGACACTCGAGTGGGACTCGACGACGATCGTGGTGGTCGAGGTCGAGGCCCGCGGCGAGATCGGCATTGGCTACACCTACGGCGACGCGTCGGTCGGCGCGCTGATCGAGTCGAAGCTCGCACCGCTCCTCGACGACCACGACCCGCTCGCGCCACCGACGACGTGGATGCGCATGCGCGCGGCGCTGCGGAACGTCGGCCAGCAAGGTGTGGGGGCGATGGCGATCTCGGCCGTCGACATTGCGCTCTGGGACCTGAAGGCGAAGCTGCTAGGCGTGCCGCTGGCTGACGCACTGCCGCGCTTCCACGATGCGGTCCCGGTCTACGGCAGCGGCGGCTTCACCTCCTATTCCCTGGAGCATCTGCGCGAGCAGCTACGCGGCTGGGTCGACCACGGCTTCTCGCGCGTAAAGATCAAGGTCGGGCGTGATCCGGGGGCCGACCCTGAGCGGCTCGACGTCGCACGCGAGGCGGTCGGGCCGAACGTCGAGCTGATGGTCGACGCCAACGGCGCCTTCGACCGAATGGAGGCGCTCGCATGGGCGCAGCGCTACCACGAGGAGTGGAACGTGGCCTGGCTGGAGGAGCCGGTGAGCTCCGAGGACCTCGACGGGATGGCCTTCGTGCGCGACCATGGCCCGCCCGGCTTGGCGATCGCCGCCGGCGAATATGCCTGGGACCTTGCCGACCTCGCACGGATGGCCAGGTGCGTGGACGTCCTACAGGCCGACGTGACCCGCTGCGGCGGCATCACCGCCTTCATCCGCGCCGATGGCATTGCACGCGCGCACGGGATCCCGCTGTCGGCGCACTGCGCGCCGGCAGCCTCGCTGCATGCCTGCTGCGCGTGCGAGTCGCTTGTGCACCTCGAGTACTTCCACGACCACACCCGGATCGAGTCGATGTTGTTCGAGGGCGTGCCGGTCGCGCACGCCGGCGTTCTGCGGCCGGATCCGGAGCGGAGCGGGCTCGGGCTCGCTGTCGCACGGGCGCCGGCATGAGGACGGTCTGGCGCAATCCCAAGCTCGGCCTCGGCCACCGGACGCTGGTGCCGGCCGGCGCCGACGGGGTGGACGTTGCGGCGCTCGAGGCCCAGCTCCGGGCAAGCGTCGAGGGCGAGGTCGCCTTCGACGCCGGCAACCGTTCCGCGTACGCCCACGACAGCTCGAACTACCGACAGCCCCCGATCGGCGTCGTGGTGCCGAAGAACGCCGACGACATCGTCGCCGCCATCGCGGCCTGCCATGACCACGGGGCGCCGGTGCTGGCCCGTGGCTGCGGCACGGCACTGGCGGGGCAGACCTGCAACGTCGCCGTCGTGATCGACCACTCGCGCCACATGCGCACGATCAAGCAGCTCGACCCCGACCAGCGCGTGGCGGTCGTCGAGCCGGGCGTGGTGCACGACCAATTGACCAACCTCACCGAGGAACGCTGGAACCTGACCTTCGGCCCCGACACCTCGACGCACGAGTACGCGACGTTCGGCGGGATGATCGGCAACAACTCGTGCGGCACGCACTCGGTGATGGCGGGCCGCACGGTCGACAACATCCGCGACCTCGAGATCGTCACCTACGACGGCCTGCGCATGCGCGTGGGCAAGACGAGCGACGACGAGCTGGCGCGGATCATCGGCGAGGGCGGTCGTCGCGGCGAGATCTATTCGCGCATGCGCGACCTGCGCGACCGCTACGCCGATCGCATCCGTGAGCGTTACCCGGAGATCCCGCGGCGCGTCTCCGGCTACAACCTCGACTACTTGGTGCCCGAGCGTGGTTTCAACGTCGCGCAGGCGCTGGTGGGCAGTGAGTCCACGCTCGTGACGGTTCTGGAGGCGACGCTCGAGCTGGTCGAGATGCCGCCGTGTCGCTCGCTGCTCGTGCTCGGCTACGAGGACATCTGGCACGCCGCTGACCACGTGATGGAGATCCGTGAGCAGGGCGCGATCGCCCTCGAGGCGGTCGACGACACGCTGATCCGCGACATGAAGATCATGCACACGCACGAGCAGGACATCGCGCTGCTGCCGGAGGGCAAGGGCTGGCTCCTGGTCGAGTTCGGCGCCGAGACGCGCGAGGAGGCCGACGAGCAGGCGCGCGCGTGCATGAAGCGGCTGGCGAAGGAGAAGGACGCGCCGCAGATGAAGCTGCTCGACAAGCCGCCGAACGAGAACCGCCTCTGGGAGGTGCGCGAGGGCGGGCTCGGCGCGACCGCGTTCAACCCGATGGAGGCAGACCACTGGGAGGGCTGGGAGGACGCGGCGGTGCATCCCGAGAAGCTCGGCGGCTACCTCCGCGACTTCCGCGACCTGCTGCAGCGCTTCGACTACGACACCTCGCTGTACGGCCACTTCGGTGACGGTTGCGTGCACTGCCGGATCAACTTCGACCTGCGCTCGGCCGGCGGCATCCGCCACTGGCGCGAGTTCGTCGACGAGGCGGCTGACCTGGTCGTCTCCTACGGCGGCTCGTTGTCGGGCGAGCACGGCGACGGCCAGTCGCGCGGCGAGCTGCTTCCGAAGATGTTCGGCGAGGACCTCGTGCAGGCGTTCCGCGAGTTCAAGTCGATCTGGGACCCGCAGAACCGGATGAACCCGCACAAGGTCGTCGATCCATATCCGATCGTCTCGAACATGAAGCTCGGCGCCGACTACGCCCCTCCGCACGTCGACACCTTCTTCTCCTATCCCGAGGACGGGGGGAAGTTCGCGCACGCGACCATGCGCTGCGTCGGCGCCGGGAAGTGCCGCGACATCGAGTCGGGAACGATGTGCCCCAGCTACATGGTCACGCTCGACGAGCAGCACTCGACCCGCGGCCGGACGCGAATCCTCTACGAGATGCTGCAGGGCGATGTCATCAAGGACGGCTTCCGCTCGGACGACGTCGAGGAGGCGCTCGATCTCTGTCTGTCATGCAAGGGCTGCAAGGGCGATTGCCCGGTCTCGGTTGACATGGCCAGCTACAAGGCTGAGTTCCTGTCGAAGCACTTCAAGCGCCGGCTGCGCCCGCGGGCGGCCTACTCGATGGGGCTGATCAACCTGCACGCGCAGCTCGCGTCGCGTATGCCACGCTTGGCGAACGTCATGGCCTCACGCGACTTCGTCAAGCGGCTCGGCGGGATCGCGCCGCAACGCGACATGCCGAAGTTCGCCGAGCAGACGTTCAAGGACTGGTTCGCAGCGCGCGCCTGCCCGAACCCCCAAGCC
>Ga0126314_10001171_pt1 | contig 12475 bp, 20 predicted proteins | sample Plot105B_FD_92535 | JGI IMG/M metagenome (GOLD analysis project Ga0126314, IMG submission 92535) | Serpentine soil microbial communities from UC McLaughlin Reserve, CA, USA - Plot105B | ecosystem: Environmental > Terrestrial > Soil > Grasslands | place: USA: UC McLaughlin Reserve, Lake County...
CGCATCCAATTCCTCGATCCACGATCGGACCGTCTTCTGGTCCATCGTTTTTGGCATTATGTCCTCCTTTGTCGGAGAGGGCATGATGCCAAAGCGCCTTGCTATTTACAACTGTAGTACTAGTAGTGTTCTTTGTCCTGGGTTGGTTTCTGTTTACTCGGCCTCCTGCAAAACAGGTTATGGTGCACCCCTCGACCGAAGTCAAAGGTTCCATAAGTGCTGAAGCCTGCCATGAACCCTATCCGTGCTTCTCCCCCTCCGTCTATGTCCTAGATACCCTGCTTCCCATAGTCGACCTTCACCAGGAGCGCAACTGGGTGCCCGCCAGACCCCGGCCATGGGGATTGTGGTACGAAGTGCTAACGTGGGTGCTCATCGCTTTCGGCTGGATACTTACCACCGCCGTAGTTGCCGGCATCGGTTCGCTATGGCGAAGGGAGTGAGCGCATCACTGACTAACGACGAAGTCAATCTATCTGAAGACGCTCATGAGCGATCCAAACGCCTGCCCATCACCCAACTCATCGCCACGTAGATAATTTAGGATCTCACGGGTGCTGTGTATTCTAGGGTCTCCTGTAACCTTGAGGACGGGCACAGGAGGTTAAAGGAAGGTCTGCTCGGCGTCGGAGAGGTCTGCCTGGTATGCTTTTCACATGAACAGAAGGGAGGAGGACCAAAGGAGGGAAGCGAGTGAATTAAGCGCTCATTCAGTAGCGCTACTTGTTGCTCTCGCTGGTTTCTCGCAATCTCCTAGACCGGCTTTCTTATGGTTGAATCTCCCGCTGGCGGGAGATTTCTCCCCGTAGGCGCTGAGAAAGCCCTTCAGCGCCCCCGCGTTTTTGCCACGAGCCGCATCGAGAGGCGGCGCCGAGGCCCGCTTAAGAATGCCACCCTAAAATTTTGGCTCGTGGCGGTCGTAGGGTCGCGGATCCACGCCCTGGCTTACCAGGAACGCACGCTCCTCGTCTATCAGCACTGAGATATCGATGGTAAGGTCGCGGAGCTCCTCGCTTTGATCCAAAGCCTCTTCGAGGTCGGTGCCCTCCGGGATTTGCTCGAACACCGCGCCCCACGTGCGCTCGATGCGCTCCCTCATTGCTGCGTGCTCCTGATTGATGGCTCGGGGCGGTGGGGGCGGTGGCTTCCGACGCTCCTGCTCAGCCTCAAGCAAGGCGTCTATGCGCCGCTTATACTCACGGATTTTGTGGCCGTGCCTACCAGCGGGCATGCGCCGTAGTTCTTTCTGCCTCCTCCAGCAGACCCTCGAGTTCGTCCAGGCGCTCCTCCATCTCGTCCTGCTCGCGTACCCGGCGCTCTAGCTCGATGGCCCGAAGCTGGGTGTTGGCTATCTGATTCGCTACGGCGGCGGCCGCTCGCTCCGCCCGGCCCTCCAGCACGGCAGCGTAGAGGTCCTTGAGCCGTCCTTTGATCTCCCTGATCTCCGTGGTGGAGCGGCCCTTGGCGGGGCTCCTGGCAGCCTTAGATGCAGCCTTCTTGCGATCCTCTGCATAGCTGGGATCGTGTGCGTAGCAATACTGTTGCGATGATCCAACGATGCGCTCACAAGGGGTTCCGTCACCCTTTTTTCCTGCACAGCGCGGCATTAGCGATCACCTCCCCTCCTCACCAACAGTATTCCCTAGGGGTATTCCCCAAAACCGGGGCCTCGGTTCTTGCCACGGGCAAGGTTTCGGCAGCGCCCGAGGGCCGCCGACCTCCCTGATGAAAAAATTTGCCCAGAATTCGCTCCTCGGGGATGTATCAAAGCACTTCGGGAGTGGCTTCATGTTCGGCTCGGATGTCATCTGAATGCACGCCTCCTTGGTGACGACGGTAGAGCTTGGGTCGGGGCGAGTTTTTCGGACGCGCCCCATTCGTTTGCCTCGCATCTTCCTCAGCGCGCCACGAACAGCGATTCTCCACCATCCTCCTCCGGCACAGTACGAAGCAGATCGTTCTGGTTCTCATGCCGTCCCTCCCTTCTTACGTAGCGGATGGTTCGGGTCGCACACGTAGCAGCCTTTACCGCCCGGGAAGTCATGGATGCATCGTTCAAGATGGCCAGTCTTTAAACGTTGGCCATCTTGACCGTCTTGACCGCCTAAATCTTCGTGGCTATCTAAATCGTTGTGCTGGTCATCTTGAATATTACGCTTAGGTAAGCCAGATTCTCGCGCTACAGCATCTACTTGTAGATTAAGATGGCCACCTGTCTTTTCTTGGGCACCACGACCACCTTGAACTGCTGATTGGCCATCTTTATTCTCTCTTGTGACCAAATCCGCTATTGGTAGCTTCCAGAGCCAGCGTCCCGCTCCGCGTCTGCCCGCCTCGCCTTCCCGGTACGCGTCCACGCCCAAGAGCTTCTTGGCTCGTCTCAAGGTCTTCTCCGCTATCCCAGCATCCTCGGCGTCTCGGAGGATATCAACGGCTGGCACGGGCCCATTGGCTAGAGCGTCATTTAGGAACTCCACGGCCTCACTGCGCGCATCGGCATACTCCTGGTCTTGTGGTGTGGCTAGCAGGTCTTTGGCCGACACCTCTGAGTCCCCGAGCCAGTTCACACGCACAGCGCCACTCTCGGCTTCCTCTAGCGTGAACATCAAGCTCTTAGGCGGCTTGGCGAGATTGTTCTTGGTGGAGGCTAGCACGCGGCGGTTCTCGTCCTGTGGGTCCTTGCCTACGACGAACGCCATGCGAGCAGCCCCGATGATGCCGATACTCCCACCGCCCCTGTAGAGCGGGTTGTTTCCTGGAGCCTTGTTCAGGTGCCTTACCACCATCACACACGCCCCAGTGCGCTCTGCCAAGCTGGCAAGGGGAGCCAAGGCCCTTCTCACGTCCTGGTCTCTGTGGCTGTTGGTTTCGCCACTCAGGAACGCCATGAGCGGGTCTACGACAAGTAGCCGTGCTCCCACTCGCTTCATGCCCTTCTCGATAAGCGGTATGTCCTCCGGTATCGAGAGGAGCTTGTCGTGGCCGTTCTCGTCTGGCACGGTGGCAAGGGCAAGAATACGGGACACGTCGGCGCCAGCGGCGTCCAGGCGCGGGCGTATCGTGTCCCTGAGACCGTCCTCTGCCGAGAGCAAGACAACACCGCCGGGTTCGCACTCGGCACCGTCCGGGAAGTCCTTGCCGACTGACACGCGAGCTGTCAGGTCCAGAGTCACGGCGCTCTTGCCAAGACCGGGATCTCCGTCCACAAGGGCCAGCTTGCCCAGCGCCAACCGGGACGGCCACAGCCAATCGATCTCTTCAGGTTCCACGCTGGAGAGCAGTAACCCTATCTCCTCCGGTTGGAGCTCTTCGACTCTACACTCGGAGCCATCTACGAGCTTTACTATCATCGGGGTGTGATAGAACTCCGTCTTACCTTTCAGGGCGTGTTCTATGGTCTTGCGGCGGTAGTCCTCCCGCTTGATCCACTTCTCCCTACATAGGCCAGACTGGCTATAGAGCGCGTCTATCCGCTCGGGGTCCGGCCCGGCCCAGAACGCCAGGAGCGCACAGAGCGCGGCATCTGCCTCTGACGAACTCGCGTAACCGGACGTGTCTCCACTCCATAGCCGGCGGAATTTCTCGCCGTTGTCGGCAGCCGAAGCTTTCTTGATTACTTCCTCGTCCGAGAATTCGCAAACACCCCCTGAGTTGTGAACCTTGTGGCCGTTTGTATTTTCCGGTTCTTCGAACACGCGGCGGACTACACGCTCTAGCTGCTCTTGGCGGCCCTCTATGCTTCGCGGCGTGCCCTCAAGGTGGCGCCCCGTCACTGTGAAATATCGGCCACGGTCGTAGGCTTCAAACCGTCCCTTGCGGTTGCGTCCCTCCGGCAACTGTGCCCGCACCAATACATGAACGCCCGTCCCGGATGGGCTTATCTCAGTATAGGAGTCGAGCTCCTCGATGATCTCCTGGGCCCAGCTCTCTATCTCTCCGGTGTACGGGTCGAGGCAACCATCCAGGTCTACACCACAGAGATCGTCCTCCGGTGTAAAGACAAAGCCGATGCCACCGTAACCGTGCTCCTTGCAAGCACGCACGGCGTCTTCATAGTTAGCCCACGTCTCCGGGTTGGTACTGCTGGCCATCCTGCCGGTGATCGACGAGTAGGGCACTTTGGTTAACTTGCCATCGCGCTCCTCGGTACGCCAGCACAACCATTGTCTAAGGTCTCGTATGTTCTGAGTGCTTGCTATCATGTGTGTGTATCCTTGAGTTGGGCGGGGAGCGCAAAACTACGCTCCCCGCCTCGCCGATTCCTAGAGCGGGATCTTTTCGAACTCCTCGTCGACATCGTCTGGTACTACGACCTCCTGCCCTTCCTTGAGTTGAGCCTTCTTGGGCCGATGAGGTCCGATGGTGCCATGCTCGGTGCGATTGCCCTTGCCGGTCTTCTTGGTGACCACCATCGCCTCGAATCGCTTGCCGATGAGGTCGTCGGTGTCTAGCTCCTCGTCTGGAGACAAGCGCTGATTGAGACACGCCTCAAAGATGTCCCAAGCCTTCGTGCCGACCTTCACACCATCCTCGGCGCCGCGATTGGGGTAATCGGTGAACTCAAAGCCCTCGTGCTCGCCCTCGGCCACACGCAGCCTGAGCTTGAGCTGCGGTCCGTACTCGTTGACCGCTTCAGCCTCCACCACCTCCAGGACGTACCGGCCGGGGCCGAGGAGTTCGTATCCCTGAGTTATCAGTTTGCTCACGTTATTTTCTCTCCTGTTTCGTTGTCTGTACTCTTGTTTCCAGTGTTCAGGGGGTCACTTGCCGTCACAACATGCTGCTCTCCTTCCTTTGTATGCCAACAGTCGAGGACGTAAGCCCAAGCACGAGCGTGCTCTGTCGTGCCTCGGTTAGCGTGCCCCAAGTCGTCGGATCGCCGGACTTGGCGTGCCTCGGTTCGTGCGGGGAGCGCGGCACCTTGGTTGCCTTGCCGTCGCGCTGCTCCCACTCCCAGCACACCCACTGCCTCAGATCCCGGAGCCTGGCCGTCACGACGCGGCTCGTCCTTCTTCCTCCGCCCTCCGTTCGTTTGCCTGCACCTCGACGGCACTGGCCAGGTATACGAGTTCGTGGGAAGAGAACCGCGCCCGCAGAGAACGCGCGAAGTCCTTCAGGGCTTGCCTCTGCGATTCGTTGGGCCGGGCGTCGGGCAGATCTCGATCGCCAACAGCCTCCAGAACGGGGGAGTTCGGCGAGCCTCCAGAATTCTTGCTGTAAAATTGCTCTTGTAGGGCGTCCATCAGGTCCTTTCGCCTCATATTTTCGGGTCGCTTGTGATGGGGCGGCCCACCTAGTTTGCTACTCGTTGCGTCTCCAGGAGGAACCGCTCCAACTCTGCCCTATTCACTCTGATGGACCGCTCTCCGATGCGGACGGCCGGAAGTTCGCCGCGGGCGATCAGCTCATAGCAGCGGGTGCGCGGAATTTGCAGCTCGATCGCGATCTCTGGGACGGTGGCCCAGGTCCTCTCGCCCACACTCGGCTTTATTGTGTCCATGTAGCTCCTTTCGCATTCGGTTGCGACTACATGGACACTAATAAACCCTTTAGCGGGCCATCTCTAAAACAAGTCTTCCGGTCGAAACGTGTTTGCAGGAAGAGCCCGGCAACACTGAGCTAAGTCTTGAACTCCTGATCGTAGATGGCACGAACCGCTGCTTCAAGCATCACACCGGCCTTCCCCGCACTTCTCCAGAGAGCGACACTCTCAGAGGTGGTCTGTGAACCGTAATCGACGGGGATCTTTGTCTCGTCGGGCAGGACATGATTGTTGAGCAGCTTATGCGCCTCAATGCCCTCCGGTAAGCCCCCGTGCTGCTTCAGGAAGTAGGCGACACAGGCGGCAATGAACCAGACAGGTCGCTCGGGATTTCTATTGGTGGATGTGGGAGACGGCCCACCCTTCCGACGGTTCAACCAACGGTCGAAACCGGGCTCCTTCTTCCTGCCGGACCCTATAAGCAACTGACCGACCTTCTCCATGAAAACCGGGGGAGCGAACTCCGGAGCGCGGTCTCTGAAGACAATCGCTGCGTGCTCCGAAGGTATGCGTGTAGCCGTGTCCGTGGACGCGTACGAACTGATGAACAACTCATTCCCGGCAAACTCATGGTCCGTGCTGCCGGTCATGAACTTCCCATAGCCCACCTCGTGGGCGCTAAGAATGCTCTCGTAGACACGAGAGATGAGTCCTGGTTCCAACGAACTAGGATGGAGACGTATCCGAATCGTGACCATCTCTGGGATCTTCACTCCTGGTATCGGGTAGAAGCGCACGCCCCCATCCACCGCGAGCCAGCGCAAGATCACAGTCCCATCCACCACCTTGACAGGGACCAGCCCGCTGTGCCTCTGCGAGAACCGCTCGACCGCTGCTTCCCAGTCCGCGTCATTCTCGGCCGAAGTGACGAGCATGACCACCTCTTCCTCGAGGTTCGCGATCCCTTGCCCTAGCTCATTGGCGAAGGCAAGCGTCGGGTAGATCAGGTCTTCTAAGTCCTCCTCGTCTATGCCCTCTTCCTTGGCTATGCCCTTGCTCTCTCTGATCAGGACCTGCGCAGATTTGAATAGTGGTGCGAACCTTTCCTCTAGTTCTGCGAATCTTTTCTCTGGCGACAGTTCAGGTTCTTCCTCGGACTCCCAGTAGCCGAACGTCCCTCCGGGCCTCCTACGATCCGCCAGGCGATTCGCGCAGTCATCGCACAGGATCGCCGCGTTTCCGAGTTCCGGCACCAACCTGGTCGCGCCTGGCGCATCGCACGAGGCACAACGTTCGCCCTTCTCTGGTTCTGTTAGACTCATCTCAGATGTTGTGGCGCGGGCCGCTACGTCAGAGTTCATAGCCCGCGCCACCTTCTACTCCCTGGCTACGATCCTCTCCATTCTATTTTGTCCTATCCGCTATGTACAGCCTCCCAGCGTGGCAGCAGTAGGGCAGCAATAGAGATAGAACAGAACTGAACGCCATAGGAAAATCACTTGGCTCCTCAACGAGTTTTCGGCCTATACAAGCGAGATTCTCTAACGTAGCAGAACAGGGCTGGAGGTGCGCTTAGGGACTTCTAATCCGCCGGTCGCAGGTTCGAATCCTGCCGGGCGCGCATGTAAAAGTATTAGGTTTGCAGGGCAATTATGACGTGCAGGTGTGCTTGTGCGGTTAGGTGCCTAGGAAATTGACTGCGGTTTTTGACTGCGATTAAGGGCCGGATTCATTGCCGAAACGACCGTATCCTGCATATCTGGTGTAATGTGACTGTAGGTATTCAGGGTCAGGCGAATATCCTTATGACCCAGCATTTCCTGAACCTGTTTGGGATGAATACCCAGCCGAAGTAGCAGGCTGGCAGCTGTATGCCGCAAATCCTTGAAGGCGATGGGGGATAGGCCGGTACGGGCAATTAGCGGTTTGAAGCTGCGGTTGACGATGTTGGAAGGGTTCAAGAACGTACCTTTTTGACTGCGGAAGACCAGGCCGGAACCGCCGTCAAGCTGACCCAACGCATCGACGGCCAAATCAACCAGCCCAACGGAGCGGCGGGATTCCCAGGTCTTAAGTTCTTCTAACACTGGGGACGATTTCTTGGGCCAGGCTAGCGATTGAACTATCGCGATGCGGCGGCGACCTAAGTCTACTTCCGGCCAATGCAGGCCCAGCAGTTCGCCCTGACGCATCCCGGTAGTAGCAGCCAGGACGTACAGGGGGTAGTAGCGGTCATTCCGGGCAGCATCAAGAAAAGTCATCGCTTCGTCTGCGGCCCAGAACCGGGGTTTAGGGCGCCGCTGCTTTGGCTTATGGGCTAGGTTCGATACGTTTTGCCTAGCCTTACCAGCCAATACGGCAGCATCCAAACCGGCATGTAGGGTTACATGGATATAGTTGACGGTCCTGGGCGACAGTCCCTTAGCCTTGTCATCGTACAGGTCCTGAATCTGCGAACGCCGCAGGTCCTTAACCCTAACTTCGCCCAGGGCCGGTTTTATGTGAACCCTGACGTTCTGTTCGTAGCGTTCGAACGTCCTGATACGCACGGTTGAACGTACCTGGTCTAGCCAGGTATCTAGCCAGTCAGCCAGATACGGATTTTCGGCTTCCCAGATATGGTCAGCTGCCACCTGCCGGGCTTCTTCCATCTTCGCCCAGCAGTCGGCTTCTGTTTTGGCGTAGACGGTCTTACGCTTACTGCCGGCTGCGGTCTGAAGGTAGAACTGGCCGACGTATTCCCGCCGCTTCTGGTTCCAGTATACGGTCCCCTGTCCCTTACGCCTGGCCATTCAGGTTCTCCCTAGACCCTGTTGCACAGCCTAATCTCTACGCCGGACGGCGACGGACTGAAGGAGACTTCAGACTTACCGCAAGAGAACATCAAGATTTGGGTAAGCTGTTCGTAGTCTAGAGTGCTAGTGACCCGCTCGACCGTCTTGTGCCCTTTGTCGGCTTGCGCGCGCGATGAGACGCGGGCGTAGAGTATCGCCGCCTTAGCCATCATAGCTACCCTTCCAGCAAGTCGCGCGGGTCTACGTCTAAAGCGTCCGCGAGTTTGCGGATAGTCGAAACGTGCGGGTCTGACTGATTGCGCTCTATGCGTACCAGCGCCGCCGGAGAGATGCCCGCTTTATCGGCAAGCTGCTCTTGCGTGAGAGTGCGCGCTATACGCTCCCATTTGACCCTGTTCCCAATCTTGACCACAATCACCATCGTAGCAAAACTCCCTTTCTGGCGTCTCTATTTAGCCTTCCCTTAGTATACACCACAGTAGCGATAAACTACAGTAAAAAACACGATAAACTATAGATAAACTAGTGACAGCATGGTAAGATACCTTCAGTTGCAAAGAAGCTCCGGCGCGGTTGCCGCCGCCCGGAGCGTGACCCAAAGGATGGTACCCTTTGAGTGCGGACAGCATAACGCCATCCGGTGACACGTTCTACTCGGCTTTCTACCTGAAGACCCAACCCGAAGACCCACACCCGCACGCGTGCGTTGACGGGTACGTGTACATCGGTCATGTGGTCGAAGGCGAAGACGGCGAAGAAACAGAGCAAATAGAGCGCTTGCCTTGCCGACGTTGCGCCGAAGCGAAAGAAGACGCCCGTGCGTAGCCGGCGCCGCTGCCACACGAACGCGGGCAAGTTCCTAGCGATGCAAGCCGACTACAGAGCCGGACGCCTTACCCGCGAAAGCGAAGAGCGCTTCGAAGCCGTTTGTTATCAGATTCACAGGCTCTACAAGGAACGAGTTTCGTAACGCTTTTCGTAACGTTTGGCAGACGGTCGAGTGTTAGAGTCAGTATATATAAGGGTGCCGGGGCGTAGCACCAACTACCCCCGGCGGGACTCACAGAAAGGGCTAGTTTCTATGAGTAATAGCAGTTTAACGGCGGCGGGCGAGTCGGTCTACCACACGGGTTATCGGGCGCCCGCCGGTGTGTCCGAAGACCCATCCACGCATGTTTACAAGGTAAGAGACGGCTGGCGTGTGTAGCGCCGTCATGGATAGGCGAAGAAAGCGAAGAAGGCAAGGAATGACTACAAGAGCAATTTACGCCCGGATGCGAAAAGCGCAAAGGCGTTACAGGCAAGGTCGGATGAGCAAGGAAGACGTTATGGTGCTCTATGAGCGTTTGCAGGCTAGGCGAAGGGAAGGCAGATGACGCAAGGGAATATAGACGGTCGGCGCGACTCCGAGCTACTAGAACTCGGACCCGATGACAGGCAAGCGTACGCCGACTGGCTACGACGCAACCCAACGGGCTTTGTGATGATTCTTGATGGGTCCGTAGCGCGGCTGCACGAATCACACTGTGCGGCTGTACAAATAAAGGACACGGGCAAGCGCAGGATGCACAAGGTTGTTGGCCGGCCTGTGAAGGCGCTACGCGAATGGGCGGGCGCGCATGGCCGGCGGTTCGTACAGTGTCGACGCTGTAGGTAACGCGAAGCTAACGCGTAGGCACCTTTTCGGGCAGCGTCCCGTACAATTAAGAGCGGTAGGAGTGCTTGCCTACCGATTCTCACACCGCCGGGCGTTTCCTTTCTTTCGCCTATCAGGCACGCCCGGGTTCTCTCTGTCTCGGTCTTCTTCTGTACACGCCGCCCATGTCCCTTAATCTCTACATAAGAAACTCTACGCGGGCAAGACCCTTAGCTGCCTTGGGACTTATTTCAGCAGGGGGAGTAAGTTATCTATCAGCGCTGTCAATTTTTCCGCGACAACTGGCGTTATTGATTTTCGGCCCAACTCTTTAAGTTCTTCGGTCAGCCATTCGGCGGCTTCCTTTTTCTCTTCGGGTACATCCTGAAGGCCCCTTATGGCTACTGTCAGAGCGTCCAGCCGGCCCAGTAAGGCGCGGTTAGGGTCGGGCAATTCTTGAATCATTTCTAAGCCCCGGTCGGTCAGCCTGCGCACCGTCGCAAAGACAAGGGGCAGTCTATCGACCGAATGAATGTCGGCATCTATCAGACCTTCTTTTACCAGGGCTATGAACCAGTTGATTAGGTCGTCCTGAAGCTTCACAGCTACTTGGTCGGCGTCTGCTTCAGTCGGGTTCACAAATTCCCCGCCGCCTAGCAGGGGAACAAGGCGTTCAACCCGGATTACTTCTTCGCCTGTGGGTCGGACTTCAACCCATTCATGTATCTTCCATAGTATCGCTTCCCGCCGTGCCCATTCAGGATATTTAGGTTTGTGCATAGCCCGTCCTTCTTTATGTTTCCCGCCGCATTTTAGCGCCAAAGCCTTAGCGCTGGGCTTATCTTTCTTTCGCCTAAAGTTTGCACATACAGCCGGCGCCATCTCTCTAGCTTCACTGAGACGCGTTAGGAGCGCTTCTGCCGGCCTTCGTTGGCGTCCGTGGTACTCTGGGTCATCCGGGCGCCTTTTGGCGGTACAAGCGATTCTAGGCGCCGCGCTGTATGCGGTAGGAACGTAGTTGTTGGTGTGCGTGTCTACAAGTCTACGCGACGCTAACGAGCGGCTTTAGACGTGATTCCCTTACGAGTCTTCGTCTAAGATTCGCGCGGCGAATTCTGAATCACTAATGTAACGTTGCGCATCCTTGATGATACTGATGCCGTCATCCCTTCTCTCGTGGGCGTTTTTTATGTCGCTGTCGAAGCGTCGCCCGCCTGAGCCTTTCCAAACCCGACGCAAAATCTCGATGCGCTCGTAGTAAAGGGCCACGGTCGAAAGGTACGTTCCGGGTATTCGTAGTTGTGCAAGCCTTACCTTTGATTCATCCCAAACCGCGCTCTGCAAGTCAGCCGCAACTCTGGCGCGGTTGTCGGCAAACTGCGGGGCGTCAGGTTGCTCACGTTGCTTAATGAACCTTGCAAAGACCCGGTTGTTACTGGCAACTTCGATACTTAGAAGTATCAGCAACCCTTCGAGTTCTTCCTTCCGCGCCTTCTTTGCTTCTCGGTTCCTAGCTAGACTGTTCGCGTATGCGCCGACGATACCGCCTACGAATGCGCTGAGTAAGGGCAAGAAGACTATCAGGCCCGAAACGGGCGCGGCAGTGGTCGTATCGGTTGCCCCGGCAGTCGAAACAGCGGTTTGGACAACGACGAAGTTGGGGACGACAAACTGGCCTGAATTCACCACAGGGTCAGTATCTCATTTGTTGCGTGTCGCAGCTGCTTGCTACGAATCCAAGCAACGCCGGTAGCATTGGGACGGGTCAGAGCGCCAGTAGGGACGTGGACGGCTAGGGAAGCGGGTCAATAGCGACAGGGGAGAGCAAAGATTGCTACAGTGAACTTCCGAGAATTCTGATTTTTTCCACGCATTAGGGTGAATAAGACCTATACTTAACCACGCGTTACCAAGATTGGCGACTTACTTATTACCTTTATGAATGAGCGGTTGAGCCTGTGGCTGTTCCCGTTATTCTGGGCCGGTCGTTGTTCTATAGTAGAGGCGCTGCCTGTTGGTTGGGACTGCTGCTGGCGCTCCTTACTTTCCATGTTGAGCATTGCGCCCAAAAACCCGTCCTCTCTCAGCGCCGATGCTAACACTCCCTCATTGGGAGCCGCTCGCACATCAGCAAAGTCTAATGCTAGAAGAACCTTTAGCCTGCTCTGAATGTGGCCGTCACCTATCTCTTGTGCCAGCCGCAAAGCATCGTCAAGCTTCTTATCTGCTCTTAACCTGTCGAAAAATTCCACCATGAGACGCCTTGCCCGGTTGCTTTGCACAAAGAACAGGGCGGCTACGGCTTCGATTATAGTTCCCGATACTAAGTTCAAAATTTGGGCGTCGCTGACAATGTCGCCGCTGGAACCGGAACCGAAGATGTATGGGAAGGTGACAGGCATCACTATTACTATGAATCCGAGAGATGCGAATATTAGACTAAGCTTGTGTTTTAACCACGAGTAGTTTTGCAATGGGCTCTATGCCCATCGCAAAACTCTCACATCCACGATCTTCGCTGCCTCAAGCCGTCTTCTTGAGGGCCGGGTAGCGCTTGGCCCG
>Ga0126314_10001172_pt1 | contig 12468 bp, 12 predicted proteins | sample Plot105B_FD_92535 | JGI IMG/M metagenome (GOLD analysis project Ga0126314, IMG submission 92535) | Serpentine soil microbial communities from UC McLaughlin Reserve, CA, USA - Plot105B | ecosystem: Environmental > Terrestrial > Soil > Grasslands | place: USA: UC McLaughlin Reserve, Lake County...
TAGGTCGAAAAGACTAGTGGCACGTAGTACGAACCGAGCATGGAAAGAGTAATTTAACCGACAGTGCGGACACCTTCTCTAACCTACAATACCAACAACGCCGTGTCATAGGAGGGAGTACGTTGGACTCAGCGTTGAGTACGAATACCCAGAAGGCGACCCTAGAGTGGTTGGTGAGCGCCTTGGAATACACACGCTCTACAGGTCAGACAAACGTCGTAGGCTACTTGGAAGAGGTAGCAGACGAAGTGGTGTTTGAGGTGGAGTGGATAGCCAGAAGAGCTTCCCTCGTAGTGTAGGCTAATCGTCCTATATTGAGGCGAGAATACTTAGGGAGATGTAGCTGCAATAGCGTGACTAGTGTGACATTACGTCAGGGTGCATGACCAGGATGCTGTAACTTCCTGACCATTTGGCATTCCTATGCGGTGTTCAAGATATGGACGTGGATTGAGTTGCTGTACGTATAGCCGATTCAAGCGATGTCCTCATCTACCATTAATGGGAGCGGTGTAGGGGGCCGGGGGTCGAAAATTCCCGTCATGGGGTGGGATGTTTGGAAAGGGCACCTCAGCCTACAAGCAGCAAGGGATTAAGTTTTAGGCGATGTACGCTCAGCGTATAGTCCGCGTATATCCTCGTCATCCAAAACTCTGAGCGTGTCAAGCCTTCGAACTGTTTATAGAATCAGGCGCAACTGCGGAGGTTGCCACTTGCTCCATTACTCTGGCACCCTTTTGAGTTAGCTTACAAACTTCGTTATGAACGAGATTGTCGGTGGTTATCAATCCCGACTGCTTTAGGTGGCGAATTAACGAGTCGTAGTCGTGCGTAGTGAACGGTATACCCGCTCTCTCTACTGCTTCCGGGCCTACCACCCACTGTCCGGGGTTGCCTTCAGCTAAATCATAGATAGCCTCAAAAAGCTGGCATGCGTGCTCCTCAGTTGAGTAACGTGGCACTCGCCTAACGGAAGCAACCGGAGGCGATGCCTGATTAGAGAACAGCTTCTCTGCTTCCTGCCTTTGTTTGCGCCTGCGGCTGTACCAACTTAGCCCGCTTATGAGTACTGCTAACAGCGTCAGCGCTATCAACAGAGGCACAGCAACGCCAATCTCTGGCCAGTTGGGGTCTTGAAGAATGTCTAACACCTCTAACCTCTGAATATCCTAAGCCACTACGGATGCGGCTCCGATGGCTCTGATGCCCTGCTGCATCCTATGAATAGCATAGCAGTACACGATTGCTGATGCATCATGGTCTATATGTAGCATGGCACCACTGCGAACAACCCAATATGTGGATGTTCACGAACCTAACTGTCCACTCAGATTCATAGTCGTATATCCTTCAATCGGTCCACAGGACTATAATGACTTCCCTACCGTGTAAGCCACGGTCATAAGGGGAGAGGCGTGAGGCTGTTCTTTCACCACGTAGGTCAGATGGGTGCCGATGAGGACTTCAAGAAAGCGGTTTACACAGACATCAGTATCGAAACCGTCGTGAACAGCATCCTGATTAGCTCCTCACGATATGAGGAACTGTACAAGGACCAAACATGATGAGAATGGTGAGGGTAACCATGATAGTGGCGGCCATCCTCATTGTTGGGTGTTCTGAGCAGAATAATGCCCCGAAAAAGGTTCAAGGAGATAGTCAGAAACCAAAGACAGTCGCAGTGAACAAGGGCATGAGCAAGAAGAAAGAGAAGAAGCTTGAACAGCGCGTAGCCGAGTTAGAAGATAAGGTCAATGACAAGTCCAGCAAGCAACCTGAGCAGAATACCGAGAGCGCTGAAGACTCTGTCCGCGCTGCTGTTGAAGACTACTATGCGGCGGCGGCTGATGGAAACTACACCTACACTTATAGCAAGCTCAGCTCGTACTCTCAGAGCCAGATTACCGAGGACGAGTGGGTGGCTGACAACACCACCATGGGTAGCGACGAAGGAATCTATGACATCGACTCGATTGATATGGTGGATGATTCGACTGCAAACGTCTATCTAACTATCACCTCATCGGACGGCTCTACCTTTGAACGCTATACGCAGTTTGTCTTGGAGGATGGTAGCTGGAAGCATGACCTCACCCAGGAGGAGTACGACCTCTTCGCTAGGACCAATAGCGCCTCTGCAAGCGCCTCGGACTCTGCCTCGGCTTCGGATACCCCTTCAGCGTCGGCTAGTGCTTCGGAGCCACCGAGTGGCGGCGGTGGAGTCCCGCCCATCTCGGAGAACGATTGTCCAGCAAGCCATCCCATCAAAGGCAACGGTGACTCTGGCATCTATCACGTGCCCGGTGGTCAGTATTACGACGTGACGAATCCTGAAGAGTGCTTCGCCAGCGAAGCGGATGCCAGAGCTGCTGGGTACAGGGCATCCGAGCGATGAGAAGTCATCCCTCATCGGCGTTGTTAAAGCGTGCCGACGGGCAAGGTGGCGAGGGCCACAGAGAAAACCCCGCAGCCCTCTCGTCAGCTTTTTCCTCTGCCTTGTCTCACCCGTGGAAGGCTTGCTGCTAGGAGTACCTTGGGCGCTGGTAGGCTACGCCATCTTCCGAGCAGCAACACATCATGCCCAGCAGCCCTCACGAGTGCGGTAAGAGAGGGAGGAAACCATGAGAGCAACGAGTGTGATGCGGTTCGTCATCTTGGGAGCAGTAGGTTTCGGCATAGGCGGAGCTATCGGCGCCTTCTTGTTCCCCTTTGGCATCCTCCTTGGAGGAGCAGTCGGGGGAGCCTCGCTAGGGCTGGCCTTACAGGATTCCAGGCGAGTCATGATTCTGGCTGGGCTGGGTGCACTAGGCCTATTAGTCGGGGTCTTCGCAGCACTCACCCTAGGGGCTGGCTTCTTCAACTATGCTGAGGTGCCTATAACAGCGATTGTGGGAGCAGTGGTCGGGGCCTCGCTGGGTGCCGCATTTAGGGATTGGAGAACGATACTGGGGCTGGCCGTTGCTGGTGCAGTAGGGTTCACCGTGGGGTACTTGGCCGGTGAATTCCTACGGTTTGCTCGTCCTATAACCGGGCTGGTTGGGCAGGTAGGTGAGGTAGGGAGCATCACCGTCGCTGGATTGGTCGGTGGAGCATCATTAGGGATGGTCCTCGGATACCTGGAAAGCCGCAAGCCAGCCGAAGAGCGACGAGCAAGAGTCAGATGAACCTTAAAGAGAAGAGGGCCATGGAGATAAACTCCGCAGCCCTCAGATAGAGATGGTCTAAGCCGTCAGAACTTTACTTGGGACACTTACACGTCCCTAAACCTAGCTTGCTGCATGAACAGCGGCATAAGCCGTATACCTTGCTGTGCAGGACATGTTGCTTCTATGTGTAGAGTCGAAACCCATCCTACATGGAGGATGTGAGCATGCTGAAAGCAGGCGATACACCCTCCGCGCGTCGGGTGAATGAAGGAGTAGACGTTGAGTCGCAACCGTGGTCCGTGGTATTCGTTAGGCTACCTGTTAGTAGTTGTCGTGCTCATATTGGTGCTTATTCTGTTGGTAATGAGGTTGGTGTAACTACTGTGCGCCATGCATAGCGTTCATGCCTACCTCATCTACGGCGAGGCTAGGCACAGCCTCACCCGACAAAGCACGATTCTCGTACTCAGATGTTCGGAGATGTGGGATGAGGCTCGGAATCGGCTTCAGAATGCGGGATTCTGCCATACGGAGCGTGTATGAGGCTCCTGGATACTGTATTCCTCTTGCCTGTCCCTAGGGCATCAAGATACGCGGAGGCCGGGGGGTCGAAAAAGCCCGAGATATGGGACCCGCCTGACCGAGGGTCGGCTGTCCCTAACGCAGGAAAAACATTTCGGCCCCGGTCTTCTGACCGGGGATTCTCCTTTCCTCCGTAAACGGCTTTCAAAAACAGGGGATGTGGACATTACCCTTTACAGCAGCCGGGGCCCTACAGGCTGCGCTCCCGTGAGCAAGGGCCCCAGCGTAGCCATGCCACACGTCACCGTAGCAACGTATCTCGTAATGCGCTACTAACAGCTGGTAGTCCACTCTCGTCTGGCGGTAGTGGTGGTCGGTTGTTAGCATTCAAGACGTGGCAGGAATCTCTACTCAGGAATTCATCGCCAAGTGGAGTGCGAGTGAGCTAACCGAGCGTGCCTCTTCGCAGTCACAACTCATCGACCTGCGCCGCCTCTTCAGTCTACCTTGCCGAGATAGGCTCCAATGGGGAAGGCCCTGAGAGACCTTGGCTGAGGACAGTATTAGAGGGAGGAGCCGCATGAGTGGACGTAGAAGAGGCGAACAGAAGGGCTGGCGAACCTTCGAGGAGGCGCGGGAGTACGTGCGCAGCCTTGGCCTTAGGAGCGTCGCGGAGTGGACAAAGTGGCGCAAGAGTGGTGAGCGCCCCCCTGACATTCCTACCAACCCTAACACCGCCTATAAGAATGAGTGGACAAACATGGGCGACTGGCTCGGTACCGGCGCTATTGCCACAGCCCAAAAGCACTACCGCCCCTTTGAAGAGGCACGCAAACACGCACGTAACCTTGGGCTAAAGAGCGCTAGGGCGTGGGAAAGATATGCGAAGTCGGGCAAGTGTCCAAGCGACATACCGTCTAACCCTCAGAGGACCTACAAGAGCGAGTGGAATGGGTGGCCCGACTGGCTAAACACCAACAACCAAAAGGTCGCCTGGCGGCCGTTCGAGGATGCACGTGCGTATGTCAGGAGCCTTGGCCTTGAGAGCAACAGAGCGTGGCGTGAGTTTTCTAAGTCACCCAAGAAGCCACCAGACATTCCCCGTAACCCTGTCGGGGTTTACAAGGACGATGGCTGGCTAAACTGGGGCGACTGGTTGGGGACCGGCTATGTGGCGAACCGACGGCGAACGTATAGACCGTTCGAAGAGGCGCACGAATATGTGCATAGCCTCGGCCTCGGGAGCACAGAGGAGTGGAATGAGTACGCCCGCTCCGGCGAGAGGCCCGATGACATACCCACATTCCCGCGAGGGGTTTATGCAGACCAAGGCTGGATAGACATGGCCGACTGGCTTGGCACTGGTCAGCGCAGGGGGCGGTGGCGCTCCTTTGAGGAAGCACGTGCTTATGTCAGGAGCCTTGGCATTAGGAACCACAGAGAGTGGAAGGAATATTGCCGCTCTGGCCGGAAACCGGATGACATACCGGCGTCACCGAACTGGGTTTACGGCGATAGGTGGAAGAGAAGATAACTTTGGCTGAGAACAGTCAAAGTGGGACATGGGGGCAGGGCGAGTGGAGGGGCTGGGCCGACTGGCTCGGGGTGGTGAACCGCTGGGACCGCCCCACCCTCCTGGCGTTTCTTGAGGACCTCCGCCCGCACCTAAAGCACCTCGAAGAAAAGGAGCTCTACGCCATCATAAGCCAGAGCGGGGCCATGCCTGCCCTGCGCGGCGCGTTCGACAGGGAGCGACCTAGCCGCCTTATCCAGGACCTCAAGGAGAATGAGGGACGTGGCGTGGAGGAGGCTATCACGGGCACCTCAGAAGCAAAGCTTGAAGAGGCCGCCCTCTCGGGCGAGGAAACGTCCGAGGAGGAGGCGCTCGGCAAGGTGCCCGAGACAGCCGTCCCGCCCCAGGAGTACCTTGCGGACGAGAGCAAGACGCAAACCCTCGTCGCTGAGGAAGGCGGCCTTCCCGAGCTAGTGACACCGGAGGGCTTGCGGGCCGTAGATGACCTAATGGCTCTCCACTATGGCCTCGATGATGAGATGGCAAACTTTCTCGTCCGCAACCGCATCGCGGCATTGTGGAATGCTTACATCAACGCCGATTCGGGGCACATGGAAGAGGCTCTCGCCGGAGAAGGAGGTCACTATTTCCGCCTCATCCGCTCGCACTTTCACGAAGAGCTGTGGGCCGTCGAGAACCTGACTGTACCTGCGGGCTGGTCCTTCAGGCCGCCCGGTGTCGGGTACGACCAGCCACCCGTGCCGCCCAACGTTATGCAGAAGAGGACGGCCTACGAGCTGCTAATGCGCAAGCGGGTAGGTAACTGGTCCAGCGTGGGCACGGGTAAGACTATTGCGGCAATTTTGGCGAGCCGCTTGGCCGACAGGAGGCACACCCTCGTTATCACCAACAAGGCTACTATGGAGGGCTGGCAGCGAGAGATACTTTCAGCCTATCCGGACTCCGTGGTACACATCTCGATGAGGAGCCATTCAACCTCTCCGCTGACACAAGGCCACCGCTATACGGTGCTCAACTACGACAAGTTCCAGCTTAGGAACCGTGGCCAGCTGGTTCGCAGGCTGGCGGCTGCTGGCATAGACATGGTCGTCTTTGATGAGGTCCAGCTAGTTAAGCAGCGTGACAAGAGCACCTCGCTCAGGCGTCAGGCAGTCGAGGGTCTCCTTTCGTTGCTCTCCGAGCACATTGGCGACGACTTGTACGTCCTCGGCATGAGCGCCACCCCGGTTATAAACAACCTGCTTGAGGCAAGGAAGCTCCTAGAGGTTGTCCAGGGGCGTTCCTTTGCCGACCTGAATACCCAAGCCACGGTTGCCAATGCCCTGGCCGTGCACCGCGCTCTCATGGTCTATGGGTTTCGCTACCGTGCGAATTACGAGATGGAGATGGACTTCCACAAGGTCCGCGTCGAGCGCAATGACCTCCTCGACGAGCTGCGAAGGTCTGCTGACACCGTGCTCGGCATAGAGCAGGCTCTTTTAGGAGCGAAGCTCGACGTCGTGCGCGACTACATCCGGCCCGGCGTCCTCATCTACACTCACTATGTGGATGGCATGGTTGAGCCTATCCGTCGCTTCGTGGAGCGCCTCGGCTACCGCGCAGGTCTCTACACCGGCTCGGACAAGAGGGGTCTTGAGGGCTTCCTTGCAGGCAGGGTAGATGTTCTCATCGGCTCCAAGCCTGTTGGCACCGGCCTCGATGGCCTACAGACGGTTTGCGACTGCATCGTGGAGGTCTCTCTGCCATGGACCAGCGCTGAGCAGGAGCAACTCGAAGGGCGTATCCGCCGGCAGGGAAGCAACTTCTCAAAGATGACGGTGGTGGTTCCGCAGGTAGTATTGGAGCAGCACGGGGAGCGATGGTCATGGGATGAGTGGCGCCTGCGAACCATCGAGTTCAAGCGCACGCTCTCTGATTGCGCTGTTGATGGACGTATCCCCGAAGCGGTACGTATGTCCCCGGAGCGGCTGCTGGCCAAGAGCCGCGAAGCCTTAGAGGGATGGATAGAGCGCATAGAAGGCGAGGACCTCAACCTCTCTGAGATACGGCCTCGCCTCAAGGTACCTTTGCCGCCAGCGGTGACGAGGACGCTCGTCGTCACCCGTGGCAACTTCACCACACTCCATAATCGCTGGACCAGTTCGAACTCCGAGACGGTACACGCTCGCCTCAAGGAGAAGCCAGAAGAGTGGTTCCTGTATCACACTTTGTATCGTGAGGCCCGCAAAGACTGGCCGGAGGTGCCAGCCGAGCACATAGCCGGCCACCTGCACGCCCGGCCCGACCTCCGGGTAGGAGACTTTGGGTGCGGTGAGTGCCTGCTGAGGGAGGCCCTCGGAGATGCCCACGAGGTCATCGGCCTAGACCACGTGGCCATAGACGAGACTGTGACCGCGTGCGACATGGCCCAAACACCCTTGGAGGAGGGGAGCTTGGGCGTGGCCGTCTTCTCGCTCTCCCTCATGGGCCGCAACTGGCGTGACTACCTTGCCGAGGCGCACCGCACGCTGCAACCCTTCGGCTTGCTGTTTGTGGCCGAACCTGCCCGCCGGTGGGAGGAGGGCAAGCTGGAGGCGGCTATTGAGGAGGCGGGGTTTGGGCTACTGTCTTCTTACCGGCGTGCAGACTTCCTCTACGTGCAGGCAGTGAAAACGAAGTCTGTAGACTACAGCGGATTTCAGGGGGATTGACTCGTATCGCGTGATGTGTGCGGACAGTCGCGCCGAGAACCCAACGCGACCGGTCGTGGATGCATGGCTCGCGCGGGTCATCATCAACGCAACCCGCTGTAGAGCCGCTACGCGGCGTGAGTAATCTACCGAACCTACAGGCGACCATCCTTCAGCTTTATCTCCGCGTAGCGCAACGCCTGCTCTATCTGTTCCTGGTCGTCGACGCCCGGAAAGATACTCGGCCTGACTTCCCCTGCTGCGATACCCTCCTCGAGGTGGGGTCGTGCCTGCTCGTAGCCGGGAATATGCAACCGCTTTATGAGTTCGACGACCTCACCCGTCGGAATCTCACCCTCCTCAATATAGAAGAGGAGCCGCATGAGCCCATCAGGTCCCATCAAGTGGGCGAGTTCCAAGCTCGAAAGTGAATACCCACTCGCTTCATACTCGGCCATCTCATCGTACTGGCAGCCTGTACGAGACAATTTCAGCGGGCTATAGGGCCTGGCATGCACCAGCCTCATCCCTTTGGCCGCAGGCTCTCCTTCCTCTACCTTCCTCCCCGGCGCAGCATAGAGCCATTCGACCCATCCCTGCTCCACGCCAACGATGCGTTCCCCGCAAGTCTCACACGTCCAAGTCATCTGTTCGTAAGTCATACGTCTACTCCTCTCCTTACGCGGGCGGCCATGACCACCACCTTCACAGACAGTAGTCGTTTAGTGCGGGCATTGTGGTGCGGCGGTGCGAATCTATAAGGATTCGCAACCGCACGCACCTTATCGTTATGCCGGTGAGCTCAGGAGCCATTCGGTGCGTCCGCACCCTCCGCACCAAACACGGCATAGTAGCGGTCGTCGTCCTTTCTAACCAACCTCTTCTCTTCCAAGAAACGCCTCGCCTCATTGAAAGTTGTCTTGGACTTGCCGCTGGCCTTGAACCACTCCGTATAGAGCAAACCCTCTGAGTGGCGCTCAAGGACTTCAAGAATGAGGCACTGGCTGTCCGTAAGCTCAGCCTTATCGGTTTCCTGGGCGTCTTCATTAGACCGCTGGAATAGGAGCTGGCCGCTCCCGTCGCCACCGACCTTGAAGCTCAGCTCTTCAGGAAAGCACGCTGCCCTGTCCTTCTCGCGGGTGAACCTCAGCTCTCCAACCCTCTCGCGGTCGAAGTCGCACTTCTTGGTGACCCGCCACGCCGCCATGCTCTCGGCTCTCTTGGCACTGCTGCCCCTGGCGTACTTACCGTTGGTGTTCTTCGTGAGGTGGTCAAGCACCACCACGGCGGCACGCTCGGCTATGGGAGCGACAACAGCTTGGTACCACTGGGTGACCTCGCTGGCATCGTTCTCATTGCACTCCGACAATGCCAGGAAGTCTGCCATGGAGTCGATAATTACCAATGAGGGTTCCTGCTCCTCGACCACGGCGAGCAGGTCCTTTATAGATTCCTTGTCTTGCAGGCTTATGGTGGGCCGCTGGAGGTACACCAGACGGTCGCTCAAGGCCTCTGGGTCGGCGCCCATGCTTTCCAGCCGCTCCGCCATAACCGTGGTTAAGTTCTCCTCGTCAAGGTAGAGCACTGGTCTCCCGGCTTGGACTTCCTCCAGCGCCATCCACAAGGCGGCCAACGTCTTGCCGCAGCCGGGCTCGCCCGTGAGCTCGTGTATCCCCTGGGCATAGAGAACTCCGGGTATGCGTTGGGCGGGTGGTTCGACGCCCTCGCGTATAGCTTTTCCAAGGTCCACCCTGCTCGCCAACAGCCCATGGCGACCCACCTCGCTCTGTTTCGGGTGTGTAAACCGTTGCCATCGGGGGGCGCTCTCCAAGTCTCTCAACAACCTCATGAGGTCCTTACGCTCACCGCTGATGACCGACGGATGGTCTGCAGCGTCCACTCCCTTAAGCATAGCTTCTCGCCTCCTCCCACGTGTATATCCTCACCTCTGCAGCCATGTCCACGAGGGTTTCGGCGACGCGCTCCATGTGCTCACGCCCGGCCTCGTCGTTGTCTGGCCACAGCACCACCCGGCGTCCCCTCAGCATCTTCAAGGATTCTGCGCTTGGCGTGCCGCTGGCGCCCGTTACGGTACCGAGTGCCCGGAAGCCAACCTTCAACAGAGCTTCGGTGGCCTTCTCTCCTTCCACCAACACGATGAGTGCCTCCCTGGGCCAGTTCTTCACCCGTTCGGACCCATATAGTGGGAGGGATGCGAGGGGCATGCCATCCAACCCGTATCTGCCGTCAGACAACCTCCACCGGTACTTCTTCTCATCCGCGCCCTTCTCCAACCTCTCATGCAGTGCCACCAGGCGTCCCTCGGGGTCTTTGACTTCGTAGGTAGCGGTTAAGCGCCAATCGGACGACCGCCACAACACTACGTTCTCCACGTGAGGAGGAAAGAGGTCTTTAGTGTCCAGGCCTACGGCTTCCAAGATGTCCTGGTAGTCGCACCCAGCATGGCAGTGCAGCAGCACCTTGCCCTCCTCGGCTTCCCTCAAGCTCAAGCTGGGCTCGTGGTCGTCGTGGGCTGGGCAGAGGGCTGCGTATTCTCCACTGGGGGTAGGCTTTACGCCTTCAAGGTGCTCCAGGATACGCTCCAGGCCGCCCATACCTAGATGCTCTTCCCGCTCTGCCTGTTCCGCTCCAACCACGCTTCGACATCCCGTCGCCGGACGCGGCGTATGCGGCCTATGTGGTGGCTGGGTATCTCCCCGGACTGGACTAGCTGGTAGGCCTTCGACCGCCCGAGACCCAACCATGCCTGCAAATCAGTAACGGTCAACCACTCCTTCTGCGTGCTATTCAAGCCTATTTCCTCCCACGACTTGCTTTCGAGTTACGTTGAGTATACACTCTGTTCCTACAGATAGTGCGATTTTAAACGTAGGAAACGAACATATTCGTAGAATAGGGGTAGAAAAATGCGCAGGATAGGACGGGATGACCTCCGCAGCACTAATCCTTTCTCGGAGGAGGAAGGCCTCGGACCTCCGTATCATTATTGGGGGGTCTATGAGAGGTATGAGCGGGTCGAACAAGGCGAGGACCATCTCCCTTACTTCGAGGCTAGGGGCAGGATGGTCAGGGGTCACGACCCGCTGTTCGACACACCCTACCTGTGCCTGGAGTTTGCGCGAATAGCCGAGCGAGAGGACCTCACTGGGGCGTTAGAGCAGTGGATTGGCCAATACGGTCTGTTGGGCTTGGCGTACGAGCGCGTCCCTTTCCCCGATTTCTCTGACAATCCGCACGTGGAGACATACGCTCCGTCTACCGAATACATGCCCGACGTCGTCTTCCCTCCTGGACGTTACCTGGATACCGGTGGCCCCGGAGAGACCCTCGCGGCGCTTAGGGAGGAGGCGTACGTTGCTAACGAGGTCTTGGCCCTTTACGAGGCGGCCTTAAACGGAGACAAAGCGAGGTTGGAAGAGGTCCTCTTTCCCACCCAGAAAGACCCGGAAAGGTTGGAGCTAAGAAGGCTCATGGTCCAGAAGACACAGGAGCGGCCCGGCGTCTCACGGACCGACGCTTTGATAGACGAGGCCTTGAGACGGGCTAGCAGCCTCATACAGGAGCGGCTGGGCCTCTTCGCTTCTCCGGCTATTTACACGCCAGAGGACACTGAGGGCTTCCAGCAGTTCCTAACCATAGACCGATTGACTACGGGCTGGCACCCACGCAACCTCTTGGGGGCCATCTATCTCCAGTTCTACAGTCTCGTAACGTCTGGCAGAGACCTCTCGCGGTGCAGGTACTGCGGGCGCATCATCTCCTACGCGGCTCCAATGCCCACGGGTGAAGTAGGGAAAGGACGCAAGCCCCGGCAGGACAAGGTATTTTGCAGCCGCCAGTGCCGACAGAATCATCACTACCACACAAGGGTTAAGCCTCGCAGGCAGGAGGGGCGCACGTAATAAGACTACGCGACGTTGGTGCTTGCAGGAAAAAGTGCTCGCAGCGCGTGCAGGGGAGGCCTGTGACACACTCGAACCCCTTTGCCGTGGCGTGCATATTAAGAAGTGGACGCCGGGGCCTCAAAAAAGCCCAAAGGGGTCCCACATGCGCGTGGAGAGTCTCCTCTCCTTACATCTGGCGAGACATTCAGCTATCAGACGGCGACTTTTGCGACTCACACCGCTTTACGAATCTGAGTAGCGCTGCTGGTAAGCGTCCAGTTTCTCACTGGCATCCAGGCTGAGGTTCTGGATGAGTTCGAGGACAGTGCGAACATCCACTGCCTCCGTCCTACCGTCTAGGCGTTCGTCTTCTATCCTCATATCCAGAAGGTCTACGACTGCTTGGGCCTCCAGGCTAATCTGGCGCATGGCGTCACGGATGCTGCTGATGTCTTCAAGGCGTTGTGGGTCGGAGTGCATTGCTCTCCTAACTACCTCACCGCATGACCTTACGACGGATAGCAAGCGCAAGCAGCGCAATTTGTAAGGGGCCAAGGATTCCTTCTAGCCCGACCAAGAAGTGGCGCAACGCTCATATCCCTGGGAGGCGCGGATGTGGCCTGAGCACTTCGAGGTTGCTTTCCGCGGTCCGCACATCCCCGGAATGTAGAAGTATCCCTGGGCCTCTGGGA
>Ga0126314_10001174_pt1 | contig 12454 bp, 11 predicted proteins | sample Plot105B_FD_92535 | JGI IMG/M metagenome (GOLD analysis project Ga0126314, IMG submission 92535) | Serpentine soil microbial communities from UC McLaughlin Reserve, CA, USA - Plot105B | ecosystem: Environmental > Terrestrial > Soil > Grasslands | place: USA: UC McLaughlin Reserve, Lake County...
GCGCCTCGATTCCGCGTACGCTTCTTGGCGGGAGCCCGAAAGCTCCTGCAGGAACCGCCGCCAGGGCTCCTCCCGCTCCGCCGGGACCTCCCAGGCCATCAGCGAGATCCTACCCACCGTTGCTAGTACCGTCGGCCGCCATTGGCGGTCTCCTTCGTCCGGCGTGTACACTATTTCTCGCAATGCCGCTCCAAACCCCCTAGTCGCACTTCTCGTTGCGACCTTCCTCGGAAGGCACATGTCATGTTACCCGAACGCCGAGGACGCGCTCCCAGGAGGAAACTCATCGAATCCTTATGGCCAAACAGGGGGCCGACGCGCTTGGCCCGACCCGCGCGGTGCCCTGGTTGGGACCGCAGGCGGAACGCAGAGCGCCGTCCCGCGCTTGTTATTATATCGTGCCAGGACGAACCGGAAGCTTGTACGAGGTCGGACTACCGCCGTGATGTGCAACAGTGTCGTACACATGGGTTAGCATGTACCCCATGATTCGAGGTAGAGTTTGGGCCCACGCTCGTCTGCGGGTGGCGCGACGTGGGACCCGTACTCTATACTGCAGGGGTGGCTGCCGTGTAACACGGCAGTCGGTCGTGCGAACCAAGGAACTTGTGTTTGTGAGGGCGATGTCTCTTAGCGGGGAACGGATCAGGCTCCTCTCCTTGGTGGACGTGTTCGAGCCCCTTTCCGCCGAGGAGATAGCGCGCCTCGACGAGCGCCTCCCCGACGCCCATTTGGAGACCGGCGAGATCTTCTATTCTCCCGACGACCCCTCCGAGAAGGTGTTCATCTTGCGTCGCGGCAAGGCGCGTATTTACAAGGTGGCGGACGACGGCCGGGAGTTCACCCTCGCCATGGTGGGTGACGGCACGCTGTTCGGGGAGATGACCCTGACGGCCCAGCGGCTCCAGGGCGCGTACGCCCAGGCTATGGAACCCTCGGAAGTCTCCATGATGCTCCGCGATGATCTCGAGCGTCTCATCCTGGAGAAGCCCCAGGTAGGGTTGCAGATTGCCCGCCTCTTGAGCGAGCGGCTGCGCCGCTACGAGACCCGCCTCGAGGACATCACCCTCAAAGACGTCCCATCGCGCCTGGCGAGCATGATCCTGCTGCTGGCCGAGGCCGAGGGCGTGGTGACGTCCGAGGGCTACGTGAGGATACCGACACATTACACCCACGAGCGGCTCGGCACCATGATAGGGACCAACCGCGAGGCGGTCAGCCGAGCCTTCAGCGTGCTCCAAGAGGAGGCCATCGTGGAGCTGAGGCGGCGCATAATCTACGTCAAGAGCCCGGAGGCCCTCCGCCTGAGGGCCGGACACGCCGATGGAGGGGCGACGCAGGCACCGTAGGGGGTGTCCCCCTTTACCCTTTCGCGTGCAGCAACTCCTTCTGAGCCAACGCGAGCTCCGCCGTCGCGCGCGCCACCTCCGCCTTCAAGAGCCTCACGAAGCTCGCGTCCCTCCTCACGGCGACGTTGTCCAGGCACAGTTCCAGGGAGGCGATGACCCCACGCAGGAGGTCTGCCCTGTCCTGAAGCTCTGATCGTCGGGCGTGCGTCTCGCACAGGAGCTTGCCTTCCGACCAGGTCGTTCCCAGTTGCTCGCAGTTCTCTCCCGGCAAAAGCTCTCCGAACTCGCACCGCGGCACGCCCGCGTTGAGCCGCTGTTGTCTACCACCCCGCTCCCGCGCGCCCTCGAGGAGCAGGTACCTGCTCTGGAGGCCCCCGAGGAGGTCGTGAGACGCGCGGCGACGGAGCTGCTCTTCGGCCACCTTGCGATCGGTCACGTCCCTGAGGTTGAAGACGATCCCCCCGACGGCGGGGTCTTCCAGCAGGTTACTGCGATTGATCTCCAGGTGGCGCCACGAGCCGTCCCGGTGCCGCATCCGAATCTCGACCGGGGGCCTGGTGCCGGATTCCTTCTTGGCCTCGGCGAAGATCCTCATCGCCCTCCTGCGATCGATCGGATCGACGAACGCCGCGGCGTTCTTGCCGACGACGTCGTCCGTTTCGAGGCCCAGCACCCTCGTTACCGCCGGGCTGGCGTAGCGGATGGTGCCGTCTGCCTCCAGGATGACGATCACGTCCGAGGCGTTCTGAACCAGGGAACGGAAGCGCTCCTCGCTTCGCCTCAGCGCGTCCTCCGCCTCCTTGCGTTCCGTGATGTCACGGCCGATGCCTTCGAGCGCCTCGAGCTCGCCCTGCGCGTCGTAGAACAGGTTGACCTGCTGTTCGGTCCAGAGTACCCGGCCTCCTTTGGTTATCCAGCGAAGGGTTAGGACCCGGTCGGTCGACTCCGGTGAGCCCAGGTAGGCTTCGAGGATGTGCCTGTCTTCGGGGTGGACTAGCTTGAGACCCAGCTCAGGGTCGGCGTAGTGCTCCTCGGGGGTGTAGCCGGTCAGCGCGGTGGCCGAGGGGCTGACGTACTCGAAGCCGGGGGTGGGCTTGAGGCGGTAGCGGTAGATAATGTCCTTCGCGTTCTCGGCCAGGAGCCTGAAGCGCTCCTCGCTCTCCATGAGTTTCTGCTCGCTCCTGACCCGCTCGGTGACGTCTTCGGTGTAGAGCAAGACCAGATCGGGGGGCACGAAGGTAAAACTGATGATCAGGTGCTTGTCTTTGCCGGTGGTCAGAAATTTCCAAGGCGTCTGCCGCCTGAGCGTGGTTCTCTCGGCGTACGAGCGGTGCATCATGCGGAGCAGCTCGGGAGCATCCCCGTACAACTCGCTGGCCTTTGCCCCGACGAAGTCGACGATCCTACCTTCGGTAATCGCATAGGCAGCGCGGTTGTGGTCGATCAACACGAAGTCCTCACCGACCCTGCGCCAGGAGTAGGTCGGCAAAGGGAAGCCCTTGTACTGCGTCCTGAACCTCTCCTCGCTCTCCTTGAGCCTCTGCTCCGTCCTCCTCCGCTCCGTGATGTCGACGAACGTCACGATGGCGCCGTCGACGGCTCCGTCCTTGACTATCGGGTACGAGGAGTACTCGACCGGTAGCGGAGTCCCGTCGCGCCGCCACAACACCTCGCTGTCCACCCTCGTCCCCCGGTTCTCCTCGAAGGCCCGATAGATCGGGCACTCCTCCTCCGGGTACGGCGAGCCGTCAGTGCGGGTGTGATGGACGAGCCCGTGCATCCTCTCCCCGAGTAGTTCGTCCGGATGGTAGCCCAGCATCCGAGCAGCGGATCGGTTGGCAAAGGTGCACCTCCCCCGCTGATCTATCCCGTAGATGCCCTCGTCGGTGGACCCCAGGAGCAGCCTCAGGTGCTCGGCTAGGCGCAGTTCCTCTTCCGCGGCATCCGCCGTCGCCCCATCAGGTTGCAGAGGGCCTACAGCACTCCAAGGAACACCAGTACCGGAATCGTTCGGGTTTCGGTCGTACACTAAGACCCCGTGTCGTATGCTTGCCCTTGAGCTGACGCCATCTTAACCTACTATTTCGTGGGCAACGACCAAATGTAAGGTGTAAGGAACGTATCTTGCGCCGGTAAGGCGCAGCGGTGCCGTCTCGGGCGCTTTGCACGACACCCGAGCACTCTCCCTTCCAGATACGCCCTACCGATATATAGTCGGTCGTGGGCGACGCTCGCTCTTCCAGCCCGCGATCTCAAACGGCTCGTGTACGCGAGCAGGGCCGTAGCAAGGACCCGGCGACGCGCCGACGTCATTGTGTTTTGGGGCACAGTGTGCGCACGCGTACAACCCCGCAGATTCTTCGTTGATCGAACGGTAGGCTCGTCTAACATGTTCGTACTGAAGCTGTCGTGTCGGCGCGGTGTGGGATAGAAGACGATGACCTTAGAGACGAAGCCCTTGAGTATCGGGCTGCTGGGATCCCCCGAGGTGAGCTTCGAGGGGCGCGTCATCCGGTTCGGGAGGAAGAAGGCGCTCGCGCTCCTTTGCTACCTGGCCTCAAAGGGCGTGCAGCGCCCCAGGAGCGAACTCGCCGAGCTCCTTTGGCCGAGGAGCGAGGAGCGGCGCGCCAGGACGGACCTGCGCGGCATCCTCAGCCTGCTCAGGAAAGGCTTTAAGGAGGACGGCATCGTCGGCGGCGCCCCCAACGCTGGCGGCGCGGACGTTCAAGTGCTCGCCATCGATGGTGAGCTCCTGAGTGTGGAGCCGCGAGGGGTGGAACTGGATCTTCGGGCACTCGAAGCGGCCGTCTCGCTCGCCCGGGGCGAGACCTCGGAAACCTTGTCCGGGCATGGGTGCGGCGATGACCCTCTGGGGCGCCGAGATCTTCTCACCCGGCTGGAGGGAGCGCTTAAGGTCTACAGGGGCGCGTTCATGGAGGGCTTCTCGCTCGGGGACGCCCCCGAGTTCGAGCTCTGGCTGGAGGCCGAACGAGCGAGGTGGCGGGAGATTTTCGGGGAACTGTGCGAAAGGGTGTCGCGCCTGCAGGCCGTAGAGGGGAGGCTGGGGGAGGCGGTCCGGACCGCCCGGCTCTGGGCCGAACACGCGCCCCTGGAGGAGGCCGCGTGCCGGCGGCTGATGGAGCTCCTGTCCGCCGGAGGCGACGGCGAGGGGGCTCTCCTCGCCTACGAGGACTTCCGGAGTGCCCTCCGAAGGGAGATCGAGACCGAGCCCTCCCAACAGATGATGGGACTGGTCCAGCGTCTTCAAAGGGAGGTCGAGGAGAGGACTCCTCTGGGAGCGAGCTTGGCGCGCTCGGCGACCGAGGCTTCTCCTTCGACTCTCGAGGTGCCGTTCGCGGGCCGCCGCGAGGAGTTCGGTTCCCTCGTCTCCGAGTACCACGCCGTCCTCAAAGGAGAAACGCGCGTGATGACTCTCGTGGGGGAAGCCGGGATGGGCAAGACGCGCCTGGTCAAGGAATTCCTCGCCTGGGCCAGGGCCCGGGGAGCGGATGTTCTGAAGGGCGGGACCGCGGGAGTCGCGGGGTTGCCTTATGGGCCGCTGGTGGAGGCTCTAAGGCCCCGCGTGGAATGGGAGAGGGCACCAGAGGACCTCCTGGAGGACGCCTGGCTGTCGGAGCTGTCGCGGCTGTTGCCGGAGCTTAGGGAGAGGTACCCGGATCTTCCCCCGGCGCCCTCAGGCGAGGGGGAGACGGCCAAAGCGGGCCTATTCGAGGCGATAGCAAGAACGGTAGGAGCCCTGGCCTCTCGCGCCCCAGTAGTCGTTTTCCTGGACGACATGCAGCGGGCCGACGCCGTCACCCTCGAGGTGCTCGATTATGCGGGGAGGCGGTGGGCCGAGCAGGCAACGCCCGTCCTGGTGCTGACCACCACCCGTCCGGAGGAGCCGCAGGGCAACTCCGGATCTGGGAGGCGGCTCTCGCACTCGGGAAGGGGGTTACCCGCGAGAAACCTGATCCTTGGACCGTTGCAGAACGAGGACGTAGATGGCCTGCTCCGGCGGCTAGCGGGGATCGATTCGGAGCCGGGGGCGCGGGAAAATCTGGAGGGCTCGGATGAAGCGCGATCCGAGTTGGAACACCTTGGGGCATGGCTTGCCGCGGAGAGTGGCGGGCAACCCTTCTACCTCGTGGAGACGCTCAAGACGTTATTAGAGGACGGAAAGCTCGTGACGCGAAGCCGCGCAAACGGGGAGTACGTCGTAGAGATCGGGCCTTCTTTCAGGGCGGAAAACGATCTAAGGAGTCTGCTGCCGCCCAGCGTGCGAGAGGTGATCAAAGCCCGACTCTCCCGACTCTCGCCCGCCGCCTCCGACCTGCTTGCCGCGGCAGCGATACTAGGGCGGGGTTTCGGCTTCGAGGCGCTCCTTCCCGTGGCGGGCCTGGAAGAGACCGAGGGCCTGGCGAACCTCGACGAACTGGTAGAGCGCCGTCTCCTCCGCGAGGACGTCGAGGGCAAGGTAGAACCGCCCCTACTGCAACGAGGCGCCACCTACTCCTTCTCCCACGAGAAGATTAGGCAAGTGGCCTACACCGAATGCGGGCAGGCGCGGCGGTGGGTGATGCACCGCAGGGCCTTCGAAGTGCTCGAGAAAAGTGGCGCCCCTCACGCGGAGCTGGCGCGCCACGCGCTCGCTGGCGGTCTTCCAGACCCGTCTTTCATCTATTCCGTGGCGGCGGGCGACGATGCCGCGGAGATCTTTGCCGTAAAGGACGCCATCGTGCACTACGAGCGCGCGCGGGACGTGCTGGTAATGGGACGGCAACCGGGCGGGCGCTTCAAGCCTTCGAACCCGAACGTCGAGCGTTTGTATAACCATCTGGGGCTGGCTTACGAGTTGACCAACGAGTGGGAGAAGGCACGCGCGACCTACGAAACGATGCTCGCCTTCGCCCGAGGCTCGTCAGTAGCCGGGGTCGAGGTGATCGCCCTCAACCACCTCGCGGTCTACCGCTTCCACCACGAGGGAGACATCCCGGGGGCCAAGACGCTCTTGGAGGAGGCCCTGGAAGTGGCCAAGGAGGCTCGCTTGACGGATGCGTCGGTGGAGACCGCGTGCAACCTGGCGAGCCTCATGGTCTACCGGCCGCGAGAATTCGGGCCCGCGAGACTGCTCGCGGAGGAGACGTTGGCCACCGCCCGAAACCTTAAACGCCCGGATCTTGTGGCCCGGACGTTGGCAACGCTGTCGCGGCTGGAGACGTGGGCGTGCAGGTGGGGGGCGGCCGCGGCGCACGCCAATGAGGGCGCCGAGCTAAGCCGCCGGCTGGCCAAGTTACCGGAGCCGCCGCGTACGGAGCTCCCGTCGATGCTCGCCGAGGGTATGGACCTCTCAGCCTCGTGGAAGGCTGGTACCAGGGCCATGGAGGTATTGAGTCTCGGCTACCTCGCGCACGTCCGGCTCTACCAGGGTCGTCCGCAAGAAGCGATGGCGATCGCGCGCGAGGTGCTGGGAATCTCCGAAGGATTGCCGGCACGTGCGCAAGCGCTCGGCTCGTGGGCGATCGCCCAGGCGTTTCGAGAGGCCGGCGAATACGAAGAGTCACTCGTGCGCCTCAGAAGGGGGGCAGGGCGGGCCCGCGAGGCACGAGACGCGTACCTGCTGGCGGCCTACCTCTTGCAGGTCGGGCACGGCTACGAGGCGCTGTTCGAGCTGAAGGAGGCGCGAGCGGCCTTCGAGGAGATGGTCGAACGGGGCCACCTCAAAGAGGCCTTTCATGCCACGTCTTGCGTGCTGGCCGCCCTCTCCGGGGACTGGACGGAAGCCCACGCCCACGCCAGAGGGGCGCACGAGATCGGCACCTTCTTGCAACCGCACTTCAGTCTCTCGCTCTACCATCAGGTCGAGGCGCTCTTGCGGGGAGGGGACGAAGACCTCGCCCGAGTGGAGGTCCGCCGTTTCGCCGAGCGCGCACGAGGCAGCAGGCGGGACCGGATGTCCTACGTTCGCGCCCTGGCGGTCCTCGACGAGTGGGAAGGCGACACCGAAGGGGCCCTGGGTCCTCTGCGAAAGGCCGAAGCCCTCGCCGAGGAGATCGGGCTGCCGGGCGAACTGTGGCAGGTGCGGGCAAGGATCGGCGAGCTTTACGAGCAGCGCGGGGACGCCGGCAAGGCGCGGGAGGCGTTCTCGCGGGCGGCCCAAATCCTGGGCAGGCTTGCTGAGAAGGTCGATAACGAGGAGCTCAGGGACAGCTTCCTTTCTGCTCCTCAGGTCCGCCGGGTGCTCCAGCGCGATTAGTCTCGGGGTTCGGGTGGCGCTCTGCCGAAGACCGCCAGCGGGGCGACGATTCTTCGCGATGCGTACCCGGCGCTACGGTCAGGAGGACGTCGCCGGCCACTCTTGGGCCGGCCGATGGACACAGAAACGTGCCCGTATCCCGAAAGCCGTGCGCCTAGCTCAGACCCTTTATGAGACTCGCCGCCAGGGCTCGCCTCCGATTTTCGAGGTGCGGATGGCCAGGCTTACGGCGACAACGACGGAGGTGTTCGCCAGAAGGGCTACGACACCGGTGTTGACGTCGCCCAAAGGGCCCGAGGAAGGAAACACGGCTCGTAGCGTGAGCCCCGCGACGATAAGGTACCTCACGACGGCGAGGTCCCAGAAGCCCGGCCGCGGCGCCCCACCTGTTCGCGAGGTTGTCTCCCATGAGGCTGAAGAGCAGGGGCGGGAGGAGCTGGGCGATATAGGCCGCACCGAGGAGCGCGAGGAGCACCAGGTCCAGGTCGCTCCTTAGCGTAAACACCAGGGTGACGAGCGCGACCAGGAGTACCAAACCACGGGTACCAAGAACCTGGCAAGCCTGCCCACGGTCTCCTCCGAGGCTCCCGGCCTCATCGCCCGGTAGACGTTCTTAGAGAGCACCATTGCGGAGACCATGACGATCACGGACCCGAGCACCAGGGCCGCGAGGAGTCCGGTGGCCGGATCAGGCCGACCACCCAGGAATCGAACTACTGCAACGAGACCCGCAAGAGCGCGAGGTCGACCCGAGAGCCTTCGAGGTTGGGGACGTTTAGTAGAGCTGCGAAACCGACGGAAAACGCGAAGAGCATTGTCAGCTCGTAGAGCGGCATAAAGATCGCGATGCGGCGGAAGGTTTGCGCCTTGCGTGCCGAGAAAGCCGAACCGAAGACGTGCGGTCACATGTAAAAGCCCAAAGATGATAAGTACCGTCGAGATGAACCACGGTACGCTCAGTCCCTCATTGGGGAGCGAGAGGAACCCCGGCCTTTCGGCGCTTATCGCGCGGAACATCTCGCCGATGCCGCCGTAGAGCGCAAACGGAAGATACGGGCCGAGGATGACGACCACCGCCAGCACCATTATGTCTTTTACCACCGACGTTCACGCCGAACTGCGGATAGCGCTGACGATCACGTAGACCATGCCCACCACCATCCCGACTACTATGGCCACCCTCGAGGGTATCGAACCGTACGACGCCTCGGATACGATGATGCCAAGCCCCCGAAGCTGCACCGCGAGTTAGGGTACCAAAGCGCCCACGGCGATCACGGAACCGAGCACAGCGAGCACCGGGCTTTCGTACTTGCTGGCGAAAAAGTCCGCCCGGGAGTGGAGCCTGTTCTCCTCGGCGTAGCGCCACACGGCGGGCAGTAGCCAGTAACTGATCATGTGCACCAGGATGCCAGAGGCGGGATGAAGAAGGCCGGTCCGCTCTGGCCGTAGGCCCATCCGATCACCCCGAGGAACGTGAAGGTCGTGTACTTCTCGCCCGCAAGCAGCACGAAGACGAAGATCGTCCCGAAGCTCCGTCCCCCGACGCTCCACTGCTCGAGGTCCATGTCCTTGCCGTGTCGGGCCCTGATACCGAGGTAGATCGCGAGCGCCAGGAACGCGAAGATGATCGCGAGCGCGACGTTCATTCGGTCTCGTCCACCTTGTTCGCCGGATCGAGGAGGTAGACGACGGCCATTGTCGCCGACGTGAGCACGGCCCAAGCCACGATCCAGAAGAAGAGGAGAGGCATCCCGAACACGAACGGCTCGACGCGGTCCGCGAAGATTACGCCCCCGAGTATCCCGAAGAAGGGAAACGCCGCCAGCGCGTGGATAGGTTTCATCCCAAACCCTCATTCTCTGCGCCGAGCAAACCGGACACCGCGCTTACGTGCATCTGTGCTCCGTTCTCGAGGCAGATCGCTCTTCCGGGATCGGAGCGCCCTCTACCATCAAAGCCCCTCAACAGTATAGCCTCGCTGACTGCAAGGTCTCCACCAGGCGGCCCCTTTCCATAAACGTCTTTCCACGTTCGATGGGGCTCCCCGCCACGCTTTTGTAACGCCCCCCTAGTATGGTCCAGGAACGATCGAGAAGGCGAGAGAGCTGAAGGGAAGATGCAAGGATCGGTCGCGCGGTTGACCAAATCGATGCCCCGCTCGTGAAACAGGAGTCGAAACCGATGGCCATGTCCACGACAGAAGGCGGCAGAGGCAGAGCGACGAGCACTACCACAACGAACGACGCACGGTTCCGGGGCTGCACAAAACCGTCAACAAGACCGTCAAGGTCGGCGGCCTGGACATCTCGATGGAAGACGGTACGCGGATCTACTACAAGGACTGGGGCGAAGGGTGGCCCGTCGTCTTCAGCCACGGCTGGCCGCTCAACGCCGACGCCTGGCAGTCGCAGATGGTTTTCCTGGCGCAGAACGGCTACCGTACGATCGCCCACGATAGACGCGGCCGCTCCAGCCAGCCCTTCGGCGGGAACGACCTGGACACCTACGCCGACGACCTCGCGACCCTCATCGAGGAACTCGACCTTGAAGACGCCGTCTTGGTGGGCCACTCCACCGGCGGCGGGGAGGTCGCCCGCTACATCGGACGCCATGGAACATCTCGGGTGGCCAAGGCCGTCTTAGTAGGCGCCGTACCGCCGCTGATGCTCAAGACCCAGGCCAACCCAGACGGCCTGCCGATCGAGGTCTTCGACGAAACCCGCTCCGGCCTGGCCGCCGACCCCTCGCAGTTCTACAGGGATCTGGCCGACGGCCCCTTCTTCGGCGCCAACAGGCCGAACGCCAATATCTCACAGGGTGTCCGGGACGCCTTCTGGTTTCAGAGCGAGCAGGCCGGACTAAAGAATGCCCACGAGTGCATAAAGTCCTACTCCGAGACAGACTTCAACGAAGACCTGAAAAAGTTCGACGTTCCGACCCTGATCGTCCACGGCAACGACGACCAGATCGTCCCCATAGTCGCCTCGACACGCCGGGCAGCAAAGATCATCGAGAACGCAATACTGAGGGTCTACGAGGGCGCGCCGCACGGCCTGCCCAGCACGCACAAGGACCAGCTCAACGACGACCTGCTGGTGTTCCTCAAGGGATGATCATGTTCGAGGGCTTCGAGCGCGTAAGGGTCGAGGCGGAAGGGGCGAACATCAACGCCGTCCGAGGGGGCGCGGGACCCCCGGTGCTGCTGCTTCACGGCAGCCCCCAGACGCTCGTCATGTGGCACCTCGTCGCGCCGAAGCTGGCCGAAGACTTCACGGTGATCGCCGCCGACCTGCGCGGATACGGCGACTCCTCAAAGCCAGAAAGTGCACCCGACCACGATCCCTACTCCAAGAGGACGATGGCCGAAGACCAGGTCGCGGTGATGCGCCACTTCGGCTTCGAACGCTTCGCCCTCTGCGGCCACGACCGCGGCGGGAGGGTGGGCTACCGCATGGCCCTCGACCACCCAGAAGTCGTGACGAAGCTGGCCGTGCTCGACATCGTGCCGACGTGGGAGGCCTTCTCACGGGCGGACATGTCCTTCGGCCTCAGTTACAGGCACTGGTTCTTCCTAGCCCAACCCTACGACCTGCCCGAGCGCCTGCTCGCCTCAGAGCCGGAGAAGGCCCTCTTCAGGGTCGGCAGCGAGGCCATCGCCCCCGAGGCGCTTGCGGAGTACGTGCGCTGCCTGCGCGACCCGGAGACCGTCCACGCCACCTGCGAGGACTACCGCGCAGCCGCAACCCTCGACCACGAGCACGACGCGAAAGACCGCGAGGCGGGCAGGCGCATAGGATGCCCGGTGCTCGCTTTGTGGGGCAGCCGGGGGTTCCTCGAGGGGCACTACGACGTCGTAGACGTCTGGCGCGGGTGGGCAGACGACGTAGATGGGCGGGCCATCGACTCTGGCCACTACATCCCCGAGGATGCTCCGGAGGAGACCTACACCGAGTTGCACGCGTTCCTTAAGGAGAGTGAGAACCCCAGATGACTGCTGAGTCAGAGTCCGCCCGGGCGGCCGCGCCGGCCGCGTTCAAGCGGACGGAGCTGCAGCACTTCCCCTCGCCGAACCCCGGGTGGGAGATAGCCCAGTCCCTCGTCGAAATCCCCGAGGGTATCGCCTCGGGCCGGCACAACCATCCTGGGCCCGAGGTGGGCTACATAGTGCGAGGCGACGTGGCGATGGAGTTCGACGAGAGGCCGACCCTCACGCTTCACACGGGCGACCCGTTCATGATCCCGCCTGGCGTCATCCACAACGCGCGCAACATCGGGGGTGTCACCACGATGATGCTTTCTACCTTCGTGTTCGACGATACGCAACCCCTCACGACCCTCTTCGACGAGTGAGGTTCCGGGGAAGAAAGGAGGCACGACCCTAGAGACATCCGAAGTGTCAGGCCGAAGCGAAGGTGCCGTTGACAGACATTATCCAGTAACCCACTTCGCGCCGCCTCAGGGAAGAGGAGGTGGCGCTACCGACAAGGAGGGAAACATGAGCACTAAACCGCAGGATGGATCCCGGCCCACAGTCGTTCTAGTGCACGGCGCTTTTGCCGATGCGTCAAGCTGGAATGGCGTGGTCGAGCGGCTGCAGGCAGAGGGAGTACAGGTTATGGCCCCCGCCAATCCGCTGCGCGGCATCTCCATCGACTCCGCCTACATCGCAAGCTTCTTCGACCAGATTGCCGGCCCAATCCTCGCCGTCGGCCACTCCTACGGCGGCGCGGTGATCACCAACGCCGCCACGGACGCCAACAACGTCGTCGGGCTGGTCTACGTCGCCGCCTTCGCCCCGGACGAAGGCGAGCGCCTGATCGAGATCGAAAGCGACTCCAAGGACAGC
>Ga0126314_10001175_pt1 | contig 12454 bp, 11 predicted proteins | sample Plot105B_FD_92535 | JGI IMG/M metagenome (GOLD analysis project Ga0126314, IMG submission 92535) | Serpentine soil microbial communities from UC McLaughlin Reserve, CA, USA - Plot105B | ecosystem: Environmental > Terrestrial > Soil > Grasslands | place: USA: UC McLaughlin Reserve, Lake County...
CCAGGTCGTTCAGAAGATCGCCCTGAGCACGATCACGAGCACGATGATCGCCAGGCAGAAGGCGCCGACCTGCACCAGGAAGCGGAACATGTCCCGCTCCGAGCGGAGGGGATTCCACACGGGCTACCTCACCCGCCTAGAGGATGTAGACCGCCGTGAAGACGACGATCCACATGACGTCGACGAAGTGCCAGTAGATGCCCGGCACCTCGACGCCCCGATGCTCCTGGGACGAGAAGTGGCCGCGGAATGCCCGGATGGTGGCGAAAAGCAGCAGTATCAGGCCGACGGTGACGTGCGCCCCGTGGAGGCCGGTGAGGCCGTAGAAGATCGTGCCCTGTGCGTCGTCGTGGATCGCCCAGCCGAGGTGGAAGTACTCGTTGATCTGGACCGAGAGGAACGTCAGGCCCAGCAGGAACGTCGTCAGCAGACCCGCCCTCATCGCCCGCTTGTTGTCGTTCTTGATGCCCTCGAGCGCCCAGTGCATCGTGAACGACGACGAGACCAGGATGCAGGTGTTGACCCCCGCCACGAGCACCGGGATCTCGTGCCCCGGCGACGGCCAGTCGGCATGCTCCACGACGCGGATGAAGAAGTACGCCGTGAAGAATGCTCCGAAGAGCATTACCTCGCTGATGATGAAGAGGTACATCCCCAGCGTCTGGGGATCGACCGCCGACGAGAAGTGCGGGGCGGGCGGCCCGTGGTGCTCGTGCTGCTCGTGAAGGTCTGCTGCGACGCCGGCGGCTTCCATCAGGCGGCCTGACCCCCCTCGGCGGTCGGGGACGGATTGTCACCGGCGATCACGTGCTCGACTGGCTTGCCGGTCGCGCTGCGCACCCGCCCGACGAGGTCGGTGCGAAGCCACCCCGAGCGCTCGGGCGCAAACGTGGAGATGATGATGTCGTCGACCGGGTACCACTGCACGGCGTTCTGGATCGCCGTGAATGGATCGGGATGGACGACCTGGCCGACGGCATCGACGCCTTCCCGCTCGAGGCGCTGCAGCACGTGCGCGAGGCGCTCGTAGGGATCCCCGGCCTCACCCTCGCCCTGCGGCATGATCACGACGAAGCGGTGGCGTTCATCGCGGGCACGGTCCTTGATCACGTCGAGCAGATGCTGGTCCTCAACGGTCTGGTTCGCGACCACGAGTGTCTCGGCCGCGCGCTCAGTCTCTTCGGCGTGGTCGACGACCACGTGCTCGACCGGTCGCCGCGTTGCCTGCCGGACGCGCTGGACCAAGTCGCGGCGCAGCCAGCCAGAGCGGGTCTCGGGATGGGTCGAGATGATGATCTCGTCGTACTCGGCACGACCAAGCTCGTCCATGATCGCCGTGTAGGGGTCGGGATCCTCGATCGCCCCGGTCGAGTGGATGCCGGCCTCGTTGAGGCGCGCGAGCGTCGCCTTCAGCCGGTTCTCGGCGGCCCAGCGGGCCTCGTCGCTGTACTGCACCCAGCCAGCCCGTGGCTGGTTCTGCGGGCAGATGACGTGGACGTCTATCGGCCCCTTCTCAGCATGCGCCGTGACGGCATCGATCAGCGGCCTGCCGACAACCGTCTCATTGGCCACGACCAGCACGCGTGTGGGAGCTTCCTCCGTCATTCAGCCGCCGCCGTCTGAGCCACGCCCGCGGGGGCCGCCTCCCTCTCCTTGAAGACCGCATGCCGCGCGCCCGGAACGCCGTACTCGTAGGGGCCGCCGACGACAGTCGGGACCTCGTCGAAGTTGAAGATCGGCGGAGGCGACGAGACCTGCCACTCGATCGTGTGTGCGTTCCACGGGTTCCCCGGCGCCGGCGGGCCGTGCCGCCAGGAGCTGATCATGTTGTAAAGGAAGATGAAGAACGACGCGCCGAAGATGAATGCGGAGATCGAGATGAAGACGTTCCAGCCGGCGTAATGCTCGGCGTAGTCGGCGACCCGGCGCGGCATTCCGTCGATGCCGATCAGGTGCATCGGCCCGAAGGTCGTGTTGAACGTGATGAACGAAATCCAGAAGTGGATCTTGCCGAGCGTCTCGTCGTACATCCGTCCCGTCATCTTCGGGAACCAGTGGTAGATGCCGGCGTAGATCGTGAACACCGAGCCGCCGAACAGCACGTAGTGGATGTGCGCGACGACGAAGTAGGTGTCGGAGACGTGGATGTCGTAGGGGATGACCGCAAGCATCACGCCCGAGATCCCGCCCAACGTGAACATCGTGATGAAGCCGAGCGCGAACAGCATCGGCGTTCTCAGGTGGATCACGCCCCTGTAAAGCGTCGCCAACCAGCTGAAGATCTTGATGCCCGTCGGCACCGCGATCAGCATCGTCGTGATCATCATCGGCACGCGCAACCAATGCGACATGCCCGACACGAACATGTGGTGGGCCCAGACCGTGAAGCCCAAGAAAACGATCGCGAGCAGCGAGAACGCCATCATCCGATAGCCGAACACCGGCTTGCGCGCGTGCGTCGAGATGACCTCGCTGATGATCCCGAACCCGGGCAGCATCATGATGTAGACCGCCGGGTGCGAGTAGAACCAGAAGACGTGCTGGTACATGATCGGATCGCCGCCGACGTTGACGTCGAAGAAGTTGGTGTGCAGCGCCCGGTCGAGCAGCAGGAAGAACTGCGAGCCGGCGATGAACGGCGTGGCGATCACGACCAGCAGTGAGGTCGTGAAGTTCGCCCACACGAGCAGCGGCATGCGCCAGAAGGTCATGCCTGGCGCGCGCATCGTGATGATCGTGACCAGGAAGTTCAGGCCGGTCGCGACCGACGACGCACCCGCGAACTGCACCGCCATCGAGAAGAAGGTCTGCCCCAGCGGCGTGTCGGTCGAGAGCGGCGCGTAGGCCGTCCAACCGGTGGCAAACGATCCGCCCGGAGCGAGGAAGCTCGCCAGCATCAGGACGCCGGCGGTGGGCAGCATCCAGAACGACAGCGCGTTCAAGCGCGGGAACGCCATGTCGGGCGCGCCGATCATCAGCGGCACGACGAAGTTCGCGATGCCGGCGAACACCGGGATGATGAACAGGAAGATCATCAGCGAGGCGTGCACCGAGAACAGGCCGTTGAAGGTGTTCGCGTTGACGAACTGCGTGCCCGGCTGCGCCAGCTCCGCGCGCATCAGCATCGCCATCAGGCCGCCGGCGGCGAAGAAGAAGAACGTCGTGACGATGTACTGGATGCCGATGACCTTGTGGTCCGTGTTCACCCGGAAGTAGTCGCGCCAGGTGGTGGCGCCGTGGCCGGAGTGATCCTCAGGACGCGTCGGGCGGCCGGACGCCCAGTAGAACCAGTAGTCGAAGCAGCCGATGCCGACGATGAAGGCCAGCGGCATCGTGACCATCGCCAGCGTCACGATTCCGGTCCAGGAGATCGTCGGGTGGTAACCGAGGGCCAGGCGGGCCAGCGTGATGATCGCGAACGCGAGGAAGAACCCGAGCGGAAGCGCGATCAGGACGCGGTACCAGCCTGGCGCCGTCCAGCGCGAGCGTGGCTGATGGACGGTGCCGTGGGGGTGCTGAACCGTTGCTGCAGCAGTAGCCATGGAATCAGTCCTACTTTCCCGCTTGGAGCAAGTACTTTACGAGCGCGTCGATCTTCTGTGGACCGAGCTTGGTCTTGAAGTCCTGCGGCATCACGCCCTTCGGGAAGCCCGGGGCGATCTTGGCGTTGGGATCCTCGATCGACTGCTTGATGAACCCGGCGCCCTCGCGTGCGATGTGGACCTTGGTCAAATTCGGCCCGACCGTGCCGGTGGTTCCGGCGGCCGACAGCGTGTGGCAGGCGCCGCAGCCGCCCTCCCCGGTGAAGATCGTCTTCCCCTGCGCAGCCGTGGCGCCCCCTCCTGCCTTCGCGCCACCGCCCGCGGCCGCGCCTCCGGCGGCCCCCGCTGGTCTCAGCTTCGACTGGACGAAGCGCTGATACTGCTGCGGACTGACGACCCGCGCCGCGACGCGCATCGTGGAGTGGCCGGCGCCGCAGAGCTCGGCGCAGACGACCTCGTACGAGCCGAGCCTGTTCGGCGTGAAGCGCACGTGATCGGTCTGGCCGGGGACCGCGTCCTCCTTCAAGCGGAAGGCGGGAACCCAGAACGAGTGGATCACGTCGCGCGAGTTGATCTTCACGTGGACGGGCCGCTTGTTCGGCAGGACGAGCTGGTCCGACCTGAATTTCCTGCCCCCCGCCTGCGTGTACTCGAAGTGCCAGGTGAACTGCTGGCCAATCGCGCGGACCTGGAGCTCGTTCGGCTTCTTCTCCTCGATCTGCGCGAGCACCACCGCGGCGTAGACCGCCAGCGCCGTCACGATCAGGAACGGGATCGTGACCCAGATGATTTCGAGGCGCGTGTTGCCGTGGATCGGAGGACCGTCACCAGTGGGCGCACCCGGCCGCACTCTGAAGCGCACGACGCAATAGATGGCCACCGACATGACCAGCACGAACATCGGCACCGAAGCGACGAGCAGCCAGTCGTAGAGCGTGTCGATCTTCCCCGCAGCCGTGGAGCCCTGGGCGGGGAACCAGTTGATCTGCAGCGCGAGGAAGGTCCCGATGACCGCGGCGGCGATGCCGATCGCGAGCATTCGGACGAGGTCTCGGCGCTGCGGGCTCACGCGGCGGGCAGTCTAAAGCGAAGGCGGACGCCCACGTCGACGTGCTCCGCACCCGCCGCGGGTGTAGCCTTGCGCCTGTTGGCACAAAGTGGCACCTTGGAGGGTGAATGCACGTACGCAACGGGATGACCGACGCGATCGTCGCGGTGGGCCCGGGGCACTCGCTTCGTGACGCCGCTCGCGCGATGGCGCACAAGAAGGTCGGCGCTGCCGTCGTGAACGACCTCGAGCAACCCGGTCCCGGCATCATCACCGAGCGCGACATCCTCGAATCGATCGGCGCGGGGCAGGACCCCGACAACGAGCAGGTGTGCAACCACCTCTCCTCCAATCTCACGTTCGCCTCGCCCGATTGGTCGCTCGAGCGCGCCGCTGAGGCGATGGTGAAGGGTGGCTTCCGGCACCTCGTGGTCGTCGAGGACGGCGAGACGGTCGGGATCATCTCGATCCGCGACATCGTGCGCTGCTGGACCCAACCGGGCGCCACGAGCGACATGCCGCGCGAGCAAGCGACTGCCTAGGACGTCCTGACGAGCGAAAACCGCGTCCGGCAAAGGACGCAGGTGGGAAGGCGTGCTTCGCACGCCGAGCACCGAGGACGCCGCAGGGCGACGGTTTGCAGCCGTCAGGGCAGCGGCTAGTGGTGCTCGCGGGGTAGCTCCGCCATCTCCTCACGCGCGGAGCGGATCCAGCGCACGAGGATGGCGATCACGAGGATCAGGCCGATGATCGAGATCACGATCCCGGTCAGGATGCCGAGCAGGGTGATCGTGATCGCGAACGCCAGCGCGACCGGCAGGTACGACGGCTCCGGCATGTGGATCGCTTCGGCCGGCGGGGCGAGGTTCGGGTCGTGCTCGAGCCGCTCGGCCATCAGCTCAAGTAGATCTCCGCGGCCAGGAAGGCGGCCCCGAAGAGGAGCAACGCGATAGCCCCGGCGATCAGGGCGGTACGAAGATTTCGCTGCGCGAGCCCTCTGTCCACGCGTGTTTTCTAGCACGCGCCCGCATGCCACCGCCACACCCGGGTAGGTTGCGGGAGGTGGCGCAGGTTTTGGGCATCGACGTCGGCGGCACCAAGGTTGAAATCGCCTCGCTCGTCGACGGGCGGCGGCTGACCCCTCAAGTGTCTCCGACACCGCTCGAAGACAGCCACACCCTGATCGAGGGCATCGAGCGTCTCGCACGCCAGGTGATCGACAGCGATGGGCAGCCCGAGGCAATCGGCGTCGGCGTCCCGTCGCAGATCGACTTCGCGACGGGGACGGTCGTCTCGAGCGTGAACATCCCGCTCGAGGGGGTGGCGCTGCGCGACGAGCTCGAGAGTCGCCTCGGTATGCCGGTGTTCGTCGACAACGACGCCAACTGCGCGGCGCTGGCCGAGGCGGAGCTGATCGAGGGCGGCCCGGCCCGCCACCTCGTGGCGCTCACGCTCGGCACCGGCGTCGGCGGCGGCGTGATCATCGACGGCCGCGTCTTCCGGGGTGCGACCGGGCTTGGCGCCGAGCTCGGCCACATGGTCATCAAGTTCGACGGTCTGCCCTGCCCGGGCGCGACCTGCCCCAACCGCGGGTGCATCGAGGCCTACTGCTCGGGCAGCGCCCTCGAGCAGGCCGCGGGCATGCCGGGTGAGGAGGTCGAGAAAGCCGCGCGCGCCGGTGACTCGGTCGCGCTCGGCCACCTGACCGACCTTGGCCGCTGGCTCGGGGTGGGCATCTCGAACTTCGTGAACATGTTCGAGCCGGAGCGGATCGTCATCGGCGGTGGCCTGGGCGCTTCCGCGGCCGATCTCTTCCTCGACACCGCGATCGAGGAGGCCGGTAGCCGCGCGCTGTCGGCGGGGTTCGAGCGGCTCAAGGTTTCGCTCGCGCAGGGAGGGTCGGACGCCGGCGTGATCGGAGCCGGCTTGCTGGCCCAGAAGGAGCACGCGCTCGCAATGGGTGAGCGGGATACTGCTCAGACGCAAACGTAGAGGGAGGGACATGACGTCGGCTGCCACGGATAAGCAGGCTCTCGACAAGCTCTGCATCGACACGATCCGAACCCTGTCGATGGACGCAGTGCAGAAGGCGAACTCCGGTCACCCCGGCACGCCGATGGCGCTGGCGCCGATCGCGTACGTCCTTTACACGCGCGTAATGCGGCACAACCCGCAGAACGCGGACTGGTGGGACCGCGACCGCTTCGTGCTCTCGGCCGGGCACGCGTCGATGCTCCTCTACTCGATGCTGTACCTGACCGGGTACGGCCTCACGCTCGACGACCTCAAGAACTTCCGCCAGCTCGGCAGCCCGACGGCCGGCCACCCCGAGTACGGGCACGCCGCTGGGATCGAGACGACGACCGGTCCGCTCGGCCAGGGGATCTCGAACTCGGTCGGCCTGGCGCTGGCCGAGCGCATGCTGGCCGAGCGCTTCAACCGTCCTGGCCACCCGATCGTCGACCACTACACGTACACGATCGCCTCCGACGGCGACATGCAGGAGGGCGTGCAGTCGGAAGCGGCCTCGATCTGCGGGCACCTCGGGCTGGGCCGGGTGATTGCGTTCTACGACGACAACCACATCTCGATCGAGGGCGACACCGCGCTGTCGTTCTCCGAGGACGTCGGCAAGCGCTACGAGGCGTACGGCTGGCACGTCCAGAACCTGGGCGAGGACCTCGAGCTCGAGCGCATCGAGGAGGCGATCGCGAACGCCAAGGATGCGGTCGACCAGCCGTCGCTCATCATCGTCCGCACGCACATCGCGCCGGGGGCGCCGAACAAGCAGGACACCGAGGAGGCCCACGGCAGCCCGCTAGGGCAGGACGAGGTCAAGCTCACGAAGGAGGCCTACGGCTGGCCCTCCGACGAGCCGTTCTTCGTCCCCCAGGAGGCGCTCGACCACTTCCGCGAGTGCATCGAGCGCGGCGAGGAGGCGGAGGGCGAGTGGGGCGAGCGCTTCGACGCGTACAAGGGCGAGTTCCCCGACCAGGCTGCGGAGTTCGAGCGGATCATGGAGGGGCGGCTGCCTGAGAACTGGGACGCCGACGTGCCGAGGTTCGAGCCCGATCGCGGGATGGTCGCCACGCGCAAGGCCTCGCACGAGGTGATCCAGTGGGTGGCAGCGCAGGTGCCGGAGTTCATCGGCGGCTCGGCTGACCTGGCGCCGTCGACGCTCACGACGCTCGACGGCGCCGGGAGCATCGGCCGCTCGAACTACGGCGGGCGCAACATGCACTACGGGATCCGCGAGCATGGCATGGGCGCGATCGTCAACGGGCTCGTGCTGCACGGCTTCCGCGCGTTCGGCTCGACGTTCCTGATCTTCAGCGATTACATGAAGGGTGCGATGCGTCTGTCGGCGGTGATGGGAATTCCGTCGATCTGGGTCTTCACCCACGACTCGATCGGGCTCGGCGAGGACGGCCCGACGCACCAGCCGATCGAGCAGCTCGCGCACCTGCGAGCCACGCCGAACATGCGTGTCGTGCGTCCAGCCGGGGCCAACGAGGCAGCGCTCACGTGGCAGTACGCGATCAATCGCCAGGACGGGCCGACCTGCATGGCGCTCTCCCGCCAGGGACTGCCGATCTGGGATCCGGAGGGTGTGCCGGCGGACGCGATCGAGCGTGGCGGCTATGTGCTGCGCGGGAAGAGCGGCACGCCCGACGTGATCCTGATCGGGACTGGCAGTGAGGTCCACGTAGCGAACGGGGCGGTCCCGGCGCTCGAGGAGCAGGGGGTGAACGTGCGGCTTGTGTCGATGCCGTGCGTGGAGAACTTCCTCGCCCAGGACGAGGCCTACCGCAACGAGGTTCTGCCGCCGGACGTGCGCGCGCGGGTGACCGTCGAAGCGGCCACCACGCTCGGCTGGGAGCGGATCGCCGGGGAGGGCGGAGAGATCATCGGGATGACGACCTTTGGTGGGTCGGCGCCGCAGAAGGCGCTCTACGAGCACTTCGGTTTCACGAAGGAGCACGTCGCTGAGGTCGCCAAGGAGTGCGCAGAAAGGAACGCCGCATGAGCGTGGCAACAGAAGTCAATGAACGCCTTGCTCGCATCACCGAGCTGGGCACGTCGATTTGGCTCGACCAGATCCGGCTCAACCTGATCGAGTGCGGGGAGCTCCAACGCCTCGTCAAGTTCGAGTCGCTGCGCGGTGTCACCTCGAACCCCGCGATCTTCGAGAAGGCGATCCTGGGCTCGGACGACTACGACGAGCTGATCGAAGAGGCGGCCCGCGAGGGACTCGACACTCGCTCGATCTACGAGCGTCTCGCCGTCCAGACTGTCCAGGCCGCCTGCGACGTGCTGCGGCCCGTCTACGACGAGTCCGACGGCGCGGACGGGTTCGTCTCGATCGAGGTCGAGCCCGACATCGCCTTCGACACCCCAAAGACGATCGAGTCGGCGCGGCATTACTGGCAGGCGGTCGACCGCCCCAACGTGATGATCAAGATCCCGGGCACCACCGAGGGCGAGCCGGCGATCGAGCAGGCGACCTACGAGGGCATCAACGTCAACGTGACGCTCTTGTTCTCGGTCGAGTCCTACGCCCGCGTCTCCGAGGCCTACATCCGCGGGCTCGAGCGGCGCAAGGACGAGGACAAGGACATGAGCCCGCAGTCGGTCGCCAGCTTCTTCGTCTCCCGCGTGGACACCGAGGTCGACAAGCGCCTCGACGCGATGGGAAACAAGGACCTGCACGGCACTGCCGCGGTCGCGAACGCGCGCGCCGCGTACCAGCGCTTCAAGCAGATCGTCGCGGGCGAGCGCTGGCAGCGGCTGGCGGATGCCGGCGCACGTGTGCAGCGACCGCTGTGGGCATCAACCGGTGTCAAGAATCCTGCCTATCCCGAGACGAAGTACGTCGACTCGCTGGTCGGCCCGCACACCGTCAACACGATGCCGATGGCCACGTTGACGGCCGCCGGCGAGCAGAGCGAGGCGACCGCCGTCACGGTCGACGCCGACCCGGCGGCCGAACTCGAGGCGCTCCGCGAGGCCGGCATCGACCTGGACGACGTAACCGCGAAGCTGCTGAGCGACGGTGTCGACGCGTTCATCACGCCGTTCGAGAAGCTGCTCGCAGGTGTCGAGTCGGCCCGCGAAGCGACGGTGCTGAGCCGCCCGAAGTCGGTCGAGTCGTCGATCCCTGACGACCTCGAGTCGAAGCTCGCCGCCCGTGTCGAGCAGGCGCAGAACGAACAGGTCGCGCGGCGCATCTGGCACCACGACGAGACGCTCTGGGGCGGGCCGGGGCCGGAGATCGGCAACCGCCTCGGCTGGCTGACGATCTCACAGAGGATGCTCGACCAGACCGGCGCGCTCAACGAGTTCGTCGACAGCGTTCGTGCGGACGGCTTGCAGAGCGTGGTGCTCTGCGGCATGGGTGGCAGCTCGCTGGCGCCCGAGGTCATGCGCCAGTCGTTCGAGCGCGGTGCGCGCGGGCTCGACCTTTACGTGCTCGACTCGACCGACCCCGGCGCCATCAAGGAGGTCGAGGACCAGGTCGACCTCGAGCGGACGCTGTTCCTGATCTCGTCGAAATCGGGTGGGACGATCGAGACGCTTTCGCAGTACCGCTACTTCCGCTCGAAGGTCGACAACGGGCGCAACTTCGTGGCGATCACCGATCCCGGCTCGTCACTCGAGGAGCTCGGGCGCACCGCCGAGTTCCGGCGCGTGTTCCTCAATGACCCGAACATCGGCGGCCGCTACTCGGCGCTGTCGTACTTCGGCCTCGTGCCCGCCGCGCTGATGGGCATCGACGTCAGGGCGCTGCTCGACCGGGCACGGATCGCCGAGGAGAACTGCAACGAGTTCGACTCGAGCGCGAGCAACCGCGGCCTGTGGATCGGGCTCGCCTTCGGCGAGCCGGCGGCGAGCGGGCGTGACAAGCTCACGTACGTCGTCGACGAGCCGATCGGGAGCTACGGCCTATGGGCGGAGCAGCTGTTCGCGGAATCGACGGGCAAGCACGGCAAGGGCATCCTGCCGGTAGCGCTCGAGCCGCTCGGCCCGCCGGATGTGTACGGCGACGACCGCTTGTTCTTCCACCTGCGTGCGCCCGACAGCGACGACCGCCTCGAGGAGATCCGCAAGGCCGGCCATCCGGTGATCACGGCGCCGTTCGAGGGGCCGGAGGATCTCGGCAGGGTGTTCTTCTACGCCGAGTTCGCGGCGGCCGTCGCCGGCTGGGTGCTTGGGATCAACCCCTTCGACCAGCCGAACGTCCAGGAGGCGAAGGACGCGACGGCGAAGGTGCTCGAGGAGGGGCTCGAGGAGCCCGAGTCGGGCACGCTCGACCTGAATGGCCTCGCGCCGCCGCACTACGTCGCGATCCAGGGCTTCGTCAAGCCGTCGAAGGAGTTCGACGACGCGATTGCCGAGCTGCGCACCGCGATCCGGGACAAGACGCGCGCCACGACAACCTTCGGCTACGGCCCGCGCTACCTGCACTCGACGGGTCAGTTCCACAAGGGAGGACCGCCCACGGGGGTCTTCATCCAGCTCGTCCACGACGGGGATCACGACATCGAGATCCCCGGGGCGGGTTACTCGTTCTGCACGCTCAAGAACGCACAGGCGCTGGGCGACTTCAGGGCGCTGCAGGCCCACGGGCTGCCGGTCACACGCATCCGGCTCGAAGGCGATCCGGCCAAAGCTGTCCGCGACCTGGTTGGGAGGCTGTGATGCAACTCGGGTTCGTAGGACTCGGCCGCATGGGCGGCAACATGGTCCACCGGATCAAGCGCGACTCCGACCACGACGTGGTCGCATTCGATTTCAGCGCTGAGGCGGTCGGGAAGGCCGAGGAGGTGGGCGCGAGCGGCGCCGCCAGCCTCGAGGACCTCGTCTCGAAGCTCGAGGCTCCGCGGAACGTCTGGATCATGGTTCCGGCCGGCCAGCCGACCCAGGACACGGTCGACAAGCTGGCCGAGCTGCTCGAGGCGGACGACATGATCATCGACGGCGGCAACAGCCGCTGGACTGACGACCAAGGGCGTGCCACTCAGCTCGAGCCGAAGGGCGTCCACTACGTGGACGTCGGCACGTCCGGCGGCGTCTGGGGTCTGCAGGTCGGCTACTGCATGATGGTCGGCGGCCCCGGCGAGGCGGTCAAGCGCCTCGCGCCGATCCTCGACGTGCTGGCGCCGCCGACCACCGAGGAGCACGGCCCAGGCTGGGGCCATTTTGGGCCGACTGGTGCCGGGCACTATGTCAAGATGGTTCACAACGGCGTGGAGTACGGCATGATGCAGGCCTACGCCGAGGGGTTCGCACTGTTCGACGCGTCGGAATATGAGCTCGACAACGCGAAGATCGCGCATCTGTGGATGCAAGGCTCGGTCGTGCGCTCATGGCTGTGTGAGCTGGCCGCGCGCGCATTCGAGATGGAAGGAAACGACCTTGCGAACCTCGAGCCGTACGTCGAGGATTCCGGCGAGGGCCGCTGGACCGTGGAGGACGCGATCGAGAAGCGCATCCCGATGCCAGTCATCACGACGTCGCTGTTCGAGCGCTTCAGCTCGCGCGGCCAGAACGCGTTCGCCGCGAAGGTCAACGCCGCACTGCGCAACCAGTTCGGCGGCCATGCCGTCAAGAGCAAGGCGCAGCCGGCGGAGCCGTCGGAGATGCAGCCCGCGCACGCTGAGTGATGGCGACCGTCGGAGCCCCCGAGCAAGCACCCGAGAACCCGCTCGTCGAGGGCCTCGAGCGGCTGCCGGTGCATCCCACCACGCTGACGATCTTCGGCGCCACCGGCGACCTGGCCAAGCGCAAGCTGCTGCCCGCCCTCTACAACCTCGCCCACGAGGGCGCCCTGCCCGAGCGCTTCAACCTGATCGGCGCGGCGCGC
>Ga0126314_10001176_pt1 | contig 12439 bp, 10 predicted proteins | sample Plot105B_FD_92535 | JGI IMG/M metagenome (GOLD analysis project Ga0126314, IMG submission 92535) | Serpentine soil microbial communities from UC McLaughlin Reserve, CA, USA - Plot105B | ecosystem: Environmental > Terrestrial > Soil > Grasslands | place: USA: UC McLaughlin Reserve, Lake County...
CGGACGGCAGGCGGGTGACGACGTCCTGGGCGCCCGCGCGGTCGGCGGCAGCGACGACGGCGGGTTCGTCATCCAGCCGCGGCACGTCGCCGAGGCCGATGCTGTGGCGGGCGCGGAACTCGAAGCGGAAGAAGTCCTGGAAGGCGCCGGCCAGCCGCGACCGCCAGGCGTCGGCATCGATGTGTCCCAGCGGCCGGCCGTCGACCAGGATCCGGCCGGCAGTCGGCTCGTACAGCTTGCAGAGCAGCTTGACCAGGGTCGTCTTGCCGGCGCCGTTCTCGCCGACCAGGGCAACGACCGCGCCAGCGGGCAGCGCCAGGGAGAGGTCGTCCAGGGCCAGGCGGTCGGTGCCGGGGTAGGCGAATGACACCCGCTCCAGGCGGATCCCGTCGGCCAGGACGGCCGGCACCGGCTCGCCGGCCGAGGCCGCCACCGCCGCGGCGTAGTCCTCCAGCCAGGCCAGCCGCCGCGACCCGTCCATCCAGATGCCGCGCAGGAACCCGATCTCGAAGGCGGTGGCCCCGATGTAGGCCGACAGCCGCGACCCGGCGGCCAGCACCAGCAGCACCGCCGCCGGCCCGGCGTCCAGCACCGAGGCCACGACCACGACCGCGCCGACGTAGCCGGCCCCGAACACCGCCCAGGCGGCCGAGTGCCAGGCCGCCGACCCCCAGCGGGCCCTGGCCAGCGGCCCGTACCAGCGTTCCCAGGCGGCCCGGCGGTCGGCGGCCAGCCTGGGGCCGATGCCGGTGACCCGGACCTCCTTGCCCGGCGGGGCGGTGGTGGCGGTCTGGTACAGGTGGCGGGCCAGCCGGCTGGACTGGGCGCCCCGCTCCTGGGCGCCCCGCTCGACCGCCGGGCGCCAGGCCGAGGTCACGATCGTCGGCAGGGCGAACAGGGCCAGGCCGGCCAGCCACGGGTTGATCGAGATCAGCAGCCCGACGGTCACGCCGAGGCGCAGCACCCACCCGGCGGTGGAGAACAGCGACATGTACAGGTGGTCGAGCACGAACACCTGGTCGCGAAGCACGGTCAGGCGGTCCAGCCACTCGGGTCGTTCCTGGTGGGCGATGGTCGCCACCGTGGCCTGGAGGCGGGCCACGTGGGCCTCGAGGGCGATGGTGACCCGGTCGCGGAAGCGCCGCTGGACCCGCGAGTCGACCACCCGCAGGACCCAGGTGGCGGCCGACGACAGCCCGAGACCGGCCGCGGCCGCCAGCAGCAGGCGCCGGTCGCCCTCCAGCACCCCCTTGCCGAGCAGGGCCAGCCACAGGGCCAGGAGCGCGTCGGGCAGTGCCGCCGCCAGCGACAGCAGGAAAGACGCGACCAGCAGCCCGGGCTCGTGCCGGTAGCCGAGCTTGCACAGCCGCCACATCGACGACAGCGCCGGAGGCAGGTCGTCGGGGACCTGGACCGGGGCCGGGCGGGTGGCCGACGGCTCAGCCGAGACGGTCATAGGCGACCCCCTCCTCGTCCTCGGCGGCGGCGAAGCGGCTGGCCTGGAGGTCGAACATGGTGCGGTAGCGGCCGCCGAGGGCCAGCAGCTCGGCGTGGCTGCCCAGCTCGACCACCCGGCCACCCTCGAGCACACAGATCCGGTCGGCGTGGCGGACGGTGGAGAACCGGTGGGAGATGAGGATGGTGGTGCAGTGCCGGGTGGCGGCCAGGATCCGGTCGAAGATCTCGGCCTCGCCGCGCACGTCGAGCTGGGCGGTGGGCTCGTCGAGGAGGACGACCCCGGCGCCCAGCCGGACCGCGCACAGCGCCCGAGCAAGGGCGACCCGCTGCCACTGGCCGCCCGACAGGTCGATCCCGCCCTGGTAGCCGCGAGCCAGGACGGTGTCGAGGGTGGCCAGGCCGTCGGCTCCGGCGGAGGCTAGCGCGGCCAGCACGGTGTCGTCGTCGGCGCCGGTCGGGGCCACGTTGTCGCGCAGGGGCAGCTCGAAGCGGATGAAGTCCTGGAACACGGCCGCGACCCGGGCCCGCCACCGGTCCAGGTCGAGCTCGCGCAGGTCGGTCCCGTCGACCTCGACCGCCCCGGCCTGCGGGTCGTAGAGGCGGCACAGCAGCTTGGCCAGGGTGGTCTTGCCGGCGCCGTTCTGCCCGACGATGGCCAGCGAGGTCCCGGCCGGGATCTCGAGGTCGAGGCCGTCGAGCACCGGCTCGCCGCCCGGGTAGGCGAACCGCAGACCGCGAAAGCGGATCCCGGCCGCGGGCATGGCCTCGGCCGGGCGGGACCCGGGGACGAGCCTCCCGGCCGCCTCCATGGCCGGCGTGACCCGCAGCGACGCCGCCACCGGGGCGGCGGCGCCGTCCAGCGCCCAGTTGAGCCCGCCGAAGGCGATCGCGCTGGCCCCGACGGCGACCTGGGCGAACACCACCACCCGGTCCAGGCCGAGCTGGCCGCTGGCGGCGGCGTCGGCCAGCGCCCAGAAGACGACCAGGTTGGCCGCCACGACCAGGGTGACGCACCAGGCAAGGGGCCGCTCCCGCAGCCGGGTCGCCTGGTACTGAAGCTCGTGCAGCCGCCGCCGGTAGGCGGTGAAGCGCTCGATCGTCCAGTCGGCCAGGCCGAACAGCCGCAGCTCCTTGGCCGCCGGCGGGTCGACGGCCAGCCGGTAGGTGTAGTCGGCGTCGCGCTGGGCCGACCGGACCTCCTCGGTGGCCCGGTCGCGCCAGACCGAGCTCTCGCGCAGCAGCCAGTGGGTGGCCAGCCAGGCCCCACCCAGCAGCAGCGGCGCCCACCAGCTGAACCCGGCCAGGACAACGGCCGCGGCCAGCCCGCCGACCAGCTCGACCAGGCCGGCGGCGATGAAGTCCATCGAGATCGACAGCGGCGGGCCGGTCATGCCCAGGTCGAAGTCGCGGGCCGCGGTCAGGTCGCGACTGAGGGCCGGGTCCTCGAGGTGGCCCATGCCCGCCGGCCGCAGGCAGGCCTCGGTCAGCCGGTCGTACAGCCAGGCGGCGGTCCGGTCGCCGAGGTTGGTGCCGATCGCCTGGTGGAGCGGCCGCAGCACCTGGAGCAGCACGAACGCCACCCCGACGGCGACCAGCGGCCCGGCCAGGTCACCCCCGCCCTGCACGGCCCCGACCAGCGCCCCGGTGGCCACCGCGAACCCCGCCGGCAGCAGCCCCCTGGCGACCAGCACCACCCACCAGGCCACGGCCAGGCCCGGGTCGGCCTTGTGGAGCACCCCGAAGAACTGCCACTCCTGGCGCTGCCGCAGCCGGGTCAGCAAGCGATCAGCCCAGCCGACCCCGGCCGCGGCCGCGGTGGGGTGGCCAACTGGGTCACCGTGTGCCTCACCTCCAGCGACGACCGCCGACTGTCGTCCAGAGCGTCACCCGCCAGCCACCGCCAACGCAAGGCGACACCCCCGGCCGGCAGGAACCACCGCCCCGGCGGCGACGTCCAACCTGCTGCACGTCCAGTGTCCCGCCCGCCCTCGACCCGGAGGCCACATGCGCCCACGCCCCTGGCAGCTCGCCGTCGCCCTGGCCATCGTCGCCGGTGCGACGGTCGCCCTGGTCACCGTCTGGTCGCCCGGTTCGCGGGCCGGCGAGGGCGGAGCTCGGACGGTGGTGCTGACCATGCACCACTCCCATTTCGAGCCGTCGCTGGTCCGGGTCGAGCCGGGCGAGCGGGTCCGGTTCGTGCTCCGCAACACCGACCCGATCGACCATGAGTTCATCCTCGGCGACCCCGCCGTCCAGCGTCGCCACGAACAGGGTCGCGAACGTCACCACCACGGCGACGTCCCCGGCGAACGCTCGGTCGCCGCCGGCCAGGAGGCCGCCACGACCTACGCCTTCCCGTTCACCCTCGACGGCCAGACCCTCGAGTTCGCCTGCCACCTCCCCGGCCACTACGCCTACGGCATGCACGGCACCGCCCGGGTCGGCCGACGCCAAGGGACGGGATCCCGGTAGATCGGGGCACGGTGGGCATGGATTGGGGGTTGCGGTTGGGACGGGTTGCGGTTGGGACGGGTTGCGGTTGGGTGGGGGCTGTGGACACGGGCCAGCACCCATCTGGCACGGTGGGCTACTCTCCCCCTCCAGGGGGGCCTGGTTCCGGGCCCCGGCGGTGGAGGCTGGGCCGGTCGAGGTGCGGGGGTGCGGCTGTTCGAGAGAGTCGACCCGGAACGGCTGCGGCTGGAGCCGACCCGGGTGCTGGGGTCGGAGCAGGTGGCCCACGTGCGCTACCGGGTCAGCGGCGGCTGATCTCCAGGCGGCCGGAGCCGTCGATGGCCAGGGAGCGGCGGCCGGCCAGCAGCTCAAGGAGCTCGCCGCCGACCAGGTCGCGGCGCCAGCCCTGCAGGGTCCGGACCGGCGGCTCGGGCTGGCCCCGGCGGGCCGCGGCCACCACCTGGGCGAGGTCGTTGCGGGCGGCGACCAGCTCGTAGGCCAGGCCGGCGTCCAACGCCCGGGCCCGGACCAGGGCCTCGGACAGGGCGATGGCGGGCACGTCGGCCGGGTTGGAGTCGGGCCGCTCGACCACCTCGGTGGGCAGGGGCTCGGCGGCCATCCCGCGGGCGACCGCGGCCACGATGGCGTCGGCCCGGCGGCGCAGGGTCGAGGGCTGGAGGCCGCGGATCCGCTCAAGGGCCGAGGGGGCCACCGGCCGGCGCTTGGCCACCTCGACCAGGGGGGCGTCGCCGAGGACGGAGGAGACCGGGCGGTCCTCGGCGGCGGCGGTCTGCTCCCGCCAGGCCGCCAGCTCGCGGGCGACCGCCCGGGCCCGCGGGTTCAGCTGGGCGACCCGGGGCAGCCGCTGCCAGGCCAGCCACGGGTCGCGCTCGTCGGTCGACTCCTCAAGGCGCCGGCACTCCTCCCGGGCCCACTGGAGCCGGCCGCTGGCCGACAGCCGCTCCTGGAGGGCGTCGGCCAGGCGCAGCAGATGGGCCACGTCGTCGCGGGCGTAGGACAGCTGCTCAGGGCTGAGAGGCCGGTCGTCCCAGCGGGTGAAGCTGGCCGACTTGGCCAGGCGCAGCCCAAGGACGTCGTTGAGCAGGCTGCCGTAGCCGGTCTGGGCCCCGAACCCGGCGAACCCGGCCGCGACCTGGGTGTCGAACACCCCCTGGACCTCGGTCCGCCACACCCGCCGGAGCAGGGCGACGTCCTGGCGGCCGGCGTGCAGCACCACCTCGACCTCCGGGTCGGCCAGGACCTCGGCCAGCGGCCCCGGGTCCAGCCCTGGGTCCAGGGGGTCGACCAGCTCGACCCGCGGAGCTCCCTCAGGGTCCGGGACGACCACCCCGACCAGGCAGAGCAGGGCCCGGTAGCGGCCCTCGGACATGAACTCGGTGTCGACGCCCAGGCGGCCCGCGGCCCTGGCCGCCTCGGCCAGCCCCTTGATGTCCACGCCGGCGTCCAGGCTCAGCCGAGCTCCCACGTGTCCCCGCCGTGCAGCAGCTTGGCCAGGTCGCCACGTCCCTGCCTGGCCGCGGCCGCGTCGAGCTGCTCGGACATGAGCTCGTCGTACACCGGCCGGTCCACGTCGCGGAACACCCCGATCGGGGTCGGCCCGTCGGCACCGTGCGACAGCCGGCACAGCATGAAGGCCAGGCTCGGCTCGGCCCGGTGCTCGTCGTGGACCAGCAGCGCGTCCTCGCCGACGTCGGCCACGTCGACCAGCTCGACCCGGCAGTCGTCGGTCAGCCGGACCCCGCGCTCGCCCTCGGAGCCGAAGCGGATCGGCTTGCCGTGCTCGAGGCGGATCTGGTTGTCGGCCCGGGTGTCGGGCTCCTTCAGCAGGTCGAAGGCGCCGTCGTTGAAGATGTTGCAGTTCTGGTAGATCTCCACGAACGCGGTGCCGTTGTGGGCGGCCGCCTTGCGCAGCACCTCGGTGAGGTGGCCCCGGTCGGAGTCGATCGACCGGGCGACGAACGTCGCCTCGACCCCGAGGGCCACGCTGACCGGGTTGAACGGGTGGTCCAGCGACCCCATCGGCGTCGACTTGGTGATCTTGCCCACCTCGCTGGTGGGGGAGTACTGCCCCTTGGTGAGCCCGTAGATCTGGTTGTTGAACAGCAGGATCTTGAGGTTCACGTTGCGCCGCAGGGCGTGGATCAGGTGGTTGCCGCCGATCGACAGGGCGTCCCCGTCGCCGGTGATCACCCAGACCGACAGGTCGGGGCGGGTCACCGACAGCCCGGTGGCGATCGCTGGGGCCCGGCCGTGGATCGAGTGCATCCCGTAGGTGTTCATGTAGTAGGGGAAGCGCGAGGAGCAGCCGATGCCCGAGACGAACACGATCCGCTCCCTGGGGATCCCCAGCGACGGCATGAAGCCCTGCACGGCCGAGAGGATCGCGTAGTCCCCGCAGCCGGGGCACCAGCGGACCTCCTGGTCGCTCTTGAAGTCCTTGGCGGTGAGCTTCAGGGGGGCGCCGTTGCCGTGCCCGTTGCCCAGCACAGTCACTTGCCTGCTCCTTCGTCCAGCAGCCCGATGATGACGTCGGCCAGCTCCTCGGCCTTGAACGGCAGCCCGCGGACCTTGTTGTAGCCGACGGCGTCGACCAGGAACCGGGCCCGGACCAGCATGCGGAGCTGGCCCAGGTTCATCTCCGGGATCAGCACCTGGTCGTAGGCGGCCAGCACCTCGCCGAGGTTGGCCGGGAAGGGGTTGAGGTGGCGCAGGTGGGCCACTGACACCCGGGCGCCCGCGGCCCGGACCCGGCGGACGGCGGCCCCGATCGGCCCGTAGGTCGAGCCCCAGCCCAGCACCAGCAGCCGCGACCCGTCCTGGTGGTCGACCTCGACGGGCGGGATGTCGGCCGCGATCCCGGCCACCTTGGCCGCCCGGAGGTTGATCATCCGGTCGTGGTTGTCAGGGTCGTAGCTGATGTTGCCGGTCCCGTCGGCCTTCTCCAGCCCGCCGATGCGGTGCTCGAGACCAGGTGTGCCCGGGACCGCCCACGGCCGGGCCAGGGTGGTCTCGTCGCGCAGGTAGGGCCAGAAGTCGCCCTCGTGGTTGGGCTCGGTGGCGAACGGGACCGAGATGTCGGGCAGCGAGGCCACGTCCGGCAGCAGCCACGGCTCGGACCCGTTGGCCAGGTAGCCGTCCGACAGCAGCACCACCGGGGTCCGGTACTTGAGGGCGATCCGGGCCGCCTCGACGGCGGCGTGGAAGCAGTCCGAGGGGGTGCAGGGGGCCACCACCGGCACCGGCGCCTCGCCGTTGCGGCCGTGCAGCACCTGGAGCAGGTCGGCCTGCTCGGTCTTGGTCGGCATCCCGGTCGACGGCCCGCTTCGCTGGATGTCGATCACCAGCAGGGGCAGCTCCAGGGAGACGCCGAGGCCGATGGTCTCGGCCTTGAGGGCGATCCCGGGGCCGCTGGAGGTGGTCACCCCGAGGGCACCGCCGAAGGCCGCCCCAAGGGCCGCCCCGACCCCGGCGATCTCGTCCTCGGCCTGGAAGGTCCTGACCCCGAACGCCTTGTGCTTGGACAGCTCGTGGAGGATGTCGGAGGCGGGGGTGATCGGGTAGGCGCCGAGGAACAGCGGCAGCCCCGACAGCTGGCTGGCCGCGACCAGCCCGTAGGCCAGGGCCATGTTCCCGGAGATGTTCCGGTAGGTCCCCGGTGTCAGCCGGGCCGGCTTGATCTCGTAGGAGACGGCGAAGGCCTCGGTCGTCTCGCCGTAGTTCCAGCCGGCCTTGAAGGCGGTGATGTTCGCCTTGGCGATCAGTGGCCGGGAGGCGAACTTCTTCTCAATGTGGGCGACCGTGGCCTCGGTCGGGCGGTGGTACAGCCAGGACATGAGCCCGAGGGCGAACATGTTCTTGGCCCGCTCGGCCTCCTTCTTGGAGATGTCGTACTCCTTCAGCGCCTCCAGGGTCATGGAGGTCAGCGCCACCGGGTGGACCTGGTAGTCGGCCAGGGCCCCGTCCTCGAGCGGGTTGGCGGCGTAGCCGGCCTTGTCGAGGTTGCGGGCGCTGAAGGAGTCGGTGTTGACGATCAGGCTGGCGCCCTTGGGCAGGTCGCCCAGGTTGGCCCTGAGCGCCGCCGGGTTCATCGCCACCAGCACGTCGGGGGCGTCACCGGGGGTGAGGATGTCGTGGTCGGCGAAATGGAGCTGGAAGCCGGACACCCCGGCGATGGAGCCGGCGGGGGCCCGGATCTCGGCCGGGAAGTCGGGCAGCGTCGACACGTCGTTGCCGAACGCCGCGGTCTCGCTGGTGAAACGGTCTCCGGTGAGCTGCATGCCGTCACCAGAATCGCCGGCGAAGCGAATGGTGACGCGATCCAGCACCTGGACCGGCTTGGTCATCGTGGATTCCCTCGATTCGAGACGGACGGGTCACCTGCACCCGGTCGCCGCCAGCTCGAGGGCCCGGGGCGCAGCGTCCCACCACCCCGAGGGCAGGGGGCCGGCAACCGGCCCTCCCAGCATATACCGATCCGTTTGAGAAGCTCGTGGAAGCCGGCGCCCCTCGAGTGGCAGGATCACCGGACGCCGGTCACGATGCCGGAGACCCGATCCCGACCCAACCCGAGGTGAGCCGTAGTGAGCGACCTGCCCGCCGATGACGCCGTGGCCAGCGCCCGCCTGGTGGTCGCCTACGTCTCCGAGGACGGCGAGCTGGACCACGTCCGCGACGCCGCCCTTGAGATCGGCCGCCGCGGCGCCAAGGTGATCCTGTACGACCGCGACTCGGCCTCGGCGTTCAGCGACCCCATGCCCAACCAGTGGGCCTCCCAGGCCGAGGGCGCCCAGTTCCACGACCCCCTCTCCGACCAGGAGCTGGTCAAGCTGGGCCGCGAGCCGTTCGCCCGTAAGGTGGCCGCCGCCCGCGAGGCCGGCGTCGACGCCTGGGGCTGGCTGGCCTCCGACCACGGCACCGACGCCCTGGTCACCTACGCCCGTGACCACGGCGCCGACCTGATCCTGCTCCCCGCCGACCTCGAGGACCCCGGCCTCAGCGAACGGCTCAAGGGCGAGACGGTCGAGAAAGCGGTCGAGGAGGCCGAAGAGACCGCCGCCGGCCTGGCCGTGGTCCTGGTCGACGCCGACGGCTCGACCGAGCTCACCGCCGGCCGCCTCTAGCCATTCGGCGCCCCTCCAGCCGCTTGGGGCGCGAGCGCGGTTGACGCCGCTTGCGGCATGTGCAATGTTCCCGGGCGAGCCCAAAATACAGAGCCCCCAGGGAAAGGGAGCCGCCGCCATGTATGGGCCATTGATCATTGCCGCCGCGATCCTTCTGTCGATCGCCGGCCTTGTCCTGTTCCTGCACGACCTCTCCGAAGCGCGTTCGCGCAAGGCGTTCGACCGCATCTTCGACGAGGGTGGCAAGCGGCGCCGCTGAGCGCCCCGGGTTCACCGCGGCCGGCCGCACCGTCGCGGCCTCCGCAAGACGCCGACCCGGGGCGAACGAGCCGCCGCCAAGCGAGCCACGACGCCCCGGGTCGGCCTACCGCATTATGCCCCGGCACCCCCCACGGGGCGAACCCCCCGGGCCGGGCAGATGCCGCGGAGCGTCCGCCGGCCGGGTCGGCCGGCCGCGGTGAACCCGGGAACGGCAGCTAGAGGATCTGGGCCAGCTGCCGGTCGAGGGAGACCTGGGTCAGCTCGCCGAGCTGGTGGGAGGCCAGGGTGCCGTCGGCACGGATGAACCAGGTGTGGGGCAGGCCGACGGCGCCCCAGGCGGTGGCGGTGGTCGCGTTAGGGTCCAGCGCCATCGGCCAGGTGGCGTCGAGGCGGCGGACAAAGGGGCGGGCGGCGGCCGGGGTGTCGCCGGAGAGGACGCCGACCACGGCCAGGCGGTCGGCGCGGTGGGCGCTGGCGGCCTGGCGCAGGCGGGGGAACTCGCGGACGCACGGCTCGCACCAGCTGGCCCAGAAGTTGACCACCACCGGGCGGCCGCGCAGGGCGGCCAGGTCGACCTGGCCGCCGTCCAGGCCGGGGAGGCGCAGCGCCGGGGCCGGGGTGCCGGGAGGGTAGGTCTGGGCGGCCGGCGGGGCCGAGGACGGCGGGGTCCGGGGCTCGAGGCGGGTCGCGGGCTCGCGCCGGTCGAGCAGGGCCACCGCCGGCAGGACGACCGCGACCACGACCAGCACGGCCAGGATCAGCAGCCGCCCCGACCGCACCCGGCCCCTGGGCGACGGCGCGGGAGGCCGGGGGCCCTGGTCAGGCGGTGCGGGAGCGGCCAATGTCCTGCCTAGAGGTAGTCGCGGTGGTACACGATGCCGGCCGGGCCGACCTGGAGGACGGTGGCGCCGGGCTGGTCGGCGATGCGGCGGTCGGCGTGGCGGAACGACCAGGTCCACTCGACGATGGCGCTGTCGCCGTCGACGCCCATGCGCTGGACGTCGACCTTGAGGTTGCGGTGGCCCTTGAGCAGGTCGTTGAGGTAGGCGCGGATGGCCTCGCGACCCTCGTGCGGCGGGTTGGCCGGCTCGTAGTAGACGGCGTCGGGGGCATACGCGGCGGCCGCCCAGTCGGCGTCGCCGACCTCGAGGGCCTCGCGGAGCTGCTCGAAGTAGTTGGCCGGGCCGACCGGGCTGGTGTCGACCTCAGGGACCTCGGGGTGGACGGCGATGCCGTGCTCCTCCCCGGTGGGACCGCCGTGGGGGGCCAGGCGGGCGCGCTGGTCGACGGCCACGTTGCGGTACCAGATGACGGTCGCCCCGAGGAACAGGGCCAGCCCCAGCCCGATGCCCCAGGGGCCGAGGGCGGCGACCTGCTTGCGCATGATGAACCCGCCGAGCAGGCAGGTGGCGGCCAGCGAGTAGACCACCGGGGCCCAGGTCGGGGCCATGTGGTGGATGTTGCCCTGCTCGTCGGCGGCGCCCCGCTCCGGGTCGGCCGACCCGGCAAGCCCGGTGTCGGGCACCGGCACCCGGCGGCGGTTGGCCGGGCTGGCCGTCCAGAGCATGATGCCGATGTACAGACAGGCCGCGAAGAACGCCCCCAGCAGCCCGACCCCGGCCAGCTCGGGGTTGTCGTTGGTCAGGTAGTAGATGGCCCCGGCGGTCAGCCCGAACAGCCCCATGGCCATGAACAGCCGGCTGGCGATGATCACCGGTCGCTTCCCCCCTGGGTCGAAGGTGTGGTCATCGGAGCAGGTAGATGGTGCTGACCAGGCCCAGCCAGACCACGTCGACGAAGTGCCAGTAGTAGGAGGCCATCTCGACGGTGTCGTGGTAGCGGGCGGTGAACTGTCCGGAGCGGGCCCGCAGGAACACGATCAGGATGAACGCGGCCCCGCCGGCGACGTGGGCGCCGTGGAAGCCGGTCAGGGTGTAGAAGGTCGAGCCGAACACGCCGCTGGACAGCGTCATGCCCTCGGAGATCAGCTTCGTGTACTCCAATGCCTGCCCGCACAGGAAGGTGACGCCAAGGAGCAGGCTGGCGACCAGCCACAGCTTCAGCCGGCGCTGGTCGTTCCTGCGGATCGCCCAGACCCCGAGCTGCATGGTCACACTCGAGGTGACCAGGATGGTCGTCAGCCCGGCCGCGTACCAGGTCGACAGGTGCGGGGTGCCCTCGGGCGGCCACCGGGTGGCCGAGCTGCGGATGGTGAAGTAGGCGCCGAACAGGCCGCCGAAGAACATCACCTCCGAGGCGATGAACAGGACCATGCCCAGCAGCGAGGAGCTGATACCGCCTGGCTTGTGGTGTTCGGGGGCCGGCAGCTCGTCGAGCGCGGCGGTGTCTACGACGGCCATCAGCGGGCTCCTGTGGTGGTGGCGTCGGGATGGACGGTGAGCTCGTCGGCGTGGCGCAGGTCGAACAGCGGCCGCTCGGAGTGGATCTCGGGCAGGCTGTCGAAGTTGTGCGCCGGCGGCGGCGAGGTGGTGTACCACTCCAGGGTGTTGCCTTCCCAGGGATCCTCGGGATCGCGGTCCTTGCGGCGCAGGGTCATGACCACATTGGCCAGGAACGGCGCCGTCGACAGGGCGATGATCAGGGCCCCGAAGGTCTGCAGCTGGTTGAGGCCGACCCAGTCGGGCAGCGCCGGGTAGTCCTGGATACGCCGGGGCATGCCCAGCAGCCCCAGGATGTGCATGGAGAAGAAGGTCAGGTTGAACCCGATGAACTGCAGCCAGAAGTGGAGCTTGCCGAGGCCCTCGTTGAGCTTGCGGCCGGAGAACTTCGGGAACCAGTAGTAGAAGCCGGCGTAGACGGCGAACACGCTGCCGCCGAACAGCACGTAGTGGATGTGGGCGATCACCCAGTAGGTCTCGGTGAGGGCGAAGTCGACCGGCGGCGAGGCCAGGAACACCCCGTCGATGCCGCCGATCAGGAACATGGTCAGGAACCCGATCGCGAACAGCATCGCCGTCGAGAAGGTGATCTGGCCCTTGACCAGGGTGGCGATCCAGTTGAAGAACTTCACCCCGGTGGGCACCGCGATCAGGAAGGTCATGATGGAGAAGAACGGCAGCAGCACCTGGCCGGTGACGAACATGTGGTGGGCCCAGACGCTGAAGCCC
>Ga0126314_10001177_pt1 | contig 12432 bp, 13 predicted proteins | sample Plot105B_FD_92535 | JGI IMG/M metagenome (GOLD analysis project Ga0126314, IMG submission 92535) | Serpentine soil microbial communities from UC McLaughlin Reserve, CA, USA - Plot105B | ecosystem: Environmental > Terrestrial > Soil > Grasslands | place: USA: UC McLaughlin Reserve, Lake County...
ACGGACGATTCCGCTCCGCCCGAAGATCCACCAGATGTGGAGAAGCTGGTTGCAGCCGCCGCGAAGTACGGCTCCGAGATACCACCTCCCGCGCAGGAATAGTTGCCTCTTTTAGCCAGCACGAGAAGACCGGGGTGCTAATCAACAGCCACTGGCATATACGCTTGAAGTAGTCAACTCATTGGAGCGGAAATTGTAAAGCTGGGGATGGCGAATGAGCATGGCCGAGAACGACACTGGCCCCAGGCTAGAAATGTACCGGGAGTGCCAGCGCCGGAATTCCTGGCGCTAGTTGATACCACTCTGATACCACCGGGAGCGCAATACTGTGCAACACGCAGCAAAGCAGAGAAAAGAAACCCCTTTAGATATGCGGGATCTGCAAGTCTGTCCAAGCCCCTGCAACCCCTGACCGATCACTCGTGATGAGATAAGGTCAGCGGTTCGAGTCCGCTCGTCGGCTCCATCTTGCCTCAACAGACGGTTCACACAATAGGCCGCTGTTACCCTGGCTGTGGCGCCGTGACCTTTTGGCAGCAACGCCGGCAGCAGCCAGGGCGATACGCAGCGGTATTCGGCGAGGGACATCTGCCGTTCAAGTCCACAAAAAGTACTCATTTGCAGGACATTTTGACATATGACGATACAGAACGTCAAACTCGATCCGAGACTGAAAATCATGGTGTCCCCGGTTCGAATCCGGGTCCCGCCACTTGGAGTTCATGGCCAGGAACCCTCGGAGGGTCCTTTCACGTGACCTCCTGCTCTCAAGGGTATGGAGACAAGAGTCTCGTGCGGAGACAAACGTGGTCGACGTCTACGTGACCTACCTGCGCAAGAAGCTGGAGCTTCCTGGGGAGCCGAAGCTGATCCAGACCGTAAGAGGGGTTGGTTACGCGTTGCGAGGGGAGGAGAGGATTGCCGATCCGCTGGCGCCTGACGCTCTTTAACGTGCTGGCGATAGGAACGATCATGGCTGTTTCTGGTCTCGTGCTCTTCTTCTCGCTGCGCGCGGTCTTGCTGTCTGACGTCGAGCGGACCGTCCGCGACAGCGCGCTCGCGGCGGCCAACAAGGTCAACTCCGGGCAATCCTTGAGCAAGAACTATGTGGCCGGGCTGAGCCTGCATGGGGTGTTCCTCCTGGTGCGGAGCGGCGACGGCACGGTACTCATTCGGACCGTGGAGCTGCCCGAGGAGTCACACCAGCCCGACCCTCTCTGGCGCAGGGCGCTACGGAAGGACCGGGCCGTCGGGGGCACGGTCGCCATCGGGGAGGAGGCACCGGCCTACGTGTACGCAGTGCCCGTCAAGCCCCCTCGGGGGGAGGCCCGCGTCGTCGAGGCCGGACAGTGCTACGAGCTCGCCCAACGAGCACTGGGGGCCTTCAGCATCGTGCTTCTCGTAGCTGCTCTGTCGGTTTTCTTGCTCTCGGTCGTCGGGGCCTATCTGTTGGCCAGGGCAGCCCTATCCCCCGTAAGCGCGGTGGTAGCCTCCGCTAGGTCGATCACGGCGAGCGATCTCTCGAGGCGCCTGCCCGTAGCCAACCCCAAGGACGAGCTGGGGGACCTGACGTCGACCATAAACGTCCTTCTGGGCCAGCTCGAGGATGCATTCGCCCGCCGCGAGGAGGCGCTGTCGCGCCTACAAGAGGCGCTAGGCAGAGAGCGGCGTTTCGTCGCGGACGCGAGCCACGAGCTCAGGACCCCCTTGACCAACATCGAAGGCTACGCGGAGATGCTCGACGAATGGGCGGCCAAGGATCCGGAGACCGCCAAAAAGAGCATAGAGGCAATACGAGAAGAGTCGGGCCGCATGCAGCGGCTGGTCGAAGAACTGCTGTCCCTGGCTCGCGGCGACGAAGGACCCGCGCTCGAGTTGGCGCCGCAAGACCTAACCGCCGTTACCGAGGAGGCGACGAGGATCGCACGGGGAGCCGCGAGCGATAAGGTTAGGCTCGATTACGTCCCTCCGGAACAAGAGATCATGGCGATATTTGACAGAAACCGGATCCGTCAGGTCCTCTCCATACTCTTGGACAATGCCATCAAGTACACCCCGCAGGGCGGAGAGGTAAGTGTGCGGGTGCGCGAGGTCGACGGTTGGGTAGAGGTGGTGGTCTCCGACACCGGAATCGGGATCAGGGAGGAAGAGATGCCCCGCATCTTCGAGCGCTTCTACAGGGCGGATAAGGCGCGCGCGAGGGGCGGCTCCGGCCTAGGGCTTGCCATAGCGCGCCAAGTTGCAGAAGCCCATGGGGGAAGCATAGAGGTAAGGAGCAGGGCGGGCGAAGGGTCGACGTTCGTGGTGCGGATTCCAAAGAACGGTCCCGAGCGCTAACGTTCGCGCGAGATCATGGACCTTTTGATCACACTATGCCGTTCTCTAACCCTTTTTTAATCTCATTCTAAGGGCTCGCCAAGAGACCCTGGCGATAATTGGCACGTACCGAAAAAGCCGAAACGAAAGGAGTCGAGAAGGATATAGAGGGCGGATACCGGCGCAAACAGTGACCATCTTGGTGCACAGGGCGGAAAGCGGCACGAAGGGAGAAATGAAAATGGACGTAAATATCGAGCAGAGGAATCCACGAGGGTCGGAGGTCGACCAAGAGGAATTCTGGGACAAGAGTGGTCCGCGGGCCAAGTATATGGCGGTTTCGGACGCCTGCTGGCTGTATCAAGACCTGGAACTGGAGCAGAATTTGCGCAAGCTCGATTGGCGCAAGGCTCGCAAGCGAGTCCTCGGACGCAGGTGGGTAGAGAGAGGGTGGGTGGGACGGGGGAGGGGCAAACTGCGCCTTGGCCGTAACGGACTGGAAATGCGTTTTGCCAACTGTACGCGTGTCATGAGCTGGAAGGAGCTTCAAGATTTCGTTCGGGCAAGGAGGTCGTGATCCGTTATATGAAGGGTGCGCCGTACCTTGATCGATAGGAAGAGGTGGGAGCCCTGCAGGGGCTCCCCGCCTTCTCCGCAACGACCCCAATTTAGAAAGGTTGGGAAACCGTCGCTCAGCATCCGATTGGTGCGCAGGCTTGGTCACAGGACAACCACGAGCGGTAGGCAGTCATCCCTCTCAGGCGAACCAGAGGATAGGCAAAGATGGGAATTCTCAGACGCAGGTGGTTACATATCCTCTTGAGCGGCCTAGTCTTGCTCTACCTAGTCGAGCGTACGCTAATAGCCACCCAGAATCCCAACTATATTCCGTCGGCTATCCTCCTCGGTGCCTTCCTCGTGCCAGTCACCTTCACCGCCTACCTTTACGAGCGCCTGCCGGATTGGGAGGTGCCTCTGCCGCTCATTGCAGTCTGTTTTGTTTGGGGTGGGGTCTTAGGCACTGTCGCTGCGGGAGCGCTCGAGTACGATATGGTAAGGGCGCTGGGGTTCTTACCCAATCTTGGAATAGGCCTGATCGAAGAGGGCACCAAGCTGATAATTCCCTTAGGTCTGTACTTTGTGGGACGCTATCGCTCGGAGGCAGACGGAATGATCCTTGGTGTCGCCACCGCCATGGGCTTCGCGGCGTTCGAAACGATGGGCTACGGTCTTACATCCCTGCTCGCTTCGCAAGGCAATCTAGGAACACTAGACGGGGTACTCTTTGCGCGCGGGCTGACATCTCCAGTCGGGCACGCGGCTTGGACGGGGCTGGTGTGCGCGGTTTTGTGGCGAGAAAGACTGAAGGTTGGCCACATGGTCTTCAACTGGCGGATCGGTGGGGCCTTCCTCACGGCGGTGACCCTACACGCCTTGTGGGACACTACTTATAGCTTCTGTGGCGGTACCCTTGGGCGGTTTATAGGGGCTGCTGTTCTCGGCCTGCCAGTTGCGCTTGTTGGAATGACGCTCCTGATCCAGCGCGTGCGTGAGGCTCAGCGGCAGGTAGAAGTCGTCTCGACCCCTGATGTTCGGGGCGATGGAGTGTAGGTGTATCGGCCGGGTGGAGATGCAGGCTCGTACATAGCCGAGAATCGGTGTGCATGGCTTATCAGCCGAGATGAGGAAAATCGCGCTGGAAGCAACATGCCCCGAATCGGCAGCGAGGGCGTGCTTCAGGAGGGGGCTTACACGGCCGATGATCGTCGTGGTGCTTTGCAAGATCTAAAGGCGAGAGCCCTAGGGCTACGTAACTGGAATGCTCTCAAAGGTAGAGTAGAGCCAGCGAAGTCGGTCGGTAGGGGAAGGAATCCCGAGCGGAAGGACAACGTTGTGAAAGATACTCATTCGCCTACCAAGAGCTCTAAGTCCCGCGGGGCTCCCACCGCAAGGAACTGATCGTGGTCACGCTTGCCATGGTGGCTTCGATTTCCGGCGTCGGGGGACTCCTGCCCGCCAAACAGTCTACCTCCTCGCAACCCACTCAAACCACAGGCGCTACGAATAGACCCCCCAATCGCCACTGCGGCGCGACCGGGCAGAGCAGGTAGAAGGCCTGTGAGGCTCGCGCCATCCTCTTGGCGCAGCGACGATGGCAGAGAGTGCGACGACGGAGGCGAGCCTGCTATCCTACGCCCCGCAAAGGTAAACCGAGTCCGCAGTGCAGTCCCGACCTTCTCTGCTCACTCGCGTCAGTCACCCTCAGCGGTGAGTCAGGGCTCTCCACCCGTGGGCTGAAGCAAAACCAAGGATGCGAGTGAGGAAAGATGGATCTGCCGCGCACCCTGAGTGAGCAGCTTCCACTCGTTCAGATAAGGAGGTCTCGCTGATGCACGGGCCTACCCCTCGGGACGAAACGGGGTACGAGCTCGCAGTAGCGGCGGTACTTTACCCCGGAGCACTCTCTAAGCTTGAGTTCTACCAAGGGCAGTTGGAGGGCGACGGGGCCCTCTACTAGGGAAGATAAAGTCGGAGGCAATTCTGTGATGGCCTATATGTGATGCCTTCGGTGGGCAAGGTTTGTGAAGGTACCGAGGTTGGACTCATCCATCCGACCTCGTAGAAGGGGCGTTCTCCGTAGCAGGGGCTCTGGGCTTGTTTCCATGCTTCTTGCCACTACGCCGGATCGTCTCTGCGCCTGTGATCAGGGCGCTCAGCCACACTCCCCCCGCCGCGTACCCTCCAACGACATCGCTGAAGTAGTGCACGCCAAGGTACATGCGGCTGAAGCCGATCAGCACCACCAACAGTGCCGCCCCGCACACCACCGCCACACGCGACTCCCACGTTCTCAGCGCCAGCACGGCGAAGTAGGCCAACATCCCGTAGACGACCAAGGACTCCATCGCGTGTCCACTCGGGAAGGAGTAGGAGGTCTCGACCAGCAGGGGGTGCGTGAAGTGGGGGCGTGGGCGATGGAAGAACTCCTTTAGCAGTCGATCCAGGAGGGCGCTGCCGGTCACCGCCGCAAGCCAGGTGACGAGCAACGTCCACATCCGTCTCCAGGCGAGTAGAGCCGCCACCACCACACCAAGGAGCACTATGGCCTCAAGGGAGCCGAAGGCGGTGACGATAAGGAAGAACTTGGTGAGGGGCGGCGTGGCGTGGGAGTGGAGGTAGTCATCCACCACCCGGTCGTAGCGCACCAAGGGGTCGCCCGTGAGCAGGTCCTCGACGAGCCCGCCGAAGAGCCACAGGCAGCCTCCCGCCGCAATTAGCCCCAACGTGAGGTGTAGTCCGAGGTACTGCCCCGGTGTCAGGCGCCTGAGCATCCACCGCAGCTGCCGGTCGAAGCGCCTCCGCAGGCGGGCGACAGGGGGGTAGGCGAGCAGCGCCTCGCCCCAACCCACCAGCCGCGCCCGGTTGCGCGCGGCCCAGCGATAGGCTAGGTAGAAGCCGACCGCTACGGCGCCCACTAAGACGAGCACCAGCGTGGCCCGCCCCAGCCACCGCTCCACGAGCGCGAGGCTGCTCCCCAGGAAGTAGCCCAAAAGGACCACCGCCGTAGCCCATATGGTCCCTCCCAAGGCGTTGTAGAGGATGAAGCTCGTCCAGCGCATCCGGCTTATTCCAGAGACCAAGGCGCCGAACACACGGAAGCCCGAGAAGAAGCGCGCCAGGAAGACGGCCTTACCTCCATGCCTCTCGAAGAACGCTTCGGCGCGCCCCAGCCTCTCTTGTGTGATGAAGAGGTAGCGTCCCCACTTCAAGACGAAGGGACGGCCCCCCTCGCGTCCGACCCAGTAGCCGATCTGGTCGCCTAGCACGGCCCCTGCGATGCCGAACGCTATCGTATACCCCAGGTCGAGGTGCCCGCGCTGGACCAGGACGCCCGCGGCAAGGAGTATGGTCTCGCCCGGCAAGGGCACTCCCATGCTCTCAAGCATCACCCCGAAGAGGACGACCAGGTAGCCGTAGTGCTCGATGAGGGCGAGGATCCGGTCCATAGTCAAAGAGTTTAGACCCTTACGGATTACCCGGCGACTTTATTCACCCAAGTGCCTGGAAGGGGAATTCTGCGAAGTTCATATCGACGGTGCTGCATAAGGCAGCTCGCTGGCTAACATGTGCCCGCTAAAAACCATCCTCTCCATAAGGTCACCCACAATACGTAGTGGTGCCGCATCAACATGCGTCGGAGTGAATAGGTGTAGGTGCCTGATCGATAAGTTCTTGCCACCTCTAAGCGCTGGGCGCCGTCCTTGATGAGCAGGGCTCGAAACATCAACTGGGGTGTCGTCAGTGTTTGTATATTAGAGCCAAGACGCTCATTATCCTGCAGAGTGACTGGACGGTGTGCTCTGCGGACTTCTCCAGAAGCGCGTTCTCGAACGTTCACCATACATCGGGAAGGAGCGGAGTTTCCCACCAACCCTACGTTTCCTAAGCGGGCCGCTCGGTGCCTAGCTTACTCTCGGCAGCTTACTTAGGTTGTTCATCGAGCTGAAGCCGGATGACTTTGTCGGTTTGGTCAGGAACAACCAAGAGATCGCCCTCATCTTCGTCGATCAGGTACCAGTAGCCTTCTGTATGGGCCAGTAGCGCTAGCGTTTTCCCCCTCAAAGGCGGGCGCTTGTCCTGATTATCTTTCTTCTTCGTTGGTATCGATCCTTTCTCCGGCGTTGTTGTGCCGGAAGACATCTGCTCCTCCTTCCGAAACCTCGCTGCTAGAACCGCCAACCTAACAGGTTCCAGTAGTTCAAAAACCACACAAAAGCGAGTGCCGCAACCGTCGCCAGCGTGTAATGCACACGGGTGGCGATGCCCCAGTAACCTCTCTTCCAGGCCAGCACACTGTAGATGAGCGCGCCGACCGTCAGCACGGCACCCAAAACACCCACTCCTAGCACGATTCTGTAGATCAGCGAGACGCCGAACAAAGGCACCGGATTGCCCCACAGCACCGTGCCTGTCACGAACAGCAGGTTCAGAACGCAGATCCCCACAATGATCCAGTAAGCCACGCTAGCGCCGCGAGGGTCGGCTTTCCGGTAACCGCTCTGGCGGCGGTTCCGGATGAAGCGAATCGCTGCTACGGCGATCATGGACAGGAACGCCAAGACGCAGCCCGCGGCCAACGCCATGTTGAAACCGCGCGTTTCGTACCAGGCCAGCTTTTCGAAGGCAAACATCGGGGTAACGTCGGTAAACATGTGGGTGATACGCCCCTGATCGTCCTCCTGAAAGAGGAGGTGGAAAGGACCGTCTATCTGGCGGAAGTAAAGCGGCGCCACTACGACAAACCGCCACTCGGCCCACGGATTCTTGAAGAGGAGCGTGCCGTTTCCGCTATCGCTAATTTCAACCGTGCCCATGCCGAAGAGTCCTCCGACCTTCTCGAAGGTTGTTTCTGAGGTTCCGGATTCACCCCCCGTGATTTGATAGCTGCCCTCGAATCGCCCGGCCCGCTCCGCGAAATCCGCAGGAGGTTGTATTGGCTTGACCGCACTAGCCGGATAGTAGTGGTCGAAAAACGCTCTCTGGAACCCGAGATGCTGATTAGTCAGGTCCTGACCACCCTCGCTGTTGTAGACCACAAATACACCCAGGTTCTGCTCGGGCAAGAGTAGCAGCAGAGACCAGATCGGATCCGATCCACCGCTGTGCCCGAGCGTTTTCTGGCCGTTATCGCTGAAATCGAAAAAGCCGTAGGCGGTGCCAAGGAGGCGCGGATCAGGAGTGTACAACGTGCTGTGCATCTGCCGCAGCGTCCTTTCGTTCAGGATGCGCGCCCCGGCGGTGTTCGCGTCGCCGTGACGGCCATCCCGCAGTTGGGCGATCATGAAACGCGCCATGTCTGTGACGCTGGCTTGCATATCGCCGGCCGGCACTAGCGCCGGCTGACCCATGTCAGCGTACGCTAGCGCCATGCCGGATGTATCGGGGAATTCCTTAAAGGCACCATCTTCATAGACGTATCCCTTAGAGGTATGTGCATGTATGTCCGGTGGCATCGACGGCCGGGCGGTTGTGTGCACCATGCCCAGTGGGTTCAGGATATGTTCCTGGATGTACCGGTCGTAGGGCTCTCCCGATACCCGCGCCACGATGTAGCCTGCCAGGGCTGTGCCATAGCTTGAATAAGCCGCAACATCTCCGGGCGGACGAACCCGAGCCGGCATATGTGAGATCAGCCATTCGCGTGGGGGCTCCAGGTCATTGGGATCCTTCGCCAGCCTCTCGTAATACAGATCTTCGAACCCTGACGTATGGGTCATCAGGTGCTTGAGGGTGATCGGTTGTGGATAGGTATCCGGGATACGAAAGTCGAGGTAGGTGTTGACGTCCGCGTTGAGGTCAAGCTTTCCCTGCTCGGCGAGCTGCATAACCGCCGTCCAAGTGAACAGCTTCGCGAGTGAGCCAGTGCGAAAGTTCGTCCGTTCAGGGTCGACAGGGATGCCCTTCTCAAAGTCAGCGTAGCCGTAACCTTTGGTAAAGAATAACTTGCCGTCTTTGACCACAGAGACGGCTGCTCCGGCGATGTGATGCTTTTCCATCTCCTTTCCTAAGAGCTTATCCAGGAAGGTCTCCATCTCGGCTGGATCGGTGGGGCCTTGATGTTGCGATGACGCAGTAGGTCCATTCCCGCCTGCGGTGACCTTGTTTTCTTGGCCCATGGCTGATCCGCTAGTAGATAGCACTATCACCAGAGCCAACATGATTATCATACATACCGCCATGAATTTCTTGATCGTGAGCAGGTGACTCATTGTCTTTCTCCTCTCGATGGCTACTTGAGGACCAAGTACAGGAGCAGGGCGAGCACGAAGACGCCCTGGGAGCTGTGCACGATGATCCCGATCCATGCGCTGCGGTAGCGCCGCGATGGGTAAGATAGTGCGAAGATGTCGAGCAGGTTCGCCGGAATCGCCCACGGCAGGTGCAGGTGGTAGAAGGCGAACAGGACGCTGTTGGCAACCCAGCCCCAGCGCTCAAACGCACGCTTCATGAATCCTCATTGGACTCCGCCGGTTGCAGTCTGTGGTGCCGCTCTGCTCTTCATCGCTCCTCTTTACGAAATGTTCTTCGCCAAGAAGGCTATCTGGATTGTGCCCTGCTTAGGGGACTCCTCGCATGACGCATATCGAGCATACTGCTAGTCAAAGTTGATCAGGTTGTTGCGATGTGCAGCTGCGAGGCTTACCCGCCTTGATGCCTGGTGATGCTTGAACTTGGTACCTCCGAAGTTCGCCGCTAGGATCTGACGCATCTCTGCTCACACCCTGCTGCTAACCCCCACCAGCCCAAGGGTGGCTGAGGGTCGTCTCGAACTCATGGGCAGCTGAACGGCCTGCTACATCGATCGAGACTTACACTAACCTGGGGCATAATGGAGCGTAAGACGGCGGTAAGCTGCGGACACTTTCCCCTGTAGAGAAGCGACCTTTCGGCATAGGCGAGGGGGTCAGATCTAACTCGTAGCTGGAGATTAGGTTAGCGGTTCGAGTCCGCTCGTCAACTCTTTGAAAACATTAGGGTTTGCAGCGAAAACGCGACGATCACAAACCTCGCGGCCAAAAAGGGAAGTCCTTCGCCGAGAGGCGTGGAAGCAGGTTCACCTGGGTAAGACGGAATGTAAGCCACCGACTACCTATATAACCTAAGAGGAGGTTCTCCTGATGATAGTGAGCACTACAACCGCCCTAGACGGTACGCCTGTCAGCGAGTATATCGGAGTGGTAACCGGAGAAGCCGTACTCGGCGCGAACGTCTTCAGGGACGTCTTCGCGGGCCTGAGAGACATAGTGGGAGGTCGGTCTGCGGGCTATGAGGGGTCATTGAGGGAGGCAAGAGAGACGGCGATAGATGAGATGGTCGCCGAGGCTGAGCAGATGGGAGCGGATGCGGTCATCGGGGTGGATGTCGACTATGAGTCTGTACAGCTCGGGCAGGGAGGGAGCATGCTGATGGTCAGCGCTTCAGGGACCGCCGTCAAGCTCTAGCTCTCGCCTGTGGGAAGCCAAACGACGCTCGCAGGCCCAAGCTCCGGAAGAGAAAAATGCCGCTGCCCATAGCTGAGGCTTGGGGCTCCTCCGCCCACGTGGTTCTCAGCGCCGGCAACGCGGCAACCTTCCTGGGGAGTCCGACCGAGGCTGCTCGCGAACGCGGAATTAGGGTGCACATGCTGGAGCCTGGTCAGGACGCGAGGCTCGCCGCCCTGACGGCAGTGGAGGAGGGCGCGGAGTCGCTCGCGGTGGCCGGCGACGGGACGAGGGCAGCGGTGGCAGGGGTGGTCCTGGAGCGCGGGTTTGCCTTCGCGGTGGTGCGGCACCTATGGGCTGTTAGCAGTCTCTTGCGCTCTCTTTAGCTTGCTCCGACCCGTGAGAGCCAATGCCGTCCCGGCCGTTACCCCCAATCCTGCTGCCGTTCTGAACCGCAGACTTCTCAGTTTGGGACGCTTGTACAAGGTGTTGAGACCTATGCGCACGTGATGCATGCTCTCTCCCTCCGGACTGCGTCCGAAAGCTATAGAGAGTACATCGTCTTCATGAACGGACTTGAACGTCAATGGATCGTCGGGATCGACTGGGTACAGAGCGATACCCTTCCGGAGCGGGCCGGCGAGTGTGCGCAACGCCAGGCGGTTCTTCTTGACGTAGACCTCCACCTCTCCGGCAAAGGCGAACCAGATGCGCGCGTTGGTGTTTAGTCCTCTTCTGGGCCCGTAGAACCCAGACAGCTTGGGCCACAGACGGGGTGTTTCTAGGATGCCCTTTCTAGGAAGCTGAGAAGCGGGATCAGGAAGGTCCAGTATGCGCCGCAGTATGTCCTTGGCGATAAGGTCCGGCGCACGGCTTAGGGCATTGCCAAAGACGAGGACTCCCAGCTCGCTCTCGGGAGCAAGGAACATGCCACAATGGAACCCCGGCCAGCCACCGTTGTGCCAGACGATCGGATGTCCTTCAAGGTCGTCCAGTATAAAGGCGAGCCCCATAGCCGGGAACCGCCCATCGAGCGGGTAGTGGGGCTGCATCATCAGCCCAAGCGTCTCCTCTTTGAGGATTGCGCCATTCTCGTTCCTGCCGCCCCCGAGCAATGCGGCCACATAGCGAGACATATCCTCCAGGTCAGAGAAGACAGAGCCTGCACCTGTGACCGCGATCTCCAAGTACTTTACTGGCTCTAGTCTGCTACGCTTGAACTTGTAACCCTGAGCTAGCTCTTCGCGGACCCGCTCGCTCCTCAGGTAGTCAGTGTGGTTCATCCCAAGAGGTTCAAAGACGTTTCGTATCATGTACTGTGGAAATGGTATGCCGCTAATCTCCTTGATCACTTGCCCCAAAGTTGCGAAGTTGTGGTCGCAGTAAGCCCACTTCGTGCCAGGATATACCTCTGGCTTTAGGCCCCGTGCATAGTACTCCTCGAGTGGAGGCACCCCCTTATCTCGCTTTACGCCAAGCCCAACAACGGGTCTTAGGAGGTCCATGTAGGTGCGCAGTTCCCCGATCCCAGAGGTGTGGGTCAACATGTGGCGAAAGGTCACCGGTGGAGCGGCAGGATCGGGTCGTCCAATCTGGTAGCTCTTTAGGTAGTCGTTCACCGGGTCGTCGAGCCCGAAGTTGCCCTGCTCCCACAGCTGCATCAAGCCCACCGCGGTGAGGATCTTCGAGATCGAGCCGATACGGAAGATGGTAGTGGGTGTCACGGGTCTCCCGTCCTCGACCTTTGCCAACCCGAAACCTCTGAGGTAGATTGGCTTCTCAGCGCGGATAATTCCGACGCCCACTCCGGGAATGGTATGCTCGTTCATCGCCGAGACGACGAGATCATCCACTTCTTTGAGGACCTCGTTTATGGTCTCCTGAGACGCAGGCTCAGGGCGGCTGGTCTGCTCGGTGGTAATAGCGTCCGCACTCACGACTGCTTCAACTCCTTCCTCTTGCAGCCCGTGGGGGCGACTCTCTCCTTCATCGATCCTCTTTCCGAAATCGTTCTTAGTGAGCCTTTCAAAACCGCCGAGTCTGGGTAAGGCAAGAGTATGGCTAAAGAGTTAGTGAGTGATGAGCTTTGGGAAATCGTGGAGCCGCTGTTGCCGGAGGAGCCGCCCAAACCCAA
>Ga0126314_10001180_pt1 | contig 12423 bp, 12 predicted proteins | sample Plot105B_FD_92535 | JGI IMG/M metagenome (GOLD analysis project Ga0126314, IMG submission 92535) | Serpentine soil microbial communities from UC McLaughlin Reserve, CA, USA - Plot105B | ecosystem: Environmental > Terrestrial > Soil > Grasslands | place: USA: UC McLaughlin Reserve, Lake County...
AAGGGAGTAGATAGATGAATGCAATGAATGTGTTGGATATCGTTCTCTGGAGCGTCCAAGGTTTCCTTGCCCTCTTTTTCCTCGCGGCCGGCGCCCCGAAGATCTCCGGCCGCGGCATACAAAAATGGACCGGATTCTCCGACCTGCCCCGTTCTCAGGTGGTCTTCATTGGCTTAGCAGAGGTCCTCGGCGCTGCTGGCCTGGTCCTGGGGGAAGCGGCACGCTAGCTGGCAATCGTGGTGATAGCCACTAGCCGTCACCCGTGAAGCGGGCGTCTACGACGGATTGCACACGGATTTGCCTGATCCTAGCGACGCCTATGGGTTCGTCCTTCGGTTATACGAGTGCCCCGACGGCTACCGAGTGCACGAGCTGCTGTGGCTCGTGGTGCCGGGACGTTCCGCTGTGGCTTCCCTTTTCCCGGCGGGGGGTGACGAGGGCCTTGGGGCTTACACCGACCAAGAAGCGAGGGAAGAGTGGGGACGTATTTCCGAAGCTACTTCGAGTCCTCTTAAGGACCAGACCGAAGCTGTAGCTTGAGCCCTTTCATGCGCGCCAGCGCTTCGGCAGGCGCTTCTGCTCTCCTCATCCGAAGATAGGGGTGCCGCTTCCATAGTGGGACCTCTTCTACCGATGTGGCGAGCTCTCCTCCTCCGGATGCAGCGAGCGCCACACACGAGGACGTTGGTACCGGTTTTCAGACGACTGCACTCAACCCGCTGCGCAGCCACCTCGGCATCGGTGCGGCTCCAGCACTAATTACCGCTGCAGCAGCGGCACCCTACCGGACGACCAGAAGCCCTACTCTGCGCCCCGGCCAGTTTCTTTTCTCCACCACGTTCCGGTAATCGGTCCCATCATCGACCCTGCTGCTCGCGTTGTCAGTGGTCACAACTCTCCGCCACATAGACCGGGCATAGCCCACTAGGCTGAACCAGCAGCCTGGATTCTGGAGGGTCCTCCGGACGAGGGATAGCCGAACTAGGGTTCCAACTCTGATCGCACTTGACGCTAAACCCTGAGAGCACGACCAATATGATGGCTCTGGCCCTCATAAGCTTTGTGTAGGTCTGCTTGGCTAACGGAGACCTATGGGAGTGAGGTCTTCGAGGAGCAGCCTCAAGAGCGGCACATTGCTACAGGTGAGCAAAAGGTTAAAGTCGTCAACTAAGGTTTAGTGGACTGAGGCGTGGGCTCTCTGCTTAGTTGGGGGTTAAGCACTACGTTGCTAAACCTGCTCCCTATCTTCCAGCTTCTTTTGACGACAGTTTTGACGACAACCCAGGCGAACGTCGGTGAACATCAGCGAACGGACTATTCGAGTAATAGGCATATTTAAGCGGGTTTCTAAACACCAGCGAACGACTGCGAACCAACGAGTTCGGATTGTGGCTCAAGGGAAGGTCGCGGGTTCGAGCCCCGTCGGTCACCCTCCTGAACTTCCTGCAAATACCGGAAAAAGGGGAAGCCTCCGGTTTGGTAGCTGGGGGCTTTGGCAGCAGTAGGGCAGCAGTAGATCAGCCTAACGCTTCTTCGCGCGCCGTGGCAGCAACATCGCCCATCCCGGGTAGAACGTGCGAGTAAGTGTCCATAGTCTGTGTGGTGGTGGCGTGACCGAGCATCTCCTGGACGGTCTTCGGGTTGACGTTCTTGGAGACCAGAAGCGTTGCGCACGTGTGGCGGAGGCTGTGGAAGGTGAAGCGTTTCTCCTTATCTTCGGACCAGAGCCCAGCCCTCTTTAGCGAGGACTTGAAGTCACGATGGTAGAGGTTGTTGTGGTCCATGGGCTTGCCCACGCGGTTCGGAAAAACGAGGCTATACGAATGGGTGCCCCTCGTACCCAAACGCACGCTGACCCTCAACCGCTCCGCAGGCACGCTCTCCGTGAGCCTGGAGGGACGGCTGTGCAGCCATGCTTTTGGTTCGCCCCTCGCCAACCGCGTCGACGTGATCTTGGAGTACTGTCAACTGCCGCCCGGAATGTCGCCCAGGGCCGTGGATCTCACAGCATTTGAACCTCCCACGGATGGGACCCCGGCCTGGATACCCGTTCTTGGACAGACGCATACGCCAACCCGGGCGAATAACGAACACCCCGGCATTAAACCCGAAACGTGGTCTGCCCAGCTCCAGCTGCCTGTCGGTCTCCGTCCGCTGAGGGTTCGCGTCCGCGAGGTCGAATTGATCGGGTCTTTCAATAATCTTGGCGGCTTCCCCGTGTCGCACGCGGGGACTAGCGAGGAACTCACAGAGCGCACCGTCTTCGCCGACACCGTGCAGCTCGTTGGTCCAAGCTCGTTCCAAAGAGAAGGTTGAGGAGCGCGAGGTAAGGTCCGTCGCGGTCCACGTTGGCCGTCGCCGCGCTGTTCAACCCTCTAAGACACCGCATACAGGGCTTCATAGACCGGCACTTCTACCGTAAGAAGTACGACGCCGCAAAGACCCTAGAGGCTTTCTCGGCGAAGCTAAGAGATGAGACAGACCTTGATGCCTTGAGCGACGATCTGGTGGGGGTGGTTAGGGAAACGATGCAGCCTACCCACGTCTCGCTGTGGCTTGGACCCGAGCTACCACCGGGGAGGAGCGAAGGGCAAGAGTAGGTTGCCTAGCCTAATGCCTCGTCCATCCCCTCGGCTGTGTTGCGGCCTATGGAGGGCATCCAGTGCGAGTAGCTGTCGAGGGTACTTGACCCTAGTTTGACCCTAACCCGCAGGCAATACCCTGCAATCCCGGGCAAGGCAGGGAACAGAAAACCCTTCTCCTATGCGGGATTTGCAAGCCTGTGCAATGCTCAGCAACTACTGACCGCTCACTCGTAATGAGCAGGTCAGCGGTTCGAGTCCGCTCGTCGGCTCTTTGATTTGTTGCGATTTGCAGGTAAAGCGCAGAACGCAACAAGAAGCCCGGCGGGCGTGCCGGGCCGATTTACACTAACCATACACTAACCTGATCGAAAAACGCTATCCATAGCCGCAGCGGCCTCGTCCTTCATTGCCGCTTGCACGTGGCTGTAGACGCCGAGCGTCATGCTGAGGCTGGCATGGCCCAAGGTGTCCTGGACGATCTTGGGGTTGACGTTCTTCGCTGCCAGCAGCGTGGCGCAGGTGTGCCTGAGGTCATGGAAGCGGATATCAGGGAGGCCGGCACGCCTCAAGAGGGGCTTGAAGTGGCGGTTCACTACGTTCTGAGCATCCAGCGGCGTGCCGATCGTAGTAGCGAATACTAGGTCCTGATCATGGTAGCGAGTGCCGGCCTTCTGCTTCTCCTGTAGCTGGCGCTCGCGGTGGCTCTTGAGGTCCTCCAGCGCAAGCATGTTGAGTCGGATGGTCCGGCGTCCCTTCTTGCTCTTAGGCTGAGAGAACTGAAGGCCCGGCTTGTCGAGGTCTGAGCCGTCTCGGCGCTTCCTCTGTACCTGGCGCCTTACCGTTAACGTTCCTGCTTGAAGGTCTATATCCTCCCAGCGCAAGGCCAAGATCTCACCTTGCCTAAGACCGGTGGTGAGCGCTAGTACGAATAAGGCTTCGAGCCTGTCGCCGCAGGCGGCTTGCAGAAACCTTTGAGCTTCTTCTGAGGAAAGCGTACGTCGCTCTGCGAGCCTGGCCCTAGGAGTGTTGGAGCGAGGAATCCCTTTGCGCTTGCTAGGGCTTTGCCGACGGTTGCGAACTTCCGAGAACCCCCCTCCTGGCTACTTTGGTGAAGATCGTTCGGAAGATTAGAGACCGCCCGGAATGTCTCGTGCGGTCAAAGCACTTGGGGACGGTCGCTGACGTGCCGCCGAAGAGGGCGGTATGTTGCGATTGAAGCGGAAGAGGTTGTCAGGGTCGTAGCGGTCTTTGAGCTCGACCAAGCGTTCCCATTCCTCAGGCGAGTAGGAGGCGCGCGTCCGCTCCGGAGTCCAGTCGCCGAGATCGAGGAAGTTGACGTAGGTGGCGCCGGTCTCGTACGGACGCATCTCTTCGGCCACGTAAGCCAGGTGCTTCTGAAGACGCTGCGCCACCTCCGGCGTCGCCTCGGGCGTCGGATTCATCCCGAGCCCGAACATGATAAACCGGGAGTCCCGCCGGCCGATAGGGCTCAGGTCTGCAGGCGGGCGTGCTAACGCCCCGCCGAGCTGGCGAAGCTCGAGCATAGCCAGGGGCGACTCCGATTCTACGCCGGCCAGCTCCACCAGCTTGTCTATAGCCTCTGGGGAGAGTTCGCCAAGCAGCTCGACGTGGGTGTAGACTCCCAGGGGATCGACCGGGTCCATGCTGATCATGTCCATCGCAGCGTAAGGCATCACCTCGAAGGTGTCCACCACTGGCTCGCCGAACTCACGCCAGGGCCTAAGCAGCTCCTCGCCCGCTTCGAGCGGGTCTCCGCAGTAGCAACCCCGCACCGATACGAATGATCCGCCACGCAGGGGCTCCGGAAGCTCTGGTACGGGAGGGAAGTTCATGAACGCGATTGCCGTGGTCATCTCATCGGGGAGCGTCTCTACCCACCTGCTATAAAGGTCCAGTACATCTGCGGTTCGCTCCAACGAGTAGAAGAGGTTCCCGCCAAGGACTGCCGTTAGCGGAGAGAGGGCAAACTCCATAGAGGTGACGATCCCGAAGTTGCCGCCTCCGCCCTTTAAGCCCCAGAAGAGATCTGGGTGCTCGTAGGCATTTACCCTGAGCAGCTCGCCGTCGGCGGTCACCACGTCGGCCTCCCTGACTCTCTCGGCGTTGAAGCCGTACTTGCGTCCCAGCCAGCCGAAACCTCCGCCCATCGTGTAGCCCACGACCCCTAAACCTGAGGAGGAGCCGAGGAGCCCTGCGAGCCCGTGGGCTCGCGCCTCGGAAATCACGTCGGCCCACAGCGCGCCTGCCTCCACCCGGGCGGTCTGCGCCTCTGGGTCGACGCGCACGTCCCTCATGAGCGAGGTGTTGATCAGGACGCCCCCATCGCAGGGCGAGGCGACGCCGTGACCGGTAGCCAAAACCCCCACGCCGAGTCCCCGCTCGCGGGCGAAGCGGACAGCGGCGATCACGTCCGCAGCGCCGTCTGCCATGACCACGAGGGAGGGGTGCTGGTGGGCGTTGAGGTTCCACGCCCCGCGTGCCTCGTCGTAGCGCTCCTCACCAGGTGCATAGACGGTGCCTCGCAAACCAGCTCGGAAAGCCTCGAACGGCGAAGTGTTGGTGATCATCTCCATGTGGACCTCCTATTTCGTGAAGGCTTAGGTGGCTAACCCACTCAACCTGTTACGTCACTGCCGTCGCTTCGATCTCGACTAGAAGCTCAGGCAAGGCAAGGCTGGTCACGCCTAGCAGCGTACTGGCGGGCCGACAACCGGCATCCTCTAAGCGGCCGACAGCGGCGTCGTAGGCCTCGAAGAAGCGGTCGACGTCGGTGGTGTAGTAGTTCAGGCTCACCACGTCCGATAGCTCGAAACCAGCGTTGCCCAACACCGTCTCGATGTTGTCCATCGCTTGGTTGATCTGGGCACGCATATCCTCGGGGTGCATCGGCGTCCCGTCAGCATCCATCGACGCCTGCCCCGAGCAGAGGAGCGTACGCTGCCCACCGCTAATCTCGACCGCTTGGACGAAACCGAGCCTATCTTGCCACGCCCACGGGTTGATGATCCGCCGTTCCATGACCTGCCCCTTCGCTCGCCTCAACGAAACGTTACGGTTACTTGATCAAGTGTAGCGAGCGATGCGAGTCCTGCATATTACAGAAATCTTGTATTTTCGTCCCAAGCTCATGTCGAACCACTGACGCGATCTGACCCATCAACTCGTGAGGTAAACAACAGCGGAGAGCCGGAAAAATTAAGTATTTTCGTGATGCCGAACGTGACCTACTGATTCATAATGCTCAGTGTGAAGGGATCCTTCTGAATGAAAGCGTAAAACGATGGGCGGCAATCCGACTCTCTTAGAAGATAGGGTCTTCGATGAGGTGAAGCGGCTCTGCTATTCCGGTTTGGACGGGACGACGCTGGTTAGTGAAGCGGTGAAGCGCCTGCAACGAGTGGTCCCGTTCGAAGCCTATTGCGCCCTCACAATGGACCCTTTGAGCGGATTGCTCATGCACGCTAGGGCGGAGGAGATGGGAGACGAAGAAGAGGCGCACGTCTTCCTCGAACGCGTCTACTTCGAAGAAGGCGCAAACGACTATCGCTCCTTAGCGCGGAGCCGGCGCCGAACGTCGCTGCTGTCCGAGGCTACTGGGGGCAAGCTCGAGCGCTCCGTACGGTATCGGGAGTTGACTGGGCCGCTAGGGCACGCCCACGAGCTGCGCGGCGTCTTCACCGTCGGACGCGACCTGTGGGGCGCGTCCGAACTGACCCGAGAACGTGGTCGCCCTGACTTCACACCTCGCGAGGTTGCGCTCTTGTACCGGGTCGCTCCCCACCTGGGCGCCGGTCTCAGAGCGGCGGCGCTGAGTTCGGAGTCCACTCGAGAACCAGAGGGCCAGGAAGCCAGCGGGGTGCTGGTCCTCGACGAACGGGGTCGGGCGATACGGTACACGCGGTCCGCGGAGCGCTGGCTGCTCGAGCTCGAAGACGCCGGCTCCGGATGGGGCGAAGGCGGTGGTCCTGCAGCCTGGCGGGAAGGCCGTGGGTTTCCGGCGGCGGTCTGGAACGTGGTGGGTGCCCTCCGGCGGGCCCTCGACCCAGAAACAATAAATGAACGAGCCAATGTGCCGAATGTGTGCGTCCGTACGAGAGGAGGCCGGTGGCTAACGCTCCAGGCCGCTTTGAGCGAGCCGCAGCTTGATGGCAGGAGGGAGACGATAATCATCATCGAACCAGCTGGGCCCAAGGAAATGGCATGGTTGCAAACTGCCGCTTACGGGCTAAGCTCTCGCGAGCGGGATATCGTCGAGCTCGTCGTGCGCGGCGCCCCCACCAAGCAGATAGCCGCAGCGCTCTACATTTCGGAGTACACCGTCCAGAAGCACCTCTCCAACGTCTTCGAAAAGGTCGGCGTTAGGAATCGCCAAGCTCTCGTTCAGCGCCTCTTTTTCGATAACGTCTACCCCACGCTGTTCACATGAGAAGAGCCTTGATGGGCAGCGTTTCGGACTCGATAGTAAGGCACGCCCACTGCCCAGTCCTAGTAGTGCGCTAGCAAGAAGAATCTGCAACATAGGGCGTCTACAGCCACAGAGGTTTATCGCGTGGATAGTCGGTGGCTGTTCCGAGGTCCCCGAATGAGCTTTCTTACCTCGCCTGAATTCGAACGTCGCGAGTCATACTGCAACCGTACTGCGATCAGGTTCTTACATGTTGCCTCTGAGTCTTGCTTAGCCTCGTCCCGACCGCCCCCGGAGCTCGACTACCTATTTGTGGCTCAAGAGAAGGTCGCAGGTTCGAGCCCGTCGGTCACCCTGCTCATGAAGCTTTTCGGACGGTTTCCAGGTGGAAGGGCGATCGAAGAAGAAACTAACGAGGGCCACTTCTCAAGGCGAGTCCACGAACTGGCTGACGGCCAACTTGAGGAGATCGTTAGCTCACTAAAGAACGCCAGAGAACACATGGTAGGTCCCGTAAACCGATGCCACGCTGCAGAGGGCGATCGTCAGGGCAATCAACGCCCTTACCGCAGGGACCGGCTTACCCCACACGCCTCTGGGAGATCGCAGCGCCTCCCTCAGTCTTACCTCGGCCCGATCCAAGAAGTGTGCGACGTGCGATACCTCGCCGGCTACTATGCCCAACCCTACGAAGAAAGTACCCCAGCCAGGCCCGGGCAAGGGCGCTAAGACGAGGCTTCCGATCGCTATTGCAGCGCCCAAGGCGACGTAACAGGCCCTCTTGAGCGAAGATCGGTCGTGGCCAGCTTGCTGGCGGCGACAATAGCGGTCCCTAAACCGCCGACCGGGCGCGCTGTGCTTGAGGAACAGGCGCCACTCTTCTATCGAATTCTCCAACACGCTCTCCAAGGGACCTCCTGAGAGATTAAGGAACTTCTCTTACGCGGCGTGCACTCGTCTTAACAACGGGGCCGCCGAGCCTATGTTCCCGGCTTAATTACCGTGGTGTAAGTACTCTAGGGTCTCCGCGTAACAGGACGGCTACAACCGAGTAACGCTTGGGTCAATGTTTAGTAACACGTCGGTTACAAACACGACGGCTGGCTTGTTCATCTGGCTTTCAGCGGACCGAGTGAGAGCGGCAGAACAAAGATCCGACGCCTCAACTTGGGAATAAAGACGACGGCGATCGGACACGGAGGAGCACCCCAACCGTGGCTTAAATAGTTGAGGTGTGACACTGATCGCGAAGGTGGTTGACGACAATTTTGACGACAACCCAGGTGAACGTCAGCGAACATCAGCGAACGGGCAATTCGAGAAAACCGCCTAAATAAGCGGTTCCCTGAACACCGGTGAACGCCGGTGAACCTGTGAGTTCGGAATGTGGCTCAAGAGAGGAGGTCGCGGGTTCGAGCCCCGTCGGTCACCCTCTTCAAAATTGCAACCTTTGCATGAGCAATGATGGACAAAGGGGAGAAGACTGGTTTAAAGGGAAGAGGCAAGGTGTGCTCTGCGAGGGTTACTCTGGTCCGCACGATAGACTATACCATCTGCGTGGCGCATGATTCCCGCGTGTCCGAGGAAGTGCCCGTAGGCACCCGCAACGCATCTTTATACGGTACCTCTATATTTGTGGTCGAGTCTCTCGTCCCTAGTGAGCTGGAGCATAGAGACCTTCACGCCCTCGGGGAGGGTGTAACGGCAGCACGAGAACCACTAGCACCAGCCTGCCGACCGGCAGCAGCCGCTGGCTCCGCCGCCATGTTGCCCTCACTTTGTTGACTTAGGCGGACCGCGGTGCTAGCGTGCAGCGCATGTCAAAAAAAATCGAACAACGTTCGTAAATATGAACAACTCGGTGCTAAAGGGCTTGTCTGTCCTGGAGCTTCTTGAAGACGCTGACCGATCGATGACGCTCGCAGAGATCTCACGCAAGGCTGAGATACCCAAGAGCACAGCGCTAGGAATCCTGCGTGCGCTCGTCAGAAAACGGTTCGTCGAGGTGGAGGAAGGTACGCGGTACCGGCTGGGGCTGCGTGTGTTCGAGGTGGGAACTGCGTACCTGAGGGGCGTCTCCCCCTCGGCGGCCGCGAATCCGGAGCTCGTGCGCCTGGTCGGGGAACTGGGCATCACGGCGCACTTCGCCATCCTGGATGGGGTGGATGTGGTGTACCTGGAGAAGGAAGATCCGGCGCACGCTAACGTGCTGCTGGCGAGCGCGGTCGGGACCAGGTTAGCGGCGCACCATACCGCGGTGGGGCAGGCACACTTGGCCGCTTTTTCGGAGGAAGATCTGGTCCGCACCTTGGGACCCGGGCCGTTCGGCTATCTGGACGGGCGAGCCAGCTGGACGCTCGACGAGCTAAAGGACCGGCTGGCAAAGGTTCGAGAGAGAGGATACGCCATGGACAACGAGGAGACATTGGAGAACGTCCAGTGCGTCGCGGCGCCGGTCCTGGATGCCACGGGGAGCTGTCGTGGAGCGGTAGGGGTGAGTTTTCTCAAGACCAGGTTCGGCTTGCAGATTGAGGACGTCGCGACACCTGTGATGGCGGCCGCCGGGCGGGCGTCGGAGCGGCTCGGGCACCGGGCCAAGTACACAGATGAGCGTGTTTGAGGCGAAGATGCACAAGCCGTGGATAAGAGACTTGCCCAGATACGTGCCGGGTGTGGCGCCGAAGGTCGGCGAAGAAGGGAAGCTGTCTTCCAACGAGTCCGTCCTCGCTCCCCCGGATCGTGTGCTTCGCGCCGTTCTCGACGCGGCTCGACGCTTGAATCGGTACCCCGATCCTTTGGCGAGCGGTCTGCGCGAGGTCCTGGCGAGAAAGATGGGCCTTTCCGAGGACGCCATACTGGTCGGCAATGGCAGCGACGAGTTGATCTACCTTCTGGCTATGGCTTACCTAGGCCCCGGTTCAAAGGTCGTTGTCGCCGATCCTCCTTACCTCATGGACGAAATCGCCAGCCGTGCTCTGGGGGCCGAGGTAGTCAGGGTACCCTTGGACGACTACCGCCATGACCTGAACGCTATGGCCGAGGTGGAAGCCGACGTCGCTTTCATCCCCAACCCGCACAACCCGACGGGGACCGCGGTCCCCCTAGCGGAGTTCGAGCGGTTTCTGGACACCTCCGGCGCGGAGCTCGTGATCGTGGATGAAGCGTATGTGGACTTCGCCGACGACCCGCGAGGGATGAGCTCACTGCGTCTGATCAAGGCCACTGGAAGGGTCGTAGTGCTCAGGACGCTGTCGAAGCTCTATGGCTTGGCAGGGGCGAGGGTAGGTTACATGATGGCTCCTCCAGAGATCGTCGAGACCCTCAGGAAAATTCGTGCGCCGTTCAGCGTGAATGCCCTGGCGCAAGCGGCGGCCGAGGCCGTCCTTAGTGACGAAGGATACGCAGAGAAAACGCGTCTCCTGGTCAGGGAGAGCCGGGATCGGATCGGAGCTGCCTTCGAGCAGGCCGGGTACCGCGTGGTCCCTTCGCAGTCCAACTTCGTGCTCGTAAGGGCATCGGACGAGAGGGCACTCCTCCAAAAGCTGGAGAGCGTCGGCATCGTGGCAAGGCCCGGCTCCGTGCTAAGTATTGCAGGGCACGTACGGGTCTCGGCTGCCCCCCTCAAGGTAATAGAGCGTTTGGAAGATGCACTCTCGGTATGAAGACGAGGGAAACTAGCCCCCGGGCTTCCCTCTTAGGGAAGGGTCGTCGATCGGGCGTCAGTGGGCAAACTGCCGCGTTCGCTTCTTCCCGTTGTATTTCTTCATTCATCTCCTTGACCCAAATTTTCTCATCATCGTATAGTGTCATTCAGAATTGTGGAAAGGGAAGGGGCGTCGTTGCGAAGACCAGCCTCCCTGAAGGAAGATGCGGGTGATCGTAGCGCGCCTGGAAGGACCGAGCCTTGGCGACGTGGTCGCGGTAGCGCGCCGTGGTGCGCGGATCGAGCTAGGCGCAGAGAGTCGCGAGAGGATCTCCGCCTCGAGGCGTCGCGTCGAGCGCGCGGCCGGGGGAGAGAACCGTGTCTACGGCGTGACCACGGGGTTTGGGGCGCTCGCGACCACACGCGTCTCGGTGCCCGAGCGGCGGGAACTCCAGTACTCCCTCCTGCGCAGCCACGCTGCGGGAACTGGAGCTTTCGTCGAGCCGGAGGTAGTGCGGGCCATGCTGATGATCCGCGCCAAGACCCTGGCCATGGGCTACTCTGGGGTTCGGCTCGAGTTGGTCGAGGCCTTGGTCGACATGCTCAATTCCGGGCTGGTGCCTGCGGTGCCGGAGCACGGGTCCCTAGGGGCGAGTGGGGATCTGGCCCCGCTGGCTCACGTCGGTCTCTGTTTGTGCGGGGAAGGGTGGGCGCTTGAGGACGGGAAAGCTGTCCCGGCGGGTGAGGCGCTCCGGAGGGCCGGTTTGAAGGCCGCGAAGCTCGAGGCCAAGGAGGGGCTGTCCCTCATCAACGGCACCGACGGGATGTTAGGGATGCTGATTTTGGCCCTCGACGACCTCCGAATGCTCCTCGACACGGCGGACCTCACGACGGCGATGGCGGTAGAGGCCCTGCTGGGCACCGACCGAGTTTTCGCGCAGGAGTTGCATTCTTTGAGGCCGCATCCTGGCCAGGCAGCCAGCGCGCGCAACATCCGTAAACTGCTGGAGGGAAGCCCCATAGTCGCGTCGCACCAGGTCTCAGGCCACCTTGTGCAGGATGCTTACTCGCTGAGGTGCACGCCCCAAGTCTACGGGGCGGCGCGGGACACTTTGGATTTCGCCGCGCAGGTCGCCCGGCGCGAGCTGGCCTCCACGACGGACAATCCGGTGGTCCTCCCCGACGGTCGCGTGGAGAGTGGCGGCAACTTCCACGGAGAGCCGCTCGCCTTCGCGTTAGACTTCCTCACCATAGCGGCGGCGGAGGTGGGGACCATAATGGAGAGGCGGATAGACCGCCTATTGGACCCCTCCCGATCGCAGGGCCTGCCGCCCTTCTTGGCGCCGCGGGCCGGGACGAACTCCGGGTTCATGATAGCTCACTACACCGCTGCGTCTCTGGCAGAAGAGAACCGCCGGCTCGCCGCTCCGGCGAGCGTGGGTTCGTTGCCTACTTCCGCCATGCAGGAGGACCACAATTCTATGGGTTGGAGTGCCGGGCGCAAGCTGCGGCGGGTGCTGGAGAACCTCACCAGCATCTTGGCCGTCGAGGCCCTCTGCGCCGCCCAGGCATTGGAGCTGCGGGCCCCTCTAGAGCCTGGGTCCGCCACCAAGGCCGCCTTGGGACGCGTGAGATCGCGAATACCTTTCATGGAGAGCGACCATTTCCTGGCCGAAGACATGCGAGTGGCGGAGGAGTTGGTCAGGACGGGGAGGTTGGTCGAGTCGGTAAGTGGCGTGATCGGTGAACCTTCAGAGGACGGGGAGGTG
>Ga0126314_10001181_pt1 | contig 12421 bp, 12 predicted proteins | sample Plot105B_FD_92535 | JGI IMG/M metagenome (GOLD analysis project Ga0126314, IMG submission 92535) | Serpentine soil microbial communities from UC McLaughlin Reserve, CA, USA - Plot105B | ecosystem: Environmental > Terrestrial > Soil > Grasslands | place: USA: UC McLaughlin Reserve, Lake County...
AGGAGGGTGTCGAGCGCGAGATTCGGGTCTACGAGGGCGCTGTCGAGTCGCTCACCGACGCCGCGAGCCACGGCATCGGCATCCGCAGCTTCAGCGACGGCCGCTGGGGCTATGCCTACGGCACCGACCTCTCCGACGGCGGCCTGAAGGCACTGGCTGAGGCAGCGTCCGGTGCCGCGACGGTCGCCGACCCCGACGAGCATGCCGGCCTGCCGGACGAGTTCGGCACGGCGGACGTCGGCGCGCTGGCCTCAGCCGCGCTCGCGGACTGGGACACCGCCCGCAAGATCGAGCTGGCCCTGGCGATCGAGAAGGCTGCGCGCTTGCGCGACGGCATCTCGCAAGTCGAGGAGACGATGTACGCGGACGGCTCGCAGCGCGTGGCGCTGGCGAACTCGCGCGGCGTCAACGCGGCATTCGAGTCGACGATCGCGTACGCGTGGGCATCGGCGTTTGCGGGCGAGGGCAGCGACCTGATGACCGGCCTCGGCGTGGGCATCGGCCGCGACCCGGACGGCATCGATCCAGACGCGGTGGGCAGTGAAGCCGCAGAGCGCGCGCTCAGCCTGGTCGGCGCGCGTCAGCCGGAGGGCCGCCGCTGCCCGGTCGTCCTCGACACCTTCGTCGCGGCGAGCTTCGCCGGGTTCATCGGCGGGATGCTCTCGGCCGATGCGGTCCAGCGCGGACGCTCCCTGTTCGCGGACAAGGAGGGCCAGGAGGTCGCGGGTGCCGAGTTCGTGCTCGCCGACGACGGCCTGCACCCGGAGGGACCCTCGACCGCTCCATTCGACGGCGAGGGCTCGCCGCGTCGCCGAACGGCGCTGATCCAGGGCGGCAAGCTCCTTACCTTCCTGTTCGATGCTCGCACGGCGCGCTGCGGCGGCCGCCAGACCACGGGCAACGCAGGCCGCGGCTCCTACCGCACGCCGCCGTCGGTTTCGACGACGAACCTCGTGATCGAAGCCGGCGAGCCGTCGCTCGACGAGCTCGTGGCGCGTGCCGGCGAGGGCCTCTACGTCGCCACCGTCGCCGGCCTCCACTCGGGTGTCAACCCGGTTTCCGGCACCTTCTCGGTCGGCGCGACCGGCCGGCTGATCGAGAACGGCGAGCTGGGCCGCCCGGTCCGCGAGATCACGATCGCCAGCGACCTCGTGTCGATGCTGAAGGCGGTGCAGGCGGTGGGGGCCCCCGGCCGCTGGGTACCGTTCGGCGGCAGCGTCCGCTCGGCGCCCCTGCTCATCGCGGAAATGCAGGTCTCAGGCGCCTGAAACGCGCGATCTCGGGCGGCGGCGCCCCTGATTGGTGCCCGCAGCGGCTCCATCGGTGCCAAAACGCCGCAAATTCCGGATATTCGGCTTGTAACCCGCATAACAAGCGGAAAACCTGGCTCTGACAGCGTCCGTAAGCGCTGTTAGGTTCAGCCGCTGACTCAGGAACCGATACGGAGGGATGACTTGAACAAGTCCGAGTTGATCGAGCAGGTAGCTGACCGCGCCGACCTCAAGCGCTCTGAGGCGGAGGCCGCCGTGAACGCGCTGACCGACGTCGTCAAGGAGACGCTCCAGCGCGGTGGCGACGTTGCGCTGACCGGCTTCGGCAAGTTCTCGGTTGCCGAGCGGGGCGCACGCCAGGGCGTGAACCCGCAGACCGGCGAGCGCATCCAGATCGCAGCATCGAAGGCGCCGAAGTTTTCCGCCGGCGCCGATTTCAAGAAGGCACTCAAGGGCTGAGCAGCTCAGCGGCCCCGGTCGGAAGAGCGCGCGCAGCGCAAGCGAGCAGACCTGAAGGCGTGCGCCCATACGCCAAGCTGACCTGACGCAGCATGACGATGCGCTTCTCCGACCGGCTGGTCGCGCTCGTTGAGGAGCGCGAGAGCCAGATCGTTCTGGGTCTCGACCCTGATCCAGCCCGGCTCTGGCCGGAGGCCGTCGCGCGCACGGCGTCGATCGAGACGCCGCCCGAGGATCCTGGACTTCTGACCGCCGAGGCGGTCGCGCACCACTGCGGCCTGGCGATCGCCGCGGCGGGTCCGTCGTGCGTCGCCGTCAAGCCCCAGCTCGCTTGCTTCGAGCGCCTCGGCGCACACGGTTGGGCGGCGCTCAAGCAGACGATCGCGGTGGCGCACGAGCACGGCCTGCTCGTGATCGCAGACGGCAAGCGCGGCGACGTCGCGGCGACCGCGGCGGCCTACGGCCAAGCCCTCGTCGGTCGCACCCACGGGCCGTTCGGCGAGGTCGCCGGCCTCGGAGCCGACGCTTTCACCGCGAATCCGCTACTCGGGCGCGACGCGCTCGAACCGCTCCTGCAGGCCGCCGACACCGCCGCCGCCGGTTGCTTCATCCTGGTACGCACGTCGAACCCGGGCGCCGCCGAGATCCAGGACGAGCCGGTCGAGGCGCCGCTGCGCGTGAAGCTGGCGGCCATCGCCGACGAGCTAGGCGCCGAGCGCGTCGGGTCCGCCGGGCTCTCGGACGTCGGAGCGGTGACTGGGGCGACTCGACCGGAGCTGCTCGCGGAGCTACGGGCGCAGATGCCGCGCGCGATCTTCTTGCTCCCGGGCGTCGGCGCACAGGGCGGCCGCGCGGAGGACCTCGCTCCCGCGTTCGCGCCGCATCCGGCTGCTGGCCTTGTCTCGGCCTCACGCTCGATCGTCGACGCGTACGCCGACCGCGGTGACGATCCGGCGCTCGCGGCGCAGACGGCGGCCGAGTCGTTGCGGCTCGTGACCTGGCGGCTCGCGGCAGCGCACGCCTGACGGACGCGGTCGTTGACCATCGCACGCGCCGTACCATCCATGTGCCATGGATCAACGGACCAGGAGGAGTCCGGCGCGCTTCTTGGCGCCCTTGGCGCTGATCGCCGTGATCGTCGCCCTCCTGGCGATCATCAGCAGCTCGGAGAACAGCAGTGGCTCGAGCAGCGGCTCGACGACGACTCCGGCCGCCAAGACGACGACCACCACCACCAAGAAGTCCACGACCAAGGCGAAGAGCAAGTCCACGAAGCGCCGCACGACGACCGTGAAGAAGACGTACACCGTGCAGGTCGGCGACACACTCGGCGGGATCGCCGACAAGACCGGCGTGTCGCTCGCTCGGATCCAGGAGCTGAACCCCAACGTCGACCCGCACGCGATGGTCGCCGGTCAGCAGATCAGACTGAAGTAGTGCGGCAGGCGGCGGCCCTCGTACTGGCGGCAGTGCTCGCGCTGCTCATGGCGGCGCCCGCGTCGGCGCGCGTGCAGCGACCGTCGCTCGCATCAGCGGCTGCAGCGATCGTCGTCGACGCGCGCAGCGGTGACATGCTGCTGTCGAAGCGCGCCGACGTGCGCAGGCCGATTGCGAGCACGACGAAGCTGATGACGGCGCTGCTCACGCTCGAGAGCGGCAAGCTCCACCGCAGCTTCACCGCTCCGGCCTACCACGCGCTGCCGGTTGAGTCGAAGATCGACCTGCGGCGCGGCGAGCGCATGAACGTGCGCGACCTGCTGACCGCACTGCTGCTCGAAAGCGCGAACGACGCTGCTGTCGATCTGGCGATCGGCGTGTCCGGCTCGCGCGAGCGGTTCGTGGCGAAGATGAACGCGCGCGCACGCCAGCTGGGCCTGCGCAACACGCACTACGCGAATCCGATCGGGCTCGACGCGCCCGGCAACTACTCGACCGCTCGCGATTTGGCCGCGCTCGCGCGCAAGCTGATGACGAACCCGACGTTCGCGGCGACCGTCAATCGCTCGCGAGCGACACTACGCAGCGGCGACCACGCGCGGACGATCCGCAACCGCAACCTCCTGGTCGCCCGCTACCGGTTCGTGGACGGCGTCAAGACCGGCCACACCGGCACCGCGCATTACGTGCTGGTCGGGGCGGCTCACGGCCATGGCGGCAAGATCATCAGCGTCGTGCTCGGCGAGCCGAGCGAGCACGCGCGCGATGCCGACACGCTGGCGCTACTGCGCTGGGGGATCGATCAGTACCGCCGCGTGACGCTGCTGCGCCCGGGCCACCCGGTCGCGTACGCGAAGGTCGCTTACCACCCGGATCTGAAGATCCGCTTGACCACGCGTCGCTCCGCGACGTTCACGCTGCGCCGCGGCGAGCGCCTGACTACGCGCGTGCACGCCCCGGATGAGCTCAAAGGGCCGATCCCAGCCGGCCGCCGCGTCGGCTCGGTAAGCGTGCTCTACCTGGGGCACGAAGTCGCCACGCTCGGCCTCGTTCCGGCGCGCGCCGTGCCGGGTAGCACGGTGATCCAGCGGGTCACGCACACGCTCGGTCCGCCACTCACGGCGCTAGCCTTGGTCGTTGTGGTACTCGCAGCGGTGCTAGCCGGAATCTGGCTGCGTGCGTCGCTTGCCCGGCGCCCCAGAACTGTCTCATCAAGATGATCCTCACCGTCACAGTCAACGCCGCAATCGATCGCACGCTCGCGGTGCCGAACTTCCACGTCGGCCGTCGCCACCGTGCGGTCGAGCAGACTGCCATCGCCGGCGGCAAGGGCGTGAACGTCGCGCGCGCGCTCAAGGCCCTCGGGCGCCCCGTGCTGGCGACCGGCACCGCCGGCGGCGGCACCGGTGGCCGCATCATCGAGCTGCTCGAGGATGAGGGTATTCCGAACGACTTCGTGCGCATCCAGGACGAATCGCGTATGTCGACCGCGGTCATCGACCCGACCGACGGCGTCACGACCGAGATCAACGAACGGGGGCCGGCGCTGTCAAACGCGGAGCGCGATCGCGTCGTGGAGCGGATCCTCTACCTCGCCCAGGGCGCACAGATCGTCGCGCTCTGTGGCAGCCTGCCGCGCGGCGTGCCGACCGAGCTCTACGGAGACCTGATCGAGGAGCTGCGTCGGCTCGGTGTCACGACCGTTCTCGATACCGAGGGCGAGCCCCTGCGGATCGCGACGCGCGCGTGCCCCTACCTGGTCAGCCCGAACGTGATCGAGGCGGAGGAGCTCGTCGGACACGAATTCGCCGACGACGAGGATCGTCTGAATGGTGTGCGCGAGATCGTTGCGATCGGCGCCCGGAACGCCGTGATCACCTACGAGAGCGGCTGCGTGGCTCTGCTCGGCGGCGACTCCGCCGAGCGCGCGGCGTACCGCGTGACGGTCGACCCACGCGAGCCGTTGTCGGCGGTCGGGGCGGGCGACGCCTTCCTCGCCGGCTACGTTGCCGGGCTGTACGAGGGCCGCTCCGCCGAGGATTGCCTGCGCTTTGCGGCGGCCTGCGGCGCCGAGTCGGTCCGCCACGTCGGGGCCGGCGTGATCGACCCGCGCGAGGTCGAGCGCCTGGTGCCAGAGGTGACGGTCGAGCGGCTCGCCGAGCCCGCATTTCTTTCTCCGTAAAGAGCGGGAAATCGCCTGATTGGGCGGTGCTACCTTGGCTGTTTCAGTCCGCCGCCAAACCTAAGGTGCCCTGCCAATGGAGATCGAGATCGGACGTGGCAAAAAGGGTCGTCGCGCCTATGGGTTCGATGACATCGCGATCGTGCCCTCGCGGCGCACGCGTGACCCTGACGACATAGACATCAGCTGGACGCTCGGGCCGTACCGCTTCGAGCTCCCGCTGCTCGCGTCCGCGATGGACGGCGTCGTCTCGCCGGAGACCGCCGGCCTGCTCGGCAAGCGCGGTGGACTCGCGGTACTCAACCTCGAGGGCATCTGGACCCGTTATGAGGATGCCGAGACCGAGCTCGAGAGGATTGCCTCTTTCCCGAAGGAGACCGCGACCAGGCAGATGCAGGAGGTCTACAGGGAGCCGGTCAAGGACGAGCTCGTTGCACAGCGCATCCGCGAGGTGAAGGAGCAGGGCGTGGTCTGCGCGGCCTCGCTCACGCCGCAGAAGGTGCGCAAGTACTACGAGCTGGCGCTCGAGGCGGGGCTCGACATCCTCGTGATCCAGGGGACGGTCGTATCGGCGGAGCACGTCTCGAAGACCTCCGAGCCGCTCAACCTCAAGGAGTTCATCCGCGAGATGCCGGTGCCGGTGATCGTGGGCGGCTGCGCCTCCTACTCGACCGGCTTGCACCTGATGCGCACGGGCGCCAAGGGCGTGCTCGTCGGCGTCGGCCCGGGCCACGCATGTACCACGCGCGGCGTGCTCGGGATCGGCGTGCCGCAGGCTACGGCCATCGCGGACGTTGCCGAGGCTCGCACGGAGTACCTCAAGGAGTCGGGCGAATATGTCAAGGTCATTGCCGACGGCGGCATGCGCACCGGTGGCGACATCGCGAAGGCGATCGTCATGGGCGCCGACGCTGTAATGGTCGGCTCGCCGCTCGCACGCGCCTACGAGGCACCCGGCAAGGGCTACCACTGGGGCATGGCGACCTTCCACCCGACGCTGCCGCGCGGCGCCCGGGTGAAGACGACGCAGAACGGGACGCTGGACCAGATCCTGAACGGGCCCGCGCTCGAGAACGACGGGACGTTCAACCTCATAGGCAGCCTGCGCACGTCGATGGCCACCACCGGGTACGAGGACATCCTCGACTTCCAGCGGGCCGAGGTCATGGTCGCGCCGGCGCTGCAGAGCGAGGGCAAGTCGCTCCAGCGCGAACAGGCGGTCGGCATGGGGGCCACGAGCGCCACGGCGCCGGCACCGCCGCCGGCGACCGACACGCTCATGACCGATCAGCTTCTCGAAACCGTCTCCCCGAACTAGCCCTCGCCCGCGATGACCTTCGCTCTCCTGCGTCCTCGGCCTTCGGCGTACGAAGTACGCCGTCAGGCCTGCGTTCTTGGATAGCTCGCTCCTCGCGACCGAGGGGGCGGCGGCGCTGAATTCGCGGCAAGTTGCCGCTTCGAGCGAAGCGGACGGTGCGTCGATCGCGGAAGCGGTCGCCCGCAGCGTTGTCACCCCGCGCGATGGGGCGGTGCCGCACGGAGCTCCGCGCGACCTGGAGCCGCGGCGGGCGGCGCATGACGAGGTTCTCGTGCTCGACTTCGGCGGCCAGTACTCGCAGCTGATCGCACGCCGCGTTCGCGAGTGCGGCGTCTTCTCGGAGCTGCTTCCGCACACGGTCGACCTCGAGGACATCGAGCGCCGGCAACCGCGAGGGTTGATCCTGTCCGGCGGGCCGGCGTCGGTGTATGCCGACGGTGCTCCGAAGCTCCGCAACGAGCTGCTCGAGCTGGGCATTCCGGTGCTCGGCATCTGTTACGGCATGCAGGCGATGGTGCTCAACCTCGGCGGCCGCGTCGAGGGCGCCGAGGTCGGCGAGTTCGGGCGCTCACACCTGACAGTCCACGAGGAGGGGCGCCTGCTGCGCGACCTCCCGCACGAGCAGAGCTGCTGGATGTCCCATCGCGACACCGTTTACGCGGCGCCGCCGGGCTTCACGGCGCTCGCGTCCTCGAGTGCGTCGCCGGTGGCGGCGGTCGAGGCGCCCGAGCGCAAGCTGTACGGGATCCAGTTCCACCCGGAGGTCGTCCACACCCCCTACGGCACCGAGATCCTGCGCCGTTTCCTCGACGACATCTGCGGCTGCTCGATGGACTGGAGCGCGGCATCGGTCGTCGACGAACAGGTCGCGCGCATCCGCGAGCAGGTCGGCGACGGTCGGGTCATCTGTGGTCTGTCCGGCGGCGTCGACTCGTCGGTCGCGGCGCTGCTCGTCCACCGGGCGATCGGTGATCAGCTCACGTGCGTGTTCGTCGACCACGGCTTGATGCGCAAGAACGAGGGCGTACAGGTAGTCGCGGCGTTCGGCGACCACTTCCACGTTCCGCTCGTCGTGGCCGACGCGAAGGACCGCTTTCTGGAGCGGCTGAAGGGCGTAAGCGACCCCGAGCAGAAGCGCAAGGTCATCGGCGCCGAGTTCATCCGCGTGTTCGAGGAGGAGGCGAGCAAGCTCGAGGACGTGAAGTACCTCGTGCAGGGAACCCTCTACTCCGACGTCATCGAGTCTGGCGGGGGCCACGGGTCCGCGGTCATCAAGTCGCACCACAACGTCGGAGGCCTTCCGGACGACCTCCAGTTCGAGCTGGTCGAGCCGCTGCGGTCCCTGTTCAAGGACGAGGTCCGCCAGGTCGGGCTCGAGCTGGGCCTGCCGGAGCGGCTCGTGTGGCGTCAGCCGTTCCCCGGTCCGGGGCTCGCCATCCGCATCGTCGGCAGCGAGGTGACCTGGGAGCGCCTCGAGCTCCTGCGCGACGCCGACGCAATCCTTCAGGAGGAGATCCGCGCCGCTGGTCTGTACCGCGAACTCTGGCAGTCGTTCTGCGTGCTGCCCGGCGACCTGCGGTCGGTCGGAGTGCAGGGCGATGGGCGCACCTACGGCTATGTGGTGGTGATCCGCGCCGTCACCTCCGACGACGCGATGACGGCCGACTGGGCGCGGCTGCCCTACGACCTGCTCGAGAAGGTCGCGTTGCGCATGATCAACGAGCTGCGCGATGTCAATCGCGTGGTGCTCGACATCACGTCGAAGCCGCCCGGCACGATCGAGTGGGAGTAGTCAGCGCCGCAGCTCGGCGCTACGCCGTGTGTCGCCGTGGCGCCAGCTGACGGTCTTCCCGCTGCCGCCCAGGAGCGACTTCAACCCGATCTGCGATCCGCGGTCGAGCGCGCGCGGGCGCACCAGCTTGTCCGTGAGACGACCATCGAGCGTGAGCACCTGCAGCTCCTCCGGTCTCGGCGGATACCAGTTCACGTAGTCGCGAGTCGTCCACGCGACCGAGCCGCTCCGCTTCAACACCATCGAGCCGATCACCTGCGCCTGCGAGCTCAAGCCGTTCTGCGCGCTGTGGATGACGCGGCCGGTGACCAGGTCGCGAACGCGGATCAGCACGATGTCGTCGCCGCCGGCCGGTCCGAACACGAGCTCTCCGTAGGCGACGTAGCGGCCGCGCAAGCGCGTGGAGAAGATCTTCGTGACCACGCGCGGCTCCTGCACGTGCGTGAGTCGGTAGATGGCGCCCTTGCTGCGCAGGCAGGCGTAGACGAGATCAACGTCGTTGCGATGCCGGACCAATATCACCGCCGCTCGCGTCTGCTTGAGCACGTGCCCACCGCGAAGCGTGCAGCCGTGCGCTCGTCCATTGGCGGCAGCCGCAGTCGAGAGCGACAGCATCAATCCGCAAGCGATCAAGAGCAGCCGTCTCACGACATGGGTGACAACACGCGGCGCGCCCGGATGTAGCGTTTCCACGGGATGAGCGAACTGCGGCCGCGCAACGCCGAGCTCCACGGCTACGTCTATCTGCCGAGCATGCTCGACAAGGCGCGCCACACGCTCGCGGGCACCGCCGACGGCTACGAGTTCGGTTGCCCGCTCGACCACACGTGCATGGCGCGGCTCGGCATCAGCCCCGAGGTTGTGATCGAGCTCGTGACGAAGCACCCGGACGACCAGGCGGTCCTTGACGAGCTGCGCGCGCGCGGAGTACCACGCCCCGACGACATTCGCCGATGAAGGCTCCGCGAGGATCTACTTGGGCGACTGTCAGCAGCGACTCGCCGGCGCCGCCGAGGGCGTCCGAATCCCGTCAGGGATGCCGCACACGATCGAGAGTGTCGGCGAGGTGCCGCTGCGCGTTACTACCGACGGGTGATTGAAACCCGCAGGCGTAGCGGCCACCGTTGCGCCCTATGCAACGGCGGGTCTTCGCCTTTTTGACCCTCGTGTTGGCGCTCAGTTGCCTACCCGCCTCGCAGGCTGGGGAGCGGGCCGCGCCGCCGGTCGTTCGCTGCACGCCGCATCGCCACTGCATCCACGTCTTCCGCGTCGGGCCGTCCACCTCTGCTAGCAGCCATGTCGCCTGGGACTCGAGGATCCGCTTCAGGTCAGCGAACCTCGCAATCTCGCTCACCTACTCGCCGCAGCTCCAGTCCGACTCCGATCTCCGGAGAGCGTCGATTGCGGACTGCGGCGTCCACTTCTGGCTGAACGGCCGCTTCAACGGCGTTGCGACGCGCTGCGGCGATGGCCGCCAGCCGCTGCATCTGCAGATCGCCAACGTCCACAGAAAGCCGCTGCGCGTGGTGGTCGCTTACTGGGAGTCGCGAATCAACGTCGGCGGACTGGCATCAGGCCGCGGCCGGTAGCCGATCAGGAGAAGCTGTCCCAGCTCTGGAGCGCCGGGAGGGGGTCGATCGGCTTGCCGCCCTCGTACCAGCCAGGCCGAGTCCAGATCTCGAAATGCAGGTGACACGCGGTTGCGTCGCCGGTCGCGCCGACCACGCCGATCTGCTGGCCCGTGGAGACCCTGTCGCCCTCGCTGAACGGGCTCGGCTGGGCCAGGTGCATGTAGGCGTTGTCGGTCCCGTCGATGCCGTGGATCACGATGTAGTAACCGGCAGCCGCCTGGTAGGCGGCGTACTTGACAGTGCCGCCTTGGACAGCGACCAGCTTCGTGCCGCAGCTCGCCAGCACGTCCTGCCCCTGATGGCTGTGGCCGGCGCGGGCTGCTCCGAAACGGTTGCCCGACCCGCCGTAGTCGTGCCTGCTGCGCACCGGGAAGATGTGCTCGAAGACCTCGAAGGCGTCGCGGCTCGGGTCGTCCGCCGAGGTGCTGCTCTGCGTGACGTCGCCGCTGCCGACGACGACGCGGAACGCATAACGGCCCTCGGGCTGCAAGACGCCTCCGATCGCGCCGGTCCAGCGAACCGTCTGCACCACGCCCGGTGCGACCTGAGCGTGGTGCCAGCTCTGGACGACCGTGCCGTCCGACTGACGGATCAGCTTGACCTCCACGTCGGCGGGCGTCGAGCCGCCCAGGCGGTACGAGAAGACGATCCCGCGCTGCGAACCGGCGTACCACCGCGCTGCCGACGTCGCGGTCTCGAGTGCCGCCGTGCCCGGGGCGGGCGACAGCTGCGCCTGCGCTTCTGGCGGGGGCGGCGGCAGGATCTTCACTGGCCTGCTCGGCGCCGACCGCAGGCCGCCGGCGGCCAGCGCCAGCACGGGGCCGCTCTGGGCGTCGATCGGTACCGGCACGACGACGCGCGTGGCGCTGTGGCTCTTTACCGCCGCCGTCCGCGTGGCGGTCTTCAGCCCGTTGCCCTTGAAGACGACCTTCGTGACTGCCGCCAGGTTCTGCCCGCTGATCTTCGCCGTCGATCCGCCCTGGATGCGCTTCTTCGGAGCGCAGTTCTCGACGCACACGACGCTCGTCACGGTCGCTTGTGGCACGTAGACGACACCGCCACCACCCCGTGTTCCGGCATGCGCGGTCGCAGGCACGAGCCCAACGGCCAACGCCAGCCCAATCGCATGCATGCGAAAAGCCCTGATGACTGCGCCCTCTCTTTTCAGGCCTACGGGGTGAGCTGACGGGCTCGCGCCAAAAGAGCAGCGCTACGACCGGAAGTCCGGTTGATTCGCCCCAGAGGTCGCCCAGGCAGAGCGGCCCCAAGTGGTTCCCCCGTTCCCGTCCGATGGCCGGCGGGATTCGGCAGGTGCTACAAGCGGGCGGCAGTGTATACACGGCCCGGGCGGATCCCGTCCGCGCCTGACACGGATCGCTGTCGCGAGCTGCCCGCAGCAGCCAATCATGCTCGGGCGGATTCGCTACAGGGCCGCTACGCTCTCCGGTCTGCAAATGAAGACTTTTGTCGCCACACCCGCGAATCGCGAGCGCAACTGGGTCGTCATCGACGCGACCGGTCAGACGCTCGGTCGGCTCGCGACGCAGATCGCGGACACCCTCCGCGGCAAGCGCAAGCCTGAGTACACGCCGCACTGCGACGTCGGCGACTTCGTGATCGTCGTGAACGCCGAGCGCATCTCGGTGACCGGCAACAAGCGCGAGGACAAGAAGTACTACCGCCACTCGGGTTACCCCGGTGGGCTCCGGGAGCGGTCGCTGGGGCAGATGCTCGAGCGCAGGCCCGAGGAGGTCATCCGACTCGCGGTCAAGGGCATGCTCCCGCGCAACCGGCTCGCCCGCCAGCAACTGCGCAAGCTCAAGGTCTACGCCGGCCCCGAGCACCCGCACGTGGCTCAGAAGCCCGAACCCTTGGAGATCACGACTTGATTCAGGACGAGACGCCGGACCAGCCGACGGACGAGACGCCGACCCCCGACGAGGAGAACGTCGAGCCGACGACTGCTCCGAACGAGGTTCCCGCCGACGCCGACGACATCACAAAGGTCCCCGAGGAGCGCGAGCCGCAGCCGGATCAGGCCGAGGGCGAGCCGGAGGACGTTCCTGCTGAGGCCGACACTACAGTCGCCTCCGACGCTCCCGGGGCTGGGGCTGAAGCCGAGGCCGGCACGCCAGCAGGCCGCGAGACGCCCGGTACTGAGGCGCCAGTCGAGCCGGCCGCCGCTGAGGCGGAGGCCGCGCCTGAGGCAGCGACTCCACCCGCCGAGCGTCCACGCCCGCGGCGCGACGAGCCGAAGCCGGCTGAGCCCGAGGTCATTCCGGGCGCCCACCTCGAGCCCGACCTGGTGCTGGAGCAGCCGACCGGCGAGAC
>Ga0126314_10001182_pt1 | contig 12415 bp, 12 predicted proteins | sample Plot105B_FD_92535 | JGI IMG/M metagenome (GOLD analysis project Ga0126314, IMG submission 92535) | Serpentine soil microbial communities from UC McLaughlin Reserve, CA, USA - Plot105B | ecosystem: Environmental > Terrestrial > Soil > Grasslands | place: USA: UC McLaughlin Reserve, Lake County...
ACTGGAAGTCGAACACCGTCTCGCCGATCCTGACCTCGTCGCCCGGCTCCGCACCGGCGCGCCGCAGGGCCCCCACGATCCCGGCCTTCTCCAACTCGTACTGGAACCTCTCGACTCCCTCCTGATTTCCCCAGTCGGTCTTGAGCGCTAGCCGCTCGACGCCCTCCCCGGAGACGACGTACCCGCCGTTCTCCTGCTCCACCCTCACGCCCTTCCACGTCGGCCTGTAGACGCGATGTCGACGCTCCGTCATCTCGTGAACAGCCTCCTCCCCCATCCTGCGCAGCGTCTCCTCGAACCGGTCGCGCAGCCCGACGACCCCTTCTCCCGTAGCCGCCGAGACCAGAGAGGCATCCGGGAACGCATCCTTAAGATAGGCCCTTAGCTCCTCGTCGAGAAGGTCCACCTTATTGAGCACAATAATCGTAGGCTTGTCGGAGAGCCTAGCGGCGTGAAGTTCGGCCCGCAGCGTGCCTTCCGCCCCTTCAGGGTCCTCGCTCGCGTCAAGGACGAGAGCGAGTAGCCGCGCGCGCGCCACGTGCCTGAGAAAGCGGTTGCCGAGGCCTTTTCCTTCGCTGGCTCCCGAGATGAGCCCGGGGATATCCGCTACCACGAAAGGGCCGCGGTAGATCCTTTCGTCAACAACCCCAAGCTGCGGCGCGAGGGTAGTAAACGGGTAGTCACCCACCCTGGGACGTGCGGCGCTGAGGGCGCGGAGCAGCGAGGATTTTCCGGCGTTGGGCAGGCCGACGAGCCCGACGTCGGAGAGGACCTTGAGCTCCAACTGGATCTCACGTTCCTCCCCTGGCAGTCCCATTTCCCTGAAGGCTGGCGCCCTGCGGGTGGAGGTGGCGAAGGAGCCATTGCCCCGTCCGCCCTCGCCGCCCGCGGCGACGACGTAGGTCTCTCCTGGTTCGGAGAGATCCGCGAGCAGGCCGTCCCCGTCGAATATTTGCGTCCCGACAGGCACTTCTAGCGTGGCGTCTTTGCCCCGTTCGCCGGCCCGGTTGTTTCCGGAGCCGTGGGCGCCGCGGCCCGCTTTCACGACGTTGCGGTAGGCGTGGGGTTCCAGGGTGGAGAGGTCTTCCGTGGCGCGAAGAATGATGGAACCACCGTCGCCGCCGCGGCCTCCGTCCGGACCGCCGCGTGGCTTGTACTTCTCGCGGTTGAAAGAGACGCTGCCGTCGCCCCCGCGGCCTCCGCGGACGACGAAGCTGGCTTCATCGACGAACTGCAAAGGGGCTAGAGCCCCCCGATACGGACGATGGTCAGGCCGTGGCCTCCTCTAGAACGGGCTCCTCAACCACGCTGACGACGCTCTTGCCGCGGCGGCGTCCGAAATCGACCCTGCCGTCCGTTTTGGCGAAGAGGGTATCGTCGGAGCCCTTGCCGACGTTCTGCCCGGCGTGAACCTTCGAGCCGCGCTGGCGCACGATGATGCTGCCAGCGGTGACCGTCTGGCCGCCGTAAGCCTTTATGCCTAGCCTCCTGCCCTCGGAGTCGCGGCCGTTGCGCGAGGAGCCTCCGCCCTTCTTATGAGCCATCAGATACCTCCAGAACCCTCACCCGGGTCAGCTCTTGCCTGTGCCCGGTCTTCTTCCTGTAATCCTTCTTCGGCTTGTACTTGTAGACGTGGATCTTGTTCCCCCGCAAGTGCTCGAGGATCTCCACCGTGGCCGTCCTCTCGCCGAGGTCGATCCCACCGTCATCGACGGAGAAGCCGACCGGCAACTCCACGGAGTCACCCACGTTGCCCGCTATGCGGTCGACGACCAGCTCCTGGCCCTCCGTAACCCTGTACTGCTTTCCACCGCTTTTTATAACCGCAAACATCAAGTTCTCCTAAGATTTATCAAGCCTCGACAAGCGCACGAAACGCACCCTACGGGCCAACAGTATAACCGCCATCTTCTGTTACGACCAGCAAGCATGGGCATCACAGTCTCCAATCTACCTGCCTTCTCTGTAGACTCCCGCTCCCCGCTTTCGCGGGGACAAGCTTCGCGGGAACGAGAGGTATGGGCGGGCATCCGTGTGAGGGTGCTCAGGCTTGTTTTCGTATCCTGGGCGGTCAATCTCCTCGCGGGCGTTGCCTTATGCGGGGCGATTGGGTATCTTTGGGTGGTGCAATCCGTAAGGACAACTTCGCCGAGCCCCGCCGTCCGGAGCAAGAAGCAGGAGAAGATAAGCATCGCGCACCGGTTGCGCCGCTTGGATCTGCTTCTGTTTCTAGCGGCGCTTGCGCTGGGTGGTATCGGGGTCCTCGCCATCTACGCGGCCGAGGCCGACTACAGGCAGCTCTACGCTATCAACCAGGCCATGGGGCTCTCGGTCGGGTTTGTTGGCGCCGTGATACTTGCGCTCCTCGACTACAGGTGGCTGGGACGACACCTCAGGCTCGTCTACGGGGTGATGATCGTGATGCTTGTTGCCGTTCTGCTCATGGGCCTGACCGTCAACGGGTCGCAGAGCTGGATCAGCATCGGTCCCGTTGAGGTGCAGCCGTCCGAGTTCGCGAAGCCGCTCGCGATCGTGGTGCTTGCGGGCTTTATCGCGGACAACAGCTTCGCGTACAACATGACGTTCGTGAAGGCCATGGTTATTCTTGCCGTGCCCATCTTGCTGGTCCTAGCGCAACCCGACCTCGGGACCGCGATGGTGTTCGCGGCCATCTTCGTTGCGGTGGTCTACGTGGGCGGCGCCAGGTGGCGTCAGCTCGCGGCCCTGTTCCTCGCCGCGTGCGTGGCGGTGTACCTCGCGATCAAACTCCACATCCTCGAGAATTACCAGATAGCGCGTCTCACCTCGTTCCTCGACCCCCAGAGCGACCCCCAGGTGAGCTACCAGGTCGAGAACTCCAAGATGGCCATAGGCTCGGGGGGGTTCACTGGCAAGGGCCTCAACTCCTCGGGCACGCTCGGCGACCTCGGCTACCTGCCCGAGGACCGCACGGACTTTATCTTCTCTAACCTCGCCGAGAAGGTCGGCTTCGTGGGCGCCATGCTCGTGCTTGTCGTTTTCTTCGTGCTCGTCTGGCGCGTGCTACACGCGGCCTCGGTCTCACGGGACCGCTTCGGGGTCCTGATCGCGGTCGGCGTGGCGATGATGCTGACCTTCCACGCCCTCATAAACGTCGGCATGGCTATGGGCATGATGCCAGTAACGGGCCTCCCCCTCCCCTTCGTAAGCTACGGCCGAAGCAACCTTCTCGTCAGCATGATGTCCGTCGGCCTCGTCCAGAGCATCGTGATACAGGCGAGGCTCAAGTCCGAAGATAGCCCTCGCGCGTAACAGCACGCTTCGGCCTTCGGCCTGCGCTTGTCAGTTTTCCTAGCTGTGAGGCGTTTTGACGTTCACGATCTGAAGCAGCCAGCCGCCAATCAGGAAGGCGATCAGGGCGTTTATGAGGGCGTCGGGGAGGATGCCCCAGACGGTGTACTCGCTTAGTTGTGGTACGCCGAGGCCGGCCAGACAGCGGGCAGTGTAGCCGAGTAGATCGTAGCCGGCAACGGCCAGGCCGGCGACCTGGGCGAGCAGGACCCTTTCGGTGCCTTTGCGGCGGACGGCGCTGGCTCGGGCGGAGAGGGCGACGGCTAGCAGGCCGCCTAGCGCACCGACGCCGAAGAGTTCTCCTCCGAGGGCGTCGAGGAGTACGCCGCCGAAGAAACCGAGTAGTACGGCTTGCAGGTCACGTAGGGGAGCGGCGGCGAAGACCACGGCTATAAGGGTGAGCCTCGGCGAGAAGAAGCCGAAAGTCAGGTAGGGCACCACGACGGCGTCGAGAAGCGCGGCGACCGCCACGGCGAGGACGGCACGGACGACCGAGGTATGCTCCACTGGGGTTGCCCTCAGCCGTTCCTGCCGGCCCAGTCGGTGATGACCCTGACCTCTTCAAGGTCCTGCGGGTTCATGGCGGGCTCGACCACTATCTTTTTGAATTGGTCTATATCCTGCGAGCTCACCGACTCGACCTTGCCAACGTACAGGCCGGGCGGGAACAGGAGCTCCTGTTCTCCGGCCCGCCCGCTGGTCACGATAAAATCGCCCTCCTCAGCACGGGCGCTCGTGCTGATAAGGTCGACGCCGAGGTATCCTTCGAGGTCCGTACCTAGCAGGCCCTGACCGTAGGGGCCGTCCTCCGCCGTAACGGCCGGGCTTATCTCGCTGGAAGCCGGGTCGAAGCTGACCGGGGGCACTATCCTGACGCCAGCCGCGAACATCTGGTCGGTTATGAGCATGACCTGGGCGGTGTGCCTGGAGACCTCGGTGGTGCGCCCGACGAGCGTGCTCTCCCCTATTACCACCGGCCTGTTCGGCTCGACGCCGTCCTCGGTACCGACGTTGATCACCATCCTCTGGGCGAACTGATCCCCTACCGGAGCGACGACCTGCGCTAGAGGTCCGTACTCGTAGGCCGACCTCTGACCCTTCAACAGCTCGCGGAGCTCTGCGTTTTCTCGCTCCAGGCGCGAAGCCTGGGCCGCGAGCTCCTCGGTCTTCTGAAGTTCGCGCTCGAGCTCCTGTTCCCTGCCGTTGTCGAAGGCACTCATGACCCTCTCGCTCGTGTTCGTCACCGGCGCGAAGACGGTCGCGAAGACGCTCCGTACCGGCTGCAAGACCTCGGCGGCCCCGAGCTGGACGGTGTGCAGTGGTCCACAATCTCCTTCCCGCTCGCAGTCACCTTCCTTCACGTAGACGGTAAACAGCGAGAGGCTCGCCACGCAAAGGATGATCAGGGCGGCGAGGCCGCTTGCGGCGCTTGACTTCTTCCGACCCACGTCGAAACCTCTAGGCCGAGGAAAGCGCGCTGCGGTAGGAGTTGATCTCTTCTAGCGACTTCCCGCTGCCGATGGCGACGCACATAAGCGCGTCGTCTGAGACGTGCACCGGTATGCCCGTCTCCCGCCTGAGACGCTCGTCAAGGTGACGGAGCAGCGCCCCGCCACCCGCGAGGATCATACCCCTGTCCATGATGTCCGAGGCGAGCTCGGGCGGCGTGCGCTCCAGGGTGTCCCTCACGGCCGCGAGGATCGCGTCCACGGGGATGCTTATCGCCTCCCTGATCTCCTCGCTCGTGGTAACGACGGTCTTGGGCAACCCGGTCACCAGGTCCCGGCCCCGGATCTCGGCCGACTCCTCTTCCTCCAGCCTGAAGGCACTGCCAAGCTCTATCTTGAGCTGCTCAGCAGTCTGGGTACCGATGGCGAGCTTGTACTCCTTCTGGATGTAGGTGGAAATAGCATCGTCTATGTCGTCACCGGCTATACGAATGGAAGATTTGGTCACTATCCCGCCGAGGGAGATGACGGCAACCTCGCTCGTTCCACCACCGACGTCGACCACCATGGACCCCTGCGCCTCGTTGACCGGCAAACCTGACCCGATGGCCGCGGCGAGCGGCTCCTCGATGGTGTAGGCTTGCCTCGCCCCCGCCGACTCGGTCGCCTCTTTTACTGCCCTCAACTCGACGCCAGTCACGCCCGATGGGACGCACACGACAACGCGCGGGCCGACGAGCGATCTGAAGAGCAGGCGCTGCGGCTGAACCTTGCGGATAAAATAGGCGAGCATCTTCTCGGTGACCTCGAAGTCGGCTATCACGCCGTCTTTTAAGGGTCTCATCGCGACGATATTGCCGGGCGTGCGGCCGAGCATGCGCTTCGCCGCGGAGCCCACGGCCACCACCTTGTCCGTCTTGGTATCTATCGCGACAACGGAGGGCTCTGAGAGCACTATTCCCTGACCCTTCACGAACACAAGCGTGTTCGCCGTACCAAGGTCTATCGCGATATCCCGCCCGAACAGTCCTCCGAACATACCCTACCCATCCTCTGTTACGAACGACCCTTAGGCGCCGCTGCCCTAGAGTATCCCGTGTTCCTTCATACTAAAGTACCCAGCGCCCAGAATCACGTGATCCAAGACCTCGATACCGATTATCTCGGAGGCCTCCTTGAGCCTCCGGGTGACTTCGCGGTCCTCACGACTAGGCCCGACCCTGCCACTGGGGTGGTTGTGGGCGAGGACTATGCCCGCCGCGCTAGCCCGGATCGCCGGTTTGAATACCTCCCTGGGATGAACCAGAGACGCCGAAAGCGTGCCAACCGAGACCGTGGGAAAGCCTAGGACCTCGTTCTTGGTGTTCAAGAGCACGACGACGAAATTCTCCCGGTCGAGATTGGCTATCCGACCCCTCAAAAGACCGTCAACGTCCTCGGGCGATGATATCACGGGCCGTCCGGGGTTGCGAACCCTCCCAAGCCGCTTGCCAAACTCGACCGCAGCCAGAATTATGCACGCCTTAGCTTCCCCGATCCCATGCACTCCCTGCAGATCGTGCACCCCAACCCCGTGCAACGCGAAGAGCCCCCCACTCTCCGAGATTACCTGCTGCGCGAGCTCAACCGCCGTCCGCTCTTTGGTGCCGATCCCAAGCAAAATCCCTAACAACTCTGCACTGGAAAGCGCCTCGGGCCCCTCGGCCAGGAGCCGCTCCCGCGGCCGTAGCTCGGGCGGAAGCTCCTTGATAGTGTACCTGCGCCGATCCACGTTCGTATTATATGTTAAACGATGGTTTCATACATTGCACCGTTGGCAGCAGGCTACAGGCTTCAGCAGAGTTTGGTACCGGGTCCGCGTGGACTCGAACAGCACGACGGGCCCTGCCACAGCCCACGGACCTACTGCTAACACCGTGGATTCCCGCTTTCGCGGGGATGAAGTGGGGAGGACGTCCGATGGATGGCTGAAAGCGAGGGCGAAGCCGGAGCGTACTGAAATACTGACAGGGTGGCGGAGCCGCTGTGCTGACAAGCGGAGCACACGGGACCGCAGCGTGCTCAAGGGTATGGGATGCCGAAGTGGGCGAGCATTCGGCCTGTGAGGGCTAGAGGAAGACCGACAACGTTGGTGTAGTCGCCCCCGATCCACTCTACGAAGGACCCGGCCCGTCCCTGGATGGCGTATCCTCCGGCCTTACCGACGCCCTCGCCGTGACGGACGTAGGATTGTATTTCCGCGGCGTCGAGCTTTCGCATCTTTACCGTGGTGGCCGCGTGGCGCACGGCGAGGTCGTCACCCTTGGTGATGGCGACGCCAGAGCAGACCTCGTGAGCGCGGCCTTGCATGAGGTTGACGAACCATTCGACCGCCTCGCCGCTCTTTGCCTGGCCTAGGACGCGTGCGCCGGCGGGGAGGTCGGTCAGGTAGACGATTGTGTCGGATGCGAGCACGACGGTTTCGGGGTCGCGTTCGACGGCTAGCGCTTTGCCTTCTGCGTTGGCCCTGACGGTCTGTACGGGGTCGTCGAGGGTTACTTCGGGGAAGCCGCTCTTGCGGGGCTCGAAGTCGTAGCCGGCGGTGCGGAGCAGGTTCACCCGCCGGGCGGATTCGGAGGCCAAGACGAAGCTCATCCCTTGCTCAGGTGCCGAAGAAGAGGCCCAGTTCTCGCTGCGCGCTCTCCGGGGAATCGGAGCCGTGGACGAGGTTGTCTGGCATGCTCACGGCGAGGTCGCCCCGGATCGTGCCCGGGGCGGCTTCGGCCGGGTTGGTGGCGCCCATGAGGGATCTCATGACCTTTATGGCGCCTTCGCCCCTGACCCGCATTGCGACGACGGGCGTCGCGGTGATGAAGTCTACGAGCTCGTCGAAGAAGGGCTTCTCGCGGTGCTCGGCGTAGTGCTCCTCGGCCAGCTCGCGGCTCACGTCCATCAGCTGAACGTCGGCGAGGTCGAGGTCCTTCGCTTCGATGCGGTGGATTATCTCACCTACGAGCTTACGGCGCACGCCGTCGCCTTTTATCAGTATCAGGGTCTCTTCCATTACCTTCTCCTTATCTGATGACTGTTTTGTCGCTACGCTGGTCCGTGCCGCAGTATGGGCACGTCTCCCATTCCATTTTCAGCGGCCTGTCGCAGTTTACACAGGATTTCTTCAGCTCCCAGGTGCAAGAAGGGCAGATCAGGTAGTCCCTCTCGATCATGTTGCGGCAGTTCGGGCAAAGGAGGACGCTGTTCCTTAGTTCGCGTTCGAGCACGGCCGTCTCCAGCTCGCGTTCGCGGGATTCGTCGAGGTACTCGTGGGGGCGGACGATGAGGTAGATCAGGGTTCCCACGTAAGGGAAGACGACCGCCACGAGGCTCCATAACAGACGCATGGCCCCGCGCCGGGTTGCGTCCGCGAACGTCCAGTAGACGAGGGCGAGCCATAACACGACGAAGAGAAGCAGCACGAGCTGGCCGGAGATCCTAAGGATCGGGCTCGCCAGAAAGTCTGAGACAACCTGAAACGGATCCTGCAACAACGCGAGGGACGAGATCATAGGATAAACCTTATCATCACGACGTAGCCGAGAACAAAGGACACCACGGCGACAATGATTAGAAGTGCCGCCAACTGCCAGGCGCCCTTACGCTTCACGCAACCACCGCAAAACGGGCGCGACGGTCGAGAGCGACCCCGTGACAAGCACCACCCCGGCCACGTCCTTCATCGCCCCGCTGGCCACATCGAGCGCTTCCACAGGGTCAGGCACCACCCAGGCTCTCCTCTCTTCACGGTCACGAAGGTCATGCTCGCGCCCAACCTGGGCCGGGTCGGAGGCCCTCTCGCCCTCAGGACGCGTTAGCACGATGACGTGGGCCTCTCCCGCGAATCCGGAGAGCATACCCGCGACGTCCTTCTCCCGCAACACCCCGAAGACCACTCCGAGGGGACGCTCGGGGTAAGCTTCACGCACGGCCTCGAGTACCGCCGATACCCCGGCCGCGTTGTGCCCCCCATCGAGCACGACGGGCACCCCGTCGACCTCGCGCTCCTCGAACCGCCCCGGAAGCACATTCCTCAGACCCAACGCAACTTTCTCTTCGACCTCCTCAGGGAGGTCGGTTTCTAGCAAAGACGCGGCGACCGCGAGCCCCAGGTCCAAGTCGCGGGCCGCGTAAGGGGCGAGTCCGGCTGTAGAGGTGTTCTCGACACCCGCAACTTCGACCAGATCCACACCGAGCCGGCGGCACGCGCTGCGTGCGAGACCGACGACCCGTCCCTCGTCGGTGCCGAGGAAAAGGGTTGTACCCCCTCTAAGGCTGGCGAGCTTCTCTTCGGCTATCTCTTCGATCGTGTCGCCCAGGTACTCGGTGTGATCGAGGGCGACGTTCGTGAGCACGACGGCGTCGGGCCGGGCGACGGAGGTCGCATCGTAGCGCGCCCCGAGGCCAGCTTCAAGAATGGCCCAGGAGAGGTCCGCTTCAGCGAACATTCTCAGGGCGCCCGCGGTCAGGATCTCGAACTGAGAAACAGGAATGCCGTGCTTATCCGCAAGCTCTATAGTCTTCCCCATAGCAGAGGCGAACTCTTCCTCCGATGCTTGCCTGCCACGCAGTACGACGCGTTCGGTGTAAGAGAGGACGTGCGGCGAGAGGTACGCGCCCGAAGGACGACCCATCTCGTCCAGGGCACTGGCGAGGGCGAGGGCAGTGGTTCCCTTGCCGTTGGTTCCTACGACCTGCACGATACCGTGAATTTCACGTTCCGGGTGGCCAATCGCCTCGAGGAGGACTTCGATCCGTTCGAAGCCGAGCGTGACGTGCCTGCGCCGGTCCAACTCGGAACAGACCTGGGCATAAGACGTTAGCGTAGGAATATGTCCTCCTACAGGTATTCGTCGAGACGGCGCGTAAGCGTCTCGAGCATCCTGGCGTTGACTTCCAGCTTCTCGCGTTCGCCCGCGACGATGTTCTCGGGGGCGTTCTGGACGAACCTCTCGTTCGCCAGCTTGCCTTCCGAGCGCTTCACCTCCTGCTCGGCGCGTGAGATCTCACGCCTCAGACGCTCTATCTCGCCGCGACGCATCTCGTCGGAGAGCAGGATCTCTACCACCACGTCTCCCGCCGGCAACGACGCGCGGTTCGCGCCATCGGGAATCTCGACAGGCTTGACCTTTGCAAGCGTCACGAAAACGTCCTCGTCGACGCCCTGTGGCAACAGCCCTTCCAGTTCGCCCTCGACCTTCGACTCGGCCCGGAACGAGCGCACAGCGGATACGGCCCTCCTGGTACGGTCGAGCAGCCTGTCCGCCTCCTCGTCTTCGAGGGTAGGGTCGTACTCGGGGAAGCGCTGCGTTGCGAGTAGCGTCTCTTCACCCATGATCGATGCCATCTCCTCCGTCGCGAAGGGCATGACAGGGTGGAGGAGCTTCAGGATGCCGCGAAAAACGTCGCGCAGGACGCGGGGGGTGGCCGGTGAGGGTGCCGCCTTCGCTATCTCTATGTACCAGTCGGCGAACTGGTTCCAGGCGAACGAGTAGATCCGACGCATCGCCTCCGAGAACTCGCACTCTTCGAGAAACGCGTCATAGTCTTTGACAGTACGGTTGCACTCGGAGAGGATCCAACGGTCTGAAGGCGAAAGGTCCACCCCATCCTCTTCCTCCGGATACGCGAGCACGAAGCGGGTCGCGTTCCACAGCTTGGTGACGAAGGCCCGGCCCATCTCCGCGCGCTCGTATGAGTAGGCGAAGTCCTGGGTCGAGGACTGGTACAGGAGGCCGAAGCGCACCGCATCCGTGCCGTACTGGTCGAAGAGGTCGAGGGGGTTTATGGTGTTGCCCTTGGACTTGCTCATCTTGGTGCCGTCTTCGGCCAGAACGATCGAGTGCACGTTGACCTTCCCGAAAGGCATGTCCCCTTTAAAGCGCTGGCCCATCATGATCATCCGCGCCACCCAGAGGTACATGATCTCACGCGCCGTCGAGAGCAGGGTCGTCGGATAGAAGTAGGCGAGATCTTCATTCTCTTCAGGCCAACCGAGCGTAGCAAACGGCCAGAGACCGCTGGAAAACCAGGTATCCAGGATGTCCGCGTCCTGCTCCCAGCCCTCGCCGGGCGACTCCTTGCCGGCGACGACCTCCCCTTCGGGGCCGTACCAAACGGGGATGCGGTGTCCCCACCAGAGCTGGCGCGAGACGTTCCAGTCGTGGATGTTCTCGAGCCAACGTATCGTCTCCCGGCGCCAGGAATCCGGGTAGACGGTGATCTCTTCGTTCTTGAGCGCCTGTATGGCGGGCTCGGCCAATTCCTTCATCGAGCACCACCATTGCTCGGAGAGCCACGGTTCTATGACGGCCCCGCACCTGTCGCAATGCCCGACCCTGTGCGGGTAGTCGCGTACCTCGCCGAGCAGACACTCCTCCTCCAACCTCTCAGCGACGGCCTTCCGGGCCTCGTCGCGGTCCAGGCCGGCGAAGGGGCCGCCGTTCTCGTTGATCGTGCCGTCCGGGTTCATGACGTTTACGGAAGCGAGGCCGAGCCTCTGGCCGATCTCGAAGTCGTTCGGGTCGTGGGCCGGAGTGACCTTGAGGACGCCCGTGCCGAAGCTCGGGTCGACGTAGCCGTCTGCGAGGACCTCTATCTCACGCTCGACGAAGGGAACCATCACCCTGCGCCCGACCAAATCGGTATACCGTTCGTCGGCTGGGTTGACGACGAGGGCGGTGTCGCCGAGCATGGTCTCGGGGCGCGTGGAAAAGACCTGGGCCGAGTCTTTACCGTCGGGGCCCGGGCCCTTGCCGTCGGCGAAGGGATAGCGCAGGCCGTAGAGCTTGCCGGCAACATCCTCGTAGTTCACTTCGAGGTCGCTGATCGCGGACCTGTCGTGCGGGCACCAGTTAGTTATGCGATTCTCGCGGTAGATGAGACCCGCATCGAACAGGTCCACGAACGCCGTGAGGACGGCGTCTACGTACCGCTCGTCCATGGTGTACCGGAGCCTTCGCCAATCTACCGAAGCGCCGAGGCGCTTGAGTTGTCCCATGATTTGCGAGCGGGACTGGTCGGCGAAGGTGCGGCAGCGTTCGACGAAGTCCTCGCGGCCGACGTCGAAGCGGGTCTTGCCTCCCTCGCGCATGAGGTTCCGCTCGACAACGTTCTGGAGGGCGATGGAGGCGTGGTCGAGGCCGGGGAGCCACAGGGCCTCGTAGCCCTTCATCCTGGCCCGCCGGGTGAGGATGTCCTGAATAGAGCCGTTCAAAGCGTGCCCCATGTGCAGCGCACCCGTCACGTTGGGCGGCGGCATGACGATGCAGTAGGGCTCTTTGTCGGGGTCCGGGTCGGCCTCGAACACCCCGCTGCGCTCCCATTCAGCGTACCAGCGGTCCTCGACGGCCCGGTGGTCGTAGTTTTTCGGAATCTCTTGTTGTCTCAAGGAGTTTCTAGGCGGTCTCTTCTTCGTCGTAAGAGTACTTCTGGGAGCCGGTTACAAGCGACGGCTGAACACCATCTTTGACCGTGTCCACGTCCACGACGCACTTGTTAACGTCCGAGCGGCTCGGAAGCTCGTACATCGTAGGCAGAAGCGCTGTTTCGAGGATGCTCCTCAGGCCTCGGGCACCCGTGCCACGCTCCAGCGCGAGCTCCGCTAT
>Ga0126314_10001183_pt1 | contig 12405 bp, 11 predicted proteins | sample Plot105B_FD_92535 | JGI IMG/M metagenome (GOLD analysis project Ga0126314, IMG submission 92535) | Serpentine soil microbial communities from UC McLaughlin Reserve, CA, USA - Plot105B | ecosystem: Environmental > Terrestrial > Soil > Grasslands | place: USA: UC McLaughlin Reserve, Lake County...
AAGTGTAATCTTTCGCTATTTTCAACGTCTTGAAAATTAGAACCAGTAAGAGTAAGAAATGTAGTTGAAGTTTGTGATTCTACGAATTTATAATTGTAATTAAGTAATAAAATACAAATGAAAAATGTAATTATTACAGTTGATAATAACTGAAATTTTATATCAGAATTTTTCATCTATTTGCTCCTAGATTTTTTTTACATTTATTCTACTATTTAAAAATAGTCCTAAAGTTTAGCAATTGGTATTAATTTCTTTTTCTCTATTATTAAGTTGGATAGTATGCTTGTAGTAATTTCACTATGCAAAGATAAAATATCTTTAATCTCTAACCTAATTAGAGAATTTAATTTTCTTACAAAATTAGTATTCATTTATAAGAAAAAGGATTCTAAATATTTATAGCGAACTACATTTTGTTTAATAAGTAATATTAGGTCTTATAATATATAAAATAATACTTTTCATTTTATCTTAATTAGTATTTAAAATTTAATATATTAATAAAGAATATATTCAAATCTTATATATAAGTATTCTAAAACAAAAGAATATATAAATTAACATAAATCATTTTATGGATAACAACATTTAGTAAATAAAGATTAAGTGGAGATAATAATTGCTAAAGTTTCTTAAAACCAATAAAGGTCTGCTATATATCATAATTGGAAATATTTTTGGTGCTTTATTGACAGGAGGGTTTTGGCTTTTGCTAGCATCATTACAGAGTGTTGAAGAATATGGAGAAACTAGTTATATGATTTCAATGGCGTCTCTGGCATCAAGTTTTGCTCTACTTGGTTTGAATACGGCTATTACAACTTTTATACCTAAAGGACAAGATAAAATTCACATTCCAGCAAATCAGATTATATTAATTTCAAGTATCATTGCTGCATTAATTGTCGCACAAAGAGATTGGTTATTAGGTTTTTTTGTACTTGGAATGACTTTTTGGATGATGAGTATCTATGAATTTCTTGGAAGAAAATCATATAAACAATATGCGATTGCTAATATTGGAGCCCGAGGTTGTCAACTTTTACTTTCTATTATACTTTATTACATAATGGGCATCCCTGGAATTATAATTGGATTTACAATCTCATTTTTCTTGTTTAGCCATAGATATTTTCTCTCAATAAAACATTTTAAAAGAGACTTTACAGAACTTCGTGGAAAAATGAAATTTGCTCTCCATAGCTATTCATTCAATATGTCAAATGCATTATTAATGTACTTAGATAAAATCATAATTCCTCCAATATTTGGATATGCCATTTTAGGGTATTACCAATTAGGATTTCAATTTTTGATGTTTCTTGGAATGGTACCAATTAGCTTTTTCCAATACCTCATTCCAGAGGAATCAAGTGGAAATAAAAAAACAAAGTTAAGAATTATAGGATTTGTTTTATCTATAGGTCTAGCAGCTTTACTCTATTTTTCGAGTCCGCTTATCATAGATTTACTTTTTCCTCAATATCAAAATTCCTTAGATGCGATAAGATTAATGAGCATTGGGATAATTCCACTGATGATAGCATATATTATTAATTCAAAATTCTTGAGTGAAGGTGATACAAAAGGAGTAGTTATTGGAGCAATTATTTATCAAATATTACAAATTACTTTAATGATTTTTCTAGGACGATTAATTGAAGTCACAGGTCTCGCACTTTCTGTAGTTATTGCTCTATCTGGACAGGCATTGTTTCTCTTTATCTATAAAAGGATCTCTAGAAGAGCAGAATAACAATCATAAACAATTACTATTTTACTATTTAAAATTGAATGGTTTTAACAATTTCAAAAGCTTCAGCATATTTTGTATTCATTTGATATCCTCGATAAATAGACCTTCCAACAATAGCGTCTATCCAAAAAGGTCCACATCTAGGAAACTGTGATTTAAAACATTGTAAAGATTTTTTTTTATTTTCCATTTCTTTAGTAATATCAATAAATAGCTGCGGCCTAAATGATTTTTCGGTTAAACCGCCAGGTATTGTTGTTTCATACATGTACAAATTATTAATATCGCGTGAAGCAGCAATAACTGATTGAGTAAGAATTTGATGATCTTGATGGGAATCACCTATCCATTGAGTAAAAACGGTACTTGCATTATATTCCTTTATTAAAGAATCAATTAAACTTACCATTCTTCGCCCAAACACGATTTCTTCTGGTGGTAAATCTAAAAATTTAGGCGTTGTACAACCTAAAACCAAAGCAGATGACTTAGATTCTAATTTTCTTTCATCCTTTTTATCTACACTAGTAAAATTTGGGAGGGTAGCTATAACCATAATCACATTGTATCCAAGAGTTATTAGTTTTGAAATTGTACCTCCCATACCGATTTCTAAATCATCGGGATGAGCACCAAAAACCAATATTGTATTGAAATTATTCATAAAAGTTTTTGAATAAGATACAATTAAATTTTTACTAAAATCTGTATTAAATATATTAGTTAAATATTAAAAATTTAAATAGACGTTATTAATAATACTCGTCTAAGAAATTATTGCTAAATAAATTTAGAGAAAATTTACAGCCATTATTAGAGAAAATTGGAATTTTATTCGCATCAATGGGACTATCACCCAATACATTAACTCTAATTGGCTTCATTATTACTATTATTACTTCTATTATTTTCTGGCTAAATTCTTTACAATTAGAGCCAATATTAAATTCCCCAGTTATTGGTAGTATTATGTTATTAATTGCAGGATTTTTTGATGTAATTGATGGTAGTGTAGCTAAAATTACTAAAAAGACATCTAAAAAAGGCGCATTTCTTGATTCTACATTAGACAAAATTTCTGAAGCTATAATATTTTTAGGAATAGCAATAGGTGAATTAGCTAATCCAATTTTGTGTCTAATAGCTGTGTCATCCTCACTGTTAGTTAGTTATACTAGATCTCGTGCAGAAACATTAGGGTTGGATTTAAGTGGAGTAGGATTTGGAGAAAGAGCTGAAAGACTACTGATTCTTGCTATAATGGGATTATTTCCTTTATCTCATTCACTAGAATATGGTGTGATAATAGTAATAGTGATTTCCATTATCACAGTTATACAGAGAGTACATAAGTCTTTAAAAAGACTTTGATTTACCTAAGTCTTGTATTCACTCTTCTTTCTAATTCTGATCTAACCTTGACTATCCCTCTATGGACAGCACAATAAACACAATAAAATTTAACATCTGTTGCTGGAGAAATATATGCTCCTTGAGCTCTCAATTCTTTAGCTAGGGTAGGTTCAACAAGAGTCACTCTTCCAGTTATTTTTTTTGCTTTATCTCTAGGAACCATAGCACCACATTGAGTGCAATGAACTGTTCCAGAACTACCTTTTCCTCCTTTCGTACGACCGCGACTAGTACGTTTCTTTGGCATATTATTATGATTCTAATTCCATACTTTAAAGGTTCTGGTAAAATCAGCTATTATAAATAAGTCAATTAATCAAGTTTCAAAATTAAAAGTAATTATCAAACAAAGATAAAAAGATAAGTTTGTTTAATATAGTTCTTAATATATTATAATAAAGAATACAGAAAAACTTTAAGAGATATATTACTAGAAATAAAATAATGAAAATTGCTCTTGTTGGTGCTCATCCCCAAGATACATTATTAATTTCAAAAATTAAAAAAACTCTTGATAATTCATATATTCAAACTATCAGCATGTCTGAAAATAATTACAATTTAGCAAATCAGGTAGATTTAGTCTTTATTGTTGGAGGTGATAGGGCAATGTTAGATTATTTTCATAAAGTAGTAAATGATTCTGCTCCAGCTATAGGAATATATGAATCGGAGTCTACAGGATTTTTAGCTCAAATAGATGTACGTGACTTAGAAACAAATATTCAAAGACTAAAAAAAAATGATTATAGAATTGATGAGCTTGTTAGATTAGCAGTAAATGTAGATGGAAAAGAAATGGAGCCAGTATTAAATGATGTGGCAGTGTTTCCAAGCAAAAGTGCTACATTAATGGAACATATATTGAGAATTGATAGAAATGACGTTTGGCATGACAATAGTGATGGAGTAATTATATCAACTCCTACCGGATCTACAGCCTATTCGATGTCAGCCGGAGGGCCAATGATACTTCAGAATTCAAGAGTATTTGTAGTAGTATCGGTAAATTCTGTAGATAATACTAGAAGGCCATTGATATTCCCTGATAACTGTATATTAGAAATATCAGACATTTTAAGTAGATATCACTGTGAAGTAGTTTTAGATGGTGGAAGAAGATTAGGTATCAAAAAAGTTCTAAAATGTAGTAAACATCAATATCCTGCAAAACTTGTAAGATTAATAGGAGATGATTCTGCTACTTCGATAATTGCTAAAAAAGTAAAAATTGCTGAAGAATTATTAAATATGCCACCAAGTGCGAAGCTAATATTAAAAATATTAGAATATGAAGGCTCAATGAGTCAGAAGGATTTAGCTACTAAGACATTATTACCAGAAAGAACAATTAGATTATCTTTAGGTCATCTAGTTAATAGAGGATATGTAAAAAAGAAAACATCATTACGTGATGCTAGACATAGAATCTATGAGCTCAAGATTTAATCGAAGCAATCTCAATAAATGATTCGAATGCTTGTTCTGGTTTTCCGGGACGGCTGTCAAATTCTGCATGATATTGAAATGCAAAATAAAACTTATGATCGGGGATCTCTAAAATTTCAGTCCTTTTTCCATTGTCTGAATATCCAGATAATATCATTCCATTTTTATGTAAAACAGACAAGTAATTTTTATTAAATTCATATCTATGTCTATGTCTTTTATTAATAAAATTCTTTGAGTAAATTTTTGACGCAAGTGTATTAGAATTTATTAATATTTTATGCTTACCAAGTCTCATAGTTCCACCTAGATTATTTATCTCCTTTTGTTCAGGCATAAATTCTACTACTGGATGATTAGTAGCTTGGTCTATTTCAGTAGAATTAGCATCAGATATTCCACATACATTTCGTGCAAATGAAACTAGAGACAACTGAAATCCAAAACATATTCCAAGGAAAGGAATATTTGCTTCTCTTGCAAAATTGGCCACGTTGATTATGCCTTCAGAACCACGTTTTCCAAATCCTCCTGGAATAAGAATACCTCCATATTTTTTAAGCAATGAAAGTTTTTGTTTAGAAGTAATATCAAATTTTTCAGAATCAATCCAAGCTACTTCTAACTTATTTCTTAGTTTAGCTGCTGCATGCGAGAGAGCTTGATAAACACTTACATAGCTGTCTGGAAGAGAAACATATTTACCAATCACTGCAATATTTACTTCTTTATTATATTCTAAAAACGATTTCGTTATACCTTTCCAGTTTGACCATTTTATAAATAAATTCTGTAATTTCAATTTATCATCCATTATACTAATGATTCCTTGATTTGCCAAAATTTCTGGTACTAAAAAAATAGACTTTACATCATGACAAGACAAAACACAATTTGAACTTATATTTGCAAAAAGTGATACCTTTCTTCTTGCATCAGCAGATAAAATATTTTTACATCTTACCGCTAATATATCGGGATTAATCCCTATCCTTCTAAGTTCTTGTACACTATGTTGTGTAGGTTTCGTTTTTTGTTCTCCTACTACATCCAAGATGGGTGCTAATGTTACGTGAACAAATAGTGTATTATAATCTCCTTCTTCTAATTTCATTTGTCGAAAAGCTTCTAAAAATGGTAAACTTTCTATATCCCCAACAGTCCCACCACATTCAATTACTAGTACATCTAAGCATTCTTGATTTGATATTTTCCGTAGTTTATTTTTGATTGCATCAGTAACATGAGGAATAATTTGAACACATTGACCTAAATATTTACCTTCTCTTTCATCATTTATTACTTCTGAATATACTCTTCCCGTAGTTAAATTATGATCATTTGTCAATTCAATATTTAAAAATCGCTCGTAGTTTCCTATATCCATATCACATTCCCCTCCATCCCATGTAACAAATACCTCACCATGAGCAACAGGATTCATAGTTCCTGCATCATAATTCACATAGGGATCTACTTTTACACATGAAACTTTAAGGCCTGTTAATTGTAAAATTTTAGCAATAGAAGAAGTAATTACACCTTTACCTAATCCTGAAAGAACACCTCCTGTTACAAAGATATATTTTATATGATGATCTGTCTTATTTATTAATCGCACATCAAGGTTTAGATAGTCTTATTTTTATTCGTTTTTGAAAATATACATAAAAAAACTTTTAATTCTTTAATAATTAAAATAATATATAATCATGTGATTTTATATAAGTAGAATAATTTAATATTGTTTATATTATATATAATAGACAAAATATAATACTTAATACTATCGGTTGAGTTTAGGAAAGAGTATTTTAATAACCTTTAGTTATAATCAAATTCTATAGAATATTAACTCTGTGTTGAAAGTTACAACAAAGACAACAATAGAATTAAACATTTTATTCACATATCATCAAATAAATATATTCATTATAACTAAATATTAAAACTTTAAATACTATTTATTAAATTTGCTAACATCTCTTCTCTTCTTATACATGTCTTTTATTCGAACATGGTACTTCAACACGAGATTTTTTCTTTAATAACAAGTAATATTATAATATATTCTATTTCTTCTTCTGATTAAATATTATATAAAAATTTCTTTATCTATTTATCTATATCTATCTTTCAAACATATTACTTATTATTAGTTAGTTATTATTTTCTAATTTAATATCATCATATAATAGTACAGGAGTATATATCCCAAATTAAATATAATTAGTAGAGAAAGATAATATGATTCAAGACGACACCTTCAACATTGATCTGTACATTTATCATTTCGATATTATCAATAGTGATAATGCTAGAAGAAGTCGTTGCAGAAGAAGAAGAATTTCTAACTCAAATGACTAAAGATTTTGTATATAACCTTCCAACAATGATAAACAATACTTTATTAGGTAATATTGAACATATTTCTTTTAATTCAACAATACAAGAAGCAGTCAAAGATAACAATAAAGTTAGAGAAGACTATCAAGAGTCCAAACCTAGTCTCTCGGTCATGATAAACAATGCATTACTAGGTGTTATAGAACAGGTTTCTGTTAATTCAACGTTGTCCTTAGACCATGCAAAAGAACAATTTATCACAATTAAACAAGATGGATATAATGAGAACATGTTATTCGAAGAGAAGGATAAAAAAGTACAATTCTTAACAACAAAAGTTCCTTTTATATTACCTGTGCCTTTCCCTTAATTCATAAATATATTGTGATATCTATGTTGATATTATGATTGCGAAGTTAGCTCAGCCTGGTTAGGGTACGAGCTTCCCAAGCTCGGGGTCGCGGGTTCAAATCCCGCACTTCGCACTTCTAGTGTTCGAATTTCCATGGATTATTAAAGAATCACTATATAATCCTTTAAAAAAAATAATTAAATTCAAATAGTATTGGATTAATGGATTGAGATAAATTTATCGAAATTTTTACCGATTTAGCAATAAATTAAAATTTCTATTATTATTATTATTATTATTATTCGATACTTTTTCAGGATACAAGAGGAATTGAGTATTTTCGTGTTATATTTACAGATTATTTTATTAATGAAAACCGAAGTCAAAATAATAAATTAACATTTCGCTATAGCATAGTATCACATTATATCAAATTAAACTTCTAACGTAAGAGTATATTCAAATTTGTATGTTGACAACAATACATAATATTTTTAACAATAAACATATCTAAATAGTAAAACATAATTTGAATTAAAAATTATTTATCTTCTCTCACCTACTGGAAGACCAAAGAAGAAAGTTGCTCCAATTCCCGAAGGATTATTTTGTGCCCAAATTCTTCCTCCATGAGCATCTATAATATTCTTTGATATGTATAACCCTAATCCCGTTCCTTTCTCTGATTTCGTTGCAAATTTACAAAATAGCCGTGGAAAAATTTCTTGATGAATTCCCCTTCCGGTATCTTCTACACTGATAATAATATCATCACTGTTTTTTTCTACTTTTATCTTTATAAATCCTTTATCAGTAAATTTTAATGCATTACTCAATAAATTACTAATTACTTGGTTAATTCTTTCTTTATCTGCAAATATTTTTATTGAGACTGGGTCATAGATTATTTTTATATCTGTGGTTCCTATATCCCCAGAACAGACTTGATTTTGGATGTCTCTAACAGAATTAGATAAAACATCATTAAGATCAAAATAAGCCTTTTCTAGCTTTAAGGAGTTACTTTCAATCTTAGTAACATCAAGAATATCAGAAGCCAATCTGTCTAATCTTTTTGCATTACGTATTATCAATTGAATCTGTTCTTCTTCTACTTTGACAGTTTTAGTATTAGGATCAAGATCTTCTTCAATTATTTCCACTTCTCCTAATATAGGCATTATTGGTGTTCTTAATTCATGAGCAGCAATATTGATAAATTCTTTTTGCATTCTATCATGTACTTTTAATTGTTCATTTGCTTCTTCAAGTAGTTGATTTGATTTAAGAAGAGAAATATTTGTATTTTTTAATTGACCCGTTCGTATATTAACTTCACCTTCTAATCTCTTATTCCAAGATAAAATTAGATAGATTATTCCAAAAGTAACCGAACCAGTTATAACTACAATAAGAGTACTAAAATTATTTTGCTGTGCTATTAACGAACCTACATTACTTGCTAATTGATGAGGAAAACTTCCATATAATGTCCATAAATATTTCCCATTTATTACAATTGGCTCATAGGATAATGTTATTGTTGATCCATTATACGTTAGGTCTTCTGCTAAAGATTCACCTTCTAGACCTTTTTTTATAATTCTATTATAATTTTCTCTAAGATCGTCAGGTATTAAAGACTGAAATCCATTCGACATATAATTATTACCTATTAGTGATTGATTTCTTGCATATAATATGACACCATCTCTATCCATTAATCCTACATTTCCAATAATAGAAGATGTCATCTCATTTTGAAGAAATGTACCTAATGATTTGACACTTATTGCTGCTACGAGTACGCCATTAAAGATCTGTTTAACATTGTATGTACTATTTTGAAATTGTAATATCTGTTGTTTAATCAATGGATAAGAGATATATAAAAACGCGGATGGACTTCCTTTCGATGTGATTGAAGTACTATAATAAGGACTCAATGTCTTTTTTGGATTAAGAAAGAAAGGTTGATTTTGAGTATCTAAAACTTCATTCGCTTGAGGAATTTGATAAATTTTACTAGATGTCACAATTCTTCCTTTGACATCTATCCAATAATATGCATCTGTTATATGAAGTGTAGATGATTGTGCAGAATAAAGTAGATTTTGAACTTGATCAATATCATTCTCAAAAAGAAAAGGTGAAGATGTCAAGACTTTAAGATTAGAATTTATAGAATCAAGACTATGCACGAGGATTCTAGATAAATCATAGGCTTGAATTCTGGCATTTGATCTAATATCTTCTTCTGCTATTTTCTTTATTTCTTCAGCAGTAAAAGAGGAAGATTGATAAGAGATAATGAATAGAAATCCAATTCCAATTATAATTATGATTAATAATAATGAAAAATTATTCTTGAAAACCGATGATATACCTATCAACTATTGACACTTATCAAGGTTATCTTATAATAAATAAATCAACTGGAATAATTTTATAAAAAATTTTATAGAGAGTACTCCTTCAAACATATAAAATAATTATTGGTTATAAATTTAGTCTATTTGTTAAAATATAATGATTAAAGCAACAAAATCAGCTGAACGAATTAAACTTAAGATAAAGTTTTATATTTTCTTTTTGTTGGATTACCACAAATTGTACATTCTTTGATATTTGAGGGATATTGTTTTCTACAAGTTTTACAAAAATTCTCCCATTTTCGTAATTTTACTATTCCCTCATTACCTAAAGAAATGGTCTTAATTCTAAGAAATTTAGCTACATTTTGGATTGAATAATCATCAGATACTAAAGTTTTATCCAATTGATAAGCTAAAGAAAGAACAGAAATATCAGCTTTTGAAAGTTTTTTGATATCACCAGAATGATGTGCAGTATTAGTTATTATATTAATTGATTCTATGAGTGGATCTTGTACAACTAATACTCCTGATGAAATTAATAAGTCCAGTGTTAAAGATGTATTTAATATATGTTTAATTTCTTTCATAATACTTGTCGTAGTATAAAACCTCAAATTGACTGATCGATAAAAGCCAGCATAAAAGGCACTAGAATCTAAAATGAAAATATCAGAATCCCAGTTTTTCAAGTTGTCTAAAGCCCTTTTTTATTAGCCTAATAAAACGAGCATGGATAGGAAATATAGATATTTTAATTATATCATTTTCTTCAATCAAAAATCTATCTTGACCATCAATTATTAAATCCAATTTATGATTACTGGAAATTTCAATCTCCTCTGGTGGTATTATTATAGACGGTAATTTATTAATTGAAGCTATTGGATTAATTATTAAACAATTTAATTCTTCAAGTAATATTGGACCTCCCAAAGAAACGGAATGACCGGTTGATCCAGTCGGTGTAGATACAATTATTCCGTCCATCCGCTGACTGATAATGTCATCTCTAAATTTTATTATAATATTTGGAGTTCGAGTAAAATTATTTCTAAACAATAATATATCATTTAAGGCAGGAAGAAAAATTTTATTTGATAAAGAAGCTTGAATTCTAATTCGTTCATCATAATAATAATCGCCATTTAATATTGCATTTATAGCATAATCAATTGAATCCAATTTGATTTCGGAGAGGATACCTCGTGTACCCCCAACATTAATACTAAAAACAGGAATATCGCTTGGGTGAAATCTAAAAGCTCGAAGAGTGGTACCATCTCCTCCAAGGGCTATTACAAGATCAATTTCATTGACTAATGAATTAAAATTAGAATTGCTATTTTTAAAGTTAGATGTTTCAAAGGGAGGAATGGAGAATACCTTGATATTATTTTTTGAAAGGATTTCAGCAATATATTTTGATGCATCATATGCATTTTTATTAAGATTTTTTGTAATAATAGCGACTCCTTTAATATTTTTAATCATGAATCATACATATAACAATATGATACTCTTAAATGCATTTTTATTATACAGTAATTAAATATCTAGGATATTTCAAGCAAATACTTTACATATAATGCTAGACTAAAATAGATCAACTATAAAAAAAATATTTAAATTGTCTTTGAAATAAAGCACCAACAATAGTGTGTGGGTAATTTGGGCCGATAGCTCAGCTTGGTGGAGCGTTCGACTGATAATCGAAAGGTCGAGGGTTCAACTCCCTTTCGGCCCATTTTTTTAGTATAATTTCAACTCAATGGCTTCCAATTTTAAAGAATTTATATTATAAAATAAACTATGACTTAATTCTATTTTTTAATTTGTTTTATTTATTTATCAAAAAAAGAATTGGTTAGAGACGAATATTTCTATTTGCTCTGAAATTTTCCTATGAACTTATTAAATTCATTTTCATTATACTCATGACTGGAATCTTTCCTTAGATCCATTAAAAGATATTACTAGTAAAAATAAAAATGATTCAAATTTTTAATGTGTTCGACAGCAATATACATGATAATTTTAATTATTTAATTAATTAATATTCTAATATCTTAATTTATATTAGTGGATCCACTCTGATCAATGTATTTGAATTATTCATATTCTCTATTTCAAGTCCATATATTCGTGAATAGGGATGTTTTAAATTGATACAAACTATATCATTAAAACGAGTAATTGTAATTTTAAAATCAAACAATTTTTGATCTAATTCAGACTTATTCCCTATCTCATGTACCAAAAACGAAAGATCTGTTTTTTCTCTTAAAAAATTTATCCATTTATAGTCATCAATATTTTTATATTTATCCAAATTTAAAATGCTAAATATCATAGAATTTGATTTAACATTATTCAATTCTTTAGAAAAAAAAGAAAATAAGAGATCGGTATTAAGATGATGATTTAAACTATCAGAATTTGAATTTAAATTAAAGTCGATTAATTTTATAGATTTATTATAATTATCAGAATTAACAAAATATGATTGTATTAAATTTAAAATAGAAGTAACATTTCTAGCAATTTTATTATCTAGTAAGACTATATGCGAATTAGTAATGCAATTTATAAAAAAATTAAATAAAAATAAAATAACATATTTAATCTCTATGTTAGTATCATATTCTAATAATACTATGGAATTCTTAGAAAATCCACCATCTAGGTCTTTATTAAGAGAGGAATGACCA
>Ga0126314_10001185_pt1 | contig 12401 bp, 14 predicted proteins | sample Plot105B_FD_92535 | JGI IMG/M metagenome (GOLD analysis project Ga0126314, IMG submission 92535) | Serpentine soil microbial communities from UC McLaughlin Reserve, CA, USA - Plot105B | ecosystem: Environmental > Terrestrial > Soil > Grasslands | place: USA: UC McLaughlin Reserve, Lake County...
TGGTAAAGATGCAACCTTTAGAGAGACAGCTAATAGCAAAACAACAAGAACTTTATCAATTCAATTTAACAAGGATGCTAAAGTTATAGATATAATAGGTAGTACAAGTACGGTACGGTAATAATAATATTTTATAATTTAACTAGACTTCAATATAGAAGATACCCACTCTCATAAACTTAAGATATAGTTTTCCAAATTTGTCGTCTTTAGCACTCTGTATTATCAAAAGCTAAAGGAAAAGAAGGCGGACTCACTCCTATTTAGTGTTATTATTCTTCTTTTTATGTTCGCTATTATCATCTCCCATTAAATAATCCCTGCTTTGTTATGATCAGAACTTCCTTTATGTGTCTCCTTAATTATACTGATTTGTTCCTGAATCATTTTATGTATTTCATGGGTCGTTTTGTGCTGAGTGTTGATTATTTCGTTAATATGACGATCCTGTCTCTTGTCTACTACCAGGATCAAAAGTCCAATAGATAATGATATAACAATATTCATTTCTCGATTCTCTATATTCGCCGGCAGGATGTCTGTAAAATAAAAGAATAGCACCGAAAAGATGAGTGCAACCAATCCCAGTATAACTAGTCGTATTTCGTTCATGCAACATTATTTTTAGTGCGATGTTCTATTTACATCTTCTAAAAGAAATGAAAAGATTTCAAAATAAAATAAAGACGATATTGTTTCTGGTTATGACTTCGATTTGGGACTGAGTGCTAATGGCGTTATTAATGATGGATTACTTGTGCTAGCAGTGTGAGCAGCAGAAGCAGTAGGGGTAAGCGTTTTACCCTTGGCGACATCAAGACAGCTTGTAACTACTTTATGAGTAAGACCTTCTGACTTGTTTGCTGTGTTTATACAACTCATAAGTGAGCTTATCTGCTTTTTGGTTAGAATATTAGAACCATGAGTAGCAGTTGAAGAAGATGGTGAAGAAATGCTGCCAAGGGTGGTAACACCATTCCTATGGCCAGTACCGCCACTACCGGTTTTCTTTGAAGCTGCAAACACTGTATAAGAATGGTTAAAGCTAGTTGTTGTAGCAAGTGCTAATGCTATTACTGAGACCGCGACCATAATAGCTGTAGACTTTTTGTTGGCAGTATATGTCATAAAAAAGCATTATTATCTAGCTATTAATACTGCTTAGTTAACTAATTAGAGATTGATTAGTCAGTAAACTTATAACAAATTCTTTGACAACATAAAACGTCAGATACATCATTGTACATGTTAATTATTTATTACGGACAAAAATGAGTTAGTGCGCTGCGATTTGTGGTGTGTATACATACTCCCAGAAAATAAGAACATAATTTTTTTTAACAGTAATCACACTGCTTTTTTGGAATTTTGGAATTTTGGAATCTTGAATAGAAGCGAACCGCCTTGGAGAATAGTATTGTTTCATCATTTATACTTTCAAGACATCGCTTAGCCATCGCTATTTGGCTTAAGTCTTTTTAGACCTGCTTTACGTAGTTAATCTGAAGTTAAGAAAACAGTAATTAGATTAGGACCAATGAATAGCAATCGCATTGACAATTCTATTAGAAAAAGGATCTCATCACTGAATGATCTGAAATAAATTCCTTCTACTAGCTCTGTTAAGCTTTCCTATTATTGGAATAGGATAACCACAATTGTTACAACAGTTATTGTGATCTAGGTTCCATGATCCTATGCTATATCCATAACGTTCTATGGCAATGCTTTTGCATTCAGGACAATAAAAGTATGTTCTAATGGATGGCTTGGAACATTGCCAAGATAGGCGTACTTCAAGCCTTGCTCTTTTGCAATAGCATGAAGCTTCTCCAAAGTTTCGACTGGTATCAGACCAAATTCCATCATCTTGTAATCTGGACTGAACCTGAAGAAGTGAATCGGAGTGTCAAGGCCTAATTCATCATATACAAATTTGCATAGCTTTTTTGCAGCTTCTAGGTCATCTCCTACTTGGGGAACTATGAGGTCTGTAATTTCTGTATGAATGAATGAATGTCTTATCTCTTATCTCTTTTAGTGTTTGAAAAATTGGATCAGCTGATGGAATTCCTATGTATTGTCTTACAAACTCTTGTTACCACTACCTTTAAATCCACTGTTATACAATCCAAAAACTTGCTCATCATAGCAACAGAATCAGTAGTATCATAGCCATTTGAAACAAAATATTAAAGATACCTCTTTTGTGGGCTTCAATTCCACAGTCTTTTGCAAATTCAATAAAACTAGAAGGTTCGTTGTATGTATATGCAATCCCATGTGCACCATAGCTCATTGCCATATTTACAACTTCATTTGGTGTCATTCCAATACCTTCTATCTTGCTCCGCTGGGATATATCGTAATTTTGGCAATATTTGCATAGCCAATTACAACCTTTTGTTGCAACAGAATAAATAGATGAACCCTGTCTATAGTGTGTCACAGGTTTTTTTCTATTGGATCAATGTGCCCTGCATAACTCTGCCATACAACATACAAATACAAATTGTTATTTGTAACTCCTCTAATACCACATAAACGGTTTTACCTTCTGGGATTTCACATAACCTAGCACAGGCAGTACATTTTATCCCGCCGTTTGGAAGCCTAACTTGCAGTTCTGCTTCCTTACCCATTACTTCGCTGCTGGTACTGCTTTGCATACCAAGTAGAGTATAGCTGTAACAAAATATAAAATTTGTATTATTATATATATAGATATATACTTTAATTCCCGTATAACAAATATAAAAAGTGACTTTATTTATTGTCTAAGATTAGATCTCGATTAAACACCTTGCTATAAAAATATACTAGTGATATTTGCTAAACTAATATCGTGCATAATTAGCGCATTCTCTTAATAGGATGATCACAACTTTCTAGGTAAGCAAAGATAATGCAGATAGACCACGGCAACAATAACAAAACTAAACTAAACAAAAGATTGTGCGGTTGTCCTACTTGTCATAAATCCAGGTACGTGGTCCTATCATCAACTATTAAAGATAATCGCTATCATTATCGTGAACTATACTGCCATTTATGTAATATTTCGTTTTTATATATTCATGCGGTAACCCCATTTGAACTAAAAGAATACTCGAATAATATGAAAATGTAACTACAGTGTGCGAAGATCCTTGTACAAGAATCAAAAAATTCCTTGAATAACTATGAGAATGAGAATAATAATACAAGTTCAACGTTAAGCATTATAGAATTTTTCATGCTTGATAATGAGACTATATGCTACTGTAGAAATGAATTTGTCAATATCAAGAACATGACATGAAGAAATACAATGCTTATAGTGCTAAGCTTGATATTTGATTATGATCTACTTAATATAGACGGCGTATAATAGGTTGGAAAATCCTCCACTTTGGGTTTGGGCTGTTATTATGGGTACTATAATAGCTGGCAAGTTTATTTATAGACGGCAATTAACAAAACAGTTTGCTACGGAAGATCAAGTGAGAACAAGAAAAATAAATCCTGATGATAAAACAAAACGCCCCAAGAACAATGATCTCTATTACAGCAATAACAAAGGATATGCTGCAAATTTGGGGTCTCACAAGTACAACCCTAGGCGTTACTATAAAGATTACTTTGCAATAAAGAAGAAGAGGTAATTAACCCAAATATTTTTCAATAGTCCTTCGTAGAATCACCTACTCTTGTAAAGGAAGAACTGGTTTGCACTTCACTAATTTAAAACAATCAATACAAATCGTACCACAAATAGTTGCACATAGCTTGTAACCATTTATTTTATATTTCATTATAGACATATGGTTCCTAAAGATATTCATAAGAAAATACAGTACAATAATGTCAGGATTGTCACATGAATGCTTGCAGTATTTCTGGTTTCAACCATAGCGACATTATCGTCGCCATACCGCACTTCATTGGTAGCTGTGCATAACATAAAAGATTCTACAAATACCAATATCAATAACAGTACGTCTGCTGATGCTTTTCCAATCAGTACAGCAGTTCAAAAGAATACAACAGCTGAATCCATAGCCAAAGCCAAAGATACAAATTCAACTGGAATAAGAGTTTAATTCAAGTTCTATGGAGAGTATGATAAATCCTGTCTTTAAAATGACAAGTGTCCACTTAGTAGCACTTAGAAATAGCGACGATCTCTGTAAATTGTACTAAATAAGTTAGATTCTTGGAGTGAAGCGCAGATAAAGTGGCTATTTTAGAAATCGTATAACATACTAATATTCTGACTATCATGCTTGCCGCTATAATGCTCTTCTTACTAAACCACCATCATCATTGCCGCCTCGTGGTTGTACTTTGGATTGTTTCAACTAAAACTTGCCATATTAAGGAATTTCATATAATGTTATCATGTTATTCAGGTCCACTATCTCCAAAAATCAGTTTCATCTCATCAAAGGTTAATTTTTCACCATTTGACATCTTTTTTAGCGCAACTTCCTTTAAAGTGTTCCACCTTTCTTGATTTTCTTTGTTGCGTTTTGTCCTCTCCTGCGATACTTCATACCGTGAAGTGCGCTTTTCATCAGCTTCCTTTTGTCTTCTTTGCCTATGCTCACTGTATTGTATTCTTGACCTTCTAAATTCAATTGCATTTAGTTGAGTATCTACCATTTCTAATTTTGCTGCAATTTCTCTTATTCCATGAATTTCTTTTCTTCGTTCTTCATATAATTCTTCACGCAGATTCAATAATGAATCAAGGCTAGCTTTTAATGCACCAATCTTATTCCCAAATTCATTTTTTTGATCGAAAATGCTATTCATCTTAGTTTTAAGTGCATCATATTGGGAAGAAATTCTTCTATAGTGCTCTTCTTTCTTGTGGATGATCTTCAAACCATGCAATTTGGTGGCTATTTCTTTTGATCTTGCAACCAGTTTTCGTTCTTCGTCCTTTGACAATTTCTTAGTCTGGATATCACGTTCAATCTGTTCCAAATTCTTGCTCAAATTTGCAAAGTCAAACCTATCCTTGCGCGATTTTGATGTTGCAGAGGATCCTGCCTTATCATCAATAGTCTTCTTCATTTCATCCCTGATATCGATAAGGCTTTTCTTTAGCTCCATGAATTTAGTATATTCTGTATCTTTTTGTTCGTTAATTTGCTTTAGCTTATTACGCATTTCATCTAATTGGGTTCGCTCCTCATCGATTTGCATCTTAGTGGATTCAATTTTATTATTGATCTCCTGAATCCTTTGATCGGTTGTTTTCTGCTCTTCCAAGAGAGCTTTTTTGAAGTCTAAAAGAGTCTTTAGGTTAGAATCAGCTGAATTCACATTCTGTATCCTAGTATTATTATTTCTTGCTGCAGTTGTAGTAGCAGCTGCTGCTGCTGCATTGCTGCTTCCATTAATATGTTGGTCCCGTGCCACGTCGATTGTGATTTGTTAGATAACAGAAGATAGATATATTTTTTTGTTATTTAAAGAGATTAATTGTATCTGTGATGTGGAATCATAAGCAAGGTTGCTATGAACTTGCTACATCTTTATATGATACTACACTGTAAGTATAGTGACCTTCATATGGACGATTTTGAGAAGGACTTCCCAGAGTTTAATTGGAGGAATGTCCCCGCATATAAGCATCCTCAGGGTAAAGATTGCCCTTGTCCAAAACATGAATATATTCGTGAACAGATTAATATAGCCAAGGCCATAAGTAACAATAACAAAGATATCAGTCCTGATCATAGACCAAAAGCCCAGATCAGCCTCAAACTGTGTCCAGATCATTATAAGGTTTATTTTAAGGAGGTTGTTCCTTCAATGCCTTTGAAATATAGGATAATGACTAAAATTGCGCTCAAAATCGGTGCAGTAGTAATTCAGCAAATACCTTATATGCAATCAGATCAGTGCTTTTACTGTAAATTTGGATCTGGTGGTTTTGATAAGAAAACGCCAATAATTAGATAGAATTTATAAAAGACCTGGATCAAACATAACTTTATCATTCAATTTATTTTTGATAATTGAATTATATTATATAACATTGTATTAGAGATTTCCCTATCGGGTAAACTCAAAGGTTCATTTATCTAAGTCTCTCCTTTGTCTCGTAAAGGTAATTGATGGCTTAATTAACATTCAAGACATTATTATATTATTATTGTATAATTTTAAATTAAGTTTTGCACATATGTGTAATCACATATAGGTCACATTTATGTCTGAGATATACGGAGAGAAATTAGTTAAGCTAGCTAGAAAAGCAGTTGAAAAATATCTTAATGAGTCAGTCGTCATTAATGCCGATAATTCATATGGACTTCCTCAAAAGGCTGGAGTATTTGTTACTTTAAATTACCTAAGCAATAACAAAGAGTATCTGCGTGGATGTGTAGGCTTTCCACTTGCTGAAAAAACACTCTATCAATCAGTAATCGAAGCTGCTATAGCTGCGGCCACACAGGATCCTAGATTTGAGCCAATAAGTAAAGAGGATATTGAAAATATAATTTTTGAAGTCAGTGTTCTCTCGCCACCAGAGAAGATAGAGGTGCAAAATCCAAAAGATTACAAGAATCACATTAAAATCGGAAGAGATGGTTTGATATTAAAATGTAAGTATGGCTCAGGATTACTCCTTCCCCAAGTTCCTGTGGAGTTGAATTGGGATATTGATGAGTATCTTGCAAACATATGCTACAAGGCTGGCGCTCCGCTTGATGCTTGGCTTATGCCAGAATCACAACTATACAAATTTGGAGCCATCATATATAAGGAGTTCGAGCCTAATGGAAATGTAAAAAAAGTTGATCTTTAGCTATAGAATATCGCTATACAATAGTTATTGTATTCCATTTGGTAAAGTTAGAGTAACATGTGATTATACAAAAGGGTATTAATTGATGCATATGATACACTTATTATAATATTTTTTCAGAATGCTGCATATAAGTGACAAAGTAAAAATTAACAAAGATAAAATAACTCACGTTTTTAATTGGACTGCCTAATACACAGTACTAATTTTTGACTAGTCTGCTACCTAGTTTCATAATTCCTATAAAATCAATATTACATTTTTATTTTTTATGCATATTTTTATTTGCACATCACCTACGGACGCAAATAGGTTTGCGAATACAAAATCATAATGATGTGACATTATTATTCCTTAAGTCTACATAAGATATCTATCTCGGCACTCCTTAGCAATATATAGTAAGGCCTTTTTTACAATTTCATAACTTGGCAAAAGCTTACCTTACACCTTATGGAGTTGGCCTTGGTCATGCAAGCCGACTAGTTATGATAGCGAATATACTTCGGAACTTGGGAGTATTTTCTAGGTTTTCCTCCTTTGGAGAAGCAGAAATGTATATCCGCATGCATGGCTACGATTGTGTAATAGTTCCTCCAGTTGAGTTCTCATGGAATATTGAAGGCGAATTTTCAATAAAGTACAGTATTTCAAATATTCCCAAATGGTTTACGAATTTTCTAAGGCAGATTAATAGAGAGGCCCATAACATGATAGAATATAGACCAAATATCATAGTTTCAGATTCAAGACTATCACCAGTCATAGCAGCTAAATTTTTAGGAATACCATCTATAGTGATTTTGAATCAAGTTAAACTTTTACTCTCTCCACGACTTCGGGAATTCTGGATATCTAGGGTATTTGAAAAGATAAGCGGTGAAATTCTTGGCATCATGTGGACATTATCAGATAGAATTCTAGTACCTGATCTGCCTCCACCATATACAATAGCATCCCACAATGTCTGGGATACGAGCTCTGTGGCACGGAAATTAAATTACGTGGGTTTTATCACACCAAAATCATATGTGACACGGGAACATATCATCAAAGTAGCAAATTATCTTGGTTTAGACAGATCCAAACCAATTATATTTATTCATGTTAGTGGACCGTTAGAAACCCGCATGCCAATCATTAGAATTGCAGTAAACGCTTGCAAACAACTTCGCGATAATATCCAATATATAATTTCTGAAGGGAAACCAAAAGGAAATCCTGAACCTAAAAAACTCTCAGGATTAGGATGGTACTATGAATGGTGCCCTGTGCGAGATGAAATCTTTGCTATGAGTAATTTGATAGTATTGCGTGGTGGACATGTAGCAATATCTCAGGCTATTCGATTTGGCAAACCCATTATCACGATACCTATAGAAAATCATGGTGAACAACTAGGTAATTCTGAGAAGATCGCTAAAATTGGTCTAGGTCTTATGTTAAAATCAAAACAATTGAGTGCTAGTCAAGTTGCTGTTGCAATTCACCAAATACTAGGTGATTCCAAATACCAAAGAAAGGCAAATGAATTAAGGACATTAACTGAAAAACTAAACGGAATCGATAATGTTATGGAGATAATTCGGTCCTACATTTAATGAAATAGTTTTCATATTCTTAAGTGCAACTTTAGATGAAGTATCAATCATACATTGATATTTTTTATACTCAAGCTTTGTAAAAGTCATGTTATTGATCAGAACATCAATTAGCATTGTTTTATCTTTCAACCCCATAGCCATCGCTTCATGATATATGCCAGTAGTTAAGAGCACAAGTGGCATCCAGTAGATCTTCCTTGCATGTACAATTTTGTCTGTAACTTCTTCAACAAACCATGGAGGATGAATTGCTGCGCTTAACGGTAAAACTAATCGCTTTCCTGGTAAAAGAGTTGAAATCCTAGCAGATATACTCTCTTGCAGCATGAATTTTATATTATTATCATATCTATCTGGAATATCGATATGCATTATTCGAATTGTATGTTTTTTGATTGCCATCTTGTATGCTATATGACCAAACATTTTTGCGTTTTCTTTAAGATCGTATTCATTTGTATACAGAATAAAGGGCTCAGGTATAAAACCACATTTCATAGATAACATACAAGACACAAGCGACAGAATATTATGTATACCACATGTTACTTTCTTGTTTTGGTAGCCAAATGGTAAACCTCCGAGGGCTTTATCTATTTGAAGACATACATATGCTGAATCCTTGCTAACATATGCCAAAATTATTTTATCAGCTCCAAGTTCATTTTTCACTGGTGTTGCTCTTAGATGGGAGAGCTCTGCTACAAGATTACCTACAGAGGCAAATTCTATATCTCTTCCAACGTAGCTTATTTTTTTTTTCGCACTATCACTAGTACAAACTTTAACAAAAAATTTTTCTCCTGGCAATATTATTTGCTTTCCGATATTAACAATTTCATTTACAACGTCATTGAATTCATTTTTGATGCGTTTTGCAATAGCAACCTTGTCTATACCGAACATTTCAGATGTGATTGCTGCCGCTTCTACAACATCTGCAACCTCAAAGGCAATACATATTTCTTCATTAACGATTTTACTCACCGTAATATTGCTTAACTGAAGCTTTTTACTTATGAGAGACTTTAGTTCATCCATTTTGTTTGCTGAGAAAGCAGATGGAAAAACTATTAGAATATTCTTAGAATGATCCGTATTCTTATTAATTAAGCCTATTGTTTTCATATGATCATAGCTACCTATAGAGTTCTCTCCTTTTTTCCCTTTAAGACCTCAATCGTATTTAACTTGCTTACACTCCTTCTGAGACTAGAAATGAAGGCATATATTTATATATACATCAAATGCAAATGATGATGTGATTTAAGGTTGATTAGATTTTTAAAGCTGATCTAATGCATCTTTTACGTTTGTTCGGTCTCCCGCATTAGGTGTTTGTTCAAGGTACTTTATCAGATCCTCTTTGGCCCCTGGATTATTATTAAGTTGCAATCGCGCAACCGCTCGATTTTTATATATTGGTCCAAATCTATAAGGGTTGATTTCAATTGCTTTTGTATAATATGCTTCAGCAAGGGTATAATCCTTCTTTTTTAAATAATAATTTCCAAGACCACGATAAGCAAGGTAATAATTTTGATTAATCTTGATTGTTTTTTCATAACATAAGACTGCCTCCTCAGAGTTAAGTTCATTATATACACCTCCTAGTAAACACCATGCCTGAGGATTTTCACTGTCAATTTCAACTGCTTTACGCAATTTATCTATGGCACCATAACTATTCCCTTGATGATGCAATCTTTCTGCTTCAAAACAAATTCTATTTGAGTCTTTAAATCTTAGATCCTCATTTTTGAACAGATGTCCCATATCTTTTGGAATCAGTATTAGCGTAACCATGCCATCTTGTTTCCAATCCTGCTCAAATTTTACTTCAGGAATTGCACCTACTGTATCAGGTTGTGGAACATAAGTGAGGAGTCTACGTTCCTCTGGGTTATAACCGCAAATAATAGTTGCATGTTGTATAGTTTCGTGAATACCTGGAGTTATAACTATTGGTGGGATTCCTTGGTCCACTCTTTTCTTGAGATCTCTCATAGAACCCTCATAAATATATGAAACAAAGCCACTTTTTTCAGCTCGGTCTATTCCCTCTATCATTATAGGTCCCTTGAGTCCAGAATAATTCTTTACTGCAACTCCATTATCTAATGGAATCTCTTCACCCCAATACCTTGTAACCACATTAATTACTAATGGCAGGGTAATACTTTCATCCTTCTCACTAAGTAATGGCAAAGTAATAGAATGTTCTGATTCAGAGTGCAAGAAGATGTTTATAGTCCAATGGAAATAAAAATCATTCTTATCCTATTAACTCAAAGGATATATCAGAGTTTTATGAAGTTTGATAACAATACGATGCCATCCTCACCACTTTTTTCAGGATGAAATTGTACACCGAAGATCTTCTTTTTTCTATGGGAAAAAATTTCATTTTCACAGTGTTGAGAACTTGCAAGCGATCCAAAGCCTTTGGGCAATCTTGAAACGCAATATCTGTGGCTTTCATAAACACTAACTGATTTTCTATCATTTATCAATCTATTTGGTTTTGATACAGTCACAGATATTGTACCTTGAACATTACAATTCATTCTAGAGATTGATCCCCCAAGCGTTAAAGCTATAATTTCTGCACCATAACATATTCCTAATACAGGGGTATCATTTTCAAAATAATGCTTTATGATCTTTGAATTTGTAATATTGATCTCCCTGCAATTCCTTGGCCTTCCAGATAATATTGCTTTATCATAATGGTTCTTTTCAATGTTTTCATTGCTATTATTTATTTCAGAAAATCTTTTACAAATATACATTGCACCAAGATTATTTAGACAATTCAGTATATCTGGAGTAAATGGTGAGAGATTATCTATTACAAGTATTGTCAAATGATTTTACTCCACCATCTGCCGTAGTCATATTTATATCATTATTAATATCTTTACTAGTATTATTTTACCCGCCTTTTTTAATATTCTTTGCTCTAATGGGGAAGAGGCAGATAAATTGGTAAAAATTACTGAATACAGATGATTTTTAAACAACCCCTAGCCCTTAAACTATTAACGAGTATATGCTTGTTTAACACAAGTAGTAGGTTGTAAACAACTCAGTTACTGTAACTATTGTCAAGTCTTAATCATGCTATTGTATATAGCTAATAAACTAAACACACGCAAAATTGAATCAGAGGTATTGAATAAACTCAAATTAAGAGATATTCAAATTATCAGACCAAACAACAATATGTAATGCAAGCTCATCTAGATGGTCATTATCGTCACAACAGGCTTGAGTATGGGGTTGATTGAGGTGGTATATCCTTGAAACCAAGTCATGAAATTACAATATATACTATTATTGTTACACTCGTGATTTTGTTAACTTTGATTATAGTTGCTTTTTATTATTACAATATTCAGATTTTGCATCAACCTGCTTCTGCTGTTATTGCATCTACTCTAGATAAATTTGGAATAAGAGAAATCTATCCGACTAAATCTAGTGGAGAAGAATGGTTCATGAATATGCAAGACCCAACCAGAGATCCGCAGTTTGACCCACAATCTACAATAACAAAGAATCCAGATGGTTCTTATAAGGTGACAAAAACGATAGTCAGGATGGAAGTCTATCCTTCAACTGGCTATCATCAAGACAAAATTACTACTTTGAATCAAAAAGAGTTAGCTGCAAAAGGGTATATGCAATCACCAAATGATTGGAAGAATGTAGAAATGACCGGATATGTAAAACATATTTGTATATCTATTGCACGCTGCTCTGGAACCGTTAATCTCTTCTCCCTCAGATGATCAATTCAATTGGTATAATCGTGGTGGACGTCATACTGATACAGCACCTTGTGAAGGTACAGCATACAAGTCTGATGTAATGTATTACTTCTCTGGGAAAACACGTTTTAGTAAAGAACAGTGGTATAATAACGGATACTCATTTACATCTCCAAGGACAGTAAGCAGCTCTATACATGGTAAATGGGTACGCTTAAA
>Ga0126314_10001186_pt1 | contig 12385 bp, 10 predicted proteins | sample Plot105B_FD_92535 | JGI IMG/M metagenome (GOLD analysis project Ga0126314, IMG submission 92535) | Serpentine soil microbial communities from UC McLaughlin Reserve, CA, USA - Plot105B | ecosystem: Environmental > Terrestrial > Soil > Grasslands | place: USA: UC McLaughlin Reserve, Lake County...
AGTCGACGATCGCCAAGGCCGCGAAGATCGTGCCGATGACGAGCTCCCAGGCGTCGAAGGCCAAGAGCGCGCTCACCAAGGCGGAGGGGGCGTAACCGGCCGTGGAGGCCGCCTCCCTCGCACCCGCCGCCGGCACGGCGCCCGCGGCCCGGCCGCTGGGCGCCGCCGCGGCATGTTGACGACTCGGTCCATCTCTCCGAAGTCCGAGCGCCTATCGCCCCGCTACACAAATCCACCCGTAACGCGCTCGCAGGCAGAGCAGACATGTCTCAAGTGGAACAACGATCCGCACCGCATATCGACGGCCTGTTCGAAACGCATCTGACCGTGAGCGACCTGAATCGCTCGGTTGGGTTCTACCGCGACGTCGTCGGGCTGGCGGTGGCCTACGAAATCCCCGAGCGCGGCGCCGCGTTCATGTGGATCGGCGCTCCCGGCGAGGCGATGTTGGGTCTGTGGTCGATCGGCTCCTCGCCGATCGGGCTCGATCTGCATCTCGCTTTCAGGTGCCCGCTGGACGACGTGCTCGATGCATGCCACCGGCTTCGGTCGCGCGGCGTCACGCCGCTGTCGTTCTTCGCGACGGAGACGGATGAGCCGAGCGTCATCGGCTGGATGCCGGCGGCCGCCGTCTACTTCCGGGACCCGGACGGCCACCTCTTGGAGTACCTGGCGATGTTGGACGCAGCCCCGGATCCCGGCCGCGGAATTCTCCCATGGTCGGAGTGGGTGGCCTAATCGTGCGGCGCTGAGCCGCACCGGGCATGACCGTGACGACCGACGCGGAGCTTTATCGCCGCGGCGCTGTGACCCTGCTCGACTCCTGGGAGGAGTACTGCCGCGGCAGCGATGGCGCGCTACTTGAGCGCTCGCCGGGCGTTGGCAGCGCGGTCTTCCCGGACGAGCCGGAGCGCGGGGTCTACAACAATGCGCTGCTCGAACGGGACCGAGGGCCAGCCGAACGCGACGACGCCCTCAATTTGATGGAGGCTGCGTATGCGGCCGCCGGCGTCCGGCACTTTGCTGCTTGGGTCCACGAGAGTGACGTCGCCATGCGTGTCGACCTCGAACGCCGCGGCTACAAATTCGATACGTCGACGCGTGCGATGGGCATGGTGCTCGACGACATCCGACTGCCGCGCCCGGAGATGGAGCTGGCGGAGCTGTCGTGGTCGGATTACCTGCGCACGTTTGAACTTCCGGCCGGACTTCTCAGCCGCTGTGACCATCCCTCGCTTCGCGTCTTGGTCGCGCAGCTCGACGGGGAGCCAGTGGCAACCGCGATGGCCTTCGACTCTCGGGGCGACTGCGGGATCTACAACGTGGCGACCCTCGCGCACGCGCGACGCCGCGGGCTCGGAACGGCCCTGATTGCGCTTCAGATGCACGACGCGATCATGCGCGGATGTCGAACCGCCAGTGTGCAGTCCACGGAGATGGCCGAGCGCGTTTACACCGCCGTCGGCTTCCGCGACTTAGGTCGGTTCCTCGAATACGTCCCGGGCTGAGTCGAGATAGACGAGGCGCCCGCTGCACCCGAGACGGGGCGCCCGAGCATCTCGGGGTGCCGGAGCTGAAGAGCAAGTACGGCCTGCGGCTTCCAGGAGCGCGAGGGCTAGGCGCCAGGCTGTTCCGCCCCATCGAGCTCGACTGGAGCCTGGCACCAGCCGCCCCGGCGTTCGGTCCAACCGAAATGTTGTTGACAACTGGGCCGAGCCGAAATTTGTGTGGCGGACCGATGAGTTTGACCGGAAGCGCCGGTCCTAACGCACGGGTCTCGACAAGCGGCCACCGATCGAGGAGCCGCTTACGCTGATGTGACAAACAGCCAAAGGAGGCGGACAATGCCCGAGCACAAGATTGGAACCCGCGAGGAATGGCAGGCGGCTCGCGATGAACTTGCGAAGCTCGAGGCCGAGGAGGCCGAGTTCAGCCAGAAGGTGACGGAGCAGCGACGCCAGCTTCCGTGGGTGCCGGTGGAGAAGGAGTACCAGTTCGACACCGAGGACGGCAAGAAGACGCTCGCCGAGCTCTTCGACGGCCGCTCGCAGCTCCTCGCCTACAACATCATGTTCGGGCCCGACTACGAGCTGGGTGCCTGCCCCGGCTGTTCGAACCTGGGGGATGAGCTCGGTGCTACGCGCGTGCATCTGAATCATCGCGACGTGACCCTGATCTGTTTCTCGCGCGCCCCGATCGATCGGCTCATCGCCTACAAGGAGCGGATGGGTTGGCCGTTCCCCTACGTCTCGACCTATGAGACGGACTTTCCGTTCGACTTCGGCCTCGCCCTCACGCGCGAGCAGGCGCTGGAGATCCCGGAGATCAAAGGGATCATCGACAACCCGCCCGAGTGGCTCGAGGACTGGGGGCGGCAGGTCGGAGCCAAGCTCGAGGACGGGCTACGCGAGGCGCCGGGCTTCATCGCCTTCGCGCGCGACAACGGAACCGTCTACCACACCTACACGGTGACGGCACCCGACCCGTTCGTCGCGCCGTACAACTCTTTCCTGCTGAAGCGAACGCCGAAGCCCGAGCCCGAGGAGCCCCGTGCTTGGCGCAAGGACGAATACCCGGACTGATCGCGGTAGAGGCGCACTGGCTTCGCCCGACGCCGGGCAGAAGCCGGCCGATCGCGCTGGGCGAGGAAGCCGACCGAGGCCGGCTTCCTCGCCTCAGCACGCTCGCCCCTAGGGCGCCGTGGGATCGGCGAACGAGCCGCCGAAGATGTCGGAATTCCCGAAGTTCGCCGGGCACTCCTGCTGCGGCGCGGGCGCGGGTGGGCTCGCACCGTCCTGAAGAGCCTGTCGCCAGGCATCGATCGCCGGGCAGTCGGCGGCGCGGCGCGCGTCGTTCCAGACGGCCACAGCGTTGCTGTTGGTGGCGGCCGCGTACACGTAGTCGCCGAGGAACTCGGAAATCAACGCGTTCGCGCTCGACCCTCGTGGGTCACCCGGTGCGCCTCGATGGATCTCGGTAAACGCCCCGGTCGCTCCGGCGCCGGCCGGCGCGTCGGCGTGCTTGACCACTCCGACAAGTGATCGCGGCGTTGCCGTCGTCGGCTGGAACGGCGTTGTGAACGCGTTGTAGACGACGTAGACGTCCCTGCCGTCCGGTGAGATCGCGGGTGCGGTGAAGAACCCGCGGTCGCCTGGCGATTCGATCGCCCGCGGCGCAGCCCAACTAGCGCCGCGGTTCGTGGACTCCGTGAAGTAGACGTGCGGCGTGGCCAGCGGGCCGCTGACGTAGGTCAGCACGATTCGGTTCGTCGCCCCGGCACCCGTTGGGGCGCCGTTCGCAATGTCCGCGCTCGGCGCCGGCGCAAGGTCGCTGCGCGCCCCCGCGACGCCATCGATCACCGGCCGGCCCTGCACCGGATCAACCACACCCGGCTGCATCACGGGGCCAGCAACCGGCTGTGCCCGCGACCAGCTCGCGCCGCCGTCCGTCGAACGCGACATGAACTCGAACGGCTGGCGGCCGGCCGATGACAGCGTCCCCACGCCGAACACGTACGCGGTCCCCCGGCTGTCGGTGCGAATCGTGCAGCCATCCAGCGGATTGCGCTGGCCGTTGTTGGCCGCCGCAGTGATCTGCCGCGTCCTCCACGTGTCTCCGCCGTCGTGGGATACCCCGACAATCAGCGGCGCCGGCGCAGCATTGGGACTCTTCTCCTGGCCACGGAACGCCGCCCAGCAGGCGTAGACCGTTCCGAAGAACGGGCTGGACTCGGCATTGTCGGCCCAGATCTGCTCCTTGTCGGAGAAGGTCGTGCCCGACTGACTGCTGATGATCACCGGCGGCATCCAAGCCGCCTTCCCCGCCGTCCCACCTGCGGCCGCCGTCTGGGGATTGTCGGTGCGCGACACGGCGATCGCCTCAAAGCCCTTGAAGACGCTTTCCGACCGCGTCGTCCCGAGATTCGCCGTCAGGTTCGCGTAGTACAGCCGCGATCCGTTGGCCCAGCTGAACCCGTCCGGACCTGGCCGCGGTCCGAACGCCACGGCCGGGTCGCCGTCGGAAGCCAAACCGTTCTCGGCGTACCAGGGCAGGGTGCCGATCGGGCCGGTAACCGGCGTGCACGGCGGATCGTCTGGCCCGACTACTCCAAGGCAACCGCGGCCAGTCAGGCCCGTGTACGTCGGCTGCGTCCACGATGCCCCGCCGTCGAACGAGAAGTAGACGCCGGAGACGCCAACCCCGGGCGTGAACGGGCACGTGTTGTCAGCGGCCGGGTTGCACGCCTCCATGTCGATCTCGTCGTTGGACCCTGCGACGACCACGCGCGGGTCGGCGGCGTTGATTGCCACCGCCGGCTCGTTCTGCTTGTTCTGCGAGAACGGCGTCACGGGGCTCCCGACCGTGACGAGCGTGTCCTGCGCTGCGCTCACTCCAGTTCCGGCGGTGAGCAGGCCACCGGCCAGGATCACGAGCACCCAAAGAACCCTGCGCATCTAACCCCCTCCTCGATTCGCTGTTCGATCGCACTGGACGCTACGCCTATGGAAGCCCGCAGGCAACGGACAACCTCATGTGGCAGCCTGAGCCGGTTAGGCGGACGCGTTGAGATGCCGGAGCTTCTAGCCGGCGGAGTCGAGCCGCACGTCGCGCGACGACGAGCCGACGTCAGCGGGACGCCGACGTAGACCTTGAGCGACCTCATCGCCTTCTGTGGGCCGACCTCGCGACCAGCAAGGTCTCGTCAGTCCGAAGCGGCGGCCTCGGTCCGACGTGTCGTCACGCGGTCAGCGGCGGGTCGGGAGTCGGACGGCCGCCCGGGTGCGGATGCCGCGTGACGAGCTTCCGATCAGGATCCGGTAGCGCCCGCGGTGGGTCGTCCAGCGGTTGCGTCGGGTGTTCCAGCTCGACAGGTCGCGTGCGGTCAGGTGGAAGGTGACGCGCGCGCCGCGTCCGGGCCGCAGGTTGACCTTCTTGAAGCCCTTGAGCTGCTTCGGCGGTTCTCCGCTGCCGCGCGGGAAGCCGACGTAGAGCTGGACGACTTCGGCGCCGGCGGTCCTGCCGCTGTTAGTCGCTCGGACGCTGACGGGCCAGGTTCGCGCGCCGTTGCGAGTGCGCGGCCGGCCGACATGGGCACGCCCGTAGCGGAAGCTGGTGTAGGAGAGGCCGTAGCCGAACGGGAACAGCGGGCTCTTGTGGGTTGCGTCGTACCAGCGGTAGCCGACGCGCAGGCCCTCGTCGTAATGCGCGACGCCGTTGACGCCCGGCCAGCGCCGCCTGCTTGCCACCGGTGTCTGCCTGTCGCTGCGCGGGAAGGTGATCGGCAGCCTGCCGGAGGGGTTGACGTCGCCGAACAGGACGGCGGCGATCGCGTTGCCGTTCTCCTGGCCGGGGTACCAGGCCTCGACGACGCCCGCCACCTTGCCGATCCAGGGCATGAGCGCGGCGCCGCCGGTGTTGAGCACGACCACCGTCTTCGGGTTCGCGGCGGCGACGGCGTTGATAAGCCGGTTCTGGTCGCCCGGCAACGCGAGGCTGGGGTTGTCGCCGCCCTCGGTGCGCAGGTCGTTGACGAACACCACGGCGACGTCGGCGGTCCTGGCGGCGCTGACGGCGGCCTGCAGCAGCGCCGGGTCGGGCGCCAGCCAGCCGACCTGCAGCGAGGTGACGCGGCGCGGCAGCTTCTGGGCGACGTAGTCGACGCGGATCGACACCGGCTGGCCGGCGGTCAGCTCGATGAGCGCGTGCATGACCGGCGCCCGGTCGCGGCCGTAGGCGTGCAGGACCCGGCGGTTGTTGAGGTAGACGTCGGCAATCCCGATCGTGTTGAGCGAGAAGCGGTGGGTGCCGCTGGTCGTGGGTGTGAACGTGCCGGTGTAGCGGGCCGACCACACGCCGGTCAGCTGCGGCAGCGGCGGCGCGGCGAAGTCGATGTTCGGCTCTACCCGCTGGGCGACCGGGGAGCCCGTGAAGTCCGGCGTTGAGTAGTAGGTCGCCGTTACGCCGTTGCCCTCACCGCTCGTGGGCTTCAGCAGGTTGGCCGGAATATCTGGCAGCGCCGGGGTGCCGGCGGTGCCGGGGGCGTAGGTGACCTTGATTGCGCCGGCGCGCGCCTTGATCCCGTCGAGCGGCGTGGTGGTTGCTGAGGGGATCACGCTTGCCGAGCCGCCACCGGTGTAGATAGGCGCGTTCTGCGCGGTGGCGCCGATGACGGCCAGCGACGAGACCTTGCGGCGGTTGAACGGCAGGACGCGGCCACGGTTCTTCAGCAGGACCGTTCCCTGCTCGGACAGCCGCCGGGCCAGCTGCTGGTTGGCAGTGGTGGTGACGACCTTCGACTGGTCGCCGGTCGGCGGATGGTTCAGCAGCCCGGCGGCGATCATCGCCGTCAGGACTCGGCTGACCATGTCGTCGAGCCGCGCGCTCGGGACGCGCGCGGCCTGGACGTCGGCCTGCAGCGGGTTGCCGAAGAATTGCGGGTAGTCGGGCATCGGCCCGAACGGCATCTCGAGGTCCAGCCCCGCGTTGGCCGACGTGGCGCTGCTGTGGGTGGCGGCCCAATCGGACATGACCAAGCCACGGAACCCCCACTGCCTGTCGAGGATCTTGGTCATCAGCGCCTTCTTCTGGCAGGCATAGGCGCCGTTGACGCGGTTGTAGGCACACATGGCGGAGAGCACGCCGGCGCGCGTGACCGCGGCCTCGAAGCCGGGCAGGTAGATCTCGCGCAGTGCCCGTTCGCGGACTTCCATGTCGTTGAAAGCGCGGTCGGTCTCCTGGTTGTTGGCGGCAAAGTGCTTGGCGTCGGCGATGACGCCACGGCGCTGGATGCCCGTGATCTCGGCGGTCGCCATCGCGGCGGTCAGGAAGGGGTCCTCGCTGAAGGTCTCAAACGACCTCCCCCATTCCGGGACGCGCAGGATGTTGATCGTCGGCGCCAGCGCGACGTTGTTGCCCTTGCCCGCCTGCTCCTGTCCGAGGGCCTTGCCGTAGCGCTGCTCCAACGCCGAATCCCACGTCGCCGATCCGTTGATCGCGGCCGGGAAAGCGGTCACGCCGGTGGCGCCGTTGCCGACGCCGTTCGGACCGTCAGCGAGGAACAGATCCGGAATTCCGAGCCGCGAGATCCCTGCCACGTGGCCGGCATAACCGGCATTGCGCACGAACCCCGTCCCGTGGACCAGTTGGATCTTCTCGTCCAGCGTCATCTGCTTGACCAGGCCCAGCGCGCGCTGACGAGCGGCGCGGTAGCGGTCCTGCGCGTTCGCGCCGCCGGCCGCCGGCGCCTTCGCGCTTCGGGGGGCCGCGGAAGCGGGCAGGCCCGACACAACCACCGCCAAGACGCAGATTGCTGCCGCAACGACAGCACCCCGCCACCGTGCATTCGGCAGCCACAGAACGCTCATCGCTTCCCTCCTCGCTACTCGTTGCGCAGGGCACACAACGCCGCTCGAACCGGATCCCAGGATCCACCGGCAGACCTTTGGAATTCAGCGGCTACCCGCGGTGAGCATCGTCAACCTCCAGAGAATCGACGCTGTCACCGCCCGAACCGGCCGCGCGCTAAGGCGACGCCGCTCGGTCATTCCACGTTGCGATGATTTGAAACAGTGACTGGCGACGAAGCAATTTTCCGGCCGGCGACGTTCGCGTTTCTGCGCGACCTTCGTGAGCACAACGACCGCGAGTGGTTCCAGGCCAACAAGTCGCGCTACACGCAGCACGTGCTCGAGCCGGCGCTCGAGTTCATTCGCAGGTTCGCTCCTGAGCTGCAGAGGATCGGACCGCGCTTCCAGGCAGTTGCAAAGCCGGTCGGCGGGTCGCTCTTTCGGATCTACCGCGACACCCGCTTCTCGCCCGACAAGACGCCTTACAAGACGCACGTAGGCATCCACTTCCGTCACGAGGAGTCAAAGAACGCGCACGCGCCGGTCTACTACCTTCACCTGGAGCCCGGTGACTGCTTCGTCGGGGTCGGGATCTGGCGGCCGGATACGGCGACCGCGCAGCAGATCCGGCAGGCGATCGTGGCAAAGCCGCAGGTATGGAAACGCGCCGTCGGCGGGAAGTTCCAACGCATCTACCAGCTCAGCGGAGACTCGTACAAGCGGCCTCCAGCGGACGTCGACCCCGAGCACCCTCTGATCGCCGACCTGAAGCGCAAGAGCTTCATTGGGATGGCGCCGCTGACGCAACGGAGCGTTACGTCGCCCGCATTTGTCGGGGAGTTCGCCGGGATGTGCCGCGCGGGCGGTCCGCTCGTTCGCTTCCTTTGCGAGGCGCTCGGCGTGCCGTTCTGACGCACGCCCGCTGCCGGCGCTGCCGGGGTCCCAGCCGGTCGCTGGACTCGCGATCGCCACCCACCGTTCAACGCCCTCGTTCGGCTCGACGCCGAAATTTTTTGACTGCGGCTACATGCCGGGCCCGAACGCGCCGGCATCACGCAGTGCCGCAGTTGTCTCGGCGCTGTAGCCGCACAGCTCGGCGAGCACGGCATCCGTGTGCTCACCGCGACGCGGCGCCAGCGCGAGCGGCTTCGGCTCGGGACCAACACGCAGCGGAGTGGCAACCTCCTTAACGCGTCCGAGCCGCGGATGCTCGACTTCGACAACCGCTGCGCGCGCTACCGCCTGGGGATCGCGCAAAGCCACCGGCACGTTGTTGACGCGGACGTTGGGGATTCCGGCGCCGCCGAGCAGCTCGAGCCATTCGGCAGTCGCTCGCTGCGCGAACAGCCCGTCCAGGATCGGCAGCAGCTCATCGCGATTGCGATCGCGCGCGGCAAAGTCGGCAAACCGCGTGTCCTCGGCCAGATCCGGGCGGCCGACCACGTCGCACAGCTTGAGCCAGAACTTCTCCTTCGCGCAGGCCACGACCACCCAGCCGTCGGCCGTCGCGAAGTTCTGAAATGGGACGATCGAGGGGTGCGCCGAGTTCGCGCGCCGGGGCGGCTCGTAGTCGCTGGACGCCGCCCAGGTGCCCACGTAGCAGAGCTCCGCGAGCGCGGTCTCGAACAGCGAGATGTCGCAGTCGCAGCCCACGTCGTCGCGGCGCGCCTGCCACAGGCCCGCCATGATCGCGATTGCTGCCACGTAGCCGCCCGATAGGTCGACCAGCGAGAGTCCGCTCTTGGTCGGCGGCGCTTCCGGCCCGCCCGTCAGGCTCATCCACCCGGCGAGTCCCTGCATGACGTAGTCGTAGCCGCCCTCGGTCGCGCGTGGGCCGGTCATGCCGAAGCCCGACAGCGAGCAGCACACGATGCGCGAATTGAACTCCTTGAGCTGGCCGTACGTGAGGCCAAGCCGCAGTGGCTGGTCGCCTCGCAGGTTCGAGAAGACGACATCGACGGCGCCCACGAGGTCATGCAGCACGCGCGCTCCATCGGCGTGGCGGAGGTCGAGCGAGATGCTGCGCTTGTTCCGGTTGAAGGTCTCGAAGAACAACGAATCCTCGCCGTCGTTGAAGGGCGGCACGTAGCGGCCGACGTCTCCCCCGGACACCGGATCCTCGACCTTGATCACTTCGGCGCCGAGGTCGGCGAGCTGCAGGGTGGCCCACGGACCGGCGCCAAACTGCTCGACCGCCAGCACGCGGATGTCGGCCAGCGGGAGCGTCACCGCTCCGCGTCGTGCTCGGCCTGCCGCCAGGCGCGCTCGTAGTACGGCCGCAGGAACTCGAGGTGGTCGACCATCGCGCGCTCGGCGTCGCGTGGGCTTGCGGCCGCGACCGCGGCGGCGATCCGGCGATGCTGGTCATTGACCGCCTTGTGGAATGCCGCGTCCAGCTCGGACCGGCGCATGTTGCGCTGCAGCACCGCGAAGACCGGCCGCGCTGAGATTGGGAGCATCCGGTTGCCCGAGGCCGCCAACAGGACCGAATGGAACTCCTCGTTATGGACAAACTGATCCGTGGCGGAGAGCTCGACGAGCTCGATCGCGCTTGCGGCGGCAAGGTCCTCGATCGTCGCTTCGCCGCGGCGTGCCGCCGCGAGCCGAGCCGCAGGAACCTCAAGCAGGAGGCGGATCTCAAGCAGGTCGTCGACGGACACCTCCTGCGCCTCCATCAAGAGGTCGAGACCAGCGCGGAGCGATTCGGAGACCCGCCCGCCGCTAGGCCGTGCGACAAAGCTGCCGCCGGTGGATCCCTCCGCGGTGCGGATCAGGTCTTGTCCCGCGCAGAGGCGCAACGCCTCCCGGACCGTGGTACGGCTGACGCCGAACTCTTCGGCCAGCTCGCTCTCGGCCGGCAGCCGCGCACCTGGCAGCAGCTCCCCGCGCAGGATCATGGCCCGCAACTCGCGCGCAAGGTCCTCGTAGACCTTCGGTCCGCGTGTCGAGGGCCGACTTATGTCTGACATAGAACAGATCATGCCGACTGGGCGGCGTCGATCTGCTCCGCTGCGATCAGACCGAGCTCGAGCGCGGTCGCGAGCCCTCCGACGTAGCCGCCGCTAGGGCCTCCGTGGACGCCGCCGACGGTGCTGCCGGCGGCATAGAGGCCCGGCAGCGGCCGGCCGTCGACGTCAACGACGTTCGCGCGGCGGTCGATGCGAATGCCGCCCATCGTGAAGGTGATTCCCGGCGCGACCCGCGCTGCGTGGTAAGGCGGCGCGGTGATCCTCGTCGCGTCCGGCTGACTGTTGTGCTCGGCGACCGCGCTCTTCACCCGCCCGGCGTCGACCTCGAGCAGGGCCGCGAGCTGGTCGATCGTGCCTGCCGAGACGAGATGTCCGCCGCGCTCGACCAGGTCCGGGTTCGGGACCGCCGTGTTGTACGGGTTGTCGCGGCCTGCTGTCTGCCAGAGCTGGTCGTCGAAGACCACCGCATATCCACGAGGGTCCTCCGACCGCGCCAGCCGCGTCACCTGCTCCACGCCCGTCGTCGACTTCTCACGGAAGCGCTCGCCGCGGCGATCGACGAGCAGTCCCGTAAGGCAGAGCTTGTCCATCGCCGGATACGGCCAGAGCGTGTCATTCGTCAGCGCGTCACGCGAGACCATGTGTCCGTAGACGCGCCCGAGCCCGGTCGTCGCCGCGCCGAGCGGCAGCAGCATCCGCAGGCCGTCGCCGACGGCACTGGGCCACGCGCGCAGCACCGAGAGTGCGGCGTTCGGCCCGACGTAGGCGGCGAGCATCTGCGCATTGCCCTGAAAGCCCCCGTCGGCCACGACGACTGTGTCCGCTTCGACGGCGCCATCGCCGCCGTCGCCGCGGTAGGCCACCGACCAGCGCGTCCGGGAACCCGGCGTGAGCCCGCTCGCGGCCGTACCGAGCAGGACTTCGCCGCCGGCTGACCGGAAGTTGTCGTACAGCGCTCGCATCATGCGATCGGGGCCGAACTCGGCGGCGATACGGCGGCCGGTCCCAGGCCGGTGCGGATAGAGCGCGTGACGCTGGTAGGGGAGCTCCCCCTTCGCGCGCAGCTCGACACCCTCGGCGACCAGCCACTCGAGCGCGCGCCCCGCCGTCTCGGCTAGCACATCGGCGATCGACGGCTCGATTTCGCCGCTCGTCTCGATTTCAAGGTGGCGCCGGAGGTCCTCCTCCGGCTCGTCCATGGCCCGCCATGCGAGATGGATGAGCCCGCCGGATATGCGCGCGTTGCTGTGCCCGTAGTCGTCGGCGCCCTTCTCGAGCACTACCGCTCGGCGGCCGAGCTGCTGAAGCCTGCGAGCGGCGGTCACTCCGGCGACTCCGCCGCCCACTACGACGCAGTCGCAGCTCATGGAGACACCGCCGGCGGGCGGGCCGGCTCGGTCAGGTGATCGGTGATCGGCTGGTAGGCGGCTTCGGCGAGCTCTACGCCCGGCGGCAGATCGAAGCCGGCGGGCCCGTCGGCGGCGGCCGCGGGCTCCCAGGCAACGGCCTGACAGGACCGATCGAGACCGCACACCGCAGCGCTGCGGAGCGACGGCCGCTGGGCTTCGAGCACCGCAAGCGCCTCGTCTACCGCCGCGCCGGGGCCCGACACGAAGGCTGCGTGCAGCCACTCCCCGCGCGGCGTGCCGAAGCCGAGGCCGCGCCCGCGTGACTCGAAGATGTCGCGGGTCCAGTTGTCGATCAGCGGCCGCCACTCGTCGAAGCCCCAGATCGCCAGATACGGCTCCGATGTGAAGACCTCGGGGCCGGCGACCTCGTACATCGCCAGGTAGGGACGGTCGTCGACCGTTGAGTCCGAATGGAAGCGCTGGGCGGCCAGAAAGCCGGGCACGCCAAGCAGGACGTCGAGATGGCCCGCGTACCACTCGTTCCACTCCTCCTCGCGGGCGGGATCGATGAACCGGCTGCGTACCACGTAGAGCACGCTCCTCAATGGACCTCTCCGCAGTCGATTGCATGGAAGGCGGCGAATGGGTCGCGGCGCTCGTAGCGGACGTAGTTCGCAGAACGCGTCAGGCGCACGCCTGTCGGCGCGGACGCCGGCAGGTC
>Ga0126314_10001188_pt1 | contig 12381 bp, 11 predicted proteins | sample Plot105B_FD_92535 | JGI IMG/M metagenome (GOLD analysis project Ga0126314, IMG submission 92535) | Serpentine soil microbial communities from UC McLaughlin Reserve, CA, USA - Plot105B | ecosystem: Environmental > Terrestrial > Soil > Grasslands | place: USA: UC McLaughlin Reserve, Lake County...
GGAGTACGTCGTACCGTTTCTCGCTGTCGGCGGAACCGCGCTCCTCCCAAAGGGGTTAGAGATCACAGAAGAGCTACGGCTCGGCCGGCGCGCCGCGGCGATTCTCGGCGCGGAGATCGTCTCCGCGGCTGAGCACTCGTTCAACAGGACGAGGTTGGTTGTGGCTAGAAAGAATTCGCCAACGGCTGCTATGTACCCACGCCGGGTGGGTATCCCTAGCCGCGATCCGCTCGGGGAGAGGTCCTGATCGTCCATGGCAACTCGGATCTTCTATCGTAAAGAGAAGCTCCGCGGCGCCTGCTGGGAATACCAGGTTGTCGGTGGTTGGATCGCGGTGCCGACTGACGATGGACCACGACGCCTCCTCCACCACCGGTTCGCGTTTTACCGCGCCCGCGAAGTCGAGGTCCGCACCCCGAATGGCACGGAACGCCTCTCTCGTACCGGTGCTGAGCAGTGGTTCTTCCCTGACCGCTGGTTCTCGCTGCTTCGCTTCACGACCAGTGATGATCGCACCGTCGGCTACTACGTGAACTTTTCACGGCCTCTGATCGAACTCCGGGAGAACTATTACCGGGATCTCGACCTCGAGCTCGACTTATGGATCGAACCGGACGGTACAGCAACCGAGCTCGATCGCGACGAATTCGATGCCGAGCTCGAGGCCGAGCGCCTCACCCATGAGTGGGCAACGGCGGTCGATGAGGCCTGCGCCAAGGTCGCCCGCGCTGTCGAGATGAGCCTGTCTGAAGTTGGCCCCGATATCGAGCAGGACCGTGATCCGGCGACGGGCATACCGCGATTTATTCTGCGGGCTTGAGCGGGAACCGGCGAACAATGTGCTATCAGCCTTGCTCGCGATGAGCCAGACGCTCAGTCTTGTCAGGTATCATGGTTGGACGGCCGACGTGGCCCGTTCGCGCGAACGTACGCCAGTGCGGGAGGCGTCGAGATGCTGAGCGCTCGATTGGCAGCGCTTGCCGCTGTCCTGATCTGGATCAGCACACTCGTCCCGCAAACCATCCTCGCTCAAGATGCTGCAGCCCTGCCACCCGGTATCCGTAGTGTCGAAGTCGACGGCCAGCCAATTGACGCCGCCACCGCCCCCGTTACGAACAATCCGACTCCAGAGATCTCGGGTCGCGTTGAGCTTGAGGTGCCGGCCATCGAGCTCATCATTGGCGATGATGGCGCCATCCGGGTTCCCGCGGAACTGGACGATCGTGGGCGTTTTCGCATCGTCGCACCGCAAGCGCTGGACGATGGTCAGTACTCCCTCGCTATTAGTGATCTCCCGATCGGCACGTTCACGGTGGACAGTGCGGCTCAAGTCGTCGCTGACACGTCCCAGTCCGGAGATCGGAAGCCGTTGCTGGACATCGCTCGGGTCGTTCCCTATCCCGCAGATTTCGGCGATCTCGCCCCCGGGATTGGCTTCCTCGATGGGCAGTACTTCACTCTGGAAGAAGAAGCCGCCCGCACGGCCGCGGCAGACGGCGAAGCGACCGCGCAGAAAATACGTGAAACCCAACGATCACTGTCGGAAGCAGGGTGGCTGCAGCGCTATGAGAATCGGCTGGCGGTGCCTAGTGAGGCCAATCCCGAGACGTTTGACGTCCAGGTATCGTCGTTCGTCGTCGAGTACGCGTCAGGAGACCATGCAAGCGCGGCTTTCGCCGCATTAGCGGAAGGTGATTCGGGAACTGAGTTCCCCATTGTCGGCGATGAGTCTGCGCTCACGCGTCTTAACGGCGTAACGCCGGATATCGGATCGGAATACCAAGCCGCGCGTCTCGTCTTCCGGGTCGGTCCCATGCTCGGCATGATCGTCTATGCCGATCTGTTGAACCAGGAACCGGACCTCGCGCTTCTCGACACTGTTGCCCAAAGTGTCGCGGGCCGGGCGACCGTCGTCGCCGATAGTGACACTGTGCCCCTGGGCGCGATGGCATTGCGGGTCGACTCATCGACCGCCATCGGCACCGTAGTGCGACGGGATATCTACGATGTTCGTGCCGGTACACTGACGGCGCTCTATACCGAAGACGACGCGACCCGAGAAGGCCGTGTCAAGCTCTTGACGGGGACCACCGACGCCTTCTCCTCGACGACCAATAGCACGTTCGCCATTGGAGGTGCGAACAAGAGCGACCGCCAATCGCAATCGGCGACGCCGGCCGAGCCTGCGCCCACTTCGGTCATCGTGATCGAAGGCGAGCCAACGGAATCGACCATTGTCGCGACACCTCAGGCGATCGAGTTAGCAAGCGACGGCGAAGCGGACGAGCAGAAAAGCGTGCAAGTCTTCGCAGCCAGCGCGCTCTATGGGTTTCCAGGAGATGCCGACGCGAAGGCCTGGCTCAATGGCAACCAGGAGCGTTTGGCGGCCGGCGCCGCGTCAGGCAATGGAAACCTGGTTCAAGTGCCAGACGGGCCCACCTTGGGGGATGATTCCGTCACATTCCAGACGCGCAGACCTACTGGCGCCGGTGAGCAGACTGCCAACGGGTACCGCATTTACACACGCGTCGGAGCCATCATTGCGGCCCTTGAAATCGGCAGCACCGGTGACCTGCCTTTGGATGACGTGGCGAAGCTGATGGCACTCCAGGTGGACTGTATCGAGGCCGGCGGGTGCCCTGGAGTTGCGACTCTGTCGGGACGCTTGGTCGAGTTCCCCGTTGGGGAACCTGCTCCACCCGCGGTCACAGAGCCGACCAAGACCCCGAGGCAAAAGCCGACTTCAGCACCGATTGAAGAGCCAGCTGCAGCACCAATCGAGGAACCTGCGCCGGCTCCAATCGAAGAGCCAACTCCTCTACCAGTCGAGGAACCAACCCAAGTGCCGGTCGAGGAACCCACGGTAGCGCCCGTCGAAGAGCCGCCGCCAGTCGATGAGGCGACCCCGCCAGTGGGAGAGGAGCCTACACCGGCGCCAGGCGATGAACCGACTCCAGCGCCGGGCGAAGAGCCAACGCCAGTTCCCGTCGAGCCGACTCCTACTGTGGCAGTCGAACCCACGCCGGGGCCGGTCGAAGAGCCGACTGCAGTCCCAAGTGAAGAGCCGACAGTTGCTCCAAGCGAGGAACCGACTGTTGCTCCAAGTGAGGAGCCCACGCCGGAACCAACTGTAGAACCAACGCCTGATGAGTCTGGTAGGGACCACGATAACGACAATAACAACGACCGCGAACGAATTAGAGACCGGCTGCGCGATCGACTCGACTGACCATGGGCCGGGTCTTTGTTGCCTGAGATCAGATATCCTCAGGGCGAAGTCCCGGCGTCCGCCGCACGATGCCAATCGAGCGGTCATAGTTGAGACGCCGCGCTGGGTCGCGCAGGCATTCCCGGGCCTCGATGATCTCTCGCATGCGAATTGAGGCATCGGGATCGGACGATGTGTCCGGGTGGTACTTCAGCGCCAGGCGGCGAAAGGCCGCTTCGATCACCTCGGGGTCCGCGGCGGGATCAACCTGGAGAGTCTGGTAGTACGTCCGCTCGCCGTTGTCGCTGATGGCGGCAATGGTGGCATTTCGCAATCGAGCTAGAAGCTCCGGTTCGGTCAACACCTGGTCGAGAAACGACTGCCGCATTTCCGGAGGAACCGCAAACCGTTGCGTGCAGGAGCGGCACTCGAGCACCATCTGTTCGCGTACCGAGAAGGTCGGGATTGAATACAGCGTGACCTTTCGCTTCGAGTCGAATACCGCGAACGGACCCGACGACCTGCATTTCTGACAGGTCAGCAATAGGAAGCCCTTGGGCTCAAGGAAATCCTTGGCGCTCAGACCATAGAGAAGCGGCAACACCATAGCTGAAGTCTGAAGGCTCCCGGGCTGATCGCGGAGAGGCTGGTTCCAGTCGCAGATAATACTCTGCGGCCGCTCTCCCTAAAGCTCGGGTTCCCCGCCCGACGTTTGTGTCTCGATGCTGCCAGCAGCGGGACGTGGCTCCACGCGGAGAACACCCTCGCCACGAAGCACTTCGATGGCGATGCCCCTCTTTTCAGCTCGCTTAGCCAACTGCCTCTCCCGGCGCGCGTAGTCGCGCTCATCCGCGCACGGGATCTCCGCTGTTTTGCCCTGGCGGAGGAGACTGACGACGGTCTTCCAATCGACATCATCGTCCTGATCTGGAACGTCTGACATGGTCTGATTCTCCAATCGTGATCCGCTCATGCCTCACCATGCACGAGACGAACGATACGCGCCAACGTGTCGGGGTCGCTTTGGGGAAGAACGCCATGCCCAAGATTGAAGATGTGGCCCGCTCGCCCGCCTGCCCGTTCCAGCACGTCGCCGACGCCGGCCTCGACTGCCAGCCAGGGCGCAAGCACCAGCGCGGGATCGAGATTCCCCTGGATGGCGACGTCCGGACCGAGACGCTCCCAGGCACGATCGAGTGGCAGACGCCAGTCGACGCTGACTGCAGCGCACCCACTGCTCGCGATCTCTCCTAGCAATGAGGCGGTACCGGTGCTGAAGTGGATCGCCGGCACCAGCGGAGCGATCTCGGCAAAGATGCGTCGCGTATATGGCAGCACCATCGCCGCATGGCTTACGGGATCGAGCAGTCCCAGCCACGAATCGAAGAGTTGCACTGCGTCGGCGCCGGCGGCAATCTGGGCTTGCAGGTAATCCACCGTGACGGCAGTCAACCGCTCCATCAACCGGTGCCAGAGTTCGGGTTGGCCATACATCAGCGCCTTTGCCCGTGGAAACTCCCGCGCCGGTCTGCCTTCGATCAAATAGCAGGCCAGTGTGAACGGCGCTCCGGCAAAACCAAGTAACGCGGCCCGCTCGCCGAGAGCGTCCTTCGTCAGGCGTAGGGCTTCCAAGACGTATGGCGTCGCCTCACGTGCTGGAACGAGCGAGAGTCGCTCGATATCAGCTGCGGACCTGATCGGCGTCGCGATGACCGGGCCCACGCCGGGGCGGATCTCGAACGGCACTCCCATGCAGGCCAACGGCAGCATGATGTCGGCAAAGAGGACGGCCGCATCGACGCCAAGGCGGTCGATCGGCATGAGCGTGGCGCGAGCGGCAAGCTCGGGGGTCGTCGCCACGGTCATGAAGTCGTGACGCTCTCGCAGTGCTCGGTACTCTGGCAACGAGCGGCCCGCCTGGCGCATGAACCAGACCGGCGTTGTGTCCACCGGTTTCATTTGGGCCGCCGCGAGGAAGCGCTGGCGGCCCGTCATCCGGGTCGATTCCGGCGACGACGTACATACCACGGTGGGGAAGGCCACGTCTTAGGCCAACACCGGTTCTTGGCTCAACGCAAGAGTCTGGAGCATTCCTCTCGCCGTCGTAGCGACGCAGGTAAAGATCGGCACGTCCGTCTGTGTATAGGCGCTCGAGACGGATCCTCGCAGCTCCTGCACCAAATCGAGGAAATCGCCCGGTTGGTCGCTCTCAAACGCAAGTACGAACTCCGGATCGTCGAGACCGAATGCGTACGTCGTGTTGATCTTGACCGAGGAATAGGTCGCGCCGACGGCGATGTGTTGATTCATGATCTGCTGGCGTTCGTCCGCCGGCAGCCCATACCACTCACGCATCTTCGTGAGTGGGTAAACAAACAGGTATTTGTGTGAGCCTGGAGCAAGCGACAGCCGCGTGGCACGATCCTCGCCGGGTCCAGCGTACTTTTCGACATACGACGAGTTCTTCGTCATCGAGAGATAGGAATACGGCGTGGTGAGATAGCCTCCGAGCGCGGTTCCCATGAGCTCGCCGGCCATCCGCTGAATGTCCTCAAGTTCGTAGCTGACCTGCCAGATCATGAAATCCGTGTCGCCACGCGTTCCCATCGTCGAGTAGCAGCGAACCAGATTGCGTCCCGACCATGACTCGACAACCGCGGCTAGCTCGGCGATCTGGTGGTGTCGCTCGTCGCCGTCAAGTCGGCGCCACTCGGGCGCGACCTTGAAAAAGGTGAACTTTACAAGCTGCCGCTGGCCGGGTCGCGGCTGGAAGCCGGGGACATCTCGACTCACATGGTCTCCTTTGCCACGAACGGCAATGCGCTGTCCGACGTTAGGCTTCCCACTCGCTCAACACATCGACCGCACGCCGGGCCGCGTACTCGCCGTCTTGCAACCACCCCGCCGCGTCTTTGGCGTGATAGGTGATGATCCGGCCCGCGCCGGCCCGCTTGATGGAGGTCAGTGTTTCCAGTGCCACCCGGCGTTCGTCGATCCAACCAAGCTGCGCCGCCGCCTTGATCATGGCGTATTCACCGGAGACGTTGTAGGCCACAATCGGCGCGTCGAATGCATCGCGGGCCATCCGGATGACGTCGAGATAGGCCATCGCCGGCTTCACGATGACGATATCCGCGCCCTCATCGAGGTCGATGGCGATCTCGGTGAGCGCCTCGCGCGCATTGGCCGGGTCCATCTGGTGGGAGCGGCGGTCGCCAAATGCCGGCATACTCGCCGCCGCTTCGCGGAAGGGACCATAGAACGCCGACGCATACTTGACCGCATACGACATGATCGGCAGGTTCACGTACCCCGCGGCGTCCAGTGCGGCCCGGATAGCCACGACGCGGCCATCCATCATGTCGGACGGCGCGACCACATCGGCGCCCGCTTCCGCCTGGCTGAGCGCGATCCTGACCAGAAGTTCAACGGTGCGGTCATTATCGACTTCGCATCCGTTCAGGATGCCGCAGTGCCCGTGATCGGTGTATTCGCAGGCGCAGACGTCACCAATCACCAGCATCTCCGGAAGCTCGCGCTTGGCCGTCCGCATGGCGCGCTGCACGACACCGTCGGCATCGAACGCCCCACTCGCAAAGCGGTCTTTCTCTTCCGGGATCCCGAAGAGAAACACGGCCTTGATGCCGGCCTCGGCCAGCTCGGCAAGCTCTCGCGGCAGGACATCGACCGAAAGCTGGAACTGTCCTGGCATCGAGCCGATCTCACGGCGGATGCCTGTGCCGTGGGTGATGAACAGGGGTTGGATGAAATCGTCCGGCCCGATCGTGGTCTCTCGCACCAGGCCGCGGACTGCCGCGCTTCCGCGAAGCCTGCGCGTCCGGCGGAAATCGGGCAGCGAGGCACTCTGAGGAGAGTTCCGTTCCAGCCGCATCACCGTGCACTCCTTCCTAGCTGTGCCGTCGCCGTCTCGGCAAGCTCCGCCTCAGCGCCAGCATCCAGCCAGAACGCTGCAATCGCTTCGGACATTGCGGCCGCGTCTGGACTCTCACTCACCGCTGTGACCAATAATCCCGCCTCGCGCGCCGCTTGAGCGGTAACCGGACCCGCGCAGACGACCGGAATCGTCTTCAGGCTGACGCAGTCCATTCCGAAAAGGGCGATGACCTGCCGCACGCTCGACGGCGATGCGAACGTAATCAGATCGACCTCGCCCCGCCGGACTCGGTCCACGACCCGCTGGTCGACGTTCGGCTCAGGTAGCGTCCTGTAGGCATCAATCGCCACTACTTCGAATCCCTCGGTCCGCAACTCGTTTGGGAGGACGTCTCGCCCCATCGCCGACCGTGGATAGAGGACGCGTGCGCCTGGACGCATCACCTGGCGAAGCTTCGCGGCAAGGGCATCGGCGGTCGCGGACTTCGGAATGAGCGTCAGATTGAGCCCGGCGTAGGCAACGGCGGCAGCCGTCGCGCGACCAACCGTCGCGACGCGCAAAGCCGCGAGCTGATTCGGATGAACGTCGAGCGCGTCCATGCGGTCAGCAAAAACCTCTACCGCGTTTGCGCTGGTGAATACGCACCAATCGAATGCACCTTGGCGTGCCTCGTCAATCGCCAGATCCAACTCAGCCGTATCGCCAATCGGTTCGATGCGGATTGCCGGCAGAGGCACCGGTTCCGCTCCTCTCTGAAGAAGCGTGGCTATCAAAGGACCGGCCTGCCGGCGTGGACGGGTCACAACGACGCGAGCGCCCTTGAGATCATGTTCTTCGCCGTTCCAGCCATTCCACGATCTAGTGCCGGAAGCCGAGGCGATCTCGGCCCGCAAGCATGCAGCGATCTCGGCGGCATGCTCCGGCTCTTCGCCAGCGGAAAGTCGCTCGTTGGCAAAGGCGATGCGATCTCCCGTAGCATCGGCGAGCATGGCGATCAGCTGGTATCCCCCGTCCGATGCGGCGGCAAAGGCACCGACCGGGAAGGTGCAGCCCACGCCGGTTGCGGCGAGGAATGCCCGTTCGATGCCGACCGGGGTCGAGACGAATGGATCATCGATCGTCTCCACGACGGCGCCGGCATCGCTCCCGGCTCTAGCCTGTATCGCGATCGCGCCCTGACCGGGTGAGGGAACCACGCGCTCGACGGGAAAGGTCTCGCAGATCCGGTCCTGCCAGCCCATGCGACGGATCCCAGCGGCGGCGAGAACGATGCCATCGAACACGAGACCCTCCGCCTTGCGCAGGCGTGTGTCGATGTTGCCGCGAATGTTGACGATGCGCGCATCCGGTCGCAATCGCAAGATCTGCGCGTCGCGCCGGCGGGACGACGTGCCAATGACTGGATGAGGAGGGAGCAGATCCAGCGTCGTGCCATGTCGGGAGACCAGAACGTCCCGCGGGTCGTCGCGATCGGGATAGGCCACGATCGGTACCGCGGGATGGACGACAGATGGCAGATCCTTCGCTGAGTGGACCGCGACATCGACCTCGCCCCGCAGAATCGCGGCTTCGATGCCATTCGTGAAGACGCCCCTGCCGCCAATCTGGGTCAAAGGGGAGGTCTTGTCGACGTCGCCTTCGGTCGTGATGACACAGACTTCGACCGTGCGCCCGGGGTGAGCGGCTCGGAAGCGGTCAGCAGCAAGATTGGTTTGGGCCAATGCGAGGGCGCTGCCTCGAGTGCCAAACCGGACAGGCCGGTCAGGAAACGTGGAATTGAGTGTCATGCACGTAATGCGTGGTTCGAAATGAGGTCAGGGTCGCGCCGTCCAAATCTGAGATCCGAGATACCGGTCGATTTGGGGAAGTGGCGGTCATTGAGAACCTACGTAAATCTCGCTATTCTGTGCAAATCTTGCACTCGCTTCGATTCTAGGAAAGCCCAGAAAACGTGTCAAGGCCGCGTATTACGCGGCGCCCTAGGAGTCTGCTGCCGCCCACGAAGTACTTCGGGCCAGTCTTGCGACTGGCCCGAGTGTTTCTTTGATCGAGCAGGACACCATTGCGTGGACTAGGTCAGCAGACGGCGCCTCAGGCTCATCCCTCCAAACGCCAAGGCCGCCATGCCCGTGGCTGCCACCAGGGGCAGGAAGCTCGAAAAGCCGGCTCCGGTGCTCGGCAGTTTCAGCACTTGCTGTGATTGCTGCGTCGATAGATCAGTGACAGCTTCTGCGACCGCCGGGACGGGCTCGACATACGCCTCGTCCGCGTAGGCCTGATAGTCGCCTTCGGCGGGGGCTGCATAGTCCTCAGCGGGTGCCGCGTTCTGGTCGGCCGGAGCCGCTTGCGCATTGTTTCGTGCGCCGCGATCCTTGCGACTACGCTCCTTCGCCTCACCGGTTCCGTTATTCCGGCCACCGCCGCTCAAGGACCGCCCATTACCGGGACTATTCGAGATGCGCACGTTGTCGGCGCCTGCCGCACTATCGCTACTGTCAACACCGTTGTTCTGAATCACGACACCGTTCTGCTGGGCCGCGGATGGCATGCACCAACCCGCCAAAAGCGCCACAGCCAAGACGCCGGCAATGATCGATCGTCTCATACCCCCTCCCTCCTCAATACGTGCATTGCGCCTGACCCGCATCCGTGTTCTCAGCCGCGAAAGCGCGGGCCGGCGACTGTCGCCCGATACACTTTCTATAACGTCGTCATTGGGCGATGTGGTTTCGTCACTTCCATGCTGCGCCGGGGTGTTCCCGCTCATCCGCGGATGGCGCAGCGAGGCGCCGGAGCGTGGCGGCGAACTCTCCGTAGTAGAATCGAACGAGCGGCGTCCCGCATGCGCCGGGGTTCGCGCCGTCGTAGCGACGGCCGCGAGGGAAGGACTGATGCGGGAACACGAAGCCGGGCGTCCGGGCACGCCTGGGCGCTGGCGCGCTTGGATCAAGCGAATCTCGAATGTCGCGACCCATGTCTCAGCAGCATCGCTGCTCGCGTCAGGCATGGCGAGCAGCCTTGCCGCGCGCAAAGACAAGAGTCATAACGACGATCGTGGTGGCAAAGATCAAACTGACAGGAATCGGGACGACCACGGCAGCGAGCGAAATCGAGAAGCGAAACACGCGGACGATCCCAGGGAGGACCGCAGGGTCCAGCGAGAGCACAGGGACAGCTTGCATCGGGATGGCGAGGGCCGCCACGGTCACCATAGCGGCAAGCAAGAACCCCAGAACGACGAATCAAGCGACGTTCACTCCGCGGCCAGGCAGAACAATCCGACCCCCACGCCTACCCCTACCGAGACCCCACGCGGCGACGGAGGCGGTGGTGGCGGTGATGGCGGTGATGGCGGCGGTGGCAGTCATCGTGCCGGCAACGCCGGCAGCGGCTTATTCGATAATCCTCTTGCCACGAAGGCGCGCCGCCGCGCGAACGACTTCGACAATGCCGGCCAGGATGACGAGCACGATGGCACTTTCGTCGATGTCCATCCCGAGGGAGATTCGGTCTACGAGACCAACTCGGTGGCTTTCACAGCCGGGCCGGACGGTCTCGAGATCCACACCGGTAACATCACCTACTTCGCGGAGGCCACGCCGGCGCCCGAACCGTTGCCAAGGCTCGAGCTCCCTGTACACGAACCTGGTTTCCCGTTCGGGGAAAATTTCCCATTCGGGGACAAGACGGCAACCGTTGAGCCCGCGGCGTCGGAACCGTCCGATCCCGGTGATACCGGCACTGGTCTCACCACCCGGGCCAAGCCCATTTTCGACTCTGGCTTGTCGGAGACGGGCAACAGCGACGGCGGGGACAACACGATGGATTTCACGAGTTGAGTCTCTCTGAGCCCGGAGCCTCCCGCGCTGGAGTCGAGCTCAGCCCGGACGAACTGCTCTCGACCACACGTTCAGTCCGGCGGCGACTGGACCTGGCGCGTCAGGTCGATGCGGCGCTGATCGAGGAGTGCCTGGAGTTGGCCCAGCAAGCTCCTACTGGCGGCAATCAACAGGGTTGGTCCTTCGTTGTGGTGACGAATCCAGATACGCGGCGAGCCCTTGGGGCGCTCTACAAGCAGGGTTGGGATGCGTACCTGCAGACCATCCAGGCTCGTGTCACGCCTGAGGTCCCGGCTGCCACACCGAGCCGGGATACACTGCGCGCGTATCGCTCGGCCCAGTACCTTGCCGACCACATGGGTGAGGTCCCGGTGCTGGTGATCCCCTGCATCGACGGACGGACAGAGGGAGCGAGCACCGCGGATCAGGCCTCGCTGTGGGGATCGATCCTTCCCGCGGTCTGGAGCTTCATGCTTGCCGCGCGCGCTCGGGGATTGGGCACCTGCTGGACGACATTGCACCTCCCTCACGAACGCGAGGCAGCGGAGGTGCTCGGCATCCCGCATGAGGAGGTCATGCAGGCGGCGATGATCCCCGTCGCCCACACGATCGGCGAAGAGTTCCGACCCGGGCCGCGGAGAGCGCTCGACACCTTCGTTCATTGGGATCGATGGTGATCCCATTTCTTGGCGGAGGGGGGCGCACTCGACTCGCGGTCAATCGATCGATGCCGCATGCATGACGTCCGCGCCGCGGATTTACACCGTCTTGCTCATGATCTTCTTGTCGCCGTGGGAACGGCGCGAGGTGCAGCCGAGATCATCGCCGATTCCCTCATCGACGCCAATCTGGCCGGTCACGACTCGCACGGCGTGCTACGCCTCCCGGCATACCTCGCAGGCGCACGTCAAGGACACGTCGTGCCTGGTGCCGTCCCGACCCTGGTTTCACAGTCCGGGGCCACCGCGATCGTCGATGCGGCAGACGGCTGGGGTCAGCCCGCAATGTGGATGGCGACGAGAGCCGCGATCGACCGCGCTCGTGAGCACGGCCTAGGCGCCGCCGTCGTCCATCGCAGCTATCACATCGGTCGCGTTGCCCCCTACGTCGAGTCCATAGCCGGCGAGGGCATGATTGGTCAAGCGATGGCCAACGCTGCACCCGCGGTGGCGCCGTTCGGGGGCCGGTCGCGAGTAATGGGCACGAACCCCATGGCCTGGGCTGTACCCAGGGCCGCGGACGCCCCACCCATTTGCCTCGACGTCGCCACGGCAGGCGTTGCTGAAGGAAAGCTGCGAGTGGCCAGAGCGAGAGGATTTCCGGTGCCGGCGGGAAACATTGTCGATCGCGAAGGGCGGCCGACGACGGAACCAGGCGATTTTTATGCCGGTGGTGCGCTGCTGCCTTTCGGCGGACACAAAGGGAGTGGGTTCAGCCTA
>Ga0126314_10001189_pt1 | contig 12379 bp, 15 predicted proteins | sample Plot105B_FD_92535 | JGI IMG/M metagenome (GOLD analysis project Ga0126314, IMG submission 92535) | Serpentine soil microbial communities from UC McLaughlin Reserve, CA, USA - Plot105B | ecosystem: Environmental > Terrestrial > Soil > Grasslands | place: USA: UC McLaughlin Reserve, Lake County...
CACAAATCCGGTGCGCCGTAACCCCGGCGTTAATCATGATCTGTTCTAGCAACGCCGTAGCGTCCCTGATGTATTTCATCCGCTGCTTTGGACCGCCTTCGATCTTTCCGGCAAGCGCAGTCGTCCATGCCACAAGGTCATCGCCATCCATATCGAGCGAGACAACCCAATAGCCCTTCGCTCCGTCGCTCACTTCGATGATCCACGCGTAACCGGCCATAAGGCGATCATAGAGGCTTTGGACACGAAAGGATGCGTCTTGTCTAAGCGCTGGGTATAAAGCCCCCACAAGGTCGCCCCATTCGCTTTCAATGCGGTCTTTGGGGATAGGTGCGAGGATCACATCACACCGCCCTTCGCCGTCGCATCGCGTGGGCTATAGGTTACGATAACATCAACCTGATTGGCCGCACTTGCTGTTGCCCGGAGCAGTTCCCCAGCCTTCAGGACCAGAAGCACTTCTTTCGTAACCTCTTCCTTGGACGCCAGCGCCTTAACGGGGCGAACAAAGGTTGCGGTTGTGCCGTCGAAACGATCAATCGAAAGCGTTGGGGTGTTTCCTGATATTTCGCATGCATAGATAGCAACAGCGGTTGCGCCAGACTGTCCACCATCGAGAACGGTTGTAGCGCTCGTGGTCGTGAGCTTTGTGTATTTGGTCTGAAGGTTTCCGCCAAGGACGGTATAGCCGCTCATCGAACGCCTCCTGTAGCTGCGGTAACCATATCGATGCCGAAAGCATAGGACCACGTAGCGCCAGCAGGAGCCGACCATTCGAAATCGATGTTCTTACCCCTGCCTCTAAGCGGCGTCCGACCGGAGGCAACCTTGCCCTCTGCTGACTTCTGCGTAATGGGCGTTGAAAGCGTATCAGACACACCGAGCCGCAGCGTCGAAGTCGCGCAATCATCCATGCTTGTTGCCCACGTAATCACGCCAGAAACGGGACTAGGCTGTGTCGAGGTGCGAATTGTTGCCTCTGCGTTCGGGCCTGCATAGGTATTGAGGAAATAGTTGTTATCGAGTGCGGCAAGGAATTGTTCACCGCCCTGCCAAAACCGATCATCGAAGGCGATCTCTGGCATGTCGTCCCACGTCGCCCAGATTGCGCCAGCCGCATCCCAGGTATAGCCAGAGGTTGCCAAACGGGTCAGGTATGTTGCCGTACTCGTCCATGTAGTCCAGCGGTTAGTGATGCTAGGAGCCCAGCAATAGACAAGTGCCGAATCTGATGCAGGGTGAAGCCAGATCACAATCTTTCGGAATGGATCAATTGCGGCCTGAACGTCCTTCAATTCCAGCGATGGAATACGGTTCAACCATGTTTTATCAATTAGCCCATCCCCGATAGGAACAAGACCACCAGACGAATATTGCCAGAAACCATTGGTGGAGAAGAAAAACACAACCCCATCAAAGCCAATGACCGAACGCGCCCCGACCGAACCCCGGCCCTCAGCAATCTCCTGAAGCGAGTACAGAGCACCACCACCGGCATTTCCGAACTGGATGAGCCGCATGCTCTCGCGTTGGAACGTGATTGCAGCACCGCCCTTGAGGCGCACACCGGCAATAAGCTCCGCACCGCTCTCTAGGGGCTGCTGATCGGATGAGCCACCCGTCCAGTCCGTATGATCATTGAAATCACTGTTGCGGATAAGACGGTTATTCCGACTGCCAGAATTGTCCTTACAATCGAGCGCAAAGACCATGTTGGCATTGACGAAGATTTGCCGAGGATCGCCAGCCGCTGCGATATAGGTAGGAGCGCCACCCAACTCGATATTATAGGCCCACATGCCATCTGTGGTGTTCGTATAGAGCAGGAAATCACCGAACTGGACAGATGACCAATCATCCCCCGGTGTGCAGCTGTAGCCGTTATCGATCTCAACGAAGGTGTAATCCGCAGCAAGCGAATAGAGCGCCGTGGCGGTGAATGCAAAGATTTGGCTAGTGCCGTCGCGCTTGACCGCTGTAACCATCCCACGGGGCGCGGAGGGCAGAGCATCGCCGGTTCCTGGCAGAACCATAGTCGGCGCAGGTCCATAGCCATCAGGGATGGGCAGGACATTGTTCGCCGTCTGGAGAATACCCGGCGTCATAATTCCCCTATCCGGCGCAAAAGGTCCAAAAGGAACTTGCATTTCAGGGGGTGTTTCCTTCGAGAACGATCCCGGCCATGTTGTACATTTCCATGCCGTATTGAGTGTTGATCTGGTCGAGAATTTCCGCCGCTTGCTGCCGTAGAACCGCAGCCTCATTCCCGTCCTTTAGCCACACAGCCGCTTGGGCCATAGCTCCGAAGAGGTACAAATCTGCATGATCCTCTAGAATCCAGTTGGTTTGATTGGACGGCCCTAGATCGACAAAGCGCCGGTCATATTCCATCACCACATCAGCCGCAAAGGAGGGCTGGACTCTAAGCGTATTGCCGGAGATGGACACGTAATTTGATGGAAGCGCGGTATCGATAGGGTTGATTGTCGCAATCGATCCCTGCGCTAACGGAAACAGGGTTTGGGACAGGTTGCCGTTGAGGCTATGAAATGACCGGAAGCGTAGGAAGTCGCTGGGAAGCGACACATATCCATCTGCATCGGTCGTTAGCGTGGTGGTAAACGAAGTCTCTCGCGACCGAATGAGGCGGCTAAAAGTCTTTTCAGCCAGCGCAATAAAGGTCGGGCACTGATCGACATATTCGGTCGTAGTGCGCTCGTTGTAGCTCTGAAGGTTTGTAATGAGGCTGTCATAGCTGGTTACGAGCGCCATGGGTTATTTCCTAGTTTCGCCTTCGGTCGTGCGCCACATCTGGTTTTCCGGCTGCTTCAGCCACCAACGCAGATGATCCTTATCGCCTGCCCTTTGACGTTCAGCGATATCCCGATAATAGATTGGGAGAGGTATGGAGGCGGTTTGAACCATGGGCATATTACCACCCTTATCAGAACCCATTCCTGCCGTGTAGCGCTGCCCTGCGCTCTCTTTGCGTAACTCCTCATTGATCTTGAGAAGCAACGGACCTTCGGTATAGGTCTTGCGCCGAACAACACCCTTCAGGCCATTCGGGAGAGCTACTTCAGCCTCCCAAATGTCCATGAACTCGTTACGAGATACGAACTTCCAAGCGCTTTCCGGAATGTTCGGCTGCTCTTGAAGTTTGATCTCGTTCATTATGCAATCTCGTCCGCGCGTTCAGCAATACCGCGAGCAATGAGGCCCTTGGCTTCATCGATCGGAAGCGCGATCTTATAGCCAGCAGGAGCTTTGGGGCTAGAACCATCCTCAGGAAGGTTTGGCTTGGCATAGCTGCCGTCAGTCTTGATAACCCGCCAATTCGCATCGTTCAGGGGGCGATAGTTGCGCTTCAGCAGAACGGGGAAATACTTCACCCCGCCGACCTTGCCGTCGCCATCATGATCACCCTTGCCGCCAAAGGCCTGAGCTTCATGTTCCTTTTCAGCGTCATTCGCGCCGTCATGGATATCCGAACCACCAAGACCCGCCGTGCTGCCTTCGCCGGTCGGCTGCAAAGCCTGATCGACGTTGTTGCGCTCTACCGATGGCCGATAGGCATCAACCGTGTTGTTCGTACCAGCAGTCGTCTTCGGAGGACGACCGGGACCACGCTTGCTGATCTCGCCGCCTTCGCTCTGATAGCCTGCATCCTTGAGCGCATCGGCCAAAGCAGGGTTCTTAACTTCATCAGCCATGTTGGCTCCTTATGAGATGAGGGGCCGAGAATGATCCCAGCCCCGTTAGATCATTATGCCGGAACGATGGCAGCGCCTTCAGCACCGAGATTGGTACGGGTACGCAGAATCCAACCGGTTGCCGTAATCTTCTGGGCTTTCCAGAATACAGTTGCCGGAATGGTCGCATTCGCACCAGCCGAGGCGTTGACGTTGTTAATGGTATCGCCGGAACCCGTGATGGTCTTAAGGCGGAAACCGTTTGCGCCAACGTAACCTTCAATCGTGCTGCCAATAAACCCGGCAGGCAAGACAACCTGCTGAGTTCCAGCAGACGAAGTTACGGTTGCGAACACGCTATCGCTTGGCAGAAGGCCCGTACCAGAGCCGTCCGATGTCGCAGTAATGAGGGTCTGATAATGACCCGGAAGCATTTCGTTAGCCATTTGATCAGAACTCCTTAGCTGGCAGCAGTCAGACCGAACACGTCAGCAATAACGCCCTGAGAGGCTTCATTATCGACAATGAGGGTCCATTCGGTAACAAGCGCCCGCTTCTCAGCGTCACCAGTTTTTGCAACATTCTCCAGCGTGATAGGACGGAGAACGCCCTTGGCAAGCTTGGAGGTATCCATGAAGAAGATGTTGCGGGCAACGGTAGCGCCAGCGCGAGCCATCTGACGGTTAACCATAAAGGTCACTTCGCCAAAATCCGACTCGTAAGTGTCAGCAGCGCCGACAATCTTGGTCTGGCCCGACTTTGGAGTGACGTAACGCTGGGTTGCAACGTTGGCATCGCTCATGAAGCCAGAGAATACGCGCTTGGTGTAGGGAGCGCCCATGATCATGTCCACCGAACCACCAGCCGTATAGACGGCGGCAATGGTGTTATCCATGAGCGTCTTGGTGAAAGCGCGCTGAGTGCCGTTTGTGGCTGCATCAACTACGCCAGTACCGGTATTAAAGCCACCCGATGCACCACCAGCGCCAAGATCGTCATTCGTGGAAATCCACGCACGAAGGCCAGCAGAGGTGCGGTTGGTTGCGCCGTCACTCGAACCGGCAGACGAAGCCTGATTGCTAAGGGCAATGACTTCCTGATCGATACGAAGCTCAAGACCTTTCTTGCGGACCTCACGAGCAAGCTCGGAAGTACGACCAGCCTTAATCACTGCCTCCAGCGTACCGGAGATGATGATGCGCTTGTCCGAAATCTGGGTGTAGTTACCCACACGAGCAGTCGGAACAATCGGCTGGAAAGACCAGTCGGAGCCTTCAGGGCGGTTGTTGGTCACATCAGGAGTGGCGAGGGTATCAGTCTGCCATTCGGGATGGACAGAGCTAACCTTGCGCTCACCGATAGCCGAGAGGAAGGGGGTTTCCTCCGGGGTGATCATCGAAATGGTATTCGCGAGTTCTTCACGAAGCCCCTTGGCGTCGTAAGTCTCGTAGGTATTTACAATAGGCTGTGCCATATTGCGGCGTCCTTATTTGAGGAGTTGGGCAAGGTAGGCATCGGCTGCTGCCGCGCTACCAGTTTCGCGAAGTTGCTTGCGAAGATTGCCGGTTTCTCGTGCCGCCTGTGCCTCAGGATTGGGACGACGCCCGCTGCCCTGAGCCATCATAGGCTTTGCCTGAACTTCCTTCTGAACAGTCGGGGCCTTTTCCTTGGCGCGACGGAGGCTAAGAGCGTCCTTCAATGCCACATAGAAACGGTGATCCGTAACGTTGTTCAGTTCCTCAGGTGTAATCCCATAATACTTTTCAGTGTCACGATAGGCGCTGTCGAACCATTCCTGACGCTTCTTGTCATCCTTCAGCACAGGGATTTTCTCAAAGAGATGGGTCCGCTGCTCTGCTAGATAAGCGTCTTGTTTGGCCTTCTGCTCCTGCTGGGTACGCTGCTTGTCGGCCTCACGGCCTTGGTGCATTGCCTGCCAAGCGTTCACAACCTGATTGTATTTCTGTACCTCTTCCTGATACTGCACCCATGCAAAAGGGTCGGCTTGGGAAGAAATAGTTGGTACTTTGGGTTCCTGTGGGGCGTTCTGTTCGAGATACCAGAGAGCGTATTCGCGCTCCTGCTGAATCTGCGCCTGCAACTGACTGAACTCCTCTCGGGCCTTGGTCACTGCCTCGCGTTCGCGGGCAACTTCCTCAGTCTTCTTGGAGTAGTCGCGTTGAAACAGATTGTTCCGCTTGAGGTCCGCAACGCTGATCACAGTCCCGTCTTCAAGAGTTACCTGCGCATCGTCTGATGCGAATTTACCCTTGGCATAGGTCTGCGGTTCGTCCGATTCCTCGTCGTCTGCAACTGGTTCATCGTCTTCCGGGATTAGGGAAGGGTCAATCTCATCGTCTCCAGATGGATCGTCTTCCGTGTTACCGGCATCGCTATTGCCTTCTTCCTCTTCAGCAGGGTCCGTTTCCGGGTTGCCGCCGAGCAAGGCAGTAAGCCTATCGTCAGCCTGAGCCTCCGACAGTGCTTCGCTGGGAGCGGGGGCATCATATGCCAGATCGCTATCAGCATTGGTTTGGACAACGTCCATAAATTAGTCTCCATCTAAGGGCCATGTCGCTTCACAGCGAGGGCGGTTGACGCGCGATCGGATTAACCGGGCGCGTCACTACCTCCATCCATGCCACCGCCTTGGGCAATGACTGCATCGAGGTATTGGCTGAACTCTAGCGCTACCGTTGCTACGGCTTGCAGCCTGAGAATATTCATCATGTCGTCGGCTTTGGTAACGGCTAGCTCTTCTAGCGCCATATCACGAGCCGATTGCATATATTCCTTTAGAAGCGGTTCGGAGCGAAGGCGCTTTGCTTCCGCTGCTCGGTGCTCTAATTCTTGGGGGGTAAACTCACGCATTAACCGGGCTCCCCTCCTGGCGACACTTCCGAAGTGCCCGCCGACGCGCCCATAATACCTAGTTCGCGCTTCAATGCCAACTCCGCAATGAGTTGTTCCCGCTTAAGCTGAAGTTCCGCAACCAACTGCTCACGTTTAAGGGCTAGTTCCCCGGCCTGCTTCTCGCGCTCTAGCTGCATATTCATCTGCATCTTCTGCTGCTCTAGAACCGCATTGCCCTGCTGCTTCTGGTTTTCCAGTTGCACGGACTGCTGTGCCTTCTGCATATCAATCTGCATCTGTCCCTGAGCGCGGGCATTATCAGCCTCTAGCTTGGCCTGTTCAATCTGAACCTTTGGATCGGTCTTAGGTTGCGCCGCCATCTGTTGCCACTGCTGAACATCTTCAGGGCTAACGGTTGGGAAATACGATTCAGGGTTCTTCAGCCCCGACGATTCAGCCATCTTCACAGCGGTATCGATGATCTTGGGAACGAACTCGATTGCTTTTGCCTGCGCTCCAGGAACGGCAGCAAGCTGCTGTGCCATGCCAGTCTGAACATTCATCATCGTATTGAGCATAGCCATGTCACGGTCTTTCGAACCAGTGCCAAGGCCAGTATTGACCGTAGCGGCCATGTCATCATCCCATTGCTGGGGATAAACGTCACGGAACTCGCCTTCCTCTTCAGGAGCCGGGACAGACGCAACCTGCTGATACTTCACAGCCAGCTTCAGGCGCTTCTTAAAAAACCGAACAAACCCAAGCTCTGCCATATTGCGGGCGACAAGCTCAATCTGGGAATAGCCCGCGTCTCGCTGCTGTTGAGCGGCTGTAGCGGTCTGGTTCTGTAATGCCTCTGGGTCAAGCGCCATCGTGGTACGAGAAACACCGGTACGCATCGCACGCATTTCATCGAAATATGGCATGGCCGCAAAGACCTTATCAGCCACATACGGCACGGTTCCCCACACAATAGGGGCGCTACCAGCCTTCTTCCACATAATCGCGCCAAAACGCTTCTGAACGAGCGCATCGGGGTTCAGAACTGAACCAACCTCAACCTCTTGCGTCGGAACGTTGGTTGCGTAGAGGTTGTCCATGGCCTGACGCAGCAGAACCGTCTTGGCACGCTGAATATCCATCGTGCGATCAGCGACGGATTCACCATTGAAGCGGTGCGGGACGGGATAGCAGGGAATATCAGTGTATGGGATATCATCTTCCCAAACCTGCCAAGCCAGCACCTTATTGCCCGCGTACCAAACCTCTACGCACTCGGCAATGCCATCCCCGTCAACGTCCACCATTGGGAAGCATCGATAGAGGTCGATAATATCGCCGGAACGGGTTGGGGAGTTATAATCCGTGAACCCCTCTAGGTCGCGGCTTAGGCCAACCGGATCATCATCGTTAAACCCATCGCTGGGCAGTTCACGAATAATGGCCTTATCAAACCCGTAGGCATCCGCCATTTCCATCAGATCGGAGCGGGTCTTGTTATCGTATCGATAGCCGACGAAGTTCGATTCCTCGATTGTCGTCGCCATCTCATTGATTAGCAGGTTTTCCGGGCGTAGCGTTTCATCCCGAATATGCCCCTGCTTAACGACGCGGCTAACCTTCACATCATAGAGCGGCTGCATGACGATGGCGGGATAGCCGAACTCGTCCACGCTCTCAGTCTCGTACATTTCCTCTAGAGGCTTGGCTGTGAGGATTTCAACGTCTTCCTCCATTTCAAGGAGGGCCAATTGCTCCAGCGTCTGGCGCCGGATCGTTTCTCGCTTCTTGACGACAGGAACCCACTCTGAGGAACACAGCCCCATATCAAGAGCTAGAGCGTCCCAAGTAGCGTTGTAGAAAATGCGGTAGCCATCGTTATTGCACATGAAGTCGTAGTTCATGAACTCGGTGGCGTCTTTGGCCCATTGCGATGTTCCGGGGCGAACGGCTTCATACTCAACCACTGTCTGCGATGAGGTAAACACGCGCATAATGCCAGGATGAACCCAGCCCAGTGTATCGGCAACATCACGGCTTACGAGCTTGGAGCGGTTGGGAAGCGTCTGAATATCCCGCATGCGGCCTTGGATATACTCAAGGGCGAGGGAGCGCTTGCCGTCTAGCTCGGACTGCGCATAGGCTCTTGAGGAAGCGATGCCGTCCGCAACGATGGCCGAAAGGTCTACGTCCTCAAAACGACGATCCTCGTCCTTAGCCATTAAGCCGTCCAATCTTCCGCGAACTGAACCATTCCGGGCATGGCTCGTAAGCTATGGTAATAAACCTGTTTCCCGTTAATTACAACGGGCTCATCATTCGGACCTACAACGCTCATTGTCACCCGAATGCGACTGTGTTGCGGTTCTTCCTTCTCCGTCACCTTGGCGCGGAAATAGGGGAATGGGTATTGAGCGGCTATCCAGCTTTCAACCTCGTGACGCTCAAGGCGTTGGTTGTCTGACCACATAGACAGCCCTCCATGGCCAGTCTTTACGAACTAAACATGGTCGCCTGCCTTCCACACAAACCTGCGCCTCTTTGTCCATATCGATATCGTAAAAGTCTGAAACTTTCAGCCCTGTCTTCAACTCGCCCACTCCATATCCATCTGCGGCATATTCAATTCCTGGGGCATCTCAAACGCCACATTCATCATGCCAAAAGCGTCGGCGGCATGACTTGACCAATCGTGAGACGGGCCTAACCCAATCTCGCGGGTGTCATCTATCTTCTCATGATACCAGCCAAGGGCTTCTCTTAGCGCCTCTGTCGTCGCCTCGTTAAACCAAATGTTAGGAAAGGCTCTACGGCTGGCCTCAACGCGCATCTTGGCCGCGCCCTTGCCTTGGTTGGGAATAACGTCAACCGTGAACCCTGCCCCCTCCAAAGCGCTCTTATAGGTTACGTCATAGACCTTTTCGCCGTTGTCGCCATCATGAGGCAATAGGCAATGTGCCTTTCCATATCCATTGTCACGAAGCCATGCGGTATGAACGGAAAGGGGCTGATGACGCGCCTCATAGTAGTTCAATACCCGGCGCTGCATGCCAACGTATTGACCCACCACAATTGAAGTCGCGTCGGCCTTCATGCCTGTTCCGCCAATGTCCCACCATGCCTTAATCGGAAGCAGCGGGTCTGGACCGACAACGCCAATTCGTCCTGATCGTTTAGCCTCTGCGAGCATCGGAGCGTAATAGGCTCCCGTTACCGACGAGACGTAACCGCCCTCCCAGATGTGGTCATATTGCTCTGGAAGGTTTGCATGGTCCCTGACGCGGTCGCGCTCTAGCTTGGCGGGGAAGCGCGGGTTATCACGCCAATTGACCTCTACGACCTTGTAGCGCGGGTCTGTGGTCATTCTAAAGCGCTTGTTCGTGGCGCTCTTCTTGCGTTCAGGGTTCCACGTTACCCAAAGCTCGCTATCCTCTTCGCGCAAGGTTGGGATGAGCTTGGTCCATGCGATATCCATAACGGATTCAGCCTCATCCACCCATCCAAGAAGAATTCGGGCTTTTGACTTGATGCTGTCTAGATTGCGATCAAGGCCGGTGAATGTGTAATGGACGCTGCCAGCTAATCCCTTGGTCCGAACATAGCTCTCGCCAATGTCGAAGTGCTGGGCAAGCCACGGTTCCTCCTGAATGGAGAGTTTGATTTCCTCTAGGGATGAATCGGCCAGCGTGTTCATGAACTGACGACCGCAGAGGATTTGCCCTGATCGCCCAGCAGCAGCCCACATATAGGCCCTTACGGCTGTCATCTTCGCAAAGGAACGTGTCTTGCCTGAGCCACGGCCTCCGTAGCTGCCCCGAACGTCTGCCTCCCCCTGGAATACAGGGATTAGCTTGGGAACGATGGCAACGCTTACGGTGTCATTCATCAGCCTTGGCCGTGAGTGCTGTTAGGACAATGTGGCGAACATTGATTGGATTGTCTTCATCCCCCGCAACCTCTACGCGCTGTGCTGGCTTGCCGTCCAATGTATCGCGGACATACTCAGCAGCCCAACGTTCCCCGCCCTCTGCAAGGTCCATGATCGCGACGGCCATTTTGCGTAAGCCTCTGTTGTCGCCTTCCTTTTCACGCGCCTTAACTTCGAGCAGAAGGGCGTCTGTGATAAAGGTTTGCTTGCGCCGTCCTGAGTTTACGTTTCCAGCCATTTTAAAATCACTTAACTCCTTGGGGCCGAATTATATCGGAGGTCCAATAGTTACTAAAGATAACGGGCCTCACCCCTAAAGGCAAGACCCGCTTCTGACGCTTATAGGTTTGGGCTATTCACCCTTGCCGCCGTTGCCATCGTAACGCGTATTGCGCAGGCTATCGTCATTCTTAGGGTCGGGCTGCGATGGAGTGACAACCTGGGTAGGATGCACGTCACTTCCGTCTTTGCGCAGTTCCTCAGGCGATTCCCAATCGGCAATCTTCTGCTCGTGCTTCTGCTTCTTGGCGGCTTCTTCGTTCTGAGCCTTAGCTTCGTCTGTTAGTTTAGCCATGATCATAGCTCCTGTTTAGGATGGGAGGATAACGGCTTTGGAATATTGTGGGTTCCTTCACGATACTCACATATGATTTACGGGCGTACGTGCATGGCGCGGGACAAAGCATCCGCAACCGCTGCTTCTGGACTATCCCCTTTGCCGATCACGATGAACTCGTCATCCAACGCTCCAGCGAGTGCAGACGGCTGGTATTCAGCATCATCATCTGCAGCTTGACGCGCGAGTTCGCACACAAACTTTGTTCGTCCACGCTTCGAGGCCAGCCGCACCGCTGTCCATTCAGCTGGCACCATAGCAAACGGGTCGATCAACATTTTGTTTTGTTCCGGTTGACTCATTATTCGCCATGCCCCTGCATACGACACTGCCGGGGAGACAAGCCGTGGAAGAGATTAAAACACCTTACGCAACGACACCCGAGCCGCGCGGATGATATCATTGAGCGCTATCGCCCCTGGCATTGTCTGCACATACAGGCGCGCGAAAAGGTTTGCTGTGCTGGCGGGCAAAACCATCGGCTCTGTCTTGAGTGTCACCGATTTTGACCCTACCGGTATTGGGCCGTAGCCCGAGCTATTTAGCCCGTCATAGCGCGTCAGAAGCCCGGTGAAACCCGAGTTCGTCGCGGATAGCTGGGCCGCAATCGCGAACACTCCAAGAGACGACAGTATCCAATCGACCTCCATCTCAAGCTCTACCGTTTCGCCTACTGCGAATGTGCCGCCTGTCGCTTGCAAGGACAGAAGTTGGGTTTCCCCATTTGAGTTACCCCCAAGCGTCATCACGGCTTTCTTGAGGTTGGTCGCGGCTGGGTAATCTATCTGCGACCCCGTAACGGTGACCTGCCCACCCGCGCTACGAACAAGTGTTGAACTATTGGGCGCTGTGCCAGCGGCGCTACCAGACAGCGAGCCTGAAGTCCCTGCAAGAAGCCCGTTAGCGATCAGATTCCCAGTGGGGTTCTTTGTGGCGTTGTACGTGTCGCCAAGCCATGTGAACGTGTCCTGTTTGGGGGAAAGGCCAAGCGCTGCAACGACAGCATTTGCGACAGCTTCACCCATTGCCATAGCGGCGGCGGTTGTGTCGTGAATGCCGTCAATGAACTTGGATGCAAGGCCATCGCCCGTCGCAAAGTCCAGATAGAGGTCAGTCACACTAAAGTAGTTTGCCCCTTGGGAGGCCATGGCGCGACAATAGCGCTTGATCCAGTTGTCCACGTAAGAAATGGCGAACTTCTGGTCAGCTGTGAGGCCGTAGAGTGTAGCTGCATCAGTTGGAGCGGGCGGGATGGCTAGAAAGGCAATACCTGCCTGAATGAGCCTGTCG
>Ga0126314_10001190_pt1 | contig 12372 bp, 10 predicted proteins | sample Plot105B_FD_92535 | JGI IMG/M metagenome (GOLD analysis project Ga0126314, IMG submission 92535) | Serpentine soil microbial communities from UC McLaughlin Reserve, CA, USA - Plot105B | ecosystem: Environmental > Terrestrial > Soil > Grasslands | place: USA: UC McLaughlin Reserve, Lake County...
ACCGGGACGCCCTCGACGTCCTGGCCGCCCTTGCCGGGCGTCACGCCCGAGACGACCTGCGTCCCGTAGCGCTTGTTGTTCATCGCATGGAAGGTGCCCTCGCGCCCGGTGATGCCCGAGACGCACAGGCGCGTGTCGTCGTCGACGAGGATCGCCATCAGCTCGCCCCTCCCGCCAGCTCGACCACCCGCTCGGCGGCGCCGAGCATCGTGGACTCCGTGTGCACGTTGGGAAGCTCCGCCTGCGCGAGCAGCTCGCGGCCCTCCTTGTCGTTGGTGCCGTCGAGCCGCACCACGAACGGCACGCTCGGCTCGATCTGCTCGAACGCCTCGATCAGGCCCTTGGCCACCTCGTCGCAGCGCGTGATGCCGCCGAAGATGTTGAACAGCACCGCGGTGACGTTCGGGTTGGAGAGGATCACCTCGACCGCGGAGGTGATCGCCTCCGCCTTCGAGCCGCCGCCCGCGTCGAGGAAGTTCGCCGGCTCGCCGCCCGCCTGCGCGACGACGTCGAGGGTGGACATCACGAGGCCGGCGCCGTTGCCGAGGATGCCGACGTTGCCGTCGAGCTTGACGTAGGTCAAGCCGCGCTCGCGCGCCATCTGCTCCTGCGGGTCCTCGTCCTTCGTCGCGCGCAGCGCCGCGTTGTCGGGGTGGCGGAACAGCGACGAGTCGTCGATCGTGACCTTCGCGTCGAGCGCCATCACCTGCCGGTCGCCGGTGACGATCAGCGGGTTCACCTCCACGAGCATCGCCTCCTCGGAGACGAACGCGTCGTAGAGCTTGGTCAGCAGCGCGCCGAGCGGGCGCACGACGTCGCCGTCGACGCCGGCCTCGAAGGCCAGCCGGCGGGCGTGGAAGTCCTGGAAGCCCAGCAGCGGGTCCACGTGCAGGCGCGCGATCGCGGACGGGTCGCGCTCGGCGACCTCCTCGATGTCCATGCCGCCCTGCGTGGAGAGCATGACCAGCGGGCGCTTGGCGGCGCGGTCGAAGACGATCGACGCGTAGTACTCGGCGGCGATGTCGGAGGCGGCCTCGATCCAGACCTCGTGCACGGTGTGGCCGCGGATGTCCATGCCGAGGATCGCCTCGGCGTGGGCCTCGGCCTCGGGGCCGTCCTTGGCGACCTTGATGCCGCCGGCCTTGCCGCGGCCTCCGATCTGCACCTGCGCCTTGACGACGCAGGGATAGCCGATCTCGTCGGCGGCGGCGACGGCCTCCTCCACGGTCGTCGCGGGGGAGCCGGCGGGCACGGGCACGCCGTGCCGGGCGAAGAGCTGCTTACCCTGGTATTCGAGAAGGTCCATGAGCGGGCGCGGACTCTAGTACACGCCCCCTGATGGCTACGTCGCGTGCTCGCGCTCCCTCGGAGCGAACAACGGCGCGCCGCGATCGCCGGGCTCCAGCTCGCCGCGCGCCTGCTCCACGGCGCCCAGCAGCGGCTTGACGAGGTCCATCGGGAGCGGGAAGACCACGGTCGAGTTCTGCTCGATCCCGATCTCCGACAGGGTCTGGAGGTAGCGCAGCTGGAGCGTGGTCGGATTGCGGCTGATCACGTCGGCCGCCTCGGCCAGGCGGCCGGCCGCCTGCGCCTCCGCGTCGGCCTTGATGACCTTGGCGCGCCGCTCGCGCTCGGCCTCGGCCTGCCGGGCCATCGCGCGCTGCATGGTCGTCGGGATCCCGACGTCGCGGATCTCGACGACGGTCACCTTGATCCCCCAGGGCTCCGTCTGTTCGTCGATGATGTGCTGGAGCGCCTCGTTGAGCTGCTCGCGCTGGGACAGCAGCGCGTCGAGGTCGGCCTTGCCGAGCACGGCGCGCAGTGTCGTCTGGGCGATCAGCGAGGTGGCCTGGCGGAAGTTCTCGATCTCGATCACCGACGAGCGCGGGTCGACGACGCGGAAGTAGGCCACGGCGTCGACGCGGGCCGGGACGTTGTCGCAGGTGATCACGTCCTGGGCCGGGATGTTCAGCGTGTGGGTGCGCAGCGACACGCGCACCATCCGGTCGATCAGCGGCACGAGCAGCACGACGCCAGGGCCCTTGGCGCCGATCAGGCGCCCGAGCCGGAACACGACCGCGCGCTCGTACTCGCGCAGGATCCGCACGGACGCGGCGGCCACCGCTGCCGCCAGCACGACCAGCACCAACAGGGTCACCACGACGGCGGTCACGGCGCCACCTCCCATTCCTCCGCGGGGCGCACGGTCAGCGTGAGCCCGCTCACCCGCTCGATCACGACGGCGTCGCCCGGCTCCAGCGCCCGCCCTTCTTCGAGGTCCCACTGGCGGGCGCGCCACAGCGCCCCGTCCACGAACACCTGGCCGACCGGTGCCGGCGCCGCCCGCACCTCGCCCAGCCGGCCGATCAACCCCTCGGCGCCGGTGCGCGCGCGGATGCGGCGGGTCGCCAGCGCCTTGCGCGCGATCACGGCCACGAGCGCGAGCGAGACGAGCGCTGCGGCGAGCGTCGCGCCGAGCACCGCCGCGGCGCCGAGGCCGGCGCCGGAGACGAGCAGCCCGATCCCGGCCGCGAGCGCCGCCGCCGCGGCCGTGCCGAGCACGCCGTGCGAGGGCACGTGCGCCTCCGCCACCAGGAGCGCGGCGCCGACCAGCACCAGCAGCAGACCGATCTCGGACACGTGGTCCTCCACCACGGATCGTACTCCCGTACGCGCGGCGCGGCGAGGGCGGGTGGCTTCCTATCATGCACGGCCGACCATGCCGCTGCCCAAGGAAGTCACGTTCGTCACCTTCGACGTCTACGGAACCCTGATCGACTGGGAGACCGGAGTCTATGAGGCCTTCGCCAAGGAGGCCGACAAGGACGGCTACACCCTCGCCCGCGAGGAGCTCGTCCCGCTGTTCCTGAAGATCCAGCAGGAGATCAAGGCCGGCTCCTACGAGCTCTACGCGGAGGTGCTGCGCCGCACGGCCGTGCAGATCTCGCGCGAGCTCGGCTGGCCGCTCGAGCCGTCGCGCTCCGGGTTCCTGCCCGAGTCCGTGCCGCGCTGGCCCCCGTTCAAGGAGACGAACACGCAGCTCGAGCGCTTCGGCAAGAAGTTCGAGATCGGGCTGGTCTCGAACATCGACGACAAGCTGCTGGGGCTCACGCGCCGCCACTTCAAGACCGACTTCGACCTCGTGGTGACCGCGCAGCAGGTGCGCTCCTACAAGCCGGACCCCGCGCACTTCAAGGAGTGCGAGCGCCGCATCGGCACCAAGAAGGGCTGGGTGCACGTCGCGTCGAGCTACTACTACGACGTCGAGCCGTGCATCAAGGCCAAGGTCCCGGTGATCTGGGTCAACCGCACCAAGGAGCAGCTCGAGCCGGGGGCCAAGAAGCCGACGGCCGAGGTCAAGTCGCTCCTCGAAGCGGCCAAGCTGCTCGGCGCGGCGTAGCGCCGTGCGGGCCGTCGGCCTGCACGCGGACGTCGTCGTCGCGATTTCCCGGGCGTACCGCACCACGTGCACGCTGGTGCGCTCGGGGAACGAGGCGTTCGTCGTCGACTCGCCCGTCTTCCCCGACGAGCTCGAGATCCTGCCCGCGATCGCCGAGCAGGCCGGCTTCCCCGTGGTCGGGGTGCTGGCCACCCACGCCGACTGGGACCACCTGCTCGCGCGCTACGCGTTCCCCGAGGCGCCGCTCGGGTGTGCCGAGACGACCGCGGCGCGGCTGATCGCCCGCCCCGGCGAGGCCCAGCGCGAGCTGCGCGACTTCGACGACGAGCTGTACGTCGAGCGCCCGTCGCCATTGTCGTTGCCGGGCGCCCAGACGCTCCCCGTCCCCGGCCACTGCGGGATCGGCGAGCAGGAGCTCGAGCTGCATCCCACCGACGGCCATACCGAGGACGGGATGGCGGTCTGGATCCCGTGGGCGCGCGTGCTCGTCGCCGGCGACTACCTGTCGCCGGTCGAGATCCCGCTGCTGTCCGAGACCGGCTCGGCGAGCGCGTACCTGGCGACGCTCGACCGCCTCGAGCCGCTCGTCGAGCAGGCCGACCACATCGTGCCCGGCCACGGCGAGCCGATCGACGGCACCCGCGCGGCGGCGATCCTGCGCGAGGACCGCGCCTACGTGCACGCGCTGCGCGATCACGGCGCCGAGGCCAAGCTGCCGCTCGCGCGCCGCTCGGGGGCGCAGCGCAAGATCCACGCGGAGAACGTGAGCCGGGTGGCGGGCTGATGCACGGGCTCACGCCGGAGCTGCGTGCGCTCGGCGAGCAGGTGCTGGCCGCCGCGCTGGAGCGCCTCGCCGCGGATCCGCCGGAGCTCGGCCGCACGCTGCCGCCCGCCGAGGTCGCCGCGCTGGCGGGCGCGTCGGTGACGCGCGAGGGCGTCGGGCCCGAGGAGGCGCTGCGGCGCTTCCGCGACGTGCTGCTGCCGTTGACGGTCGCGATCGACCATCCACGCTACTTCGCGTTCATCCCGTCGGCGCCGACCGCGGCCTCGGCGTTCGTCGAGCTGCTGCTCAGCGCCGGCTCGGTCTACGGCGGCACCTGGCTCGAGGGCGCGGGCGCCGTCCACGCCGAGAACGAGGCGCTGCGCTGGCTGGCCGACCTCGCGGGCCTGCCCGCCGGCGCCGGCGGCTGCTTCGTGCAGGGCGGGACCAACGGCAACCTGTCCGCGCTGCACGCCGCGCGCGAGCACGCGCGCCACCGGCGCGGCGGCGAGGCGCCCGCGCGCTGGCGCGTCGCGTGCAGCGAGGAGGTGCACTCCTCCGTGCGGGCGGCGGCGCGCCTCATGGACGTCGACGTCCTGCCCGTGCACGCCGACGACCACGGTCGCATGCACGGCGATGCGCTGCGCGCGGCGCTCGAGGGCGAGGACGGCGTGTTCGCGGCCGTCGCCACGGCGGGGACCACCAACGCCGGCCTGCTGGACGACCTCGCCGGGATCGCCGCAGCCTGCCGCGAGCACGGCGTCTGGATGCACGTCGACGGGGCGTACGGCGCCGCGGGCCTGTGCGCGCCCAGCGTACGGGCGCGCTACGCGGGCATCGAGCGGGCGGACTCGCTGATCGTCGACCCGCACAAGTGGCTGTTCGCGCCGTTCGACTCCTGCGCGCTGCTCTACCGCGAGCCCGCGCTCGGGCGCGCCGCGCACCGCCAGAGCGCCTCCTACCTGGATGCGCTCTACCGCGACGAGGACGCCTACAACCCATCCGACTACGGGCTGCACCTCACGCGCCGCGCGCGCGGCATCCCGTTCTGGTTCTCGCTCGCCGTGCACGGCACCGACTCCTACGCGGCGGCCGTCGAGCGCACGCTCGAGGTCACCCGCCAGGGGGCGGAGGAGATCCGCGCCCGCGAGGAGCTCGAGCTGGTGGCCGAGCCGGAGCTGTCGATCCTCGCCTTCCGCCGCCACGGCTGGGCCGACGAGGACCACCACCGCTGGGCCGCCGGGCTGCGCGAGGCCGGGACGGCGTTCGTGTTCCCCACGACGGTGCACGGCGAGACCGTGGCGCGGCTCGCGCTCGTCAACCCCCGCACCACGGTCGAGGACCTGCGCGTGGTCCTCGACACCATGCGCGGTTGATGATCGAGTTCACGACTCCGCACCGTGGATGACGGCACGGGCCTCGTGAGCTCGATCATCTAGGCTCGCGCTCGTGGAGGAGCTCGCTCCCGGCCTGCACCGCTGGACCGCCCGGCACCCGGCGTGGGAGCCCGGCGCGGAGCCCGAAAGCCCGGGCGACTGGCCGCCGGACGTCGGCTGCGTGGCGTTCAGCGCGCCCGATGCGCTCGTGCTCGTCGACCCGCTCGCCGACGGCTGGGAGGCGCTCGACGCGCTGGTGGCGAGCCACGGCCGGCCCGTCGTGGTGCTCACCACGATGCGCTTTCACGGCCGCAGCCGCGAGGCGGTGGCCGATCGCTACGGCGCCGAGCTGCGCACGCACACCGCGGAGCCGCCCGCCGGCGTGCTGCGGATCCCGGTCGAGGGGATGGACGAGTCGATGGTCTACCTCGAGGCGCCGCGCGCGCTCGTCCCCGGCGACCGGCTGATCGGCGACGGCGCCGGCGGCCTGCGGCCCTGCCCGGCGTCCTGGCTGCGCTACCTGCCCGGCCCGCCCGACGCGCAGGCGCTGCGCGGCGCGCTCGCACCGCTGCTCGAGCTCGACGTCGAGCAGGTGCTCGTGTCGCACGGCGAGCCCGTCCGCGGCGGCGGCGCGGCGGCGCTGCGCGCCGCGCTCGGCTAGGCCCCGATCGCCTCCAGCGCGGCGGATTGGTCCGGATACAGCCAGGCGGCCGGCTCGACGCCGCTGAGCTCGAGCGCCCGCCGCGGCGGGGCCTCGGGTGCGATCACGACCGCGAGGCGCTGCTGGCGCGTGGCGAGCCGGTCGGCGATGTCGTAGAGCATGTGCACGCCCGAGGAGTCCAGGAACTCGAGCTCCGACAGGTCGATCACGAGGCCGCGGGCGGCGTTGCTCACGGACGCGGCCAGCTCGGTCTGCAGGCTCGTGGCGTTGGACAGGTCGATCTCGCCCGCCACGCGCGCGATCACGATCCCGCCGCGCTCGCGCACGCGCAGCGTCGCCAGCTCTTCGGTCACTCGTTGCCTGGCTCGTCGAGGCGGCGGCGGAGGCGCACGGTCGAGCCCGCAGGGCCCGTGTCGATCGACACGTCGTCCATGAGGGCGGACATTATCGAGCGGCCGCGGCCGCGGTGCCGGCTGCGAGCCTCGCGCCAGTTCCCGGAGTCGTGGATCGAGATCTCCACGGAGCCGCCGCGCAGCACCGCGCTGATGGCGATCTCCGCGTCCGCGGGCCCGTACGCGTGCTCGATCGCGTTCATCGCGGCCTCGTGGGCGGCGAGCACGATGTCGTTGGCCTCCTCGCGCGTCGCGCCGTGGGCGATCAGCCAGGCCGCGAGCCGCCGCCGTACGTCGGCGAGCCGGTTGGGATGCGCGTGGATCACGCTGTGCAGCCGCTCGCCCGCCATCGGCGTGCGCGTGATGGCGAGCAGCGCGACGTCGTCGAGGAGGTCGTCCTCGAGCGCCGAGACGATCCGCTCGCACGCCTCCTCGGCGCTCGTGAAGTCGCAGGCCAGCTGCTCCGCGAGCCGGTCGATGCCGGCGTCGATGATCTCGCCGCGCCGCTCCACGAGCCCGTCCGTGTACAGCAGCAGCGCCTCGCCGAACTCCAGCGTGACCTGGGCCTCGACGTGCCGGTGGGCCATCGTCACGCCGAGCGGGTGGCTGAGGCCGGCCGTGATGCGTTCGACGCTCCCGTCGGCACGGCGCACCAGCGGCGGCGGATGGCCCGCGTTGGAGAACCGCAGCTGACCCGACGACGGGTCGAGGATCCCGCACAGGCAGGTGGTCATCGCGAGCTCGGAGTCCGAGACGAGCAGGTCGAGCCGGTCCATCAGCGCCGCCGGCGGATGGCCCTCGAACGCATACGCGCGGACCGCCTGGCGCACCTGGCCCATGACGGCGGCGGCGAGCACGCCATGGCCGGCCACGTCGCCGATCGTCAGCACCAGGCGCCCGTCGCCGAGCGCGGTCGCGTCGTAGAAGTCGCCGCCGATCTCCAGCGATTCGCTCGCGGGCACGTACCGCCCGCACAGCTCCGTGCCGAGGACGTCGGGCAGCGCGCGCGGGAGCAGGCTGCGTTGCAGGGTCAGCGCGACGTCCTCCATCTGGCGCGCCCGCTCGAGCTCGCCGGAGGCGAGCGCGTCGCGCAGGCGCGTCACCTCGAGGTTGGCGTGGACGCGCGCCCTCAGCTCCGGGCCCGAGAACGGCTTGACGAGGTAGTCGTCGGCGCCGGCGTGCAGCCCCTCCACCGTCGCCTCCTCGCCCGCGCGTGCCGACAGCACGATCACCGGCAGCCGGCGGGTGCGCGGATCGCCGCGCAGCCTGGCCAGCAGCTCGAACCCGTCGACGCGCGGCATCATCACGTCGGTCAGCACCAGGTCCGGCGCGCGCTCGTCGATCTGCTCGAGCGCGTCGGCGCCGTCGACCGCGGTGCGGACGACGTAGTCGGGCTCCAGCAGCCGCGTCAGGTAGGCGCGCAGGTCCCGGTTGTCGTCGACGACGAGGACCTCCGGCCTGCTGTCGTCGGCGGGGGGCGGCACGATGGTGCGCTCCACGTCGTCCCAGCGCTGCGCCTCCTGGGCGAAGCCGTCGCGCTGCGCCGCGGCCGTCCCGTGGTCGGTGACGGCGGCGGAACCTGCCTCGGCCTGCTCGAGCGGCAGCTCGACCCGGAACCTGCTGCCCTCGCCCTCGGTGCTGGTGACGGAGACCTCGCCTCCGTGCAGCCGGACGAGCTCGTGCACGAGCGCGAGCCCGATCCCGCTGCCCTCGTGGCTGCGCCCCTGCACGCCGGTCACGCGATGGAAGCGGTCGAACAGCCGCGGCAGCTCCTCCGCGGGGATCCCGGCCCCGGTGTCCGCAACCTCGAGCACCGCCGTCTCCCCGACGCGCACGCGCACCTCGATCCGGCCGTCGCGGGTGAACTTGTAGGCGTTCGAGAGCAGGTTGAGGAGGACCTTCTCGAGCATTGCCGCGTCGGCCTCGATGGTCGTGCCGTCGTCGGGCACGTCGACCACGAGCTCGAGCCCGGAGCGATCGGCCGCCGAGCGGAACACCGAGGCGGTGGCGCGCGCGAGCCGGCCGAGCTCGACGGGCGCGTAGACGGGCGCCGCGCGCCCGGCCTCGGTCCGCGAGAGGTCGAGCAGCGCGTTGACGAGGCGCAGCAGGCGCAGCGCCCCGCGCTGGGCGATCTCGATCCGCTCGCGCTGCGCCGCCGGATCCGGGTCGGGGTCGTCCAGGGCGTCGGCAAGCGGCCCGAGCATCAGGGTCAGCGGCGTGCGGAACTCGTGCGAGACGTTGGAGAAGAACTCCGACTTGGCGCGGTCGAGCGCCGCCAGGTCGTCGGCGCGGGTGTGGGCGGCGGCGACGCCGGCCGCGGTCGCCAGCGCGGCGGACAGCTGGCCCGCGAGCAGCCCGAAGAAGTCGCGGTACGCCTCGTCGAGGTGGTGGCGCGGGCTCGCGCCGAGCACCAGCGCCGCGGCGGGCACCTCGCTGCCCGGCCGGGCGACCGGCAGCAGGAGCGCCGTCCCGTCGAGCGCCCGCTCGCCATCCTGTGCGGTCGCGGCCGCCTCGAGCCAGCGGTCCTCGGTCCCCGTGGCGGCCGCGAAGCGCGCGCCTCCGTCCTCGTCGATCAGGTAGATCGCCGCGAACGCGACGTCGTCGGGCGCGCCGGCGAGCGCGTCGATCGCCGCGGCGGCCACCTCGGACTCGCCGTGCGCGGCGGTGAGCGCCTCGCCGAGTGCGGCGAGCGCCTGCAGCCGGCGCGTCCCGAGCACCTGCGGCGTCGTCTCGTGCACGGCGGTGAACACGCCGCCGATCGCGCCCTCCTCGTCGCGGATCGGGCTGAACGAGTACGTGAAGTAGGCCTCCTCCACGAACCCGCTGCGCTCCAGCAGCAGCGGCTGGTCCTCGTGCCAGGTCGCCTGCCCGGTCTGCAGGACCTCATGCAGCATCGGCTCGAGCATGTCCCAGATCTCGGGCCAGATGTCGCGCAGCCGCATCCCGAGCGCCGACGGGTGCTTGGCGCCCAGCATCGGCACGTAGGCGTCGTTGTAGATCGCCACCAGCTCGGGGCCCCAGAAGACGCACATGCCGTAGCGCGACTCGAGGCAGATCGACGTGGCCGTGCGCAGCGGCCGCGGCCAGCGCTCGACCGGGCCGAGCGGGGTGGCGCTCCAGTCGTGGGCCCGGACGAGAGCACCGCACTCGCCGCCGCCGGCACCGATGCCGGATGGCCCGGAGGACGTCCCAGCGCTCACCGTGCCCGATTCTCGCATGCGTCAGCGCAGCGAGGCAAGCTCCTCGTAGAGCGCTCGGGCGGCCTTCAGGCCGAGCTCGAGCGAGGCGATCCGGTAGCTCTCGTCCGGCGCGTGGATGCGGTCCTCCGGCAGCGCGAAGCCGCCCACGATCGTGGGGATGCCGCGCGCGGCGAACGCCGCGAGGATCGGGATCGAGCCGCCCGAGCGGACCACGACCGGCGCGACGCCCGTCGCGCGCTCGAGCGCCCGGCGGGCGGCCTCGAGCGCCGGCGCGGAGGGGTCGAAGCGCGACGGCTCGGCGCCGTGGAGCCGCAGCTCGAGCTCGGCACCCGGAGGCAGCGCCGCGCGCAGCAGCGCCTCCAGCACGGGCGCGATCTCCTCGCTGCGCTGGCCGGCGGCGAGCCGGACGGACAGGCTCGCCTCGGCGCGCTCGGGCACGATCGTGCGCGGCGCGCCAGCGACGACGCGATGGACGTCCACCGACGTGCCTGCCATCGTGCGCACGTGCAGCTCCTCGCCCGCGCGGGCGTCGGCGGGCCGGGCGCCGGCCTCGGCGAGCAGCCGGTCGCCGGGCGGCAGCTGCGCCCACTCCGCGAGCTCCTCGGGCGACGGCGGCTCGAGCCCGGCGCGGAGCGGCTCCGGGGGGCGGCCGGTCTCCGGATCGGGCAGGACGGCGGCCAGCAGCCGGTGCAGGACGTGGACGACGTTGAGCGCGGCGCCGCCGAACTCGCCCGACTGGGCGGGCCGCTCGCCGGTGGTCACGACGAGGTCGGCCCAGACCATCCCGCGGGTACCGACGGTCAGCGCGGGCGTGTCGGCGTCGAGCATGCCGGTGTCGAACACGATCGCCGCGTCGGCGCCGCGCTCGTCGGCGGCCATCCAGCGCTCGGCCGTGTCGGCGGGCGTCTCCTCCTCGCCCTCGATCAGGACCCGCACGTTGACGCCCAGCTGCCCGGCGTCGGCCAGCTCGCACGCGACCAGCAGCAGCGGCAGGAAGTTGCCCTTGTCGTCGGAGGCCCCGCGGGCGTAGAGGCGGCCGTCGCGGATGTCGGGCTCGAACGGCGGCGTGGTCCAGCGCGACTCGTCGCCCGGATCCTGCACGTCGTAGTGGCCGTAGATCAGGATCGTGGGCGCGCCCTCGCGATTCGCGGGCAGCTCCCCCACCACCAGCGGAGGGTGATGGGGCGGGTGGGGACTGGTGATCAGCTCGCCGCTGCCGCCGGCCGCCTCGATGCGTCGCAGCGCCCACCCCGCGGCCTCCACGAGCGCCTCGGGGTTGCCGCCCGCGGTGCTGACGGACGGGATCCGCAGCCAGTCGCCGAGCTCGTGGATCGCGGCGTCCAGGTCCGTCACTCGGCGGACTTGATGACGGCGATCGTGTCGCCGGACCGCACCGCTCCGCCCTCATGAACGGCCAGCTCGGCGATCGTGCCCGCCTTGTGGGCGTAGATCTCGTTCTCCATCTTCATCGCCTCGATGATGCAGACGAGCGTGCCCTCCTCGACGCTGGCGCCCTGCTCGACGAGCACCTTCCAGACGTTGCCCTGCAGCGGCGAGGCGAGCGTGTCGCCGCCGCCTGCGCCGCCGCCGCCCGACTTGCGCTCACGCCGTGGCGCGGTGCGGGCGGCGCCGTTGACCGCCCCGGCGGCCGGCGCCACCGCGGCGACCGGCTCGCCGTGCACGACGACGTCGAAGCGCTTGCCCGAGACCTCGACGGTGTAGGTCCGCTCCTCGAGCTCCTGCTCGTCGTCGCCGGCCGGCTCGACCTTCGGGAACGCCAGCTGCTTCAGCCACGCCTTGTCCTCGATCAGGTCGCGGCAGGTCTCGCCGTTGGCCCACTGCTCGGAGGCCATGATCGCCTTGTGGAACGGGATCAGCGTGCGCACGCCCTCGATCTCGTACTCCTTCAGGGCGCGCAGCATGCGCCGCGTGGCGCGCTCGCGGTCGGCGTCCCAGACGATCAGCTTGGCCACCATCGGGTCGTAGAGCGGCGTGATCTCGGTCCCGCTCACCACGCCCGAGTCCACGCGGACGCCGGGGCCGGAGGGCTCGCGGTAGTGCGCGACGAGGCCCGGGGCGGGGGCGAAGTTCTTCGAGGCGTCCTCGGCGTTGATGCGGCACTCGATCGCGTGCCCGTGCAGGCGGATGTCCTCCTGGGCGAAGGACAGCTCCTCGCCGGCGGCGACGAGGATCTGCTCGCGCACGATGTCGACGCCCGTCGTCGCCTCGGTCACGCAGTGCTCGACCTGGACGCGGGTGTTCATCTCCAGGAAGTAGTACTCGCCGTCCTGGAGCAGGCCCTCGATCGTGCCGGCGCCGTGGTAGCCGACCGCCTCGGCGGCGTCGGTGGCGATCTTGCCGATCTTCTCGCGCAGCTCGTCGTCGACCAGCGGCGCGGGGGACTCCTCGATCAGCTTCTGGTGGCGGCGCTGGATCGAGCAGTCGCGCTCGCCGAGGTGGACGACGTGGCCGTGCTTGTCGGCCAGCACCTGGACCTCGACGTGGCGCGGGTCGGGCAGGTAGCGCTCGAGGTAGACCGTGTCGTCGGAGAAGAACTTCTCGCCCTCGCGGGCGGCGCCCTCG
>Ga0126314_10001191_pt1 | contig 12366 bp, 10 predicted proteins | sample Plot105B_FD_92535 | JGI IMG/M metagenome (GOLD analysis project Ga0126314, IMG submission 92535) | Serpentine soil microbial communities from UC McLaughlin Reserve, CA, USA - Plot105B | ecosystem: Environmental > Terrestrial > Soil > Grasslands | place: USA: UC McLaughlin Reserve, Lake County...
AGAACATCGTCCTCATCATGCACCAGGCGTCGCACCAGCGCCCCCCGCTGACCCGGCGCGAGGTCACCGTCCTGCTGCTGATCGCGGTCGCGGCGGCGGTGATCGTCGCCGCCGGCTCGGACTCGCAGGCGCTGTTCCTGCTGATCCTGCTCGCCGCCGGCCTGCTCGGCGTGCTCGCGGTGCTGCCGATCGGCGGCGCCGACATGCCGGTCGTGATCTCCACGTTGAACGCGTTCACCGGCCTGTCCGCGGCTGCGGCCGGCGTCGCGCTCGACAACACGGCGCTGATCGTGGCGGGCATGCTCGTCGGCGCGTCGGGCTCGATCCTCACCAAGCAGATGGCCGACGCCATGAACCGCTCGATCGGCAACGTCTTCTTCGCCGGCGTCGGCGCCGCCGGGCCCGCGCTGGCGGCCGAGGCCGGCGGCACCGTGCGCTCCACCAGCGCCGCGGACGTCGCGATCCAGCTCTCCTACGCGCGCCTGGTCGTCGTCGTCCCCGGCTACGGCATGGCGGTCGCGCAGGCGCAACGCGCCGTCGCCGATCTCGCTGCCGCGCTCGAGAAGCGCGGGGTGGAGGTCCTCTACGCGATCCACCCGGTGGCCGGCCGCATGCCGGGCCACATGAACGTGCTGCTCGCCGAGGCCGACGTCCCCTACGACAAGCTCAAGGAGATGGACGACATCAACGGCGAGTTCGCGCGCACCGACGTCGCGCTCGTGATCGGCGCCAACGACGTCACCAACCCCGCCGCGCGCACCGTCGCGGACTCGCCGATCTACGGGATGCCGATCCTCGACGTCGACAAGTCCAGCTCCGTGATCGTCCTCAAGCGCTCGATGAACTCCGGCTTCGCCGGGATCGACAACCCGCTCTTCTACGACCCCAAGACCTCGATGCTGTTCGGCGACGCGAAGGCCTCAGTTTCCGAGGTTCTGGGCGAAGTGCAACAACTCTGACCCACAGTCGTCGCGGGACCGGATACGTTCCGCAACCAATGCGACGTTCATTCATCGCCTCGGCGCTGGTCGCCGGCACGCTGCTCGTGCCGGTGTCCGCGGCCGGCGCATCCACCGACATCGTCATCTCCGAGTTCCGCGTGCGCGGCCTGTCGGGCGGCAACGACGAGTTCATCGAGCTGCGCAACACGGCCTCGACGCCGGTTGCAATCGGTGGCTGGCAGGTGCGGGGATCAAACAACGCGGGCACGACGAGTACGCGCGCCACGATCGACAGCGGCGTCACGCTCCAGCCCGGCGGTGTCTACCTGCTGACGAACTCCGGCAGCAACGGCTACTCGGGCAGCGTCGCCGGGGACCAGACCTACGGCACCGGCATCACCGACGACGGCGGCATCGGCCTGTTCCGCCCCAACGGCTCGAGCGCCGACGAGGTCGGCATGTCGCTCGGCTCGGCCTTCCACGAGGCCACGCCGCTCACGCCGCTGGGAACCACGAACCTGGACCGCTCCTACGAGCGTCGCAACAACGGCATCCAGGACACCGACGTCAACGCCAACGACTTCGACCTGCGCACCCCGTCGGACCCGCAGAACAACGGCGGCGGCCCGCAGGAGCCGGTCGAGACCGGCCTGCGGATCGCCGACATCCAGGGCGCCCGGCACGTCTCCCCGTACGAGACCAAGCTCGTCGCCGATGTGGAGGGCGTCGTGACCGCCAGGCGCGGCAACGGCTTCTTCATCCAGGACCCGGAGCCCGACACGGACGACAGCACGTCGGACGGCCTGTTCGTCTTCACCCAGAGCGCGCCCGCGGCGACGATCGCGGTCGGCAAGGCCGTGACGGTCAGCGGCCGCGTCGGGGAGTTCCGCGGCGACCGCAACGCGCTCGGCATGACGCAGATCACCGGGCCGACCGTGACGGTCGGCGGCGACGGCCCCGCCATCGCGGCGACCGTGATCGGCGAGGGTGGCCGCGTGCCGCCGAACCGGGTCATCGACAACGACTCGCTCGGCGACGTCGACCTCAACCCGATGTTCGACCCCGACGAGGACGGCATCGACTTCTACGAGACGCTCGAGGGCATGAAGGTGCAGGTCACGAACCCGTACGTGGTCGGCCCCACCGCCAGCTTCGGGGAGATCCCGGTCGTCGGCGACGCAGGGCGCTTCGCCGGTCCGTTCACCGCACGCGGCGGCCTCCAGGCCGTGGCTGACGACTTCAACCCCGAGCGGATCCAGCTCGATGACGAGGTGCTGCGGGCGCAGTCCGAGCGGATGCCGCTCGCGAACGTCCGCGACCGCCTCAGCACGGTGCAGGGCGTCGTCGACTATTCCTTCAGCAACTTCAAGGTCCAGGTCCTGTCACCGCCCGCCGTGACGAGCGGCGGGCTCCAGAAGGAGGAGACGGAGGCGCCCGACGACGACGAGCTGTCGGTCGGCTCGTTCAACGTCGAGAACCTCACGCCGCTTGGCGCGAATCCGAGCGCGGCCCAGCGTGCCAAGTACGCCGCACTGGCGGAGACGCTCGTGGCGCGGATGCAGGCGCCGGACATCGTTGCCGTCGAGGAGATCCAGGACAACAACGGCACCGTGGGCACCACCAACAGCCCGGTGGTCGACGCGTCGCAGACCTGGGCCGACCTGATCGGCGCCATCCAGGCGGCCGGCGGCCCGGCCTACGAGTACCGGCAGATCGACCCGGTGGCCCATCAGGACGGCGGCGCGCCCGGCGGCAACATCCGCGTCGGGTTCCTGTTCCGCACGGACCGCGGGCTGCAGTTCGTGAACCGTCCGGGTGGCACCGCGACGAACGCGACGAGCGTCGTCGACACGAAGCAGGGGCCGGAGCTGACGTTCAGCCCGGGCCGGATCCAGCCGGACGACGAGGCCTGGACGGCCAGCCGCAAGCCGCTCGCGGGTGAGTTCCGCTGGCGTGGCCGGACGTTATTCGCGGTGGCGAACCACTTCGCCTCCAAGGGCGGCGACGAGCCGCTGTTCGGCCACTTCCAGCCGCCCACGCGGCACACCGAGAACGGGCCGGACGGCCGCCACCGCCAGGCCACGCTCGTCAACGAGTTCACGCGTGATCTGCTGAAGGCGGACAAGCAGGCGAGGGTGATCGTCCTCGGGGACATCAACGACTTCGACTTCTCGGAGACGGTGGACATCCTCGAGTCCGGCGGCGCGCTGACGACCCTGTTCGAGACGCTGCCCGAGAACGAGCGCTTCTCGTACGTGTTCGAGGGCAACTCGCAGGTGCTCGACCAGATCCTGGTCAGCCCGACGCTGATGCACCCCTCGCCCGAATACGACTCGGTCCACATGAACGCCGAGTTCGCGGACCAGACCTCGGACCACGATCCGCAGGTCGCGCGCCTGAAGCTCACGGGGCGACTGATCCCCGAGAACCGGTAGTCCGCCTAAACGGCTGCGCCCCGGGCGAGACCGGGGCGCAGCAGCGGAACGGATCTGACGGACCAGATCTGTGGGGACAGCGTTATGCGCCCGGGGGCGGCGTGCTCGAGGCGGCCGGCACGACCGGGGCCGCGGGCGCCGCCGCCTGCTCGGGCGAGGAGCCGGTCAGCATCCACTGGACCTCGGCGGTCGGGTCGGGCGACTGCCCGTCGCGCGGCTCGCGGCGCACGGACAGCAGCCGCTCGTTGCCGAAGCGCAGCACGGAGACGGCGTAGGTCGAGATGTCGAGCCCGTGGCGGCGGCTCAGCCAGGCGGCCGTCGAGAGCGCGCTCGGGTCGTAGGCGCCTGCCACGAGCACGAGCTGCGGGGTCTCGCCCGGCACGGCGGCCGCGAGCGCCGCGTGCAGGGACTCCAGCTGCGCGGCGTCGAGCGCCGCGACGGCGGCCGCGGCCTGCAGCGCGCGGTACAGCTGCCACTCGACCGTCTCGCCGGTCACCTGCACGACCACGGCGCGGCCGGCCTGCTCGTCGAACGCGAGCATGTCGACGCCGGGCAGCGTCTCGGTGGCGAGCAGGCGGAGCGAGGGGAGGCCGAGCTCGGAGGCGAACGCCTCCCACGAGGCGCCGACGAGCGCCAGGAGCTCCTCACGGTCGGGCGTGGCCTCGGTGACCAGGCCTCCGGCCTGGGGGGCCACCAGCGTCTGGGACGTCTCGTCGATGCGCAGCAACTTCTTTCCTCCAGTGGGATCGGGCGAGACCGTTATCGGCGATTCCAGGAGATTCCTGAAATTCAGCCGGTCACGCTGCGCACCCGTTCGCCCACGGCGACGCGGCCGACGGCGGTCACGCGGGCCAGCAGGCCGAAGTCCTGACCGTGCTCGGCGGCGAGGTGGGCGAGCAGCCCGGGCCACATCTCCCGCGTGTCGGGATCGCGCGTCGGGATCGCGCAGCGCTCGCAGGCGCCATCAACGCGCAGCGCGCTCGCCGGGTCCGGGGCCGGCGTCCAGGTTGAACGGGTACGCCGCGCGCCAGGCGAGCATCCGCGGAGCCTCGCGTGCCGTGAGCGGGCGCCAGTTGCCCTTGTGGTCGTGCAGGACGGCGTGCGCGCGTCACGGTCCCGGTCGGCATTCCGGCGGCAAGATAGCCTCAAGACGCGTGAAGCTCGACGAGCTGATCCGCACGCGCCGCACGCAGAAGGCCTACGAGCCCGGTCCCGTGGACCGGGAGACGCTCGACGAGCTCTTCGAGCTGGCGCGCTGGGCGCCGAACCACCACCTCACCAACCCGTGGCGCTTCCGCGTGCTCGGCCCAGTCGCGCTCGAGGCGCTGAAGGCCGCCGCCGGGCCGGAGTCCGCGTCCAAGCTGGACCGCGCGCCGACGCTCGTGGCCGCCTCCGTCGTGCAGACCGGCGATGCGGTCGCCGACGATGAGGACTTCGCGGCCGCGGCGGTCGCGAGCTTCATCGTCCTGCTCGGCGCGCACGAGCGCGGGCTGGACGGCTACTGGCGCACGCCGGACGTGCTGCGCACCCCTGAGGGCCGGGCGGCGTGCGGGATCGCGGACGGCGAGCGCGTCATCGGCCTCCTGCACCTCGGCCGCGGCAAGGGCACCAAGCCCGCGCCGGAGCGCGCCCCCGTCGAGGCCTTCCGGAGCTTCCTCGACTAGATGCTCTCCCGGGCCGACGCGATCGCGGCGCTCGACGGGGAGCCGTTCGACGTGCTGGTGATCGGTGGCGGGATCACGGGCGCCGGGGTCGCGCTCGACGCGGCCACGCGCGGCTACTCGGTCGCGCTGGTGGAGCGCGGCGACTTCGCGATCGGCACGTCCTCGCGCTCGAGCAAGCTCATCCACGGCGGCCTGCGCTACCTGCAGAACTTCGACCTCGGGCTCGTGCGCGAGGCACTCCTGGAGCGCCAGATCAACGTCGCCCTCGCGCCGCACCTCGTGCGCCCGCTGCCGCTGATCGTGCCCGCGTTCGACGGCGCGCGTCCCGACCGCCTCGTCGGGCTCGGGCTGAACATGTACGACGTCATGGCGGTCGACCGGATCTCGCCGCTCGCGCGCCGGCGCGACCGCAACCGCGACGGTGTGGAGGACTGGAGCCCCGCGCGCCACCGCGTCATCTCCGGCGAGGAGGTCTCCGAGCTGCTGCCGGCGCTGGCCGGGCGCTCGCCGAGCGGCGGCTACCTGTTCTACGACTGCCAGACCGACGACGCCCGGCTCGTGCTGACCGTGCTCGCCGAGGCCGAGCGTTTCGGCGCGGTCGCCGTCAACGGCGTCGAGGCGCTCGGGCTGCTGGAGGAGGGCGGGCGCGCGGTGGGCGCGCGCGTGCGGGACGCGGCCGGCGGCGGCGAGATCGCGGTGCGCGGGGCCAACGTCGTCAACGCGACCGGCGTGTGGGCGGACCGCCTGCGCCCCGAGGAGCTCCACGACGAGGCGGAGGTGCCCGTCATCCGCCCCAGCCGCGGCACGCACATCATCGTCGAGGGCTCCACGCTGCCGCTGGTGGCGGGCGCGATCGCGCCCGCGGGCGGCGGCCGCACGATCTTCGTGCTCCCGTGGCTCGGCCAGACGCTGATCGGCACCACCGACAACGACTACGAGGGCGACCTGGAGCACGTGAAGCCGTCGCTCGAGGACGTGCACTACCTGCTCGACGCCACCAACGCGTTCTTCGCCACCGAGCTCGATACCGAGGACGTGGCCGGCGCATACGCAGGCGTGCGGCCGCTGATCTCCACCGGCGACCCGAAGAAGTCCGTCGACATCTCGCGCAAGGCCGAGCTGTACGAGACCTCGAGCGGGATGGTCACGATCACGGGTGGCAAGCTGACCACCTGGCGGCGGATGGCGAAGATGACCGTCGACCGGATCGTCGAGCGCGAGGGCCGCGACGCGCCCTGTCGCACCGACAAGATCCCACTCGGGATGGCCGTCGAGCCGGGCGACCTGCCGCACGTGCCGGGGGTCGCCGAGGACGCCTACGAGCAGCTCGCCGGCCGCTACGGCTATGCCGCGCACGAGGTGCTGCGGATCGCCGGCGAGCGGCCCGAGCTGGCCGTGCCGGTCGTCCCGGGGCGGGTGGACCTGCTGGCGGAGGCCGCCTACGCGGCGCGGCGCGAGCAGGCCCGCACGGTCGGCGACGTGCTGCTGCGCAGGACGCGGCTGGGGCTCACGGCGGGCCGCGCCGTGTGCGCCGGCGGGGCGGCCGCGGCGCGCCGCGTCGCGGCCGCCATGGCCGCCGAGCACGGCTGGGACGAGGCCCGCCGCGAGCGCGAGACGGCGGCGTTCGCCGACGAGGCGGCCGCCGAGGGGATCGTGGTCTCCTAGGCGCAGTTCCATCGATCCCCGCCGAGTCGCTCACGGGTCATCGATGGAACTCCGCCGGCGACTGCCGTCCTGGGCACGCCGTAACTTTCACGACCCCCGCCGGTTGGACCCCGACGTATGCGCCGCCTCACCGCAACCCTCACCGCCCTCCTCTTCGCCGCCGTGCTCGCCTTCGCGCCCGGCGCGCAGGCCGCCTGGTTCGGCACCGACGTCGTCGACGGCCCCGCCCAGATCGACGCGCTCGGCGACGTGGACCTCGCCCGCGACGGCTCGGGCGGGCTCGTCTACATCAAGCGCGACGCCGGCGTGCCGCAGGTCTTCCTCGCGCGCCTCAGTGGCGGCGCGTGGCAACCGCCGGAGAAGCTCTCGAGCGGCGCCCCGGTGACCGAGGCGGCCGTGACCGCCACGGACGGCGGCCGCCTGGCCGCAGCGTGGATCGCCGGCGGCGACGTCTGGGCGACCGTGATCCCGGCCGCCGCGCAGGCCCAGGCGCCCGCGCCGCCGACGCAGATCGGCGGCGGTCACGCGACCGGCGTGGCGATGGACATGGGCGTCAACGAGGACGGGTACGCCGTCTGGTCCGCGGGCGGCGACGTGCACGCCGCGCGGCTGGACGGCACGGCCTGGACGCCGCTCGGCGCGCCGCTGGACGTCGAGGTCTCCCGCCCGGCGGGCAACGCCCCGAACCTCCGCCCGCGCGTGGCCGTCAGTGCCGAGGGCAACGCGTTGGCGACCTGGGCGGAGACCGACGCGAACGGCCGCAACCACGTGGTTGCACGGCGGCTGACCCGCCTCACGCCGTCCTCCTTCCCGCAGGACCTCACGCTCGAGTCGTTCAACAACGAGCCCGGCGGCGGCGCCGACTCGCCGGACGTCGACATCGAGGACGACGGCTCGTTCGCGTGGGTCGCGTTCCGCCAGGATGTCGGCGGCCGCTCGCGCACCGTCGCCCGACGCCTGCGCGGCTCGCTGTTCGAGGATCCCTTCGCGATCGACGCGGGCGTGACCAGCACGGCTCCGCGGGTTGACTTCGCGGGCAAGGGGATCGGCGGCGCGGTGGCCTCCGCCGACGGCAATGCGGTGTACAGCGCCTACCTGTCCCTGTTCGACGTGTTCGACCCGGCGCAGCGCGTGGACGCCACTCCCGGCGACGCCGCCCCGGCACCGACGGTCGCGGCCTCCGAGCGCGGTGACGTCTACGTCGCCTGGCGTACGGGCGCGGGCGACGGCGGCGACGTGCGCGCGCGGCGCAAGGAGAACGAGAAGGGCTTCGAGCCGGAGTTCGTGGCCTCCAACCCCGCCTACGGCGCGGTCCCGCCCGGCCAGCTGGCGATCGGCTCCGACCGCCTCGGCAACACGATCGTCGCGATGCTGCAAGGCTCGGGCGCCCAGGCCCGCATCACCGCAGCGGCCTGGGACCGGCCGCCGGGCCGGCCCGGGGTGATCGGCTCTGCCGCCTACCGCGGCCGCCGCCCGCTGATCCGGTGGCTGCCCGGCGCGGAGATCTGGGGCCGTCAAACCTTCACGGCGCGCATCGACGGCAAGGTCGTCGGCACGACCACCTCCACGCGGCTCGTCTCCAATCGGCGGCTCGGGAAGGGCCGGCACCGCTTCACGGTGACCACCACCGACCGCCGCGGGCAGACGGCGACAAGCCGCACATATAGCTTCCGGGTCGACCCGAGCTTCCCGACGCTGCGGATGACCGTGCGCCGCAGCGGGCGCCGCGTGTCCGTCTCCTCGAGTGCGCGCGACCGCGGCCCGTCCGGCCTGCGCTACGTGGAGATCGAGTGGGGCGACGGCTCCCGCACGCGCCACCGCAGCGCCTCGCACGTCTACGAGAAGGGCCGCTACACGCTGCGGGTCGCGGCCGTCGACCGGGCCGACAACGCGACGGTCAAGAAGAAGGCTCTGCGGATCCCGTGAGCGGTGTCGCGCCTGTCCTGCGGGCGGCGGGACGGGTGCTGCCGCTGGAGCGGCCGCTGCTGATGGGGATCGTCAATGCGACGCCCGACTCGTTCTCCGACGAGGGAGAGCTGCCGACGATCGAGGCGCGGCTGGCGCGCGGGCGGGAGTTGCTGGCGGCGGGCGCGGACATCCTCGACGTCGGCGGGGAGTCCGCGAGCGGCCATCGCCCGGCGGTCGCGGCCGACGAGGAGATCGCGCGCGTGGTGCCGGTCGTCGAGGGGCTGGTCGCCGGGGGCGCGCTCGTCTCCGTCGACACGCACAAGCCCGCCGTGGCGGCGGCCGCGGTCGCGGCCGGGGCCGTGATCGTCAACGACGTCTCGGGGCTGCGCGACCCGGCGCTGGCGGAGGTCTGCGCGGCCTCCGGCGCCGCGCTCGTGCTGACGCACACGCGCGTGGCGCCGAAGGGCACGCTGCTCGAACCGGATCGCTACGACGACGTCGTCGCCGACGTGACCGGGTTCCTCCGCGAGCGGATGGAGGCCGCGCTGGTCGCGGGGGTGGGGGAGGAGCAGATCCTGCTCGACCCCGGCCCGGACTTCGCCAAGACGCCGGCGCAGACCGTCGCGGTGCTTCGCCGGCTCGACGCTGTCCTGGCGCTCGGCCGTCCGGTGCTCCTGGCCGTCTCGCGCAAGGACTTCATCGGCACGCTTACCGGCCGCGCGCCGCGCGAGCGCGGCGCCGGCACCCTCGCCGCCATCGCCCATGGGCTCGACGCGGGGGCGCACGTCGTGCGCGTCCACGACGTCGCGGCGGCGGCCGACTTCCTGGCCGTGCGCGCCGCGCTGCGCGGCGAGCGCGAACTCGCCTCGGCCGAGGGCCTGACGCCCGACCGCTACCCGGACGGACCGCCCGCCTCGCTAGCCTGAGAGGCGTAACGGTTGCCGGCCGCTGCGCACAACGCGGCCCGGTGCCCACCGACCGACACACACCGAAGGGAGACCCGATGTCCTCCGTGCTGGACCGCCCCGGGCTCGAGAAGAGCCCCCTCGCCGACCTCCACCTGCTCGCCTCCGAGCTCGGGGTCGAGAACTTCCGCCGCCTGCGCAAGGCCGACCTGATCGATGCGCTCCTCGACCGCCAGAGCGGCATCGACACCGGCGCCGACGATGTCGAGACCGAGGCTGAGGCCGAGGCGCCCGAGGCCGAGGCGCCCGAGGCCGAGGCGCCCGAGGCCGAAGAGCCCAAGGGCCGCCCGCGCAGGGGCCGCCGCGGCGGGCGCTCGCGCGCGCGCCGCGACACCGACGAGGACGCCGGCCGCGACGTGGAGGAGGAGGAGACGCCGCGCGCTCGTTCGCGCGACCGCGACGGCGACGAGGGCGGCGAGGACAAGCTCGCCGAGGGCGTCGTCGAGCTGCTCGCCAACGGCTCGGGCTTCGTCCGGCTCGCCCCGCCGGAGCCCACGGACGACGACGTCTACATCTCCGCCGCGCAGGTCAAGCGCTGCGAGCTCGTCTCGGGCGACCGCATCAGCGGCCCGGTCCGCTCGCCGCGCCGCTCCGAGCGCTTCCCGTCGCTCGTGCGCGTCGACACGATCAACGGCCGCCCCGCCGACGAGGTCGCCGAGGGCACCCGCTTCGAGGACCTGCCCGCCGCGTTCCCCAGCGAGCGCTTCGAGCTCGGCTCCGAGGACCCGACCGTGAAGGCGATCGAGTGGCTGACGCCGTTCGGCAAGGGCTCGCGCGTGGTGATCGCGGGCGGCGCCCGCTCGGGCAAGAGCGAGGCGCTCAAGCGGATCGCTGCCGCGCTGGCGGGCCGCGACGGCCTCGAGGTCAGCGTCGTGCTGTCCGGCGTCCGGCCGGAGGAGGCCGCCGAGTGGAGCGACGGCCCGGTCGCCCCGGTCGCGTCGGTGTCGTTCGCGGCTTCGCCCGACGCGCAGGCGCAGGCCGTCGAGCAGGCGATCGAGCAGGGCCGCCGCGTCGCGGCCCGCGGCGGCGACGCCGTCGTGCTCGCCGACACGCTCGAGTACGTCAGCCCGGGCGCCGCGCGCCGCGCCCTCGCCGCGGCCCGCAACATCGCCGGCGGAGGCTCGCTGACCGTCATCGCCACCGCGACCGAGCCGCTCGGCGGTGAGACCACGGTTGTGGCCCTCGACGCGACGATGACCGCACTCGGCCGCTTCCCGGCGCTCGATCTGGCCCGCTCGGGCACGCTGCGCCCGGAGCTGCTGGTCGGAGACAAGGGCGCCGAGGCGATCGCCAAGGCGCGCGCGGAGGCCTCGGCCTCGGCGTAGCCGAGGGTGCGGGAACCGCGCTTATAGGGAGGGTGAGCGGGAGCGGGTCACGCGTTGCGGAGCCCGCTAGCAGGAGACCGGCCGCGCCGGCACTCCCACCTCCCTATCCAGCGCCGTTCAACGTCCTGCGCCGCGCCACCACGACCACGGCAGCCACGCATGCGCCCACCGCCGGCAGCGCCAGCGCTGCGGCACGGTCACCCGACCCCGCCAACGCCCCGGCCACCGCCGCGCCAAGAGCCGTCCCCGCCGCACCCGCCGTCGTCAGCCACGTCAGCGCCTCGGCGCCGGCCCCTCGGGCGCGACCGGGTCGAGCAGCGCGTAGACCGCCGCGGACGCGGCGCCGGCAGCCACGAGCACGGCCGCCAGCGGGCCAGCGCAATGCCGGCGGCCGACGGCAAGCCGGCGCGCCCGGGCGCCGGCCAACAGACGCCAATATGCGCCTACGGGCTACCGCGGCTGGTAGGCGACCCGGCCCCAGTTGGGCTCGGCGGAGAGCTCGATCGGCTCGCGATCGCGCTCGGGCTGCACGTAGCCGAAGGACTGCGTGGCGTCGTCGAAGACGACGTCCAGCTCGCCCTCCTTCACGCGCTGGTCCAGCCAGGCGGACCGGAACACGAGCCGGCGCAGCCAGTGCACGAGCGACCGCTCGGCCGGGCCGACGAGCTCGGGCCAGCAGTCGTTGACGTGCTCGCCCAGCGCGGAGGCCGGATCGTGGACCTCGCCGTTGACCGTCAGGTTGACGAGGTCCTCGAGCTCGTTGCCGCCGAGGCGCCCGCCGACGAAGCCCAGCTTGCGGGCCGACTGCTCGACGCGTTCGCTGAAGTCACGCTCGTTGAACGTGAACCGCAGCTCTCCGTACTCGAGGACGTAGTCCTGCCCGGAGTCGTAGTTTCCGCGTCGAATCTGGTCCATGCCCGTTAGAGAGAGCCCCGGCTCGGCCGGGGCGTCTGCATCTTATGCCCGGCTCCTGCCTGCGCAGGCCCATGAAGGGAAACTTTCAGTGGCAGCGGTCCCTGAGGTCGAAGGCCCGGATGCCGTCGCGGCCGGCGTCGGGCCAGTCCCAGAAGCGCCGGTTCACGCAGCGCTCGCCGGAGCCCTCGCGCGCCTGCTCGACCTCGAACTGGCAGTGTGCCGTGGGGTACCCGGCGAGCCGCACGGTGCCGAAGCCCGCCCGCGTGCGCTCGGCCGCCCGGAACAGCTCGACGTCGATCTCCGTCGCGAACACCTTGTGCATGCAGCCCATGAAGCGGCGGCCGCTCAGCGGCTCGTCGTAGGTGTAGAGGAACGGGCACTCCCGGGTGACGCAGGCCGCCGGCGCGATGACGCGATCGCAGTAGGCCGAGCAGCGACGGCACTCGTTGGCATCGGTCTGGCGGACGATGCGCGCCATCGCCGGAGGATAATGGGCGCGTGCCCGCGCGCATCTCCAGCCGTCGACTCGTGGACCGCCGCGCGGAGCT
>Ga0126314_10001192_pt1 | contig 12363 bp, 11 predicted proteins | sample Plot105B_FD_92535 | JGI IMG/M metagenome (GOLD analysis project Ga0126314, IMG submission 92535) | Serpentine soil microbial communities from UC McLaughlin Reserve, CA, USA - Plot105B | ecosystem: Environmental > Terrestrial > Soil > Grasslands | place: USA: UC McLaughlin Reserve, Lake County...
CAGTGCGTGACCTGCCGCAGCAACCGTGCCGTTCTACCTGCGGCATACGACAGGTCACATCCGCATTAATCCTGGGCTTGGAAAGGTGATCCGATTGGTGTAATAGTTTCACACCGGCTCGGGAGCCGAGGACAACAATCTGTCGGACTGGACGTCTGCGAAGCACGAGTCTAACACGAGGTGGGGATCATGAGCATCGAAACGAACGAGGAGCTTTCCTTCGCAGCCCCTCGGGGGGACCGCGCAAAGACCTTTACGATTGGCGACCTCGCGCGCGAGTTCGGGGTTACCCTGCGGACGCTGCGCTTCTATGAGGATCGCGGTCTCCTTTCGCCGCGTCGCGAGGGCACGGCTCGCATCTATGACGCCCGCGATCGCGCCCGACTTTCCGTCATCCTCAAGGGCAAGCAACTCGGCTTCACCCTGACGGAAATCCGCGCCATGGTCGCCGAGGAGCGCGGTGAAATCCCGGCGGCTAACCTCAAGCTCTCGCTCGACCAAGTCGACGACCAGATTGCCCACCTCGAGCAGCAGAGGGGCGACATCGAGCAGGCGCTCGTGGAGCTCAGAGCTCATCGCGACAGTCTGCTCACTGTAGCGGCCTGAGCGGGCCCTCACCGAACGGCAGTGGTCGGCAGAGAATTTGCCGACCCCTTATGGGTGGACGGCGTGGACGTCGAGTCGGATGCGTCCGGCCTGGCCTAAATGCGTGGCGGGGCCGATCGCGCTTTCCGCCGTCCTTGCGACCGTTTCCGCTCCGCCTTGGTTGCGCCGCTCTTAGCCAGACGGAACGAGGGGCATCGACCGCTCATGCCGTCGCTGCCGTGCGGTTCGGTCCCATTCCGGAGCGGAGCGCCCATTTGGCCAGCTCCGCGAAAATCAGCAGGGTGAACGCAACGGCGGTCGCGATCAGCCAATCGAACGCCGACAGCGCAACCGTATGAAACGCCGCTTGCAGGTCAGGAACGTAGAGCACGAGCACGTGCATGAGAAGCGATAGGATCACCGCGCCGATCAGCCACTTGTTCTCGAGCACACCGCTGAAGGCGCTGCGCCAACTCGAGCGGCAATTGAACACGTTGAAAAGCTGAAACATCATCAACGTCGTAAACGCCATGGTGCGCGCGTGGGCTTCGTCAGCCTCGTTGGGAACGACGCCTCGGGCAAGAAGCGTAAACAATCCGCCGGGATAATACGCATCGAGGACGGCGAGCGTCCCGACCATCATCAACCCGCCAATGGCGGCGAGGCGGATCCAATCCTCCGTTGTGATCACGCCGGCGCCGCGCCGACGCGGCTGTCGCTGCATGACGTCCGGGTCCTTGGGATCGATACCGAGCGCGAGCGCTGGCGGCCCGTCGGTGATCAGGTTGATCCAGAGGAGCTGGGCTGCAAGCAGGGGAAGGAACAGCCCCGCGTCCGCCGAAGCGAGACCGAGCAGGCCCGCGAACATCACGCCCGCGAACATCGTGAGCAATTCGCCGGCGTTGGATGACAGCAGATAGATCAAGTACTTGCGGATGTTGTCGTAAATGCCGCGACCCTCCTCGATCGCCTTGACGATGCTGGCGAAGTTGTCGTCCGTGAGCACCATGTCGGCGGCCTCCTTCGAGACGTCCGTCCCCGTGATGCCCATGGCGATGCCGATATTGGCGGTCTTGAGCGCGGGCGCGTCGTTGATGCCGTCGCCCGTCATCGCCACGATGTGCCCCTTGCGCTGAAGCGCGCCGACGATGCGCAGCTTGTGCTCGGGATCGACGCGGGCGAACACGCGCACATCTTCGACGATGGCATCGAGTTCGCGGTCGCGCATGTTGCGAAGCTCGAGGCCGGTGACGGTCCGAGCGCCCGGCTCAAAGATGTCCAGCTCTCGCGCGATCGCCTCGGCGGTCGCGGGGTGGTCACCCGTGATCATCACCGACCGGATATGCGCCCGCTTGGCGGTGGCGACCGCGACCTTCACCTCGGGCCGCGGCGGATCGATCATGCCGACGAGGCCGAGCAGGACGAGGTCGTCCTCGATGCTCTCCGGCAGTTCGATTTCCGAAGCGAGCTCGGGAGCGCCACGTTCGTTCGAATCGATACCCAGCAACGCGCTCGGCACAGTGCGCGAGGCCACAGCGAGCGTGCGGAGCGCCTGGCCCGCGAGGGCGTCGTTGCGCGCCAAGAGCTCGGCACGACGCTTGTCGGTCAGCGGCACGACCCCGCCGTTCTGCCACACGTACCGGCTCCCGATCAGCAGAGACTCTGGCGCTCCCTTGACGTAGACGCGCAACTCGCCCGGCTGCTCCGGGTCGAGGTGGACCGTCGTGTGGCGTTTTCGCTCGGACGTGAACGGGATCTCGGCGATACGCGGGAAGCGCGCAAGCTCGGACTCGGCGATGCCGAACTTGAGCGCCGCGACGATCAGGGCCCCTTCGGTCGGGTCTCCCTGCACGCGCCAGCGCTCCTCGCTTTGCACGAGGGCCGCGTCGTTCGCCAACGCGGCAGCGCGTAGCGTCTGCGCGACGCCATCGTGAAGGTGTGTTCCTGCGGCAAGCCGCGCACCCTCGACAGTAAAGTCTCCCTCTGGAATGTAGCCGCTCCCGCCACCCTCGACGAGCGCGCCGGCCGTCGCGATGGCCCGGACCGTCATCTCGTTGCGCGTCAGCGTTCCGGTCTTGTCGGAGCAGATCACGGTGGCAGCGCCAAGCGTCTCGACGGCGGGCAGCTTGCGCACGATGGCGTTGGCCGCCGCCATACGTCGAACGCCGAGGCTCAGTCCCACGGTGACGATCGCCGGGAGGGCCTCCGGGATCGCTGCGACCGCCAGCGCGACGGCGAACAAAAACAGGCTGAGGACGACGTTGAGAGTTAAGGCTGCGGTGCTGAACATGCCGGTCGCGAACACGACGGCGCAAATCCCCAGCATGACGACGCTCAGGCGCTTGCCCGTGCGGTCGAGTTCCTGCTGAAGCGGCGTCGGTTCCTTCTCGGCGGCATCCAGCAGTCCGGCGATACGACCGACCTCGGTCTGCATGCCGGTCGCGACGATGACGGCCTTGCCGCGGCCGTAGGTCGCGACCGTGCTTGCAAACAGCATGTTGCGGCGGTCGCCGATTCCAACATCCCTGTCGATTGGCCCGGCGTTCTTCGCGACCGGCATGCTCTCGCCGGTCAGGGGCGCTTCATCGGTGCGGAGGTTCGCTTCCTCGACGATGCGAGCGTCGGCCGGGATCTTGTCGCCGGCCTCGACCAGCACGATGTCGCCAGGGACGATCTCGGTGGCGGGAACGCGCTGACGTTCGCCATCGCGAACCACGGTCGATTCGGGCGCCGCGAGGTCCATCAGGGCCTGAACCGAGCGCTCCGCCCGCGCCTCCTGAAAGTAGCCGAGCAGGGCGTTCAAGATGACGATCGCCACGATCACCAGGGCCTCGTAAGGCAAATCGGTCTCGCGCGGCGCCTGCAGGAGCCATTCGGCCATCGAGACGACGGTGGCGAAGAGTAGGATGATCACGAGGAAATTCTGGAACTGGTCCAGGAGTCGCCGCCACCAGGGCGTTTCTGGCGCGCTCTTCAGCTGGTTCGGGCCGTACTGCTCGCGACGCCGCCGCGCCTCAGCCCCGCTCAGGCCTTCCGTCGCATCGGAATCGAGGGCCGCGACGACGCCTTCGGGCGGCTCGCGGTGAGGCGGCGTCAATCGCTCGAGTTGTCTAGTCTGGTGAGGATGCGCGATGCGCGGCGACTCGGCGCTTTCCGACGCATGATGCAGGTCCACGGTCCAACCCTCGTCCCGTTGGAGACGGGAGCGCGGCGCCCACCGTCTGCCGCGAGGGTCGGGGTGGCGCCAGCGCTCGCCCGTCGCTCGTCGCTAGTCTGTCTCTGCATTCGATGAGGCAGAAGACGCCCGCTCGCCCGCGGCGCCCGCGGCGTACCCCTCCTTCACGAGTGTGACCGGGATACTCGGGTCCATCTTGTGGATGGCTTCGTGGCTCACAGAACCCATCACGAATTGCGTGAGGGTGCCACGACCATGAGTGCCCATAATCACCTTGTCGCACCGAAGCCGCTTGGCCCACTCGGCGATGACGTCCGCGGCATGCCCGACGACGACGTGTTTCGTGTAGGAAACGTCGGCCTCGTCCAAGATCTCGCAGGCCCGCTTTAACGCCTTCGAGGCCTCCTCGAAGTGAAAGCCCTTCACGGCGTCCCCGGCGACAAAGGTCGTCACGTCCCCCCGCAAGGGTGGCTGCACGTTGAGCAGGTGCACTCGCAGAGGCTCGCGGTCCTGGATGAGCTTGACGACGTGCCGGACGGCGCAGAGGGAGTTGTCCGACCCGTCCACAGGCACCAATGCATTGAGCATCGCGACCTCCGCCGGTTGATAGAGCCGCACGATCACCGGCTCACCGAGATGTCTCGGCTTGCCGGCAGTCCCACGACTCACCGTATTCTGGCAAAGGTCTCGCTGCAACGCTCGGGGCGTTGCCCGCACGACCGGGGACAAGTCGCGGCCTGACGATCGTACGGTCCGCTACTCCCCTCTGTCGGGTAAGCAGGCGGGAGCCTAGAGACCGCAATCCGAATTTGCAAGGTGCTGCGGACGGAGCAAATTCTATGGACCGGCAGAAATCACGGCCGGACCGAGCCCGGGCACTTGATCTTGCGCCACGCGAGGACGGCCCGGACATGTAGGGCCTGTCGACTCGCCCGGTGCCGGCCAATCGTGGCCCAGGACACTCAGAAGTGGCCTTCGTCGGGAATGTTGATGGCCGTCCCACGCACGCCTTGCGGGGAACGGCGTTGGGCTCGTGGCGCTGCAGGTCGCGTGTCGGGCACGGTAAGCGCGCCTTGTTCGGTCTGAAGAGGACCTGCCCTCGTCGAAGGGGGCTAGTCGCCGGTGCGCGCCTGCTCACGATGGCGTTCGATCTCCTCGGGCTCCTCGTCATCGAGACGCGTCAGCGCATTGCTCGCCTTGCCGTGCACATGCAGGAGCTCGTCGAGCTTCGCATGAATGGCCTGCGTGTCCCGGTGCTCGGCCCGTTGGATAAACAGGGTCATCACCCAGGTCGCGAGCGTGGCGAGCCCGTGCCAGTCGAGCCGCTCGGGCTCGAAGATTGCCCACAGGACGGCGTAGATCACCACGACGACAAAAGCCGCCGGATGCGCGGTCCACACGCCGAAGCGCGTGAGAAGGTGTCGCAGGGCCTGGGTCATGGCTGCCTAACGCGAACAGCCGAGCTGTGTTCCTGGATGGAGATGGCACAACGGGGATGCCCGTGCAAAATAGTTGTACGCACTCGCGAGCTGCTGGCTTTCCCACGCTATCCTCACCGATGCATCGCAGTGCTCAGTGCCGCACCTCGGTCGTACTCACCTCTTCCGCCGCGTGCTCCGTGCGACGTCTCAAGACATAGCCGAGAACGACGACGATCAGCGCGACGACAGCAGCGGCGGTATGGTGGAGGACATCCGATGGCTCGAGACCCGAGGGGTGCTCGACGGAAGCCGGAACTGATGCGACAAGCTCCGGCCGACCGGAAAGGGCTTGGAGAACCATCCGCTCCTCTGCCACCATCTCGCCGGCGATCCAGCCGAGCAGCGCCGCGCCGACCCAGATGAAAATTGGGAAGCGCTCGAGAAGCCACATCACCAGAGTTGCTCCGAAGACGATGAGTGGCACCGAAATCCCGATACCGAATATGACCAGCAGCCATGAGCCTTTGGCCGCCGCGACCACTGCGATCACGTTATCGAAGCTCATCACCACGTCGGCGATGGCAATCGTCCGGATGGCATGCCAGAGCCGGTCCGTCTCGGCGATTTTGCGATGCGCCTCTTCGCCCTCCTCAGTAATGAGCTTGACCGCAATCCAGATGAGCAGGAGCGCCCCAAGGAGCCTCAAGTACGGAACGGCCAACAGCTGGGCGACGACGAAGATGAAGAGCAGGCGCAAGCCCACGGCGACCGCGGCGCCGAGCACCATTCCCATTCGTTTGCGATGATCGGGAAGACCGCGGCAGGCAAGCGCAATGACGACGGCATTGTCGCCCGACAGCACGATATTGATGCCCATGATTTGGACAACGAGACCGAGCGTGCCCAAGCTCTCAATCCATGCCGCCCAATCGCCCATAGCTGTCCCGCAGCAAAGCCGCCCCGCGCTCGAGATATATGGCGAGCTTGCTGTTCGGCTACCGGCATTGCCGCATTCGGTCCGGAAGCTTCGGTCAAGCCTTCCTGCCGAGGGCGACAAGGTGGGTTCCACATACCCGGTGATTTCGGCTCTTGAGGCAGCTCCGCACGACCCTCATGTTACCCCCCAGCAGGGATGCCACGCCACTACGGCGCACACTGGCGACAGCTCCATTTCCTGATAGGATTAGCGTGCGCTTGGGACTGAGGTGCGGCCTGTTTTAGCCTTGCAAGGCGGATGCTTTGACGAGGGCTGAAACATGAATAGCTGGACAAGGCGACATGTCGACTTGGTTGAGCGAGGTGCTAGCCCTGATGAGCGCAGTGGAGACCATCGCCCTTTCGGCGATCATCGCTACCGCGCTCGTCAAAACTCTGATGCGGTAAGTTAGGCCAGCACATCGTGAGCCGTGGATAACGTGGCACTAAGACCTGCCCGCCCTAGTCTTGGGTGGAGAGAAGGCACTGTCCCGTCAGGAGAGCCGAGTGGCAAGCCAAGTTAGCATGGCGAGGTCAAAGCTCCTCAGACCACCTGTGCCTGAGCCGGCTCCCGATACCATGAGCCCGCTCGAGCTCGCCCGGCGCATGCGGACCAACGGCATCACCGTGTACGCTCGCCGAGCCTATGAAGACGAGCTGATCGCGCGTCGGTTCTTCGGACGAACAAGCTTCGTGCTGAACGGCCCGGAAATGATTCGCCATGTCCTGGTAGACCGACATGAGTCTTATGGGCGGACGAGCGCGAGCATTCGCATCCTGCGTCCGCTGGTTGGAGCCGGGCTTTTCCTGAGTGAAGGCAATGAGTGGCGTCACCAGCGCAGAGCACTTGCTCCTGCGTTCACGCCCAAGACCGTCAGCCTTCTCATTCCACATATGCTCTCAGCCACGGCCGAAACGATCGCGGAACTTCGCACCACCGCAGGCGCACCTCTGGATCTCTTTGCATCCCTGCAGCGCCTTGCGCTCGAGATTGCCGGGCGAACCATGTTCTCGCTCGAGATGCGTCAGCGCAGCACCGAGCTGCGCGCGTTCATCGAGCGCTATGGTCAGCGTCTCGCCCGTCCTCACCTGCTCGACGTTCTCCTGCCGCTGCGATGGCCGAGTCCTTTCGATTTACCCCGTAGCCACTTTCGACGTGCATGGACCGCCTTCGTGGATCAGCTCATCGAGGACCGGCGCCGCTCCTCATCGGAAGGGCAGCCGCCGCCGCGAGATCTCTTGGACCTCGTTTTGGCCGCCCGGAGCCCTGAGACGGGAAAGGCATTCTCCCAGGAGCAGGTGCGGGACCAGGTCGCGACCATGATCTTGGCAGGGCACGAGACGACCGCTGTGACGCTGTTTTGGGCCGTTTACCTCCTGGCTTGCGCCCCTGATGCTCAGGACCGCGTCGCCGACGAGTCGGAGCGTTTTGGATCCTCTGATGGGGTTACGGCGGTCGACCGGTTGGTCTACACGCGGGCTGTCCTCCAGGAGGCGATGCGCCTCTATCCGCCGGCTTACGTCATCGTGCGGGCGGCCCGTGAGGCGGATGAGATCGCAGATATGCCCGTCAGACCCGGTGATCTGATGGTTGTGTCGCCATGGCTGCTCCACCGGCATCGCCGACGCTGGATCGAGCCTGATGCTTTCATGCCAGAGCGGTTTATGCCCGGATCACCGGCCATCGATCGATATGCCTATCTGCCGTTCGGGGTCGGGCCACGGGTCTGCATCGGAGCGCAGTTCGCCATGGCGGAGGCCACACTGGTCCTCTCGCGCCTGGTCGGAACCTTTCGAATTGAGTTGGTCGACCCGCGGCCCGTCATGCCGGTCGCGATTGTCACGACACAGCCGGATCACCACCCCGCGTTCCGGCTTCTTTCTCGCTGAACGCGATGGAACAGGGGGTGATCAAGGACTGCGCACTGTCTTTGGTCCGCTTGAAGTCGCGGCTCTTCATGCCCCGCGGCTGGGCTTGTCGAACACCATCACTTTTGCGATGAACGCTTTGACGTCACGGACGTGCGTCAGGCCGCCGTCTCGCGCCATGGCACAGAAGTCCTCCTCGATGTAGCTGCTATAGTAAGGCTCGTGGAAGTTCTGCGGGAACATTTCCAGCAGACCGTCATAGTCCGGCTCGTCGCCGCGCTGCAACGAGTCCACGACAATCAGCCGACCCCCTGGTTTCAACACACGGGCAAATTCACGAAAGATTGTCCGGCGCACCTTGGGCGGCAGCTCGTGGAACATGAAGATATTCGTCACCGCATCCTGACTGGCATCCGGAAGCGGGATAGCCTCGCCGTTCGCAACGAAAATGTTCATCCAGCCCCAACGGCTCAGATGCCGGCGGGCCTCCCTGACGTAGGCTTCTGAAAGGTCCATTCCCAAGCAGGGGAGCCGCGGCCAACTCTGCTTCACGAAGTGAAGGAGTCGTCCTGTCCCGCACCCCACGTCCAGAAATTTCAGAGAGCGTTGATCACGTTGAGCGAAGACCTCGTACAGGGGCTGCAGTGCTTGTCGACGAATAGCGTTGGCCGATCCCTTGAATAGAACCTCAACTTGCGTGTCGTAAAGCTCGGCAGACTTGTCGGTCATCCAGCCACCGGACTGAAAATGAAAGTTCTGGAGGTAATAGCGGGGCCGCTTGCCCTCCGTTTCCTTGGTCAGCACCTCGCTGTGCCCATCGCTCTCCCGCCGCCGGTGCACCTCGGGCAGGTCCTGGAAGAACAGCCACGAGCGGCGGAGTAGGGTCGCCAGCGAGCCGTCATGGTCTGATGGGCGGGGATAGAGTCCAGCTTCCACATTGGCCAGGTCGCGCTGGAAAAGAGCCGCCATATCCTCGAACAGGCGCCCGCGGTCCGGCAGGCGAGCATTGGTCCGCGCGCGGGGACGACGGCTCTCAGCATCCTGGTCGCGCACCACCTCGGCCAGGCGGTTCATGGCAAGTCCATGCCCGACGTACCAGGCAACCCGCGTGAGCTGAGTGGCTCCATAAGCGGTTCGCGTCGCGAACCGTGCGATAGGTCTATTCATGCTCTCTCGCTTAACTAAGCGCCGCTAGACACATGGTCTGCGTTCGAAAGGGACATGCGTCTGCGTCTCCACTCGTCCATCTCTTCCACATCTCTCTCGCGAGACCGGCGGACTTGAGCGTCCTGGAACGCGGATTGGTGGGCCGAGCAAAAGAGGGCCCCCGCCGTTGTGACGGGGGCAGTGTGGAAGACTGCTGCCCAGGTCAACGCGGCCCTGCGGATCGCGTTCCCAATTCGGATAGAACGGAAACCCGAGCATTTCGTTATTCCTAAGCGTGCACTTGCGCGCGAGTTCAGTTGGAGGAAGACAATGCGTACGAAACATCTGGCTTTGGCGATCTTAGGGACGGCCCTGATTTCGACTCCGGCCTTCGCTCAGACTAACCCACCCGCTAGCAATGCGAACACGTCGGCCCAGGCCATGAACACGGGCAACTGGCTCACCCAGGAACGGTCGGGTCAATGGCGCGCCTCGAAGCTGGACGGCGTAAACGTCTACAACAATAACAACGAGAGCATTGGCGAGATCAAGGAACTTCTGGTCGATAGCAGCGGCAAGGTCAGCGCCGTGGTAATCGGCGTCGGCGGGTTCCTGGGAGTGGGAGAGCACGACGTCGCGGTGCCCTTCGATCAGCTCAAGTTCGTGAACGAGCCCAGGGCCAACACCGCCGCGACCACGACGACCGACAATCGCACGGTCGCGGCGAACCCGCCCGCGACGACGAATCCGCCCGCGACGGCGAACCCGAATGCGCCCGCCAACCCGAATGCCCCGACCACGACCGGGACGACGACGACGCGCACGGCCAGCGCGGATGCGAACCGCCGCTCTGCTCCCGATCATGCGCTGCTGAACATGACAAAGGACCAGCTGAAGGCGGCTCCCGAGTTCAAATACGCGCGGTAAACGACCAGAGCCGCGGAGGGCTGGCCCTCCGCGGCAAAGTTGTGGCCGAGCGGGAGGGAGAGCACGCGTCTGGCACTCATGATGCGCGACTACGATCCGACCGTCGACTCCCTGACGCTCGACCCCTGACGCTCGACCTAGTCGATTTCGGGCATTACCGCCCAGTTGATCAGCACGGGTGACCGGGCGGAACGTCGGGTCATCTGACCACCTTTGCTGGACATATTCCGGACTGAGCGAAAACAAGGCGTATGCCGGGAAGGCTCGTTCGAGGGGATCGCCTACGGCTAAGAACAGCCTTGTATCGACGCTCGCGTTGCCCCACCCGGTCAGCGATGGCGAGCGATTCCACTTCGCCGAACGTGGGCGTATCGGCCATGCGACCGGGGCGGTTCCAGCAACCCGTACGGGGACGGGACGGCTTCCTGCTCCATGTGAACGTCTTCACGTAGGCCGTCGGGTCGATCAGGAGTATAGTGATCGCCAGAGCCGGCGTGCTCGTGTGCCGCGCTGTGTCGTAAGCCGGCCTACCTTGCCCATCCTTCTCGGGCCGTGTTCCCAAGGTCGTTTTTCGGAGGCCGCCATGCTCGCCAGGCATTCGCTGTTCGGAGCGCCATGTAGGACGCCCGTTACCGTTCTGACCGTCATCGCCGCAGTAGGATTCGCCGCTGCGGCAGGTGAGTGCCGGGCTCAGGAAGGGGGGCTGGGGGCCACTCGGACCTTCGTTGTGACCTCGCCACAAGAGTTGCGGGCGCCCCCTCCGCCTGACGAAGCCACAACCGCCGCGGAGTTGCTCGAGCTCAAGAGTCTCGTAGCGCAACGCGATACGACCGTATCTGACGAGATTGTCCGATGGTCCAGGGGTGGATCGGCCTATCGTTGGAATCGAATTGCTGCCGGTGAAATGCTCGTCCGGGGTGTCGGAACGACCATGGCCGGGCGCAACCTCGCATTGCTCAACGTCGCAATCCATGACGCGACCGTGTCGGCCTTGGACAGCAAAGAAGCCTACATGAGGGCCCGCCCGAGCAGCCTCGACCCTAGCCTGATAACGGCCCTGCCGGTCCCAAGCACTTCGTCCTATCCCTCGGACGACGCGGCGGTCGCAGCCGCGGCTTCTGACGTGCTCGCATACCTGTTTCCGGATAAGGCCGATTTTTTCCGGCAGTTGGCCCGGGAAGCGGCTCGGTCCAAGCTCAACGCGGGCCTGTCGTTCTCGAGCGACGTCGAAGCTGGGCTCGCCCTGGGCCACGACGTTGGCGCGCGGGTGATTGCCCGCGGCAAAGCCGACGGCTCCGACGTGAAATGGACCGGCGCGATTCCCACCGGACAGGGCATGTGGAGCGGGACTGATCCGGCCTCGGTGACGGTCGGCACCTGGAAAACCTGGGTTTTGCCGTCCGCCGATGCGCTGCGGCCACCGCCGCCACCGGCCTATGACTCGCCTCAAATGCAGGCGGAGATCGAGGAGCTTAAAGCGATCAAGCGAACGCCCGCCATGCTGAGTGCGGCCTGGTTCTGGGAATGGGGCGCAGGCGGCACTCGCGCCTGGCATTTCTGGAACGAGCAGGCGACCCGCAAGGTGCTCGAACACGGCCTGTCCGACAAGCCGCCCGAAGCAGCCCGGGTCTTGGCGCTGGAGAGCATTGCCTTCAACGATGCGGCCATTGCCTGCTTCGACGCGAAGTACGCCTACTGGGCGATGCGGCCGTTCATGGTGGATCCGGAGTTCAAGGCCCTGTTTCCCGCTCCGAACCATCCGAGCTATCCGGCAGCACACGCATGCCTCTCGACGGCCGCGGGTTATACGCTGGCAGGCCTCTTTCCAGACGATAAAGAGGAACTCCGAGCCATGGCGACACAGGCGGCGGACGCCCGCATGTGGGCCGGCATCCATTTTCGATCCGATATAAGCGCGGGCCGGAAGATCGGCGAAAGCGTCGCCGAGCGGGTCTTGGCGTCGGTTCCGCCTGACCCGCAATAGAGGCGACGCCTGAGCTCGTTCCAGAAAGCCTCGTGCGGACCGCATCGATTCTATCGGCCGTGCCGAAACAGCACGAACGCTGCTCCCATATCGTGCGGCTCGGGCTTGCCACGACCGGGCTGGGGGAAATCGACAATCTCGCGGGCCGGCTGCGGGAGGAGGCCCATCGCGACCAATACCAAGTCCCGGTGAGGCGGACTCGGAGTCGAGAGTCGATGTAGGGCGAGCCGAGAAGGGTCATCGGTTCCAAATCACCCAGACGCGGTATCAAGGCTGGGTCA
>Ga0126314_10001193_pt1 | contig 12356 bp, 6 predicted proteins | sample Plot105B_FD_92535 | JGI IMG/M metagenome (GOLD analysis project Ga0126314, IMG submission 92535) | Serpentine soil microbial communities from UC McLaughlin Reserve, CA, USA - Plot105B | ecosystem: Environmental > Terrestrial > Soil > Grasslands | place: USA: UC McLaughlin Reserve, Lake County...
GCCGCGCCCCGTACCGCGCCAGCGCCCGCGAGGTGAACGCCTCCGAGGCCACCGCCACATGCGCCCGGTACCCCAGCTCCGAGCACAGCGCCAACGCCCGAGCGCACAGCCCGTCCTCGCCCCCGGACAGGTGCGCCGCCCCCGCGTCCAGCCACAGTCCATCCGGCGCGGAGAGCTGGAAGCCAGGCCCCAGGCACAAGAGCGCCTCGCCCAGCGCCACCAGCGCCCGCGCCTCGTCCTCCAGTCGATAGGGAAAGTGCCGCAGCCCCGGCTCCAACGCCGTCGCCGCCGTGAGCGTCGTCCCGGGCCGCACCCCCGCCTTCAGCGCGGACGTCGACGCCGCCGCCACCCGCCGCTGGCCTCGCGACTCCTCCACCAGCACGAAGGGCCGCCCCGCCAACTCCGGGCACTCGAGGACCTTGCGCTGCACCGGGAAGCGCGTGAAGTGCAGATATGCCCTGCGCATGGCGCGTGCCTCAGTGCGCCGAAGAGGCCGCGCTCAACCCCGCGCGCAGCGACGGCATGGCGCCATCCCGCCCGGGCCGCTGGCCCTGGATCCCCAGGCCGTTGCGCGCCACCCACGCCCCCTCCCTCAGGAAGTCCGGCGTGGCATCCGCATCCACCGGCCCCACGTCCAGCATCCTCCCGCCCCCCTCCAGCCCCAGCTCCGGGTACAGCGTGCTCCACGGCACCACCGCCCGAGCCCCCGTCCCACCCCGCCGGCTGCGCACCACCTCCACCGACCACCCCTCTCCATCCCCCGACTCCGTCCGCAGCCGCGTCATCCCATCCGCCGGCGCGTCAGGCGAGGTGAGCAGCAACAGCAGCCCGCCCCCACGCTCCGCCGAGTCCGCCAGCTTGCGCGCCTCCGCCAACCCCACCCGCGGAGGCCGCCCCACCGCGCCCACCCCTCGCGTCAGGTCCAGCACCACGCAGGCGAAGGCCCCACTCCGGGCGAGCTGCACCGCCGCCCACACCCGCTGCTCGGGCGCCTTGGGACGAACGATGAGCAACCGCTCCAGATCCACGCCCTGCGCCGCGGCCGCCGGGGGATAGAGCTCACGCGGCCCATCCACCCACGCGCACAGCCGCTCCTCCCGGTGCGCCGCCGCCACCGCGCTCAGCGCCAGGCTGGTCCGCCCCGAAGCCGCCTCGCCGCACAGCTCCACCGCCTGCCCCAACGGGAAGCCACCCGAGGGCAAGAGCGCGTCCACCGCCTCCATCCCCGTGCGAAGGACGGCCAGGTAGCGCCGGGGCGCCGCCTGCAACTGGCGGATCCGCTCCCGGAGCTGATCCACCACCGAGCCCGTCGGGGCTGCTCGCTGCTCCAACGCCGCGCTCATCTCGCCTCCTCGCCGGAACCCGGCACACCGAACAGCCGCCTGGACAGCGGTTCAGTATGCTCACGGGTCTGACGTGCGCTCGCACAGGACGCACGGCGATGGGCGAGGCGACACGACGCACCAGCTTGGATCCGCTGGCCCGAAGCCAGGGATCTCAAGCCCCTGCGAGTCCTAGCCGGCGCAGATGACCTTCACTTCCACCTTCTCGTCGTCCGCCCGGCGCAGGCAGCTCCCGCCGAAGTAGAGGCGCGCGGGGCGCTCCTCACCGGAGGGCTCGTACGTCAGGTCCCCCGCGGCCACCGAGCACGTCTCCACCGTGCCCCCGGCGCGCGTCAGCTCCACCCTCGCCAGCCGCGGATCCGGCAGGTTCACCACGTCCAGGCTCTGCGCCACCGCGGCCAGCTCGGCGATGCCCAGGAGCGTGTCCCGGTAGCTCTCCCGGCAGATGGAATCCAGGTTGTCGAACTTGGTGTCGAACTTCTCCGCCATCGCCCGGTGCCGGTGCCCCGGCCCGTACGACGTGGGGCAGTCCACGTTGCGCACGTACGTCCCCTGCGGCGTGACGTCGAGCACCAGCTCCGCCCGCTTGTCGCTCAGCGCCACCGGACCCACCGTGGCCCAGAGCACCTCGCGGCGCCCGCCCTTCGAGTCGCGCAGGGTGCTGAAGAATTCGAAGTACTCGTCCACCGACGTCAAGAGCGCCGCGTTCTCGCTGCACTTGTCCACCGCCGTGTCGTCCGGGACGATGACCGGCGGCGGGCGCAGCGTGGAGCTGCAGTCCTCCTCGTCCGTCACCACGACCACCAGCAGGCGCGCCCCATCCCGAAGGAAGCCGCCGTTGCCTCCCTCGCCGATGGAGGTGTTGGTCAGGGGCTCGGAGACCGCCAGGCGCACGGCCTCGAACGGAGACTCCTGCCCGCTGCCCGCCGTCCCCTGCTGCACCAGGCGGCGGAAGCGCTCCAGCAGGTGCTCGTCCGTGCTCTCGATGTAGCGCGCGTCCGAGGGCTGACCATCCGCCTCCGGAACAGCCTGGAGGTGTCCCGACTCAGCGGGGTATTCGCGGTACTGCTCCGCGCCCTGGAAGAGGATCCGCCGGTAGACGGACGTGGTGATCACCCCCACGCGGAAGTCCTGCGTCACGCCGCCGCCCTCCTGGAGAGCCTTGATGAAGGCGGGCAGCTCGGTGGCGATGCCGGCCTGCTCCTCGGCCATGGAGGCCGAGTTGTCGATGACGAAGAGGATGTCCGTCTTCTGCGGCGCCACGACGGGAGACTCGCTCTGACACTTGCCTGGAAGGGTGGAGCCCGCCTCGTCGACGGGCGACGTGCAGGACGCCACCCAGAGGGCCGGCAACAGGAGCAGGGGGGCATAGGGCTTCAGCTTCATGGGGCCTCCTAGGAGACGGCGCGCCCAGGCGGCGCGACGCATCAGAGCTGGGGGGGCGAGCATGCCCCACCCCGCGCCCGGAGGCGAGACAAGGTGCAGCGTCTGGCATCCGACTTGGACGTGGAAAATCGCACACGGCGTTTGCCATGGGCGTTTTGGTTGTTACGTTGGTTCATCTGCCGCAAGAAACCGACAGATGTTCACCGGCTCGGCCGCTCGCACGGCCGGGCTTGAAGACGAAGGAAGAGGCCGAACTTCATGTCCGATGAGAAGAAGAAGGGCACCGCCGCGAGCGCCATGCCCACCGCGATGGCCCCTCCCGGGCTCATCAACAAGGAAGACATCCCGCAGGTCCTCCCCATCCTGCCCCTGCGCAACAGCGTCTTCTTCCCCGGTGGCGTGCTCCCGCTGGCCGTCGGCCGCCAGAAGACCATTGCCCTGATCAAGGACGCGGTGCGCGACGACCAGGTCATCGGCGTCGTCACGCAGCGCCGCGCCGAAGAAGAGGATCCGGGCGCCGCCGACCTCTACACCATGGGCACCGTCGCCCGCATCGTGAAGCTGCTGAAGATGGGCGAGGACAACTACTCGCTCGTCGTGCAGGGGCTCGCGCGGTTCCGCGTGGTGGAGCTGGTCCAGGAAGCCCCCTACCTCAAGGCCCGCGTCGACGCGGTGGAGGACAAGACCTCCGCTGAGAACGTCGAAGTGGAGGCCTTGGGCATCAACCTCAAGAAGCTGGCGCGCGAGGTCATCGAGCTGATGCCCGAGCTGCCGGCCGCCGCCACGGAGCTGGTGGAGAGCATCACCCACCCCGGCCACCTGGCCGACCTCATCGCCGCCAACGTGGACGTGCCGATCGAGGAGAAGCAGGCCGTCCTGGAGACCGTTGATCTCAAGGCGCGGATGAAGCTCGTGCTCGAGCTGCTCAACCGCAAGCGGGAGATCCTCAAGCTCTCCAACAAGATCGACTCCGCCGTGAAGGGCGAGATGTCGAAGACCCAGCGCGAGTACTACCTGCGCCAGCAGCTCAAGGCGATCAAGGAAGAGCTCGGGGAGATGGGTGAGGAGGAAGAGGAGCTCGACGAGCTCCAGGAGCGCCTGAAGAAGGCGGCCCTGCCTCCCGACGTGGAGAAGGTGGCGAACAAGGAGCTCAACCGCCTGAAGACCATTCCGGCGGCCTCCAGCGAGTACACCGTCGCGCGCACCTACCTGGATTGGATCGCCGACCTGCCGTGGTCGAAGATCTCCGAGGACAACCTCGACATCGAGAACGCGCGGCAGCAGCTGGACAAGGACCACTTCGGCATCAAGAAGGTCAAGAAGCGCATCCTGGAGTACCTGGCGGTGCGCAAGCTGAAGAACGACATGCGCGGGCCCATCCTGTGCCTCGTCGGTCCTCCGGGCGTCGGCAAGACGTCGCTGGGTCAGAGCGTGGCCAAGGCCACGGGCCGCAAGTTCGTGCGCCTGTCACTCGGCGGCGTGCGTGACGAGGCGGAGATCCGCGGCCACCGGCGCACCTACGTCGGCGCGCTCCCCGGCCGCTTCATCCAGAGCATGAAGAAGGCCGGCACGAAGAACCCGGTCATGATGCTCGACGAGATCGACAAGCTCGGCGCGGACTTCCGCGGCGACCCGAGCGCGGCGCTGCTCGAGGTGCTGGACCCGGAGCAGAACAACTCGTTCAGCGACCACTACCTCGACGTGCCGTTCGACCTGTCCAAGGTGATGTTCGTCGCCACGGCGAACCAGTTGGATCCCATCCCCGGTCCGCTCCGTGACCGCATGGAGATCATCGAGCTGTCGGGCTACACCTTCGAGGAGAAGCAGAGCATCGCGCGGATCCACCTGGTGCCCAAGCAGCTCAAGGAGCACGGCCTCAGCCCGGATCACATCGAAATCACCGATGAGGCGCTGCTGACGCTGACCACGGCGTACACCCGCGAGGCGGGCGTGCGTAACCTGGAGCGGCGCATCGCGGACATCTGCCGCGCGGTGGCGGTGGAAGTCGCCGGTGGGAAGATGGACAAGCAGACCATCAACCCGGATCGCGTGAAGGAGATCCTCGGGCCCGAGATGTTCTACTCGGAAGTCGCGGAGCGCACGGAGGTTCCGGGCGTGGCCACGGGTCTGGCCTGGACGGCGGCCGGTGGTGACCTGCTCTTCATCGAGGCGACGAAGATGGCGGGCAAGGGCGGCATGACGCTCACCGGCCAGTTGGGCGACGTGATGAAGGAGAGCGCGACGGCGGCGCTGAGCTACCTGCGCAGCAAGGCGGAGCTGCTCGGCATCAGCTCCAACTTCCTGGAGAAGACGGACCTGCACCTGCACTTCCCGGCGGGCTCCATCCCCAAGGATGGTCCTTCCGCGGGCGTCACCATCCTCACCGCGCTCACCAGCCTCCTCACGGGCATCCGGGTGCGGCACGACACGGCGATGACGGGCGAGGCCACGCTGCGTGGCCTGGTCCTGCCGGTGGGTGGCATCAAGGAGAAGGTGCTGGCGGCTCACCGCGCGGGCATCAAGCGGGTCATCCTGCCCGAGCGTTGCCGCAAGGACCTGGTGGACGTGCCGGACCAGGCGAAGAACGAGCTGGAGTTCATCTTCGTCACGCAGATGGACGAGGTGCTCAAGGCCGCGCTGGAGACGTCGCCGTTCAAGTCGTCGACGGGGACTCCGGGTGGCGAGCCGGGCAAGGAGGCCCTGCCTCCGCAGGCCGCTGACGCCGGTGCGGCTCCCGAGGTTCGCGCGTAAGCGCGGGCCCTGACGGACACTGAGTCATGACGCGGGCAGGTTCCTCCTTGAGGGACCTGCCCGTTGTCTTTGCGGGCGCCCTGCCCTGCCCCGCTGCTTCAGTGCCGCGTCGGCGGTGTGTCCTGCGCGTCGGGCCCGGAGAGCCGCTGGGAGAGCAGGCCGAGCAGCTCCTGGGTGGAGAGCCTCCCCGCGCCGTCCTTGCCCTCCAGCACGTCCGCGACGAGCGCGCGCTTGTGTTCATGCAGGGAGAGCATCTGCTCCTCAATCGTGCCGCGCGCCACCAGCCGGTAGACGGTGACGGGGCGGTCCTGGCCAATGCGGTGTGCGCGGTCCGAGGCCTGATCCTCCACGGCCGGGTTCCACCAGGGGTCCAGGTGGATGACGCTGTTCGCGGCGGTGAGATTGAGGCCAAAGCCACCGGCCTTGAGGGAGATGAGGAACAGCGGCGCGGTGCCCTCCTGGAAGGCCTTCACGGCCTCGGCGCGGCCCCGGGGCGTCGTGTGGCCGTCCAGGTACTCGTAGACGATGCCGCGCGCGTCCAGCACCTCCCGCACCAAGGCCAGATGCGAGGTGAACTGGCTGAAGACCAGGGCGCGATGGCCCTCGGCGCGCAGTTCGTCCACGAGCTCCAGGAAGCGCTCCAGCTTGGAGGACTCCACGCGCGACGCGGCGTCGTAGAGGCGCGGATGAGAGGCCAGCAGTCGCAGCCGGGTGAGGGCCGCGAGCACCTCGAAGCGCTGCTCGTGCTCGCGCTCCCGCCGCTCGCGCATGACCTCCGGGCGGGACTCCAGCGCGGAGATGGCCGCCAGCCGCGCGTCCTCGTACAGCGTCCACTCGTCCGACGAAAGCACGACGGGCACGCGCACGTCGGTGCGTGGAGGGAGCTGCGCCTCCACCTGGGCCTTGGTGCGGCGCAGGAGGAAGGGTTGCAGCACGCGGGCGAGCGCGGGGGCCGCCGTGGGGTCCACGCGGCGCTCGATGGGGATGGCGAACCGGGTGCGGAACGCCTCCTGACTGCCGAGCAGCCCCGGGAAGACGAGGGAGAACACGCTCCACAGCTCGCCCAGGTGGTTCTCCATGGGGGTGCCGGAGAGGGCGAACTTGAAGTCGCCCTGGAGCGCCCTCGCGGCGCGGAAGCGATGCGTGCTGGCGTTCTTCAGGGCCTGGGCCTCGTCGAAGACGATGGTGGCGAAGCGCAGCTCGGACAGCCGGCCGATGTCGCGCGTCAGCAAGCCGTAGCTGATGACGAGCACGTCCCTGGGCCCCAGCCGTTCGAGCAGTCCGCCCCGGTCCGCCGCCTCGGAGAAGAGCCTCATCCGCAGCGAGGGCGCGAAGCGCTTCGCTTCGTCCATCCAGTTGAAGGCCACGGAGGTGGGCGCCAGCACGAGCGCGGGCCCGTGCTTGCTTCGCTCCAGCAGGACGGCCAGGGCTTGCACCGTCTTGCCCAGACCCATGTCATCCGCGAGCACCGCGCCCGCGCCCCATGAGGCCAGTCGCGTGAGCCAGCGGAAGCCCTCCGCCTGATAGTCGCGCAGCTCCGTCTTCAGCGTCGCGGGGACCTTCGGCTTCAGCTCCTTCGCGGCGAAGATGCGCTCGACGAGCCCCTGCCAGGTCTTGTCCGCCTCCAGCTCCGCGCCCGCGCCACCCAGGGCGGACAGCGACTCCGCCGCGGCCGGCCCCACCTCCAGGCCATGGCGCGACGAGTGGGCATGGTCCGCGAGCCGCTCCAGGTGCTGCCGCAGCGCCTCTTCGACCTCCACGTAGGTGTGGTCCTTCACCAGGACGAAGCGCTCCTTGCGGCGGGCGGCATCGAGCAGCCGCGCCAGCTCCACGCGCTCCCCCTGCACCGCGAGGCCGCCGAGCATCCCGAACCAGTCCCGCTTGCGCTCGACGGTGATTTTCAGCGCGCTGGCGCCTCGGTGGCTCGCGATCCGCAGCGGTGAGCCCAGCCACTCCAGCTCCGGACGCGGCTCCAGCTCCTGACACGCGGCGAGCAGCGCGAGTGCCCCCTGCACTCCGGTGAACGTGTACGAGAAGGGCATCACCTGCGGCTCGGCCAGCGCGAAGGGCAGGCGCGTCTGGAGCGATTCGGCCAGCGCCAGCTCCTTCACGAAGTCGCGCACGGTGTGCACGGCGTCGTTGCCACGGCGCACGTAGACATCCCGAGGCCCTTCACCGGGAATGAAGGACGTGCTGTCCGGGAGGGCTCGCACGCGCAGGTCCGCGCGCACCGCGCCGCCGGGCTCCAGTTCGAGGCGCAGCACCGGGAGCTGGAGCACGGGGACGCGCTCGCCCATGACACCCCGAGGAAGCGACACGGGCAGCCGCACGGCCAACTTCGCCAGCTTCTCCAGCAGCGCGCCGTGGCTCTCCGGCGGGAAGACGTTGCCGTGGCGATGGAGCACCGTGGCGAGCGCGCGGACCTCCGGGCCCACGTCCAGGAGGGTGAGCTGACGCGCGCCCTCGTCCCAGAGGAAGAGCGCCTCCTCGGGCTTCGACTTGCGCACGCGGTCCACCATCGACGAGGACAACGTCGCTCCGTCCACGCCCGCGGTGACGACCACCGTCGCACCTCGCTCCACCGCGACGATGCCCACCTTGGCTCGCTCGACGTGGACGAGCAGGTCCTGCGTGCCCTCCTGGTAGAGGCGGGGATGTTCCACCAGCTCGACGAGCAGCGCGCGGGAGGCGGGCCCGTCGTTGTCCGGGAGCAGCGACGCGAGGCGCGCGTCGAGCGAGGACAGCTGCGCGCCGTGCTCTTGAAGCAGCTTGCGTCGGCTCACCTTCGCGCCCGTCGAGCGCTGGCCCTTCTTGTTGCGCCGGTGCACGTACGGGTGCACCTCCACGCCGTAGCCCTCGATGACGTCGACGCGCCAGGAGATCTCCACGCCCGCGCCGCTCCCGAGCCCCTCGTCGAGCGCGCGCTCCAGCGCCCGGAGCGTGCGGTCCCATCCCGGACGCACCAGCTCGTCGAGCGTCTCGCCGAAGCCCTCCGTCCAGGGCTGGCGCAGCCACAGCAGCACCGTGTCGATGGCCGCGAGCAGATGGACACACGGAGGCGCGCCACAGGTGCAGTCGCCCTGCACGGCGGCAGGCGTGAAGGTGAGATTCGCCTCGGGGAGGATGAACCCCATCTGCGCGCCGTAGGGCAGCTCCGAGCAACGCGTCTCGCGGAAGCGGAAGCCCGGGAGCTCGGAGTCGAGCTGGAGCGCGTCGCGGCTCAGGGCGCTCGTGGGGCGTGGGGCGACGGTGTGGGGCGCGCGACCGCGCAGGTCCAGGAGCAGGGAGTGGACGCGGTGCGTGCGTGTCTCCGGGGGCGGCGCGAGGCGTTCGGGGAGCGAGGCGCGGGCCTGCTCCGTGTTCCGACGCTCCTCCTCCACGAAGCGCCACGCGAGCAGCGGGAGCAACTCCTTCATCTTCGGAGACGGGAGGGACTCCTGGCTCCAGCGCGTCCGAGCCTCCTCACTGAGCATCTCCACCAGGCGGCGGCGGGCCGTCGCGGGACGGGCCTGGGGCAGGAGCGCGGCGTCCACCCAGGGCATCAGCACGGTGAGGCTCAAGCGGGACAGGTGCTCGATGCCGTGCTCGCGCAGCCAGGAGCGCAGGGCGCCTTCCGTGGCGAAGTGTGGGACAGTCGAGGGGACGGGCTGCGGGCGCTCCACGGACATGGCCCTTCGCTTCTTCGCGAAGCGGAGGGGAAACGCAAGCGCGACGACGAGGCGGCCGGGCAGGCAACCTTCCTTCCGTGACTTCCGCTTCCCCGCCATTCCACGGCACACTGCGGAACGACGCTCCCTTGCCGAGCGTCGGACCCGTCATGACGAAATCCGCTGGAGTGTGGGGACTGGGAGTCATCCTGCTGGCGGGGCCCGCGTGCACGCGAGCCTCGACCGAGGCGAACCGCGTTCCCCTGCCCGTGGATTCGGGCGCGGTGCGGGAGTCGGTGGAGGGCAGTCGCTCCTCGCTGCCCACCGCTCCGGCCGAACCCAAGGGCGTGCTCGTCGAGCCTCCCGCGAAGCCGCCCTCTGGAGAGCCCGAGGCCCACCGTGCGTCGCCGAGATGGCCCGCATCCGGGGCGCCGCTGACGCTCGTCTCGGCGCGTTTCCCCCAGGGGTTCGGCAAGCAGCGCGTGTATTTGGACGCGGGACATGGGGCGGAGGGGAACACCGGCAACCGGTCCGTCACCTGTGAGGACGAGGAGGTCTTCACGTTGCGCGTGGCCGAGGACCTGGCGCGGCGACTGGAGTCCACGGGCCGTTTCGAGGTGCGCCTCAGCCGCAAGTCGGGGCAGCGGGTCGCGTATGCCGACCGGCTCACGGAGGCCGAGCGCTGGGGTGCGCACGTGCTGGTGAGTCTGCACTCGGACTCGCGGGGAATGGCGCAGCCGTGGTCCCCCGCCGAGGGCCAGGAGTGCAATCGGCAGGACGCGACGCCTGGGTTCAGCGTGCTGTGGTCCGAAGAGGCGGAGCCATCGCTTCAGGCACGCAGGGCCTCGCTGGCGCGGGCGCTTGCTCGGAACCTGTCGCAGGTGGGGTTCCTGCATTACGACGGCGTGGACTACACCGGCCTCTATGCCGCGGACTCCGCGCAGGCCGGGGTCTTCGTGGCGAGAGAGCCCACACACCGACGCATCTTCGTGCTGCGCAAGCCGACCATCCCCTCCGTCATCATCGAGACGCACCATGCGCTCGACTTCGAGGAGGCCGCGCGGTGGCGCGAGGAACGCACGCTGGAGGCCTTTGGTTCGGCGGTGACGCAAGGGCTCGTGGATGCCTTCACGCCGGCGCTCGTCGCGGCACCCCAGGCGAACAGCCGCTGACGAGAACCTTACGTCAGCGCAGCCAAGCGAAAGCGCGCTCGAGCTGGGCCACCGCATCGTCGAGATAGCAGCGACCGTGCGCGACCAGTACCCGCCGCGGCTGCCATCCGAGCATCCGCTGGTAGCAGGCACGCGCTTGAGACTTTCGTCCCCAGGATGTCACCTGCACCTCGCGAGGCGTCTGTCCCGGCCACATGGTGGCACCGAGGGCAAGCAGCCACCGGAAGCGCGGCTGTACGCGCTCTGGTTCAAGCGTCATGACCATATCCGCGAGGATCAACGTCGCGGAGTCCTTGTGGCAGAACACGACCTCTTCGACGAAGCGGCTGCCTCGGAAGATGAGCTGTTCGAGGTCGTTCGCCCAGGCCTCCGGGGCGCCATCCTGGAGGTCGGCGTCGAAGGGAACGTCGAGCTTCTGCGAGCGTGCTCGCTCACGAACTCCCGGGGAAGCCCAGACCGTCGCGTGCGGGTAGCGCGCCTTCCAGGCTGGGATGGCCGCGTAGTGGAACCGGTTCGGCGACACGAGGTGCTCGACACGCCCGAGCGCATCGACTTCCGCGAACAGTTCGGGCGTGGGCGCCGTGGGCGACCAGAGCCACAAGCCATCTGAGCGCAGCCGGACGATGACCATGCGCGTGGGAAATGGCAGGGAGACCGGGCCAAAGTTCATCTTGGCGACGGGCCCATCCACCCACCAGATGCCCTCCGCGACGGGCTTGAGCGTCGAGAGCGGAGCGTAGGGGCGGACCCCTTCGCTCCACTCGCTGGGTTCTTGGGCGCTGTCGCGGTTTCCAGCAGTCATGGCCCTGTCATAACAACTCCGGGACGACGCGCGCCTCGACTATGTGCCCGCGTCCCGGCCGTCTTCGCGTTCCACTTCCGCCTCTTCGTCCCCGAGGATGCGCGCCAGTCGCGAGGCCAGTGCGTTGACGTACGGTGCTCGCAACACGCTGTAGTGGTCGCCGCCGACGTCCTCCACGGTGAGTTGGCCGGGAGCGACCCAGCGCGACCAACCATGGCTCGCGTCCACGGTGCGCTCGCGCTTCGCGTCCTTCGCGCGGAGCAGCAGCATGGGACCACCGTAGGGGCCTGGATGGTAGGCGGACAGGGCACGGAGGTTCGCTCGCGTCACGTCACGCCAGGCTCGAAGGTCGGTGTCCTGGACCTCGGGAGGCAGCCAGCCGGCATCGCGTGCATGTCGAGCGAATCGGGTGAGCTGCTCGTCTTCCGTGAGTCCCATGAGCAGTTCAGGCCGCAACGTCGACTCCGCGCCCGCCGTGCGCGCCAGATCCATCGCCATGCCCGTGAGCAACAGCGCGTCCTCGGGCGCGGTCATGAGGAATTCGTCCCCTGGAGCGAAGCTGTCGAGGAGCACGAGCTGCTCCACCTGTTGTCCTTGGCGTTCCAGCTCGCGCGCCATCTCGAAGGCGATGACGCCACCCATCGACCAGCCACCCAGGATGTAGGGGCCTTCCGGCCGCACCGCGCGCATGGATGCGACGTAGCGACGGGCCAGTGCGTCCACCTGCTCCAATGGCGCCTCGTCTCCGTCCAGCCCAGGCGCCTGGAGCCCGTAGAAGGGCCGCTCCGTTCCCAGCGTGCGCGCGAGCAACCGGTAGGGGCCCACCGCGCCACCCACCGCGTGAACGAAGAACACCGGTGTGCCCGAGCCCCCACCCTGCAACGTCACGCAGTCTCGGACCACGCCACCCGCCCGAGATCCTTCAAGCCAGGACGCGAGCTGCTCCACCGTGGGCGCCTCGAAGAGCGCACGCAATGGGACGTCCACACCCGTCAGCGCGCGCACCCTCGCCACCACCTGCGTCGCCAGCAGTGAGTGGCCGCCCAGCTCGAAGAAGTCGTCCTTCCTCCCCACTCGCTTCGCTCCCAGCACCTCCGCGAAGACCTCCGCCAGCTTCGCTTCCGTCCCGCCCCGCGGCGCCTCGTACTCCTCCGCCGCCCGCGTCACGTCTTCCGGTGCCGGCAACGCCCTGCGGTCCACCTTCCCGTTCACCGTCAGCGGCAGCGCCTCCAGCACCACCACCACCGTCGGCACC
>Ga0126314_10001195_pt1 | contig 12348 bp, 7 predicted proteins | sample Plot105B_FD_92535 | JGI IMG/M metagenome (GOLD analysis project Ga0126314, IMG submission 92535) | Serpentine soil microbial communities from UC McLaughlin Reserve, CA, USA - Plot105B | ecosystem: Environmental > Terrestrial > Soil > Grasslands | place: USA: UC McLaughlin Reserve, Lake County...
AGGGCCAGCCCCACCAGCACCATCCAGGTGCTCGGCGTGAAGCCCGTCAGCGGCGAGTCGACGAAGCCATGCGCCAGCATCAGCGCCACCGCCGCCACGGAGTAGACGATGCCCACGTACGTGCCCAGCGACATGGACTCGCGCACGCGGCGGCCCACCACGAAGTACACGCCCGCCATGACGGCGCCGGCCACCGCGAGCAAGTCTCCCCAGAGCGCCGTGCCCCCGGCCGCGAAGTCCCGCGCGCCAATGAGGACACTGCCCGCCAGACACAGCACGAGCGCGGCGAGTCCCCGGGCGCCCACGCGCTCCCCCAGGGCGAGCCACGCGAACAGCGTCACCCACACGGGCTGCGTGGTGACGAGCGCCACCGAGCTGGCCACGGTGGTGTACTGGAGCGACGCAATCCACGTCGCGAAGTGCAGCGCCAGCGCGAGGCCGGACAGCACCAGCCAGCCCCACGTCTTCGCGGAGAGCGACGTCAGCTCCGAGCGACTGCGAAGCAGCGCCAGCGCCAGCAGCGGCACCGAGGCGAAGGTGAGGCGCCACGCGGAGATGGCCAGGGACGGCGCCTCCGCGAAGCGGATGAGCGGCGCGGCCCAGGAGACGGCCACCACGCCCAGCACCAGTCCCCCGTAGATACGCGCCCGGGGGACCTCCGCACCGACGCGCGGGCTCACGCCTCGCCGGCGCCGGAGCCGGATGAAGAACCCGCCGAAGCGGAGCCCTCTCCCCCGGAGCGACGACGACGACGACGACGACGACGCTTGCGCTGGCCGCCGGCCTCGGAGCCCTCGCTGTCGGCGGCCTCGGGACGCGGCGTCGGCACCTCGCCGGCCTTCCACGCGTCGAGCTGCTCCCGGTGCTCCCCGGTGGCCTCCACCGTCATCTCGAACACGGTGAGGGCCTCGCCGAAGAGAGGGTGACGCCGGAAGGCCGCGCTCTTGCGACGGCGCTCACCGGACAGCGTGCGCTGCGCGAGCAACAGCATGCGGCAGCGCTCGGCGATGCGGCGGGGCAGCCGGGCCGACTGGACGAAGCCGGCGAGCAGCTCCTCCACCACCTGCGACACAGAGGGACGCCCGCCTTCCTGGGGCTCGGCCGGCGGGCCCGAGTGGCTGATGGGCACCAGCAGCGCCGCCAGCAGGATGGCGTCGTCGAGCGGCTCTCCCGCGGCCACCCGGCGGTCCAACGCCTGGGCGAAGGAGTAGAAGGTCTTCTCGCCTTCCTTGCCGTGCTGCTTCAGGTACGCGTTCACCGGAGGCAGCAGGAACTTCATCGCATCCAGCGCGTCCAGCAGCTTCAGGGCCGGCGCGGACACACCGCCACGGATGAGCCGGAAGGTCTCCTCCAGCAGGCGCGCGGGCGCGCAGCGCGGCAGGTCCTCCACCGCGCCCTCCATGGCCGCGTACGTGCGCGACTCGATGTCCAGGTCCAGCTTCGCGGCGAAGCGCACGGCGCGGAGGATTCGCACCGGGTCCTCGCGCATGCGCACCTCCGGGTCGCCGATGGTGCGGATGAACCGCTCGTCCAAATCACGCCGGCCGCGGACGTAGTCGATGACCCGTCCTTCGCTCACGTCGTAGAACAGGCCGTTGATGGTGAAGTCGCGGCGGCGCGCGTCCTGCTGCGCGGTGCCGAAGACGTTGTCGTGGGTGATGAGCAGGTCATCGCCCCCGGCCTCGCCCTCCTCCTCCGGCACGGAAGGCGCCGCGGCCTCCAGCTCCGTCGGGTTCGCCCGGAAGGTGGAGACCTCGATGATCTTCCCGCCCTTGAAGTAGACGTGCGCCAGCCGGAAGCGCCTGCCGATGAGCCGGCAGTTGCGGAAGATGGCGCGCACCTCGCCCGGGTGGGCGCTGGTGGCCACGTCGAAGTCCTTGGGCTTCTTGCCCAGGAGCAGGTCGCGCACGCAGCCGCCCACCAGGTACGCCTGATGGCCGTGCTGATGCAGCCGCAGCACCACCTTCAGCGCGTCCGGGTCCAGCTCGTCCGGGTCGATTTCCGCCGGCTCGCCGGTGGAACGCACGTGGGGCGCGTGCAGCGCGCGCTCGTAGGGGGTCGGGTCGGGCTCGGGCTCGAGCACCGTGGGCACCTGCTCGATTTCGTCCTCGGCGGCCTCGGCGGCGTCCTGCGCCTCGGCGGCGGCGAGCACCTCAGCGGCGGCCAGGCCCGTCTCATCGAAGACGGCGTCGAGCGCGTCGGCCTCGTCGTCGTCATCGGACTCGTCGTCGTCGGCCTCGTCCTCGGACGGGCTCAACCGGCCATTCGTTTCGGGGGCTGCCTCGGTGGAAACAGGGAGCTGGGGGGACACTTCGTCGGAGGGAGCCGATTCGGCCACGGACTCGGGGGCACTCGCCTGTTCCGAGGGGGCAGTCGTCAGCTCCAGATTGGAAGACATGGAAACCTCTTGAGCACCGCGCTCGGAGCCCACTGCCGCCTCGGATGAGGCAACCTCGCGCGCGTCGAATCGGGCGCAGGTGGCAGCGGACCGCCGGCAGGCGGCGTTTCAGTCAAAACTCGCGTCATCACCGTGGACGTCCCGACAGGGGCGCTTCAGGGGCAGCCGTCTATAGCGCATCCGCCCTGGGGGGGTGTAGCGCCCTTTCTGCGGGTCCACCGGACAGGTGGAGCGCTTCCACCCCACCCGTCCCTTTTCCAGCGAAAAGGGGGTCGAACGTGCATTCGGGGAAGCGTCGAAGGGCATCCTGTTCCAGGCTCGCTCCAGGCGGTGAAAAAGAGTCCGCCATGAGTATCGACCCCATGGCCGGAAGCCGGCGGCAGGGACCCGCTCTCCCGGGAGACTCTGTTTCGTATCAACACTGGAGACGCCAGAAACGTTCTGGAAACGGCCCAACCTCCGCACACCAGCCCGCCCGGGCGGCGCCGTGAGGGGCCTGGGCTCGCCCCAACCCGCCTGGTCGTCTGCTCCAGGACCGAGCGTCCAACCTCCCCGCTGGCCATGCTCCCGGACGCCAGGCCCAGGGGCAGGCAGGCTCGGAGGCCCGGAGGCCCGGACACGCGCACGGCTACGGCTTGGTGCGTCCCTTGTGGTTGCGCGGCAGGGCGTGGTGGATGAGGGAGACGTAGTCCACGGCCTGCACGGGCGGCGGGGGCGGCGGCGTGCCCAGCGCGGCGAGCCGCTTGCTGAACGCGGAGAGGATGTCCGGCATCGGACGCATCGCGGCGAGCAGCTTGTTGGGCCCCTCCAGCGCCTGCGACAGCGCCACCGCCGCCTGCTGGAGCGGCAGGCCCCGGCGCAGCAGGTCCTGGAAGGAGTTGGAGAGGGTGATGATGTTGTGCCCCGCCGTCTGCACCATCTCCACCGCGATTTTCAGCACCTGCGGCGCGGACAGGTGTCCGTCCGCCAGCAGCACCAGCGCGGCCTGGAAGTAGTTGAAGATGGGGACGACGCGAGGCCCGTACGCCGTGAAGTGCGCGGGCGGCGTGAGCTTGTCCAGGTGGATGAAGATGCGCCGCACCGGGTCCGCCACCGGAATCTGCTTCCACGCCGCGCGCACGCGCTCCGCGTCGTCCGGGTAGACGCCGCCCGCCTCCAGCACCTGGGACAACACGCGCTCGTCCACGCGTCCGGCAATCAGGTCCGCGAAGAGCGAGTAGATGAACGCATCCGCCTCCGCGTCGTCACCGAAGAGGACCTCTTCGGCCTCCGCGGGCGCCTTCACCCGGCTCTCCAGGATGGCCGGCAGCTTGTAGCCCACCTGCCCGCGCAGCGCGCGGAAGCGCCCGCGCAGGAGGTTGCCGATGTTGTCCTTGAGGACGAACTCGTCCCAGCGCACGCCGTCCAGCTTGAGCTTCTCCTCCAGCACGGCGCGCATCTGCTTGGGGCTGCCGGAGACGATGCACAGCCGCGAGTCGCCGTTCTCCGACAGCTCGCGGATGAGCGCGCTCGCGCCTGGGATGGCGACCTTCTCGTGCGCCTTCTGGAAGGCGGTGCGCAAGAGGTCCTTGAGCGAATCGAAGTCCGTCTGGAGGTACGTCTTGTCCAGGTCCCAGCGGTAGATGCGCCGCGGCGGTCGCGGGTCGATGCGGTCCGGCAGACTCACTTCTGAAGACCTTCCCGGATGGAGCTCCCCAGGTTGTTCGCCACCACCTTGGCGGCCACCTTGCCCGCGTTGGCGATGGCGCGCGCCTTCGAGCGCCCGTGCGCCTTGATGAAGATGCGGTCGAACCCGAGGATGGGCGCACCGCCGTACTGGTTCCAGTCGGTGATGTCCTTGATGCGCTGAATCCCGCTGGACAGCATGGCCAGGCCCGCGCGCCAGCGCAGGCTCTCCTTGTAGGCGTACTGGGCCAGCTCCACCACCGTCTCGTGCACGCCCTCCAGCATCTTCAGGCACACGTTGCCCGTGAAGCCGTCGGTGACGATGACGTCCGCGGTGCCCTTGGGGATGTCGATGCCCTCCACGTTGCCGATGAAGTTGATGTCCTTCATCTCCGACAGCCGCGCGTGCGCCTCCACCACCCGGGGCGGGCCCTTCTGCGGCTCCACTCCGTTGGACAGGAGCGCCACCTTGGGCCGCTCGTTGCGGGAGATGATGCGCGCGTACTGCGAGCCCATGACGGCGAACGTCACCAGGTCATCGGCCGTGGCCTCCACCGTCGCCCCCACGTCGAGGATGAGGGAGAACGGGTCCTCCTTGGCGCCTCGCACCGAGCGCGTCGGGTACACCGTGGCCAGCGCCGCGCGGCGCACGCCGGGGATGAGCTGGAAGTGACGCGCGCACGCCAGCACGCCCGCGCCCGTGTTGCCCGCGGATACCAGCGCCTGCGCCTCGCCCTCGGCGACCAGGCGCGCGGCCACCGCCACGGAGGCGTTGGGCTTGCGCGCCAGCGCCTCGCCGGGTTTCTCGTCCATGCCGACGAAGTCCGCCGCGTGCTGGACGGAGATGCGCTCGCCGTTGTGCTTCGTCTCCGCGAGCGCGTTGTCGATGAGGGTGCGGTCCCCCACCAGCAACGCATGGATGTGGGGTGAGTCCAGGGAGAGCTGCGCGGCGCCGCGCACGACCTCCGCGGGCCCATGGTCCGTCCCCATCACGTCGAAGGCAATCGTCACGGGCTGCGGCTGTTTGACCACCATGGCTTCCATCTTACGACCTTTGTCCGGCCCTCGCGCCTGCCATTCTCGCTTGGGTCACGAGGCTGGCCGCCACCACCACTCCCACCACCAGCATTCCCGCCGCCGTCCCGTACGGCGCCCCCGGCCCCAAACGGGTGAAGAGCCACCCGCCCAGCGCCGGCCCCAGAATCCGCCCCAGCGAGCCCGCCGCCTGGAAGCCCCCCAGCGCCGCACCGAGTCGATGGGGAGGCGCATGCAGCGAAACCAGCGCGGACAGGCAGGGGTTCGTCAGGGCCGAGCCCACCGCCAACAGCCCCATGACGGGGAACAGCCACCCGTAGGTGGGTGCCACCGGCAGGAGCGCCAGCCCCAGCGCCGTGAAGGCGAAGCCCGCCATGACTACCTGGGCCTCCCGCCCCGAGCCCCCGCCCCCCTCCCCGCCCACCAGCCGGCGCACCACCCCGCCCTGCACCAGCGCGCTGAGCACGCCCACCACGGCGAAGAGCCAGCCCGCGCGAAGGCTCGCCTCGCGCAGTACCGCCGCGTCCGTCACCACCGGGTGCAGGAACAGGCCCCCCTCCAGCGCCACCGGCCCCAGGGAGAGGAAGCGCGTCAGCAGGTAGACGGAGAACGTCCCCTCCATCTGTGAGAACGCGGTGGTGAAGAGCAGCATCAGCACCAGGCAGCGCGCGACGACGGGCAGCCGCAGCGCCTGGACGGCGCCCTTCAGCGTGCGCACATGCCCCTCCGGCCCCCCCTCCACTCGCGACTCCGGGAGGAAGAACCAGGTGCAGGCCAGGTTGACGGCCACCAGCCCCGCCGCGAACAGGCCGATGGCCAGGTTGCCGCCCCAGGCCCCCAGGAAGCCACCCAGCGCGGGCCCCAGCACGAAGCCCAGCCCGAAGGCCGCGCCGATGACGCCCATGCCCCGCGCGCGCTCCTCCGGCCGGGTGATGTCCGCGACGACGGCCTGCGCGGTGGCGATGTTGCCGCCGGAGATGCCGTCGATGACGCGCGCCAGGAAGAGCAGCGGCAGCGAGTCCGCCAGGGCGAAGAGCAGGTAGCCCAACAGCGAGCCCACCTGGCTGAGCAGCAGTACCGGCCTGCGCCCGTACCTGTCGCTCAGCCGCCCCAGCACCGGCGCCGCCACCAACTGCATCAGCGAGTAGACGGAGATGAGCAGCCCCACCGTGAAGGGCGAGGCGCCGAACTTCACTCCGTACACGCCCAGCTGCGGAATCAGGATGCCGAACCCGATGAGGTCCAGGGACACGATTCCGAAGACGACGCGCAGTGACGCCGTCCGGCTCACCCGTAGCTCCCTTGCTGGAAATGAAAAACCGCCGGAGCGCGGAAGATAGCGCCCCGGCGGTCTGAAAGGCGCGGCAACTCCGCGCCCCGCGACGATTTGACGCTCCCGACTACATCGCCTCGGCGGACTGCACGTTCCGGTTCGCCGTGTCGCGGTCGATGCAGCCCTTCGTCAGGGTGTACTGGTACGTGCCCAGCTCGTCGCGCCAGTACTCACCCTCGTACGGCCAGTAGAGCTCGTCGTCCGGCACCGCCACCGAGAACTTGTACTTCTTGACGATGGACGTGCGCCCGCCCGCCTTGAGCTGGTCCTCGAGGAACTCCTTCTCCTTCGTCGTCGTCTCGAACTTGATGCGCAGGCCGTTGGCCAGAAGCTGCTTGAGCGCGACGAGCTCCGTCTCCAGCTTGCCCTTGGCCATGATGCCCGCCTTGGAGATGAGGCCGGTGCGGTGGACCTTCAGCTCCTCCAGGAGGCTCTTGGAGAGCTCGGAGTACTTGAAGGTGTCACCGCGGCTGGCGAACGCGTCCATCTCCCCTTCCAGCTCGAGGATGGAGTCGTTCGTCTTGCGCAGGTCCTGGTCCGTGAGGGCCAGGCGCAGGATGCGCTCCAGGATGATGTCCGTCTCGTTCTTCTCCAGGCCGTCCTTGTTCTTCTTCTGCACGTCCGCGAGCACCGAGTAGTACTCGCCCGCTTCCATGTTCTTCTTCACCAGGGACTCGAGCTGGTCATGCACCGGCAGGTACGTGCGCTCGAAGTCCTGGAGGATGATGTTGGACTCGCGGTAGCGGCAGTTCTCGTAATAGATGACCGCCTTGAGGATGAGCGCCTCCGGGAAGTACTCCTCGCGGAAGAAGGGCGACGAGAGCGTGATGAGGTTGCCCAGCGCCTGCTCGAACTGGCCCACGCGGTAGTTGGCCCAGCTCGCCTCGAAGAGCGACTCCAGCCACTGCGTATTCCCGCGCTCCACCTTGCCCAGGTAGAACAGCGCGAAGCGGTTCTGCTGCATGCCGTAGTGCGTCCGGGCCAGCTGCATGAACGCCAGCTCGCGCAGGGACTTGTCCGCCTTGGCCTGGTCGGCGGACTTGCCGGCCACCGGACGGGTGAGGCGCACCACTTCCTTCATCGCCTCCACCGACGCCAGCATCTCCCCGGCGCCGCGCTTGGCCGCCGCGTCCTTCTGACGGCTGCCGTTGCGGAACGCGGCCAGACCGTCCAGGTACCGCGCGCGCGGGTAGAACGTGTCCGTCTTGGGAATCAGCAGCGTCAGCCGCTGCACCTCCGCGAAGCTCTTGTCCGCGTCCGCGTTCTGGCCCACCTGGTCCAGCGCGCGGCCACGCACGAAGTGGTAGCGCGCCAGCAGGTAGCGGAACTCGTTGCGGTACTTCTCCGGGAACTCCTGGTTCGCGTGACGGGCAATCTCGTCGAGGATGACCGTCTCGTTCTTCGTCTTGCGGCTGATGAAGAACAGCCACTCCAGGCTGGTCTTGAAGAACTTGGTGGAGGGCCCCAGCGCGAGCAGCTTGGAGAACTCACCCAGCGACGAGTGGTACATGCCCATGCGGTAGAGCGACTTGGCCAGCACGTAGCGCGCTTCGGTGTGCAGGCCCGCGAGCTTCGGGTCCGCCAGCAGCTCGTGCGCCGACATGGCGGCCTTCTCGTACTCGTCGTTCTTGAAGAGGCTGACGGTGATGTCCAGCCGCTGGCGGTCCGCCGTCTTGCCGGACACGTCCACCGCGTCGAAGGACATGGTGGGCGCGGGCGTCTTGGGCGCCTCCTGCGTGAGGTCCAGCCCGAAGCCACCGCTGTTGGCCGGGGGCGGCGTGGGCGTGGGGGCCGGAGGGGGCGTCACGTCGGTGGACGCGGCGGGCGTGGCGGGGCTCGTCACGGCGGCCGGAGCAGTCCCGGTGGTGGGAGCGGGAGCGAGGGCCGCTTCATCCGGGCCGTCCTCCTCCACGGGCGCGGGGGCCGTCTTGCCCTTCGCGCCGCGCGTCGGCTTCTTCTTCTTGGAGGACTTGGAGGAGGAAGCACCCTTCTTCTTCTTCTTGGACTTGGACTGACCACCCAGGTCCAGTCCCTCGAAGTTCTGGGCGAACGAAGGGGCCGTCCACACGAGCGCGAGCCCGAGGACGGCGAAGCGGATGAGCCTGAAGGAGCGCAGCATCATCGTGACTCAGGGTTGGACGACGGGAAGAAGAAGGACACGCCCAGCTCGAACAGGAGCTGGTTGCGCAGGTAGTTGTCGGTGCGGCCCTTCTCCACGTAGATGAGGTCGCGCACCTCCGTGCGCAGCGTCACCCACCGGTTGAAGAAGAAGCGAAGGCCCACGCCCACGTTGCCGCCGGGGGTCATGTAGTCCTTGGCCAACAGCCCCGTGGTGTCATCCAGGTCCGGTCCCCGGTACTGGATGACGGAGGCGCCGACCACGCCGTACAGGTCGAAGTGGACGAACTTCTCCGCCAGGAGCGACAGCTTCCCGTAGATGGGCGCCCACTGGAGGTCCACGCCGCCCATGAGCTTGAGCTGGCCAGGAGCCCGCCCGTCCAGCTCGTCCTTGGTGGGAGAGGAGCAGCCGCGCGTGGAGCCGTCCGTGCCGTCGGAGAAGGTGCAGATCTGCGCCGCGCCCGACACCGCGTTGAGCGCGTAGCCCGCCCGCAGGCTGACGCCGATCGTCTCCACGGGGTGGTAGGTCAGCACGCCGCCGAAGATGTACTTGGTGAAGAAGGCGTCGCGCAGCGACAGCGTCGCGGACGGGCTGAACTCGAAGCGCCCCTTCTTCAGGAACACGTGGCCGGACACGGGCCGCACGCGCTCACGCAGGGGGCCGAGCCGGTCCTTGTCCACCTCGGAGACGTCGCCGGCCTCCTCCTCTTCGGAGGTGGTGTCCTGCGCGCTCGCCAGCACGGGCATGACGAGACAGAGGGTCAACAGCCAACGGAAGACGGGCTTCATTCCGCGTCCCTCCCCGTCGAACGGAAGGGCAGGAACAGCGAGATGCCGGCGTTGAGGGTCATGACGTTCTGGATGGCCCCCTTGGCGCTGCCCAGGGGTTGATCCACATAGGAGGTGTTGATGAGCGCCACGTTCACCGCGATGAAGTCCTGCGCCACGAAGCGCATGCCCAGGCCCAGGTCCGCCGCGGGGTTGAGGCCGCGGCCCGGCAGGGACGAGGTCTCCGTCTTCACCACGCCCGCGCCCGCCAGCAGGTAGCCGTCGAAGTGCAGGATGGAGTTGAGGAAGGCCACCTTGCCGTACAGCGGGCTCCACTCCACGTCGCCCATGGCGGACCACTCGGGCACCGAGTTGTAGATCTTGCTGTTGAAGGTGCGCTTGGCGGTGCGCACGTCGTCGGACGGCACCACCTGCATCAGCGAGCCGCGCGCGGAGATGGCCAGAGTGTCCGCCAGGTAGTACGCGCCGCGCAGGGACGCTCCCACCTTGGAGTAGAACGGATCATTGACGGAGACGCTGATGAGCGGCGTCAACTCGAACCGTCCCTGCTTCCGGTACACCTTCCGCTGGACGCTCTTCACCCGGTCCTCCTGGGTGATGTCGGTCAGCGGGGGCAAGGCCTCGGGAGGTGGAGCCTCCTCTTCGACGGGGCGGGTGGCTGTGCTCGCGGGCGCGGCCTCCTCCGCCGGCGGTGGCGTGGGGGATTCTTCGGACTTGGGCTGGGTCTCTTCCGTGAGGTCGAGTCCCATGCCCTCCTGGCTCTGCGCGGGTGCCAGTGCGGGCACCAGGCACAGCGCGAGCAGCAACGTGTGGCGATTCAAACCGGGGGCTCCGTGGGGGAGGGGGGGAAAGACTCCACCGGGGGTTCAGCGCGACTCTTCGCTTCACCATCCTATCGGCCGTATTCCCGAGCGGCAACCGCCCGCGCGTGCCTGTCTACTCTGTATCTCTCCGGTATTTCTGCACAATTCTAGACTGGACACCGCGCCGCGCGAGCGTTGGCAGCTCCAGGTGCTGTGCTACCCTGGAAGGGCTGGTCGCGGGCCCCCCCGTGCCCCCTCCCCCTTTGTCGAGGTCTCATGAAGATGTCCCTGCGAGCCGCCTTCCTCGTGTCCACCGCGCTGTTGCTCGGGGGATGCAAGGTCAGCAGCGAGATTGGCAAGCCGTGCACCCTGGTCCGGAAGGCGCTGCCCGAGGAGAACTCGCCGACCAAGACCATGCCCGTGCTGGAGAGTGAAGTGGCGGATCGCCAGGACTTCATCTCCTTCGGGTCGCTGGAGTGCGAGGACCTCATCTGTGTGCGGGATCAGGACTACCCCCGCGCGCGCACCGCGGAGGGAGAGGTGGACCTGACCGCGGCGGCCATGGGCTACTGCAGCAAGCCGTGTGTCGACGGCTCCAACGCGTGCGAGGTGAAGGACACGTCCGACGTGGAGCCGAACCTCCCGGGCCGGATGACCTGCCGCTCGCTGCTGCTGGACCAGGACACGCTCGACGCGCTGCGTTCCGCGGACGAGGACTTCTACCGCCGCACCTTCGGCGAGAACAACTCGCCCTTCTTCTGCGCCGGGAACATCTGACGCGCGGGGTGGGTGACACTTTCGTGCGCGGGGGGTAGACCTTTTCCCCCGCTTGATTCGTAAAGGCAGGGCCCGCGTCGTCCGCGCAAGGAGCCCTGCCTCATGAATCGAACGGTCCTCTTCCTGTCCCTGGCCGGTGGCCTGGCCCTCACCGCCCTGGTGCTGGGCCTGCCCCAGGTGACCCGCCCGAGGACGGAGCCCGTCGTCGCGGTGAAGACGCCGCCTCCGACGCCTCCCCTCCCCGTGCAAGGCACGCCCGGCTCGCTGACGATGACGAGCCGCCTGTCGCATCCGTATGTGCCCGCGGGCAGCTCGGAGGTCTTCGCCACGGTGGACCTGATGGGCGCCGAGGTCCCCGGCTCCAAGCGCCGCCCCGTGAACCTGGCGCTGGTCATCGACCGCTCCGGCTCCATGAGCGGCTACAAGCTGGCGCAGGCGAAGCAGGCCGCGCGGCACCTGGTGGGGCTGCTGCGGGACGAGGACCGGCTGGCCATCGTCCACTACGGCTCGGACGTGAAGAGCCTGCCGTCGGCCCAGGCCACGGCCGCGCAGCGCGAGCGGATGCTCCAGTACGTGGACGGCATCTGGGATGACGGCGGCACCAACATCTCCGCGGGCCTGTCCGCGGGCCGCTACCAGCTCTCCACCGCGCAGGAGGGCTTTGGCGTCAACCGCCTCATCCTCCTGAGCGACGGCCAGCCCACCGAGGGCGTCACCGACGACGAGGGCCTGACGCGGCAGGTGCGCGAGCTGCGCGCCATGGGAATCACGGTGAGCGCCATCGGCGTGGGCACCGACTTCAATGAGGACCTGATGCAGGGCTTCGCCGAGTACGGCGCGGGGGCCTACGGCTACCTGGAGGACGCGGGCCAGCTGGCCGCGCTCTTCCAGAAGGACCTCCAGCAGGCCTCCACCACGGTGGCGCGGGACGTGACGCTCACCTTCACGCTGCCCGCGGGCACGGTGCTGGGCGAGGTGCTGGGCTACAACGCACGGCAGTCCGGCAACCAGGTGATGGTGGCGCTGCCGAACTTCTCCGCCGGCCAGTTGGAGCGCGTCGTCGTGCGCCTGTCGACGACGGGCGACTCGGTGGGCCAGACGGTGCGGGTGACGGACCTGACGCTCAACTACACCGACCTCATCCGCAACGTGGGCGTGGAGAACGGCGCAGCGCTGTCCGCGGTGGTGACGGACCGCCAGGAGGAGATTGTCGAGAAGCAGGACAAGGACGCCACGGTGTACGCGGTGCGGGCGCGCAGCGCGCAGAACCTCCAGAAGGCCGCCGAGGCCCTGCGCGAGGGCCGCCGCGAGGAGGCCAAGGGCTACATCCAGCAGAACCAGGCGATGTTCCACGAGGCCAGCGCGGTGGCGAGCCCGTCGGCGGTGGCCTCGGACCTGGCCGAGCAGCAGGCCACGCTGGACGAGTACGA
>Ga0126314_10001196_pt1 | contig 12347 bp, 15 predicted proteins | sample Plot105B_FD_92535 | JGI IMG/M metagenome (GOLD analysis project Ga0126314, IMG submission 92535) | Serpentine soil microbial communities from UC McLaughlin Reserve, CA, USA - Plot105B | ecosystem: Environmental > Terrestrial > Soil > Grasslands | place: USA: UC McLaughlin Reserve, Lake County...
GCCCGGGATGCTGTCGTCTTCGACCGTTATTATTGTTCGGACTCGCCTTGCATGCCCTCCCGGGCCCGCAGTAAGGGGCCGAAGAGTGGGGGGCACTCGCACCTGATCCTGAGCCACGGCGCCAACAGCTATCAGCGGGCCGTGCGGACCCGGGATCATCTGTACGTACGCACCCTACATCCTGGCTGCTTTCGGGCCGAGTGGGAGCAACTCTATAACGTAACGGAAGACCCGTACCTGATCAGGAACGTGCTCGCCGAGTCGTCTGGGGTGGCTGACCAGGCGAAAGAACTACTCTCCGACTAGTGGTACCAGCACGCTGGTTTCCTCGGCGCATTCCCCGACCCTATGCAGACCACGCTCGACGTAGGGCCGACCTTCCAGTTCGAGCCGGCCGCATACATCGAGCATCTACGCGACACCGGTAGGAAAGACTTCGCCGCTGACCTGCAATTACGTTTGGGAAGGTCTAGAAGCGGTGTGTACCGGGGCTGAGGCATTGTGCAAACTGTCTGCTCTCAGCATTCAGCCAGAAACAAAATAGCTGATCGCTGATAGCTCTTAATTCTAGCTCCCCCCGACCAGGAGTTCGGAGGCGTGGGCCAGGGAGGCTTCGTCGATCCTTCCCGAGAGCATCCTGGCGAGCTCCCTGCGGCGCTCCTCGCCCTCGATTCGTTCTATGCGTGTGATCGTGCGTCCCTCTGATTCTTCTTTCTCGACGACGACATGGGTGCCCGCTTCCGAGGCTATCTGGGGGAGGTGGGTGATGGTCAGGACCTGGTTGCGATCGCCGAGTGCTCTCAGTTTCGCGCCGACCGCCATGGCCGTCTCGCCACCGATACCGGCGTCGACCTCGTCGAAGATGTAGGTCGCACCGGGCTCTACACGCTCCTGGGCGAGCCTTATGGCCAGCATGATCCTGGAGAGTTCACCGCCCGAGGCGTAGCGCCTCACGGGCAGCTCGGGCTCGCCAGGGTTCGGTTGGATCACGAACTCCACCCGCTCGGTGCCCGAGGGTCCCGGCTCCGTGGGTACGAGCTCCGCGCGGAAGGTGGTCTTCTCGAGGTTGAGGTCCCCGAGATTATCTTGCACCTTCTTCGACAGCCTCTGGGCAGCGTCCTCCCTTCCCGAACGCAACGCCGCCGCGATCTTCTGGAGGCGTCGCTCGCCTTCTGCGAGCCTCTCCTCCAGATCCGCGGTCTCCTCGTCCAGGTTCTCGAGGCGCGAGAGGCGTTCGCGAGATTTCTGCAGATACCCCCCGACATCCCCGTACTTGCGCTCCAGGGCCCGCATGGCGGCGAGCCTTTCTTCGACGGCCTCCAACCTGTTGGGGTCGGCCTCGAGTTCGTCCACGTAGGAACTGAGCTCGTAGAGAACGTCGTCCAGCTCCGCCGAGAGTCCGCTCAGGCGCTCCAGGAGACCTTTCAAGCTATCGTCGTACTCGGAGGCAACCTCCAGTTCGGATGTGGCGCGCCCGACGGCGTCTATGGCCCCCTGTCCTTCTTCGGACGAGAGTGCTGCTGTGGCCGCTGAAGTCGTTTGGAGCAAGTTAGTGACGTTTCTGAGGCGGTCACGTTCGCGGGAGAGATCGGCGAGCTCCTCTGGATCGTAGCCCGCCGACTCTAGCTCCGAGACCTGGTAGCGGAGGAACTCTACCTCCCGCAGCCGCGCCTCAGAGGTCACCCTTATCTCCTGAAGCGCGGCGCGGTCAGTCTCTACGGAGCGCCACATAGCCTCATGCCCTTGCCTCATCTCCGCGGCCGAAACGTCCAGGAAGTCGTCGAGGATGGCGAGTTGCTCGGATGCCTCGGTGAGACGTATCTGCTCGCGCTGGCTGTGGTAGGAGACTAGCTTTTCCCCCAGACTGGCCAGCGCCTTGACGGGTACCGAGACGCCGCCCACGTAGCATCTGGACCGGCCTTCCCCGGTAATCGTCCGCCGGAGGATGAGGCCATCATCCTCCTCCACTTCTTCGGCGAGATCGCCGAGGGCTTCGTTGAGGATCCGCGACCCTGCCTCTTCGGGGAGCACGAAAGTACCTTCCACAGTCGCCCTGGTCGCACCCGAGCGGACCGTCTCCGAGCGGGCGCGGCCGCCGAGGAGCATCTGCAGGGCCGTGGCCAGAAGCGTCTTGCCGGCCCCTGTTTCGCCGGTGATCACATTGAGGCCGGGAGAGAGCCCCAGGGTGGCCTCTTCGATCAGGGCCACGTTCTCGACGGAAAGCTCCGTAAGCACTACAGGAACGTCCTCCGAACCGCTCGCCACCAACTCCAGTCTTCGGTACGGCCTATTCTAACGCTCTCGTCTGAGAGCCTGATCTCCACCCTTCCTTCGGCGGGGATCTCTCGTGGCTCGGCACCGTCCAGCGAGAGCAGCGCCTCCCTCCCCACTAGCTGCAGCTCGGCGACCTGATCCTCTCCGAGAATCAGGGGCCTGCTGACGAGGGCGTGCGGAGCGATGGGTACGAGCACGTAACATCCGGCATCGCCCGAGATGATCGGCCCCCCTGCGGAGAGGGCGTAGGCCGTCGACCCGAGGGGGGTCGCCGCTATAAAGCCGTCGCAGCGAAAGGCGAAGAGCTCTTCCCCGCCGATGGCGACGTCGACGGAGATGAGCTGGTGGGGCCGCTTCTTGATCAGTACGGCGTCGTTGGCCGCGAGACCAGGCTCTTCTTCACCCACCCTTACGTCGAGCATCCTGTATTCCTGGACTTCTAGCCCTCCCCCGATGACCTTCTCGACGCCGGTCTCCAGCTCTTCGGGGAGCATCCCCGACATGAAACCGACCTTGCCGAGGTTCACGCCTAGCAGCACCCGTCCCGGGTACATCCTCGAGGCCCGCAGCATCGTCCCGTCGCCGCCGAGCACGAACACCAGGTCCATGTCCCCAGCCCCGTCCGGCTGGTCGTCTTCCCTGACCTCGGAGATCTCGATCCCGTTTTTCTCGAGTACGCTCACGAGCCTCTCGACGTAGCCATCGCTGACCCTCGGGTTGGCCACGATGCCTACGCGTCGGATCCTGGCAGCGTCCATGGTTTCACCCACCACCGACCACCTCCCTGATACGCGCTTCGTCCAGGGTCGGATCCACTCCCCTGACGAGGTGGATCGGGTACTCTACGTTCCCCGACTTCCTGCCAGCGACGGCGCCCCGCATCACGCCGGTCGCGCCGAATCCGAGGGAAGCGAAGTACTCTGCTACGCCAAGGATCACGGCGACGTGTACCTCTTGGTCTCTTACGAGGCCTCTCCGCCCTACGGCTTCGGGACCTGCTTCGAACTGGGGCTTCACGAGCAGTATCGCCTCCCGCAGCTCTGGTGTGGTCGAGCACAGACCTTCGAGCGCGACCGTCAGGGAGATAAACGAAAGGTCGGCCACGAGGAGGTCGGGCTCGAACGGCAGATCCTCCCCTCTCAACCGGCGCACGTTGGTCCGCTCCATAACGGTGACGCGCGAGTCGTTACGCAGCGACCAGTCGAACTGGCCGTAGCCGACATCGACAGACAGCACCCTCTCTGCTCCTCGTTGCAGGAGAACGTCGGTAAATCCTCCCGTCGATGCTCCCGCATCGACGCAAGAGCATCCCTCCACCCGCACGCCAAACCCGTCGATAGCCGCGTCGAGTTTCTCGCCGGCGCGCGAGACGAAGCGATCTTCCGTGTCGACAAAGAGGGGTTCGCCTGGGGCGATGCGCAAGCCCGCCTTGGTCACGACCCTGTCGCCAACTCGCACGCTGCCGGAGAGGATAAGACCCTGGGCCAGGCCCCTGCTCTCGGCGAGACCCCGCTCGACGAGCAAGGCGTCCAACCGCTGGCTGGTCCCTTGCGGGCTACTCTCCATACCTCGAGGCTAGCTCGCCCTGTGACGCACGAAATACGCGAGCTCCAGCAAGCCCGAAGTGTCTCCGTCGATCCTCGAGAGCGCGGAGATGGCCCTCTTCGCCGCCCCGTCGGCCTCCCTCGTGGCGCCTTCGAGACCGAAGACACCAACGAACGTAGCCTTACCCTGCTCGGCGTCGGATCCCGCACTCTTGCCGAGCTCCTCCCGGGTCGATGTGGCGTTGAGGACGTCGTCGACTATCTGGAAGCAGAAGCCGAGCTCCGAAGCGTACTCCGAGACCGCGGCCTGCTCCGCTTCGGTCGCACCCGCCAGTATCGCACCGATGCGGGCCGAGGACTTGATCAGGGCGCCGGTCTTGTACTTGTGGATCATATACAGAGTCTCAGGCTCGGTCTCTTCGGCACGGCCCGTCTGGTCCATGTCCATGACCTGTCCCCCGACCATCCCGTTGACCCCCGTCGAGCCGGCCAGCTCCCGCACGACCTCGATGATCTGCTCGCAGCCACCTTTCTGGTGGACTGTGATCAGGGTCAGGGCCTCTCCGAAGAAGGCGTCGCCAGCGAGGATGGCCATGGCCTCGCCGAACTCCTTGTGGGCGGTCGGCCTTCCCCTCCTGTAGTCATCGTCGTCCATCGCAGGAAGATCGTCGTGGATCAACGAGTAGGTGTGGATGAGCTCTATGGCGGCCGCGGAAGGGAGGACGTGGGAGGGTTCGGCGCCACAGATCCAGGCCACCTCCATGCACAACGAAGGCCGCACGCGCTTGCCGCCGGCGAGCATGGAGTACCTCATGGCCTCCTCGAGTCCCTCCAGCCGCGCCTCTGCGGTGAATCTAAGGCCAGCCAGGTACTCCTCGAAGGCGCGCCTGTGCGCCTCCCATCTGATCTGGCTCTGCGTCCCGCTAGCCTCGCCCGCCATGCCCTACCTTACCCTGCGCCCGCAGTTCCGCGCCACGCAAGACCCCCCCTACGAATGCCGGCGCCTCGTCCCCGGAGAAACCTTTGGCTAGCTCGATCGCCTCGTTTACAGCGACGTCGGGGGGGACGTCATCGACGTAGAGCATCTCGTAGAGGGCGAGGCGCAGAATCGAACGGTCCACCGTGCTCATGCGGTGCACGGGCCACCCCACCGAGACTTCGGAGAGAACTGCATCGAGATGTTCCTGCTCCTCCTCCACCCCACGAGCGAGCCTGACCGCATACGCCTCGAGGTCGCCCCTGTACTCCCGCCAGCGCTTCATCGTCGGGCCAAGCGGAGTGTCGTTTACGTCGCTCTGGTACAGGTTCAAGAACGCCTGCTTGCGGGCCGTCCTACGGCTCAAGAGCCTCTCCAGTCCCCTGGCTTCATACCCTCGTAAGGTACTCGTTGGACCGCGTATCCACCCTTACGCGGTCGCCGACGTTGACGAATAGCGGTACCTGTACGACGACCCCTGTCTCGAGGGTGGCAGGCTTGTTCCCCCCTGTGGCCGTATCGCCCTTGAGCCCGGGGTCCGTCTCGGAGACCTCCAAGTCGACGTGTGCCGGCGGCTCCACGCTGACGACCTCACCGTCGGCCGAGAGTACGCTTACGGTGCCGCCCTCGACGATGTAACCCGCCGTCTCGTCGACGACCTCAGAGGGCACGGGCACCTGATCGTAAGTGTCCGCGTCCATAAAGTAGAGCAGATCTCCATCCCTGTATAGGTAGGTCATCGATCTCGACTCGGTCCTCACGTTCTCGAGCTTCTCCCCGGCGCGGAAGGTCTTCTCGACCACGGCCCCGCTGTCGATGTTCCTGAGGCGTGTCCTCACGAACGCGCCGCCCTTGCCCGGCTTGACGTGCTGGAAATACAGGATAGTGAACCGCTTGCCATCGACCCGAATGGCCGAGCCGTTCCTGAACTGATTGGTGGATATCATGCTCGAATGCTCCCCTTCGCGGCGTACGGCGGATTGCGGAAGGACCCTTCCGCAATCCGCGCTGGTCAGCTAGTCAGCATTTCAGCTGGTCAGCTTTCCTGGCTGACTGCCGAGGTGCTGATTGCTCATCACGCAACAAGCTCGAGTCTGTTGCGCGACGTTGAAAACCCGGCGCAGACGCCGCGCTATTATCGCACAGTTTCTTCGCCTGTCAGCCGTGTAGAGAGGCTTCAGGTTTCAGGCTACAAGCTTCAGATTGTTTCGGTGAGAGGTGAACCGGAAGGTGATGCGTGTACCATTGATAGTCCGTAAGCTCGAAGAGTTGAGATTCTTCTCGGAGACCGACCAGAACCATCGCTATTGCGGGCGGCTGATTCTCGCGACCAGGTACCTGATCGCGGCGACGTAGCCGTGGGCGCCCATGCCGGCGACCACGGAATCTACTACGGGTGAGATCACCGAATGCCGACGCCACTCTTCTCTTCTGTGCACGTTGGAAAGATGAACCTCCACTTTCGGTACGTCCAACGATTCCAAAGCGTCGTGTAGAGCGTAAGAGTAGTGGGTCCACGCGCCTGCGTTTATGATGAGCCCGTCGGATGCTGACGCCTCCCTTATGAAGCCGACCATCTCGCCCTCGAAGTCCGTCTGCCTGAACTCGAGGTCCAGGTCCGGGAACTCATCCCTGACGAGCTTCTGTATGTCGTCGAGGGTCATGGTTCCGTAGACATCGGGACGGCGGGTGCCGAGGGTACCCAGGTTCACCCCATTCAAGATCGAGACTCTACTCAACTACCGCTCCTATCGCCTGGCGGGCTTCTTTCTCGCTAACGCGCACGTTCCTGACAGGGTGACCAATGTCCTCGAGGAGTACGAAGTTATGCTCTGCGGGTTCGACTTTACCGGAGCGCTTCTTGTCCTTGCCCATCGCCTGGAGCGCCCGGTCGACACCGACGTCGGGTACGCGGTATGGTAGTCCGGCCGCGCCTATTAGGTCTTTGTGCACACTGGTCAGGTTCTTACCAAAGCGATCCTGGGAGAGGTTGGCGGCGGCGACCATTCCCGCCGCGACGGCCGAGCCATGCGGCAGTTTGTAGTGCGCCGCGGCCTCGAGAGCGTGGCCGATGGTGTGACCGTAATTGAGGATCGCGCGCAGCCCGCCTTCGAACTCGTCTTCGGAGACAACCTTTGCTTTGAAGCGCACGGAGTCGAGGACCAGTGTCTGGAGCGCGTGAAGGTCGCCTGCACGGGCGGCCCCGATCAGGGCGAGGTCGTCGAAGTAGTCGCCGCCGGAGAGTAAGCCCATCTTGACCGTCTCGGCGAGGCCGTTGGAGATCTCACGCTCGGGCAACGTGGCGAGCCAGTCCAGGTCGGCCACCACCAGGCGGGGCCTAACGAAAGCTCCGACCAGGTTCTTCCCTTCCGGAAGGTCAATCCCGACCTTGCCCCCGACCGCACTGTCGACCATGGCGAGAAAGGATGTTGGCAGCATGACGAGATCTATACCCCGCATGTACGTCCCTGCGACGAAGCCACCGAGGTCGCCGACCACCCCGCCTCCGAGGGCGAAGATGGTGCTATCCCGGGTCAACCCCAGGCGGGCCAGGCGCCTGAGGGCGTCGCCGTAGGTTCCCATGCTTTTGGAGGATTCGCCGGCCGGGACCTCGACCGTCCCCGCGACGCGCCAGCCTGCTCCATCCAGGGCGTGCTGCACCCTCGCCGCAAACAGGGGTCCTACCGTGGAGTCGGTGAAGATCGCGCAGAGTCCAGGGGCAAGGACGTCCGAGACGGTTCCACCGAGATCCAGGCCAGCACCCACGACGACGGGGTAAGGACGGAGGACGGGCACCTCTATCTTCTCGACAGCCACCCCAGAACCTCTTCTGCCACCTCTGTTGGCTGACGCCCGCCGACTTCGACATCCACGTCGGCGACCTCCCTGTAGAAGGGGAGTCGTTCTGCGTAGCGCCGGACGAACTCCTCGCGGCTCGTCGCCCGCAGGGGGCGGCCCGTACCCCGGGTTCTCTCGTAGAGTACGTCCGTGTCTTCCCTCAAGAAGACCGTCGTTACGTCGCGCAATAGGGACCTGTTCTCGGGAAGGACTACCACGCCACCGCCGCAAGCGACGACCGTAGGGGACCTTCCTCTCAGGGATTCACGTAACGCTTCGTGTTCAAGAGCCCTGAAGTGTTTCTCGCCCCGTTCCGCGAAGATCTCCGGTATCCCCTTTCCCGCCTTCTTTACTACAGCACGATCGAGATCGACGAACTCGAGGCACAGGGCCCTGGCGAGCAGGCGACCCAGGGTGGTCTTACCGCTACCCATGTATCCGACGATGGCCAGGGACCCGTCCAAGCCTCAGTTACTATGCCCCGTCTTCGCGACGCGTGCGGTGTAGGCGTCGTAGGAGGCGCGGATGTCGGTCATGTTGTCCCTACCGAACTTCTCGAGGAAGGCTTCCGCGAGCACGATGGCGGCCATGGATTCCCCGATCACAGCCGCCGCCGGTACCGCGCAGGAGTCGGCCCGCTCCTTGAAGGCCCGCGTGGGTTCGCCCGTGGCGAGGTCGACCGTGCGCAGGGCTTTGGCTATCGTCGAGATCGGCTTCATGGCCGCCGAGACGACGACTGGCTCGCCGTTGGTCATCCCACCTTCGAATCCCCCGAGACGGTTGCTGTTGCGCGCGAGACCCCCGTTTTCCCTGAGTATCTCGTCCTGGACTTCGCTGGAGCGGCGGGAGGCAAGCTCGAAGCCCATTCCGAACTCGACGCCTTTGATCGCGTTGATAGACATCATGGCCGCGGCGAGCCTGGCGTCGAGCTTGTCGCGCCAGTCGACGTAGGAGCCCAAGCCCGGCGGGCATCCCCTGGCAACCACCACGAACTCGCCCCCTAGCGCGTCGCGGGCGTAGCGGGCGGCGTCGATCTCGGCCTTCATCTGCTCCGAGACCTCGGGGTCGGGACAGCGCACTTCGGAATCGTCCGAGGCGGTGGCGTCGAAGGCGGCCCGTTCCTTGGGATAGGCGACGGTCCCGATGCGGTAGACCGCGCTGCTTATGGCGATACCGAACTCAGAGAGTAGCTTCCTGGCCACACCGCCGGCGGCCACACGGGCCGTGGTCTCGCGGGCGCTGGAGCGTTCCAGAACGTTCCTGAGGTCGTCGAAGTCGTACTTCTGCATGCCTGCGAGGTCGGCGTGGCCGGGCCTGGGGAGCGTGATGCTCTCCGGAGGGTCCTCGACGGGGTCGGGGGTCATGCGATGTTCCCAGTTGGCGTAGTCCCTGTTGCGGATGAGCATGGCTACGGGCGAGCCCAGGGTGTAGCCGTGACGCACGCCGCCCAGGAACTCGACCTCGTCACTCTCGATCTTCTGGCGTCCCCCCCGCCCGTACCCCTTCTGCCTGCGGGAGAGATCCCTGTTCACGTCACCGGCGAGGAGCCCGAGACCCGCGGGAACCCCGTGCACCAGGGCGACCTCGGCAGGACCATGTGACTCCCCCGCCGTCGAAAAACCAAACCTCACAAACGCCCTCCGAGTCTTTCAGACCGACAAATTACTGCTGCTTGTATGCTAGCAGATCAGCATGTCAGCACGCTCCGGCTTCGCCTCCGCTTTCAGCCAGTCAGCAAGCATAAGGAGCTGAAATGCTGACAAGGCGCGAAGCGGCGTGCTGAAAAGCGAAGCCCGCAAGGGCTGAGCGTGCTGAATTGCTTACGGAGGAGGAGCGAGTGTTCCGCCGCTGTCGAGCAGGTCTCCGCGTCGCCCTGGTCGTCCGCCGCGGCCACCAGCGTTGCCACCTGGTCCGCTCCTTCCGCCGCCGGCTGACGTTCCGCCCTTGACCCCGTCTGGTACCCCGTCGCCGTCGGCGTCGTCGAGGCCGTCGGGGATACCGTCGCCATCGGTGTCGGGGTTGTTGGGGTCGAGGCTCTTGCTCGCTTCCATGCGGTCGGGCAAGCCGTCTCCATCCGCATCGCCGGCACGCGCTCTACCCCCACCGGCGGGGCGACTGCCGCCCCCACCAGCCGTCGTGGCCTCTTCTGGGGTCGTCGCGGGCGTTCCTTCCGGGGTTGTACGCGCGAAGACGAGGACCTGCCTGAACGGGTCCTTGCTGCGGAAGGCTGCGTAGGAATCGACGTTGGGGTTATCCACCTCGGGGGCAGCAGGGTCCGAATCCGCGGCATCGTCGGCCTGGGCGAACTCGGACCTGTGGGAGACGGGCTTCTGGTCACCGGTCCCGCCGACGAACACGCCGGCCAGCACCCAGGCGAAGACGAACAACGTTACCAGGGCCAGAATCGGCGGAAGCAACCTGTTGTCACGGAAGAACGTGTCCACCACGGATCTTCCGAAGTCACCTGCGCGGCTTCTGATGGACCGCCAGCTAGCCACCGCTGGTCTCCTCGGCTGGCTCTGCCGGGGTGGTCGACTCCGCGGGAGTCGGGGCCGTGGTCTCGACACCGGAAGGTACACCCTTGGGCTGGAAGTAGATGTCGGCTTGTATCTCCACCAAAAGGGGTACCTCCAAAGAAATGCCCGCCGTGGAGGTCTCTTCCGGTTGTTCGGGCGGCTGGACGGGGCACGAGTGCTCTTCGTCAATGAGCTCGACGCGACAATAACTGACGTCGGTCACCGCCACGAGCCTCGCGAGGTTACGCATTCTCAACAGGAAATCCTGCATTTCATCGTAGGTCCCATTGAACTGCATTGTAACCGGGATAACCTGGTAGTCGCCACCATCAGCGGGCGCGGCCGCGTCTCCCGGCTCCACCAGGAGCTGGGTTACGCCCGCGTCCCCCGCGATCTCCTGCACCTGGACGACGAACGTGGGTATCTGCGGCTGAGTCGGGATTCTCTTGCTCAGTTCGAGGAGCTGGCGTTCGATCTCGGGGGAGTTGCGCCTGACTTCCTCGAGCTCGTTTACCTCTTGCTGTACCTGGTCGAGCTGGGCCTGCTTATCGTCACGCGCCTGGGCCTGTTCCTTGAGATTTCCCAGAAGCGGACTCAGAAGCAGGAAATAGAAGATGATGATGAGAACTACGATACCGAGCGACCCAAGAATGAGCAGATTACGATCGTTACGGCTCATCAGCGTCCTTGTCCCGTACGTCTGGCGTACCGTTCGTCGGCCGCACCGCGCAGGCGTTGCGCGTGGGCAACCTCACGGGTGCGCAGCGACCCCCTCTTGCCTGCGAGCTCATCTTGGGATCCTTCTTCAAGCTTGACCTCCGTGCCGTTCTCACCGACGATCGTTACCAGCTCCGAGGCGACTTCGAAGCTCACGGCTTTGGCATTGCGATTATTTTCGAAAGACCTCAGGGCGGCTCTGTCGAGATCCGCGTTGGCCAGATACTGCAGGTTGTCCATACGCACGACGAAGTCTGCCACGTTTTCGTAGCGGGGCAAGGCGATGCCCGTAAACGTGACCGTACCCGGTGGGTCCAGGGGCTCCTCGGCCGGCGCGTCCAGGTCGACCGGGGCGGCCTCGGCGGTGAGGGTGTCGAGCGCCGTGGCCTCGGGCACCACGAAGGCGAGACCCTGGAAGAACTGATCCCAGGTAAAGCGGCTGGCGAAGATGCCGTCGGCGACCGGCTTCTTGTCCTCGAGACGCGCCTGGAGATCCCTGTACGGGCTCAACTCCGCAAGATGTGCGTTCTGCTGCGCGATCTCATCGTCCAGCTTCGCGACCTGCTCTTCGAGGTCGTTCAGCCTCAGAAGCAACACCAGGTAGATGCCGACCATGAGGATCACCACGAAAGCGCTTACGATGAGCAGAATTCCCAGAACTCCACGGCGTAGCCTGTCTGCGGGGCGACCCCGCTCGTCGGAGGGAAGGAGGTTTATGCGCCTCATTCTTCCTCCATCGCAAGGCCGAACGCGACGGCGAGCACGGGTTCCATCGCCCGCAGTTGCTCGTCGGAGACGTTGGAGCGGTTGGCAGAGAGCTTCTCCACGGGGTCTCCACGGCCCGTCGGGACATCGAGCAGCTCACCGAGATAGCCGTCCAGGTTCGGGATCAGGGCCGCCTCCCCCGAGAGAAGCACCCTCGAGACGTCGCGGGCCGCTTCCTGGGAACGGTGGTGCTCGATCGAACGCTGCACCTCGTCGGCGAGGGTCTGCGCGGCGCCTTCGAGCCCGCGCCTCACGTCGTAGACGAGCGCCGGGTCGAAATTCTCTTCATCGGGGTCCGTCTCCCCATCCTGCTCGGAGCCCAACCTGACCCGCGAGTCGAGCGCCTGTCGCTCCGCTTCATCCTCGGGAAGGTCGGCGAGTTCCATCACCGCGGCGACGAAATCGCCGAGGCCGACCGGGACGAAGCGGGTCAGCACCGGACTGCCCCGGTCCGCCACCACCAGGTTGGTAATCTCCGCCCCGACGTCGAGGAGAAGCACGGCTCCTTCATCGCCAAAGAAAGGATCGGGGAGGGTAGAACGCGTCAGCGAGAGCGCTTTGACGTCGACGCCGGCGGGCCGCAGGCCCCCGGTTCGAACCGCCGAGGTGTAACGCGAGATCATCTCCCTCTGGGCGGCGACCACGAGAACGCGATCTAGATCCGAGCGCTCCTCCCTGGGGCCGAGCACGACGTAGTCAAGGACGGCCTCATCGAGC
>Ga0126314_10001197_pt1 | contig 12345 bp, 10 predicted proteins | sample Plot105B_FD_92535 | JGI IMG/M metagenome (GOLD analysis project Ga0126314, IMG submission 92535) | Serpentine soil microbial communities from UC McLaughlin Reserve, CA, USA - Plot105B | ecosystem: Environmental > Terrestrial > Soil > Grasslands | place: USA: UC McLaughlin Reserve, Lake County...
GCCGCTCGGCCTGCTGGTATGGCTCGCGGTCGTCCACGGGCGGCGGCTGCCGCCAAGCCTGTGGGGGGCGGTGGCGCTGTCCCTCGTCGGTTGCTTTTTCGTCGTACGGGCGTACGACGCCAGCTCGCTGGACACCTGGGGAGTCGTTGCCGCCTTCGGGGCGATGCTGACGTTCGGGATCTACATGGTCGGCTCAGAACGCCAGGGCCGCAGGCACGAGCCGGTGACGACGCTGTTCTGGGCGTTTGCTTTTGCAAGCCTGTTCTGGGCGCTCGTGACGCCCTGGTGGTCGTTCCCGTTCGACGGTATCGCTTCCACCCGCAACGCTCTGCTGGCCGCCGCGATCGTCGTAGGCGGCACGCTGGTGCCCTTCATCCTCATGGTCGCCGCCCTGCGCCACATCGCGGCCCCGAGGGCGGCCGTGGTCGCGACGCTCGAGCCGGTCCTCGCGGCGGTCTTCGCCTGGCTGATCCATGACGAGGCGCTCGCGGCCGTGCAGATCGCGGGCGGTATGGCGGTTCTGGCGGCGGTTGCGTGGGTCCAGTCGCGGCGGCCCGATCACGACGCCGAGGCGGCGCCCGAGAGCTCGGTTTCGGCGAGATTTTCTCCTCGTTAAGCACGCACCACTCAGCCGTCAGGGCGCCCCGAGCGTGATTACTATGCCGCGCAGGTTGGAGCCACTCCATAGGAGGGACGTTTTGCGAGTTCGATGGCTTGCAGTTTTTGCTTGCCTGCTCGGCGCCTTCGCCCTGGGTATGACTGCCTGCGGCGGCGACGACGACGACGACGGCGGCGGAGGAGGATCATCCGGAGGCGGTGGATCGACGGTAGACGTCTACTCGTCGCTCCCGCTCCAGGGTGCCTCGAGGACACAGACGACAGCGCTGGTGAACGGCGCCAAGCTTGCGCTGGACCAGGTCGGTGGCAAGGCGGGCGAGACGACGGTGAAGTACACCTCGCTCGACGACTCGACCGCCCAGGCCGGCACCTGGACGCCGGAGGCCACAGGGGCCAATGCGCGCAAGGTTGCCGGTGACGACAAGGCCGTCGCCTACATCGGCGAGTTCAACTCGGGGGCGAGCGCGGTCTCGATCCCGATCCTGAACGAGGTCCCGATCGCCCAGATCAGCCCGGCGAACACCGCCGTGGGCCTGACCACGGACGAGCCGGGCGCCGACAAGGGCGAGCCGGACAAGTACTACCCGACGGGCGAGCGCCACTACCTGCGCATCGTTCCGAAGGACACCATCCAGGGCGCCGCCCTGACGACCCTGATGAAGAAGGACGGCTGCACGAAGGCGTACATCCTGAACGACAAGGAGGTGTACGGCGCAGGACTGGCGCGGAACATCGAGATCTCTGCCAAGGAGCAGGGCCTCGAGATCGCGGGCGACGAGGGCATCGACCCGAAGGCCCCGAACTTCCGCTCGCAGGCGTCCACGATCAAGGACGCGGGCGCTGACTGCTTCGTGTTCTCGGGCATCACCGCCAACGGCGCGGTCCAGCTGTACAAGGACGTGGCCGCCGCGGTGCCGGACGCGAAGCTCTATGGGCCTGACGGCGTGGCCGAGTCCGGCTTCGTCGATCCCAAGGAGGGCGGCATCCCCCAGGACGTCGCCAGCAGGGTCAAGGTCACGGTGGCGACGCTGTCGCCGGACCAGTACCCGCCGGAGGGCCAGAAGTTCTTCGACGACTTCACGGCCAAGTACGGCGAGAAGAACCCCGATCCCTACGCCATCTACGGGTACGAGGCAATGAGTCTGTTCCTCGACACCTGCAAGAAGCTGGGGTCGGACTGCACCGATCGCCAGAAGGTGATCGACGGGCTGTTCGCAACGAAGGGCCGCAAGTCGGTGCTCGGCACCTACGACATCGACGAGAACGGCGACACCACGCTGACCGACTATGGCGTCTACTCGGTCAAGGGTGGGGAGCTGGTGTTCGACGAGACGGTGAAGGCCAGCGGCTGATCCTCACGTCGCAGTGATCCGGTCACGGGGGGTGGGCCCTATCGGTCCGCCCCCCGTCCGTGATAGAAGTCGCAGCGAGGGGGATCTTGGAGGCAAGTACTGAAGCAGCCCGCGGGCCCGTCCGAGCTAATACCTGGGACCGGGTTCGGAAGTACATTGGCCAGTACGGCCTCATCGCCGTCCTCCTGATCATGCCCGTTACGTTCGGCCTCCATGACCTGGCCACGGACGGCAATCTCACCCGGCTTGGCAACAACCTGGTCGCCGGTCTTTCGAACGGCGCGATCTGGGCGCTGATCGCGCTCGGCTACACGCTCGTGTACGGAATCATCGAGCTGATCAACTTCGCGCACGGCGAGGTCTTCATGATCGGCTCGCTGGTCACGTCGTTGTGGTTCTGGGAAGTAATCGGCCTCACGGAGGACACTGCGGTCCTCGGTCTCGTCGTGGGCCTGCTCGCGTCGCTCATAGTCGCGATGCTCACCAGCGGCACGCTGAACGTGATGATCGAACGGGTGGCCTACCGGCCGCTTCGAGCGGCGCCAAAGCTGGCCCCGCTGATCACGGCCGTGGGCATGTCGTTCATCCTGCAGAACGTCGGCATCCTTTGGATCGGCGGCTCGCAGGAAGGCGTCGCGGACCTCGTCAATCCGCAGAAGGAGCTGTTCACGATCGGCGGGGTGGTCATCCACCAAGGTGACGTGCTCGCGGTGGCCGTCACGATTCCGCTGGTCCTGCTGCTCACCACCTTCATCAATCAGAGCCGGATGGGACGCGCCATGCGAGCCACCGCGCAGGACCCCGAGGCGGCGCGGCTGATGGGTATCAACGTCGACACCACGATCTCGCTGACGTTCCTGCTCGGCGGGCTGATGGCGGGTGCGGCCGGGCTCGTGTACGCGCTCTATCAGACGACGGTCTGGTACTTCCAGGGCTTCCAGGCCGGCCTCATAGCCTTCACCGCCGCCGTCATGGGCGGCATCGGCAACCTCCAGGGAGCCGTGCTCGGCGGCTTCATCATCGGGATCATCCAGCAGACCTCCGACAACCGCATCGGCGGCGAATGGACGCCCGCGATCGTGTTCGCCTACCTCGTTCTGATCATGGTCTTCCGCCCACAGGGGCTCCTGGGCGAGGAGACGCGGGAAGCCGGCTAGCGGATGCCGCGGCCGAAGACAGACCAGAAGACCCTCCTCACGGCGGCGGTCGCGGTACCGCTGATCATCATCTTCACCTCCCAGCTGCTCGACATGAGCCTTGGGATGGCGCTGATCCTCGGCGTGCTGATCCTGCTGCGCATCCTGTACGCGGACAATCGCGCGGTTTCGATCGCGATCATGGTCGGGCTCCTGATATGGGCGATCTACCTGCCGCTGGCCCACGACGAGAACAGCGCGTTTCTCGGCATCGCGGTGCTGATCCTGGCCTACTCCGTGATGGCCCTCGGGCTGAACATCATCGTCGGCTACGCCGGTCTGCTGGACCTCGGGTACGTGGCCTTCTTCGCGCTCGGCGCGCTCACGGCCGGCTGGTTCATGTCGGGCTTCTACGCGGACGCCGGGAAGGGAGGCGAGGGCTTCTCCTTGGTCGTGTCGGACCCGGCGGGGAGCCTGCCCGGCATCCACCTCAACTTCGTCATCGTGGCCATCCTGGCGATCATCATCTGCGCGATCGCCGGCATGCTGATCGGCCTTCCGACGCTGCGCCTGCGCGGGGACTACATCGCCATCGTCACGCTGGCGTTCGGAGAGATCATCGGCCGCATCGTGATCAACGGCGACGAGCTGCACTACAAGGACGTGCCGCTTTTCGGAGGCGCGCTCGAGTCCGTGTTCGGCAAGGGGGCGAACTTCTCCAAGGGGAGACAAGGGATCACACCGATCGACAAGATCGACTTCCCGGGCATCGAGCCGTTCAAGTCGCTCGACCTGCGCCCGTGGTTCTGGACAGCACTCGTGCTTGTACTGATCGTGCTGTTCGTGAACTACCGCCTGCGCGACTCCCGGCTCGGGCGCGCCTGGATTGCGCTGCGGGAGGACGAGGTGGCGGCCGCCTCCATGGGCGTGCCGCTCGTGAAGACGAAGCTGCTCGCCTACGCCACCGGCGCGGCGTTCGGCGGGATGGCCGGAGTCTTCCTCGCCTCGCTGCTCAACACGGTGAATGCCGACCAGTTCCAGTTCTTCTTCTCGATCTTCATCCTGGCCATGGTCATCCTCGGTGGGCTCGGGTCGATCGAGGGCGTGCTGATCGGCGCAGCGACGCTGGTGTACCTGAACTTCAAGTTCATTCCCGACCTGAACGACAAGCCGCGCGAGTGGTTCAACCTGGATCTGGATCTGTCCGAGCTGTCGTCGGCGATCTACGGCTTCCTGCTGGTGATGATGATGGTGCTGCGGCCTGAGGGCCTGCTTCCCGAGCGAAGGCGAAGGCTCGAGCTCGTCGAGGGGGTCGGCGTGGGAGCCACGACCGGCGTCGGCGGACCCGATACCGACGTGTACGAGGCAAAGGCATGAGCGCGGTCGACGACACCGGACAGGCGGCTGGCCCGCCGCCGAGCGCGGACGGGGACGCGATCCTGTCCACGGTGGGGATCACGAAGGTCTTCGGAGGACTGGTGGCGGTGGAAGACGTGTCGTTCGAGATCCCGCGCGGCCGCATCGTCTCGATCATCGGCCCGAACGGGGCCGGCAAGACCACGTTCTTCAACATGCTCACCGGGCTCTACAAGCCGACCTTCGGACGTGTCGTGTTCGACGGGCGGAACATCACTGGCCGCCGCCCGGATCGCATCATGGCCCTGGGAGTGGCAAGGACGTTCCAGAACATCCGCCTGTTCGCCACGATGAGCGCACTCGAGAACGTGATGGTCGGCCAGCACGCACGCATGAAGGCCGGGCTGTTCGGCTCGATCCTGCGCACGCCAGGGGTGCGCAAGGAGGAGGTGCGGGTGACCGAGAAGGCACGCGAGGCGCTCCGCTACGTCGGGCTGGACGACGAGCTGCACGACCAGATGTCGATCAACCTGTCCTACGGCGACCAGCGCCGGCTTGAGATCGCCCGCGCTCTTTCCTCCGAGCCCAAGCTGCTGCTGCTCGACGAGCCGACGGCCGGGATGAATCCCCAGGAGTCGAAGGAGCTCACCGACTTCATGCGCCGGCTGCGCGACGAGCGCGGCCTCAGCATCCTGCTCATCGAGCACGACATGCAGGTGGTGATGGAGGCCTCGGAGTACATCACGGTGCTCGACCACGGGACCAAGATCGCCGAGGGCACGCCGCAGGAGGTTCGCCAGAATCCGCGGGTGATCGAGGCGTACCTCGGCAAGCAGGCGGAGTCGAGCTGATGGCGCTGCTCGAGGTCAAGGATGTGCACACGTTCTACGGCAACATCGAGGCCCTCAAGGGCATCTCGATCGAGGTCGACGAGGGCGAGTGCGTGACGCTGATCGGCTCCAACGGGGCCGGCAAGTCCACGACGCTGCGCTCGATCTCGGGGCTGACCCCGCCGCGCCAGGGATCGATCCGCTTCCAGGACCGCGAGATCACCGAGACGCCGCCACAGGAGATCGTCTCGATGGGCGTTGCTCACTCGCCGGAGGGCAGGCACGTGTTCTCGCGGATGACCGTGTACGAGAACCTCATGCTTGGGGCGTACCTGCGCCGCGACGAGTCCACTATCCACGAGGACCTCGAGCGCGTGTTCTCGCTGTTCCCGCGCCTCAAGGAGCGCGAGCGCCAGAAGGGCGGCACGATGTCGGGCGGCGAGCAGCAGATGCTCGCGATCGGCCGCGCGCTGATGGCACAACCGACGCTGCTGCTCCTCGACGAGCCCTCCATGGGCATCGCGCCGATCCTGGTCGAGCGCATCTACGAGACGATCGCCGAGATCAACAAGCAGGGCACGACGATCCTGCTGGTCGAGCAGAACGCGAACTTCGCCCTCGACGTCTCCAAGCGCGCCTACGTGCTCGAGACCGGGAACGTCACGCTCGCCGATCAATCCGCGGCGCTGCGCGAGAACCCCGAGGTCCAGAAGGCGTACCTGGGAGCATGACTTGATCTACCTGGCAGTCATTGGAGCGGCCGCGCTGTGGCTCACATTCGTATGGCTGGGGTCCGCCATCGTCGCCTCGCTGTTTTCGGACGCCAAGGGCTACGGCGAGAAGGTGGGCCTCGTGACCGGCACGCTGTTCAGCGTGCTCGGTGCGTTTGTCTGGGCCGTCTGGCCTCCGCGCGAGATCTCGCGCTGGAAGCTGCACGGGGGCCTCAGCGGACCGGCGAGGACGACGCTCATCGTGGTGGAGCTCATTCTGCTGGCCGCGGCCATCTACGCCGTTACGACGATCGACGCGAGCGGCGTTGGGCGCATCGGGCTGGCGGCGGTGGCGCTGATGGTGATGGTGATCGCGGCGGTGCTGGTCTACACGATCGACATCCAGCGCGCCACCGGCGGCAAGACGATGTCCGAGCTGCGCACCGAGCGCCAGGCGGCGGCCTCGCCCGGCGAGTCCTCCTAGCGCCCGGTTGCGTCTCTTAGAGCCGCCTCGAGGTCCGGCTGCCTGAAGACGTAGCCGAGTTCGGTGAGGCGCCTGGGCACCGCACGCTGGCCGGTGGTCACGATCTCGGCCATTTCGCCGTAGAGCGCCTTCGCCGCGAGCCCGGGCACCGGCGCGAATGCGGGGCGGCGTAGGACGCGCCCGAGCGTCGTCGAGAGGTCCTTGTTGGTGACCGGCTCGGGCGCGGTCACGTTCACGGGTCCGCGGGCGGCCTCGTTCTCTAGCGCGAAGATGGTGGCGCCGACGACGTCGTCCAGGTGCACCCAGGGCACGTACTGCCGGCCGCCGGCGACCGGCCCGCCGATGCCGGCCTTGAAGAAGGGCAGCATCTTCTCGAGCGCGCCGCCGGACTCGGAGAGCACCACGCCCGTCCGGTTGACCACCACGCGCACGCCGAGATCCTCCGCGCGGCGTGCCTCGGCCTCCCAGTCGGCGCTCAGCTGCGCGAGGAAATCGTCGCCGGGCTCCGCGGTCGACTCGTCGAGCCGCTCGTCACCGCGCTGCCCGTACCAGCCGGCTCCGGAGCCCGACACGAGCACGCGCGGCCGCTCCGCGGGGTCGAGCTCGTCGAGCGCGGATACGAGGTTGCGGGTGGAGAGGATGCGCGAGTCGCGGATCTCGCGCTTCGCCTCGTCCGACCAGCGCTGCGCTATCTGCTCGCCGAGCAGGTGGACCACAGCATCGCGCCCGCGCAGGGCGTCGAGCGGCGGCTGCTCGGCCTTCGGGTCGGCCCAGGTCTCGGCGGGCACGCCGAGCGTCGCGCTCGCCCGCTCCGCGTTTCGCGACAGCGCCGTGAGCTGGTCGCCGTGCTCCACGAGCGCGCGCACCAGTCCGGCGCCGATCGTTCCCGTGGCGCCGGTCACTGCGACCCGCATCAGCTGACGGTGGCCCGCTCCACCGTGGGCTGGTCCACCTCGCCCGTCTCCTCGGAGCGCTCCGCGACCTCCGCCACGGCGCTAGCTACCTCCCGCGCGACGTCGCGGTTGAAGACGCTCGGGACGATGTAGTCCTCGTCGAGCTCGTCGCCGCCCACCACGGAGGCGATCCCGCGCGCGGCCGCGAGCTTCATCTCCTCGGTGATCGCACTCGCGCGGGCGTCGAGCGCCCCGCGGAAGATGCCCGGGAAGGCGAGCACGTTGTTGATCTGGTTCGGGTAGTCGGAGCGGCCGGTGGCCATCACCCGCACGTACGGCGCCGCCTCCTCAGGCTTCACCTCCGGTGTCGGGTTGGCCATGGCGAACACGAACGGGTCCGGGTTCATCCTCTGGAGGTCGGGTGCGGCGATGATCCCGGGTCCTGACAGGCCGATGAACACATCCATGCCCTCGATCACCTGCCGCGGCTGGCCGTCACTACCGGGCGCATTGGTGTGCTCCGCGAGCCAGCGCTTGGGCGCGTTCATGGACCCGGCCTGGTAGTCGTCGCGACCGGCGTGGATGGCGCCGAAGCGGTCGCAGGCCACGATCGACGTGACGCCCGCGTCGATCAGGATCTTCGCGACGGCCACTCCCGCCGCTCCCGCGCCGACCATCAGCACCTGGAGGTCCTCCATCCGCCGGCTCGTGAGGCGGCAGGCATTGATGAGCGCGGCCAGCGTCACGATCGCGGTGCCGTGCTGGTCGTCGTGAAAGACCGGGATGTCGAGCGCCGCCTGGAGGCGCTGCTCGATCTCGAAGCAGCGCGGTGAGGAGATGTCCTCGAGATTGATGCCCCCGAACGCGGGCGCCATGCGGATCACGGTGTCCACGATCTCGTCCACGTCCTTGGTGGCCAGACAGATCGGGAACGCGTCCACGTCACCGAACTCCTTGAACAGCATCGCCTTGCCCTCCATCACGGGCATGGCGGCCTCGGGGCCGATGTCGCCGAGGCCGAGCACCGCGGTCCCGTCTGACACAACGGCCACGGTGTTCGCCTTGATCGTGTACTTGAAGGCCTTCTGGCGGTTCTCGGCGATCGCCGTGCACACGCGCGCAACCCCCGGCGTGTAAGCCATCGAGAGGTCGTCGCGGGTCTTCAGCGGGATGTTGAGCCCGGTGTGGATCTTGCCCCGGCGGTGCACCTCGAACGTGCGGTCGGTGATCTCGACCACCTCGGCCGCCTTCACCGACTGGACCGCGGAGATCACCTCGCCGCGGTGCTCGACGCTCCCGCACTCCACCGTGATCTCGCGGAGCGTGCGCTCGCCCTTGGCCTCTACGGTGTCGACCGCGACTATCGAGCCGCCCACGCGCGTGATCGCCGCGGTGACCTTGCCGAGCACCCCGCCGGGCCGCGACGGAAGCGCGACGCGCAGCGTGAGCGAGAACTGTGCGGAGGGCGTGGCCATCGGTGGAGTGATCATAGGGTCGCGCTGCCCGGCGCCGACCGACAGCACTGGGGAACCCGGTCAGCGCTGCTGCCGCCGCGCGGCTGGGACCGATGCCCTCGATAGGGTTGAGCGGTGCCGCCTGAGTCGTCGAAGGAGCTGTTCCTGATCGACGGGAACAGCCTCGTATACCGCGCGTTTTTCGCGCTGCCGGAGTCGATTGCGACGTCCAAGGGGCAGCCGACCAACGCCATCTTCGGCTTTGCCTCGATGCTCGTGAAGATCATCTCCGAGTACGGCGTGAAGCCGACGCTCGTGGTCTGGGACGCCGGCATGTCGGGTCGCAAGGACGTATACGAGGACTACAAGGGCCAGCGCGACTCCAAGCCCGACCTGCTCGCCGAGCAGTGGCCGCACATGGAGCCGCTCGTGGAGAGCTTCGGCTACGAGAACGTGCACGTGGAGGGCTTCGAGGCGGACGACGTGATCGCGACCGTGGCCCGCCGCGCGCGTGACCAGGGGTTTGAGGTGATGGTCGTGACCGGCGACCGCGACCTCTTCCAGCTGATCGAGCCCGGGGTGCGCGTGATGGCCACCAGCCGCGGGATCACGGAGACGAAGGTGTACGACCGCGACGCGGTGATCGACCGCTACGGCATCGCCCCGGAGCTGATCCCGGACTTCGTGGGCCTGAAGGGGGACACCTCCGACAACATTCCGGGCGTCCCCGGGATCGGCGAGAAGACGGCCTCGCAGCTGATTCAGGACCACGGCGACCTCGAGGGCGTGCTCGGCAACATCGACAACATCTCCGGCGCGAAGCGCAAGGAGAACCTGACCAACCACGCCGAGGACGCGCGCATCTCGAAGCAGCTAGCCACCGCGATCCGCGACATCGAGCTGGGTGACATCGATCTCGATCACATCGCCGCGCGCGAGCCTGACCGCTCGCGCCTGCGTGAGACCTTCCGCGAGTTCGAGCTGCGCGCACCACTCGAGCGGCTGGAGGAGGCGCTCGGGGATGGCGAGGCCGCCGCGCCGGCCGAGCGCGCCGAGGAGGTGATCTCGACGACCGCCCGTGAGGTAGCGCTGGCGCAGCTCGGTTCGCTCGAGGGTGAGCTGGTGACGCTGGCGGCGGAGCGGCCGCGGCCTGCGGGCGAGCAGGAGGGCCAGGAGGCGCTCGACGTGGGCGGGCCGCCGATCGGCCCGATGCGCGTGGCCGCCTACGGCGGCGGACAGGTGCTCGTGGCCGAGTGCGAGACGCTCGCCGCCCTCACCATGGCGCGCGGCGAGCGCCCGCTCGTGTATCACGACTGGAAGACCACGGCGGTGAGCGAGGAGGCGGCTCCCGCGGCGGTGCTGGAGCACGACACGATGATCGCCGCGTACCTGATCGACCGGGCGCGGCGCGGTTTTCCGATCGACGCGGTGACCACCGAGGCCGGCATCGCTGCCAGCGTGGAGGGCGCGAACGGGATCGCGGAGCGCGCGGTGGTCACGCGCGTGCTGGCCGAGCGCCAGCGCGCGCGGCTCGAGGAGGATGGCCTGATGCGGCTGTTCGAGGAGGTCGAGCTGCCGCTCGTGGACGTGCTCGTGGAGATGGAGCGCACGGGGGTGAAGCTCGACGTGGAGCGCCTGAGCGAGATCAGCGAGCGCTTCGGCGTGCGCGCCGCGGAGCTCGAGCGACGCGTCTGGGAGCTGGCGGGGGAGGAGTTCACGATCGGCTCACCGCAGCAGCTCGCGCCGATCCTGTTCGAGAAGCTCGGGCTCTCGCGCAAGCGCCGCGGCAAGACAGGCTTCTCCACCGACGCGCGCGTGCTCCAGGCGATCCGCGGCGAGCACGACATCATCCCGGCGATCGAGGAGTGGCGCGAGGTCACGAAGCTCAAGTCCACCTACCTCGACGCTTTCCCCGAGCTGATCGGCGACGACGGGCGCCTGCATACCACCTTCAACCAGACCGCCACCGCTACCGGCCGGCTCTCCAGCACCGATCCGAACCTCCAGAACATCCCGATCCGCACCGAGCAGGGACGCGAGATCCGCGCCTGCTTCGTGGCGGAGCCGGGCAACAGGCTGATCTCCGCCGACTACTCGCAGGTGGAGCTGCGCCTGCTCGCCCACATCGCGGATGAGCCCGTGTTGAAGCAGATCTTCCGGCGTGGGGAGGACGTGCACACCGCCACCGCCGAGGCCATCCTCGGCGGCAAGACCGACCCCGGCACGCGCTCCAAGGCCAAGATGGTCAACTACGGGATCGTCTACGGGCTGTCGGCGTTCGGTCTCGCCGATCGGCTCCAGATCGAGCAGGACGAGGCGCAGCAGTTCATCGACGCCTACCTGGAGCGCTTCCCGCGCGTGAAGGCCTTCATCGAGGACACGATCGAGCGCGCCCGCGAGGACGGCCACGTGACCACGCTGTTCGGGCGGATCCGCCGCGTGCCGGAGCTGCGCTCGCGCCAGTTCCAGACCCGTTCGCTCGGCGAGCGGCTGGCCGTGAACATGGTCATCCAGGGCACGGCCGCCGACATCATCAAGGTCGCGATGGTGCGCGCCCGTGACGAGCTGCGGGCCGCCGGCCTCTCCACTCGGCTCGTGCTCCAGATCCACGACGAGCTGCTGTTCGAGGGCCCGGAGGCGGAGACGGACGCGGCCAGCGAGATCATCGAACGTGAGATGGCGGCCGCCTTCGACATGGACCCGCCGCTCGAGGTCGACGTCGGTGTCGGCGAGAACTGGCTGGAGGCCAAGTGAGCAAGGAGCTCGCCGTGCTCGCCACCGTGGCGGCGGGCGGACTCGTGGCCGCGCAGGCCCCCGTCAACAACGTCCTGTCGCAGCGCATCGGGAGCTTCGGCGCCGTGAGCGTCAACTTCCTCGTGGGAACTCTGCTGATCCTCACGATCACCTTCGCGTTCGGCGGCGGGTTCGATGGTGACGATCGTGCTGCGTCGCCGGCCTGGTACTACTGGGTCTTCGGCGGCGTCGCCGGGGTTGGGATCGTTCTCACCACGCTCGTCACGGTCCGCGAGCTCGGCGCCGGCGGGCTCACCGCGGCCACGATCGCGGGGCAGCTCACGCTGTCGGTGGTCCTCGACCGGGTTGGCGTCCTCGGGCTCGACGAGCGCGCCGTCACCTGGCAAAAGATGATCGGCATCGCGCTGCTCGCGGCGGGCACCGTGCTCGTGGTACGCGACTAGTCGGCTTTCTCCGGGCCGCGGGCGCCCGCCCACAGCAGGTGCCGCACTGCCGGGGGTCCGTCTCCGCGGTGAAACGAATTGGTCAACCGCGTTACCTCGAGGTCGGCGACGGTGAGGCGACCATGCTGGCGGAGGTGTTCCGACCAGGAGTCCACGACGAACGTCTCCAGGTACGACCCCGGTCGCTCGAGATCGGCGTAGAGGCCCCACCTGTAGGCGCCATCACGGCGGCGTATGCGGTTGAGGTCCTGCATCGCCGAAACGAAATCGTCGCTATCGGAGGGGTCAACCTGGTACTCGATCGTGACCAGCACC
>Ga0126314_10001199_pt1 | contig 12331 bp, 16 predicted proteins | sample Plot105B_FD_92535 | JGI IMG/M metagenome (GOLD analysis project Ga0126314, IMG submission 92535) | Serpentine soil microbial communities from UC McLaughlin Reserve, CA, USA - Plot105B | ecosystem: Environmental > Terrestrial > Soil > Grasslands | place: USA: UC McLaughlin Reserve, Lake County...
ATCCAGCGTCACAACCGCGTCGCCGGCGATCAGCGTCCCGCGGTCGGGGAAGTGGAGCGAGCAGTGACCGTGGGTGTGGCCAGGCGTGAAGACGATCCGCGGCCGCCCGGGCAGGTCGAGCTCGCCGCTCGAGCCATGCGTCCGAACGTTGTCAGTTCCCTTTACAAGCAACGCGCCCTGGGCGCCCATCGCAGTGAAGATCGCCAGGAAGCGCGGGTAGCGCAACGCGTACTTGATGCGCGGCTGCTCGTGGTCGTACTTCCACGGATGACGGACGACGTCGACCTCCTTCTCGTGCGCCCAGAGCGGCACGCCGAGCTCCTGCTGGGCGCGGAGCGCGAACCCCATGTGGTCGAAGTGTGCGTGCGTCAGGACCACCGCTTCGACGTCGCGTGTGCCGCGCCTGAGCTCGCGCAGCGCCTCGTGCAGCGATCGCCACGAGCGTGGAAAGCCGGTGTCGACGACCGGCAGCCCGGCGCCGTGACCGTCCTCGACGATGAACCAGTTCGTGAACGCGTCGGTCACCTGGTGGATCCGGTCCGCCACGTTCTTCGTCAGCGCCATGCCGCGGCGCTACCCCGTCAGTCGGCGTCCAACCCGGAAAGCAGCACCTCGGCGGCGCCGTAGTCGCCGCTCTCCACGCGCAGCGCGATGTCGCCGCGCCGGAAGCGGTCGAGCTCCCAATCGCTCGTCAGCACCGCCTTGATTCCGGCGTCCCGGAGCTGGTCGCGGAAGGCCAGCGCGGTCTCGAGGTCCTCGAAGTCACGCACGACGACCCAGTCGTCGTAGGTTGCGTCGCCGACGTGCAGGTCCGCCGCGCCGCGCTTACGACTCCGGCGGAACATCCTCGTCGATGCCGGCCTCGCGCTCGGACTGCTCGCGCTCGTCGAGCTTCTCCTTGAGGTACCTCGCCTTCTCGGCGCGGCGTGGGTCCTGCTCGGCCTGTTTGATGACCTGCGCCTTCAGCTCCTGCGTGGTGGGTTCGTCATCGCTCATCGCTCAGGGCTCCAACGGCTTGTCAGCTCCTCCCCGCTCGGCGCGGGGCCCGGCAAGGAATCGTGGGGCTGCGCGCGCAGTCCGTCAAGCGCGAGCGCTAGGTAGCGCCGACGCAACTCGTGCGTGCGCTCGCGGTCACCGAGCTGGATCGACGCGAGCTGCTCGAAGATCATCGCAAGGTCGTTGACTTCGGCGTCGCCGCGGATGACCCCCGCGCGCTGCGCGCGGTCGAACAGCTTGCGGTTCAGCTCCCCCGCGTACGCGGCCGCGCGGTAGAGGTCCTCGGTCGGCTCGAATGTGCCGGCAAGGCGCTGCGTCAGGCTGGCGGCGTCGGCCGCTACAACCCCGGCCATGAAGGCCGCGAAGGCACGCCCGGGGTCGCCTTCGTCGGCAGCGGCCGCCTCGGCGGCGGCGATGTAGCGGCGCAACCCGTCGGCGCAGAGCTGCCGCAGCAGATCCTCCTTGCTCGGGTAGCGCCGGTAGAGGGCGCTGATGCCGACACCGGCACTTTTGGCGACGTCCGCGATCGGCGCCGAAGGATTGGCGATGAAGACCTCCCGCGCGGCCTTGAGGATCGCGGTGTCGTTGCGGGCGGCTTGGGCGCGGCGCCCGCCCGCAGGCGCGGCACTCGCTTGCGATGGGAGTCGCGAGAGCAATTGCTGCGTTGGGTCCACGATCTGAATCTACCAGAGCGGAATATTCCGTTCTGCTATTCTACGGAACGGAACGATTCGTTCCGCATACTCAATCCAAGGAGAGTCGCATGGACTGGAAGCTCGAGCTCATACAGGTGCCGGTGTCGGACGTGGACCGCGCCAAGGCCTTCTACACAGAGCAGGTTGGATTCAACGCCGACCACGACCATCAGGTCGCCGCCGATATGCGCTTCGTGCAGCTCACTCCTCCCGGCTCGGCCTGCTCGATCGCGATCGGGACCGGGTTGAGTGGAATGGCGCCCGGGTCGGTCCAAGGGCTGCAGATCGTGATCGACGATGCCGCCGCGGCTCGCGCGGAGCTAAGCGAGCGTGGCGTTGAGGTCAGCGAGGTGCAGGACCTCCCGTGGGGCCGCTTCGTCTTCTTCAGCGACCCGGACGGCAACGGCTGGGCACTCCAGCAGATCGTCCGCTAACCCCCGCGCGTCCGGCAGGCGCTCTAGCCCGGTTTCGTCGTCATCGCCCAGATCGCGACCAGGTAAGCGGTCACCAGGATCCCTGCGACGATCCCCGCCGCCCGCAACTGACCGGCGCCCGCGACGGAGGTGCCAGCCTTCGCGCGGCGCGCCATCAGGCCCGTCAGGACCAAGCCGATGATCAGCAGCAACAGCCCGAGGTCCGACACGGTGAAACCGATCCCGATCCAAGTGGCATCGCTGTTCTCGAGCTTCTCCTTGGCGGCTATCCACTGTCCGCCGAGGCGCATGACGATGAAGGCGGGCAGGATGAAACGCCAGAGCACACGGAAAGCGAACTGCGCCGCCGGCTGGTCGCCGCGGGTCCGCGCGATCCGGATCCCGTAGAGCGCGAGCACGAGCGACGCGACCAGCGCCATCGCCCCACCGATGTGCACGAACAGCGGGAAGTTCCAAGCGTCGGGGCGAACGATTGCGAGCATGCTCAGTGCCCCGGCTTCCAGACCATGAGGATCAGGAGAACCGTCGCGCCGAGAGCGTCGGCGATCCACAGGGCGCGCAGGTTGCCAGCCGCTTCCTCGCCCCTCAGGACGGCCCGCGCAGCTTTGGCGATCTCGCCGTTCGAGTAACCCGCAATCGCCCAGAACACCAGTGCCCCGACGATCCACAGCCGCAAGAACTCGTAACCGACGTTCGCGACCAGCCACAGCCCGAGCACCAACGTGAGCACGGCGCCGATGCCGGACAGGATCGACCCCGTCATCGCGAGCTTGACCGCGCCGGCGCGTTCGAGTGCGGCCTGCCCCCAACCGAGCGCAAACGGGGCCATCGCCGTCGTACCTGCAACCAAGGCGAACGCTCCGAGGACGTGGACGAACAGCAGCGTCTCGTAGAGCGACATCGGCCGCTGACCTCAATTCGCCGTCAAGCCGGAACTGCCCGCGACTGGAGGTGCGCTGCGACCTTGCGCTTCACGCGCTGGAGGGCGTTGTCGACGGTCTTCGTGTCGCAGCTGAGGCGCGCCGCGATTTCCTCGTATGAACGCCCGTCCAGGTAGAGCGCAAGCACTGAGCTCTCGAGGTCCGACAGCGCGCTTGTCAGGCAGCCGACGAGGCTGTGCAGCTCCTCTGACGAGATGACCTGGATCGCGGGATCGTGGACCGTCGGGCCGGGGAGGACGTCCTCGAGCGTCTGCTCACCCTCGCCGGCGGCCGCCGGCGTCTGGGCGAACGAGATGTACTCGTTGAGCGGCACGTGCTTGTTCCGCGTCGAGGTCTTGACCGCCGTGATGATCTGCCGCGTGATGCAGAGCTCGGCGAAGTTGCGGAAGCTTGACTCGCGGTCGGTGCGGTAGTCGCGCACCGCCTTGTACAGGCCGACGAGCCCTTCCTGGACGAGATCATCCCAGTCGCCGCCGACGAGAAAGTAGCTCGAGGCCTTGAGACGGACGAAGCCTTGGTAGCGCTTGACGATGCGGTCCATCGCGTCCTTGCGCCCTTGCTTTGCGAGCGCGATAAGGAAAAGATCATCAGGCTCAACCTGAGACTTAGGCTTCCGCAGACCGGCGTGGGAAAAAGCAGCAGCTGCCACGAATTGTTCCTTTCGCGGCGCGCTTACCTCCCCTGGCAGCGCCTTCCGTCTTTGTACAGCTCCCTAAGCTCTTGGCCTGCTTCCGGCGGCGAGTTCTGGCGCCCCAGTACTAACCCTAAAGTGCAGGTTCACATCCTCCGTCGGGCAGAATGACGGAGTTATGTAGCCGTGTCAAGCCCGTCGGCGGGATTGCAAGATTCCGTACAGGAGCGCGGCAGCCGCCGTCGATACATTGAGCGACGCCACCCGTCCCAGGATCGGGAGCGATATCAGCTGGTCGCAATGGTCCGCCACGCGCGGGCGCAGGCCTGTCCCCTCCGAGCCCAGGACCAGGACGACACGGCCGTTGTAATCAGGCTCGTCGTAGCCCGTTGGCGCCCCGGCGTCGGCACCGTAGGTCCAGGCGCCGGCCTTCTTGGCGTCGTCGAGGAAGTCGGCCAGGTTCCGCACCTGAGCGATCCGCAAGTGCTCGACGGCGCCGGCGGCTGTCTTGCAAGCTGCCGGAGTGACCTCCGCCGAGCGGCGCTCTGGGATAACGATGCCGCTGGCGCCGACGCACTCGGCGACCCGCGCGACCGCTCCGAGGTTCCGCGGATCCTGGACCTGGTCGAGCGCGACGACCAGCGCGTCCGCCGGTTCGAACAGCAACCGCGCGTCCACATACGGATAGCGGCCGACCTCGGCGCAGACGCCCTGGTGGTCGTTAGACCCGCAGCGCGAGGCGATCTGGCTGGCATCGGCGTGCTCGGCCTTCGGCCAGTCCTCCGGATGGATCGCCCAGATGCGCCTGACTGGCCGGCGCTTCGCGGCGAGGGCTTCTTGCACGGGGTTGCGGCCATAGATGATCACCGGAGGCTCACCGCCGCCGGTATCACCGCTGTCTCACGAGCTGCGGTCCAGCGGGGGTGTCGCGGACGATCCAGCCGCGGTCGGCAAGTTCCTCGCGGCGCGCGTCCGCTGTCGCGAAATCCTTCGACCTGCGGGCCTCCTCGCGCTCCTCGAGCAGCCGCACCGCATCGTCATCCGGCTTCTCGTCGGCCTCGAGCAGGTTCTCAAGGCCCAACACCCGAAGCATCTCGTGCAGCGGACCAACTCCGATCCGCTCGCCCGCGTCGATGCGGCGATTGGCCTCGGTGATCCAGTCGAACAGCGCGGCGCGCGCAGCAGGTGTGTTGAAGTCGTCCGCGAGCGCCGCGTAAAAGCGGTCCTCGTAGTCGGCGGCCTCGGATGGAACGGGCGCGTCGGGATCCAGGCGCAGCGCGAAGTCGCGTACACGCTCGACCGCACCGCGCGCGTCGGCCAGCGCGGCCTCGCTGTAGACGAGCGGCTGGCGGTAGTGGCCGCTGACGAAGTACATGATCAAGGCGTCGCGGCCGACCGCCGCAAGCGCCTCGTGCAGCAGCCGGATGTTGCCGACCGACTTCGCCATCTTCTCGCCCTCGAGCCGGACCATCCCGTTGTGCATCCAGATCCGCGCCAGCGGCTTGTGACGCGCGGCCTCGGTCTGGGCGATCTCGTTCTCGTGGTGAGGGAAGATCAGGTCGGCCCCGCCGCCGTGGATGTCGAAGTCCACGCCGAGGATCTCCTCGGCCATAGCCGAGCACTCGATGTGCCAGCCCGGCCTCCCGTCTCCCCAGGGCGACGGCCAGGCAGTGTCCTCCCCAGCCTTGCGTCGCTTCCAGAGCGCGAAGTCCTGCGGGGCCTCCTTGATGCCGGCGCGGTCCGCATCGTCCTCGCCCTGCTGCATGTCCTCGAGCGCGCGGTTCGACAACTTGCCGTATTCGGAGAATGACGCGACCCGGAAGTAGACGTCGCCTTCGCCGGCCGGGTAGGCGGCCCCCTGGTCGACTAGCGCCTGGATCAGGTCGACGATCGGACCGATCGTCTCGGCCGCCTTCGGCTCGGCGCCCGGCCGCCCCGGCGCCAGACCGTCGGTGTCGGCGACGTAGGCGTCGGTCATCTCGCGCGCCAACTCTTCGCTGCCGATGCCGCGGTCCTCGGCGGCCGCATAGATCTTGTCGTTCACGTCAGTGACGTTGACGACGAGCTTCACGTCGTAGCCCTCGTGCTCGAGGAACCGCTTCAGAAGCGAGAAGACCACGAAGGGACGGGCGTTTCCGACGTGGATGCGCCCGTAGACGGTCGGGCCACAGGCGTAGATGCCGATCTTGCCCGGCTCCCGCGGCTCGAGGACCCGGGGAGCGTTCGTCAGCGTGTCGTGGATGCGGATCTGGCGCACGCGGCGGAAGCTAGCCGACCGCCGCCGCTCGCCGCCATCACACAGCGACCGGCTTGGCGGGCGTGAGCCCGTGGCGGCGCATCACGTTACCGACTGCCTCCAGGTCAGGAGGGCCGCCCGCCGCCGACGCGATGACCTCGGCGACATCGCGGAAGTAGGCCGGACCGAAGACGCCCGGACTCGCCACCGCCAGGAACTTGACATCGGTCGTGCCGTCGTTTGCGAAGCCGTGGACATGGCCGCGTCGAATACACAGCGCGTCGCCCGGTCCGAGCTCGTGCTGTTCGCCGTCGACCGTCCACGTGCAAACGCCCTCGATCCCGTAGATCGTTTCCTCGAACGCGTCATGACTGTGCGGCGCCGGAACCTTCGCGCCCACGGGCACAGCGCATTCGAAGACAGTCACGCTGCCGCCCGAGTCGTCGGCGTCGACGACGAACCTCACCTGCACGGCACCGACGTGGATGGTTTCCCGATGGGTCGAGTCCATTCGTAGCTCCTGGGAGTTGGTAAAACGACTTGACCACCGTAACAGAGTTATCTAGGATGGTCAAGTCACTTGACCGTTGATCGAACATCAACCGCGCTCGGGCCGCCCCTCGTTGGCGCCCTCCTCCGGATGCCAGGCGATGCGATTACGGAGAGCATCCTGGCCGGGCTCCATGCCGCTGGTTTCGACGACATCGTGCCGGCGCATATGAAGGTGCTGCGTTACCCGGGTCCGCAGGGCCAGCGTCCGGCGGACTTGGCGGCGCAGAGTGGTATGACCAAACAGGCCGTGAACTATCTCCTGAGGCAACTGGAGGAACTCGGCTACCTGACCCGCGCCGGCCACGAGCAGGACCAGCGGTCAAAGCGAATCGAGCTCACCGAGCGCGGCTACGCGGCCGCGAAGAACATCCGCCGAACGGTGCGCCAGATCGAGCGCGAGTGGGAACGCGAGCTCGGAGCCGCCCGGTTCGCGCAGTTGCGGGAGCTTCTCGTGGCCCTGAACGCGACCAGCCTCGTCCAGCGGCACCACGCGAACGTGGCCTGAAAGGAGCGAAAACGGAACCCGGATGCGCACGAGATCGAAGTTGACCCAGGTATCCGGGGTCACCTGCTCGTTCGTGGTCTTTGGGCGGCGAATCGAGCACCGATGCCGCCGAGCCCGATGGCCACCCGGCCTGATCCGATCTGTCGAGCAGTTCCAGAGCCGACCGGTCGGCCTGAGCGGAAGCGCCGCATACGTGATGCGCATCGACGGTCGGCGCGCGGGAGCGGACCTACCGGCCTAGCCGACCCACTCGATCGTGACCGTGGCCATCGACGCGATGCCCTCGCCGCGGCCGACGAAGCCCAGCCCCTCGTTGGTGCCGAACTTCACGCTGACCTGGTTGCGGTCCAGGCGGACGGCCGAGGCGAGTTCGGCGCGCATACGATCGCGGTAGGGACCCAGGCGGGGCGCCTCACAAATGACAGAGGCGTCGATCGAGCGGATGGCGTAGCCGCGATGCGCGAGCTTCTCACGCACCGTCGTCAGCATCTCGACGCTGCGCGCATCCTTCCACTCCGGGTCCGTGTCGGGGAAGTGGTCGCCGATGTCGCCGAGGGCGGCGGCGCCCAGCAGCGCGTCCATGATCGCGTGCGTGAGCACGTCGGCGTCGGAGTGGCCCTTGAGGCCGCGGTCGGACAGGACCGTGATGCCGCCGAGCACCAGCGGCCGCCCCTCGACGAAGCGGTGGACGTCGAAGCCAATGCCCGACCGGAAGCTCACCCGAGCGGCTCCATGTGTCGCTCTCGTCGCTCGAACACCGCGATCTCCTTGACACCCAGTGCGTCCAGCAGCTCGAGCGCGCGCTCGTATTCATAGCCGAGCTGCTCGGGGACGTGCGCGTCCGACGACAGCGCGAGCGGCTTGCCCGCGTCGATCGCCATCTCGAGGAACGGCGGTGCGGGATAGATCTCGCCAACCGGCTTACGGAACCCGGCGGTGGAGACTTCGATAGCGAGGTCGCACTCGGCGATCACTTCCATCGCCAGGTAGTAGAACCGGCGCAGGTCGCCATCGGGCACTGGCCGGTCCTTTCCCCAGACCTTCACCAAATCCGGGTGAGCGAGGATGTCGAACAGGCCGCTCTGCGCCGCCTCCGCGAGCGTCTCGAAGTAGCGGCGCCAAATGCGCTCGGGCGAGGCAGTCTTCGTCCAGATCGAGAACTCGTCTGTGTCTAGCGCCTGATCACCGACGAAGTGGATCGACCCGACGACGTAGTCCCAATCACGCGCCTCGAGCAGGTTCGCCATCCGGTCCTCGCGACCCGGAACGAAGTCCGCCTCCACTCCCAGCTTGAGGTCGGTCTCCTCGCGCACGAAGGCGCAGTAGTCGTCGATGTCATCGACTGCATACCTTCGCCAGAACGGGTGCTCCCAGACGTCGAGCGCCTGGCTGAAGCGATAGACATGCTCGGCAACGCCGAGCTCGCTGATGCCGCGTTCGGAAGCGGCCTCGCGGTAGCGCTCCGCGTTCGCGCGCGTGAAGAAGCGCTCCGGCGTGTTCTCCCGCTCGTCGGGGCGCAGGTGGACGTGGTAGTCGGTCAGCACAGCAGCGCTTCCGCGCGCGCGAGGTCGTGCGGCCACGTGATCTTGAAGTTGCGCGCGCTCGACTCCACGATCCGCACCTCGCCGCCAAGTGCCTCGACCAGTGAGGCGTCGTCGGTGGCGTCGGCGATGCGCTCGCTGTCGAGCGCCTGGCGCAGCACCGGCGCGCGGAATGCCTGAGGCGTCTGGATCGACCACAAGCGGTCGCGGTCGAGCGTCCGCACGACCCGTCCGGATTCGTCCGATTCCTTGATCGTGTCCGTGACCCGCGCCGCGGCCACGGCGCCGTCCGCTCCCGATTCGATCGCCTGGATGCAGCGCCCGACGATCTCATCGGTCACGAGCGGGCGCGCTGCGTCGTGGATCACGACGACATCGGCACCGGGGACGACGGCCAACGCGTTGCGCACCGACTCCGAGCGCGACGCGCCGCCAGCGATGCGCTCGATTCCGGCGTCCTCGTCCTCGAGCCACGCAGCCGGGACCACGAACACGACGCGGTCACAGGTGGCCATGAGCACGTCGGCGCTCCAGCGCCACAGCTCCCGGCCGGCGCAGCGAATGAACGTCTTCGGGACAGCCGCCCCGAAGCGGTCCCCCGCGCCGGCTCCAGCCAGGATCCCCAGTACCAGCGCGGCTACTTCTTGCTCGTGCCGCCGCGGCCGGCGTGCGCGTCGCGCATCACCTCGGTGAGGTGTTCCTCGGCCTCCTCCTCGTCCATGGCGAGCGCGTACATCAGCTCCGAGGCCAGGATCTTGCGCGCGCGGGTGTACATCTGCTTCTCCCCCGTCGACAGCCCCTTCTCAAACTCACGGATCGCCAGATTCCGGACGACGTCGGCGAGCTCGTAGATGTCGCCGGTCTTGATCTTCTCGCGGTTGTACTTGAAGCGGCGGTTCCAGTTCTTCGGCATCGAGCTGACGTCGTCGGTCAACACGGCCATCACCTTCTTGACCGCGCTCTCGCCGATGATGTTGCGCAGGCCTACCTGGCCGGCCTTCTCGCAGGGGACCATCACGGTCATGTCGTTGTGAAGGATCCGGATCGTCAGGTACTCCCGCTTCTCCCCGAGTAGCTCCTTGATCTCCTTCCTCATCACCTTGCCGGCACCGTGGTGCGGATAGACCACGTGATCGCCCACCTTGTAGTTGGCAGGAGGCGCCGGGGTGAACTCGATCTCCCCGACGTCTTGCTCCAACACTGAATCGCTGATGACTTCCTCCTAGCCTTCTTACGTTTGCAGATAGCGGTCCACGAGGTTGATCTCCTGTAGGCGGCGAAGGCCCTCGCGGATCTCCTTCGCACGTACGTCGGCAACCCCCTCGACGTCTGCCAGCTCCGTGTCGTTTGCAGCGAGGATCTCCTCGAGGCCGCCGAAGTCGGCCACGATGCGCTGAATCAGCAGCTTGGGCAGGCGAGGAATGCGCCCGAGGATCCGGTGGCCGCGCGGCGAGACCGGATGGTCGAGCGTGTTGACCTTGCGGTCGTAGCCGAGAAGCTCCGCCAGCCGGCCGAAATCGAGCAAGTCCTGGTGCGGAAGCCGGGCGAGCGAGTCGAGGACGAGCGCAAAGCCCTCGTCGCTGTCGTCGACCATGTAGTCGTGCACGAGCGCTGCGCGCTCGGTCGCCACCCCGACCATCACCTCCTCGAGCTGCATCTCGATCAGGCGGCCCTCCATGCCGAGCTCGACGATGAAGCGCTCGATCTCGACGGCCATTCGGGTCACGAGCTCGGAGCGCTGCAGCACTGTCAGCACGTCGTGCAGCGTCACGCCGCCCTCGAACTCGAGCGCGGTGAGCCGCGTGGAGACCTGGTCCAGTCGGCTGCGGTACTTGTCGAGCGTGGCCAGCGCCTGGTTGGCCTTGGCCAGGACGATCGGGATGTCCTCAAGGATGTACTTCGCGCCGTCGAGGTAGAGCGAGACGATTGAGCGGTCGGCCGAGATTGCGATGACGAGCGCGCTCGTCTGCTTTGACACGCGCTCGGCGGTGCGGTGACGGGTGCCGGTCTCGAGCGAGGTGATCGTCGGATCCGGCATCAGCTGCACGTTCGCCCAATGGATCTTCGTCGCGTTTTCCGACAGGGTGATCGCGCCGTCCATCTTGGCGAGCTGGTAGAGCATCGACGGCGTGTAGTCGACGTCGAGCTTCACCCCTCCGGAGTAGAGGAAGGAGAGCTCGTCGCTGTCTCCGATGCAGATCAGCGCACCGGTGTGCGCGTGCAGGATGTGCTCGATCCCTTCGCGAACCGCGGTTCCTGGGGCCACCATCTCGAGCGCACGGACGAGACGCGGCTCTTGCCGACTCTCGAGTTCTGACACATCGTCGGGAGCCGGCTCCATCACATTGGATTGTAGGAGACCACCCCCGAATTGGCTGGGTTTTACGCGCTTTCTGGGCCAACTGGAACACTTCGCGCCAATGGAGCACACGACAGCAGCAGCCGAGGCAAGGGACGAATCGAGTGCGGCCGCGGCCGCCGAGGAGTACTTGGCGGCGCAAAAGCCGCAGCTGGGCGACTTCTCAATGGAGCTTAACCAGGACCAACGGGACATCCGCGACTGGGTCCACGGCTTTGCCGCCGACGTGGTCCGGCCGGCGGCCGCCGAGTGGGATGAGCGGGAGGAGACTCCGTGGCCGGTGATCCAGGAGGCCGCCAAGATCGGGCTCTACGGATTCGAGGGGATGGCGCAGTTCTGGGCCGACCCGACCGGGCTCACTTTCCCGATCGTCAACGAGGAGCTCTTCTGGGGCGATGCCGGCATCGGCATGTCGCTCATGGGAACGACGCTGGCCGTGGCCGGCATCCTGTCGTCGGGCACCTCGGAGCAGCTCGGCGAATGGGTCCCGCAGTGCTTTGGCACAGTCGACGAGCCCGCGGTCGGCGCGTTCTGCGTGTCAGAGCCGGATGCGGGCTCGGACGTGTCGTCGCTGCGAACGATCGCGAAGTACGACGAGTCCAACGACGAGTGGGTCCTGAATGGACAAAAAGCATGGGCGACAAACGGGGGCATCGCCGCTGTCCACGTGGTCGTAGCGTCCGTGGACCGCGAGCTTGGTGCGCGCGGGCAGGCGGCATTTGTCATTCCTCCCGGCACGAAGGGCCTGGAGATGGGGTCGAAATTGAAGAAGCACGGCCTGCGTGCTTCGCACACGGCTGACCTGTTCCTGGACGATTGCCGCATCCCCGGCTCGTGCCTGCTGGGTGGCAAGGAGAAGCTCGATGAGCGGCTGGCGCGCGCCCGCGGAGGGACGCAGGGCAAGCGCCAAGCGGCAATGGAGACGTTCGAGGTCTCGCGCCCCACCGTTGGCGCCCAGGCGGTTGGCATCGCCCGTGCTGCCTATGAGTACGCGCTCGGGTACGCGAAAGAGCGCGAGCAGTTCGGCAAGAAGATCATCGAGAACCAGGCGATCGCGTTCGCGTTGGCGGACATGAAGATCGAGATCGACTGCGCTCGCCTGCTCGTCTGGCGCGCGTCGTGGATGGGCCGCACCGGCAAGGAGTTCAACAACGCCGAGGGTTCGATGTCGAAGCTGAAGGCATCCGAGGTCGCGGTGCGTGCCTGTGAGCAGGCGGTGCAGACCTTGGGCGGCTGGGGCTACATCAAGGACTTCCCGGTCGAGAAGTGGTACCGCGACGCCAAGCTCTTCACGATCTTCGAGGGCACGAGCGAGATCCAGCGGCTGGTGATCGGGCGCACGCTGGGCGACGCCGCGACCGTCGCTCCGCTGCACCACCAGATCGCCGCCGGCGGCGCGCCGCTCAGGCGCGCGCTCGGCCGCGGCTCGCGCACGCGCTCG